>ERZ651768.211-NODE-211-length-43024-cov-25.683237_pt1 | contig 43024 bp, 38 predicted proteins | sample MGYA00514754_ERZ651768 | MGnify/ENA metagenome assembly ERZ651768
CCTTCAGCCACCATTCTTGCATCACATAAAACAGGGGCACCTTGCTGCAATGCCTCCCGTCCGGAACGAACCACATCTTTTGAATAAACCAAATCCTCTACGATATCAGTCATTCCGCATGCGTGAATCAAGCGCACCACTACATCGGCAATGTCTTCCGGAATTTGTGATAAATCAGCTTCCTTGTGGATAGTGGCAAAGGATTGCCGATAAATAGATTTCGGGTCACGAAGATAATTTACGGTCATTTATTTTCCTTCACTGGACTTTCCGGTGTTTCAGGTTCTTCCTGTTCCATGGTTTTTGGCCCCAAAGGATGATCGGCATGTGGATATGGATGATGGTTGTGATCATGATCGTGATCATGCGAATGAACGTGATTGTGATCGTGTTTTTGCGGTGTAACACCTTCAGCACCGGTTCCGATTCCTTCAACGTGGTGGTGATGACTTTCCTGACGCAGCCCAACTTCGTTTTCAAAACCAAGAAATTGTTCACGGTATTTACAGAGCTGGCAATTCATGTTATTTACACCAATGCGGATTTCTTCAACTCTATCAGCAAATGTATCCAAAACCAGCGGATGATCATTTAGATAAGGGGCTTTGACAAATTCTATTTCAGGATGTTTAGCCGCCACAATATCTGTGTAGTGGTAAATTCTTTGGACGAGGATCCCAGTGAACAAAAAATAAGGAAAGACCACAATCCTTTTGTAATTGAGGCGCACCACATGTTCCAAGCCCGGTTCCACCAAAGGAAAAGTCACACCTGAAAAAACTGTTTCCGCCCACCCAAATCCGAGTCCTTCCCATAACATCCGGGTTACTTTCGAAACATTTGAATTTGCATCTGGATCAGAAGCACCGCGTCCGACTACAACCAGCAAAGTTTCCTCACGAGAAAACCGATCACCTGCCTTTTGCAGAGCTTCTTCTATACGATCACCTGCCGCACGAATTATTTTAAGATCTATACCCAGTTCCCTAGCGTACGAAACTGACAATTCCGGGTTTTGTGCCTGATAGGCATTTAGTACAGAAGGAATATCATTTTTGACATGTCCTGCCGCAAACAACATTCCTGGAACTACCAGAACTTTTCGTACACCTTTATCCCGCAAAGCATCCAGTCCGGTCCTGATTACAGGGGTCGCAAATTCTAAAAATCCCCAATCTGTTTCGTATTGTGGCAAACGTTCCTTGAGTCCTCGTGCAGCTGCCTGAAATTCTTCTACCGCACCTTCGTCACGGCTTCCGTGACCACAGAACATCACACCGTATTGCTCTTCCATTTTTACCAGTTATTTTTAGGTTAAACTTTAATGCGTTATCCTAACAGGAACGACTAGATGAGTGAAGTTTGTCTAATCTTTATTAAAAACATTTGTTCATCCGGGTCAAGTCAAATATAAAGGTAAGAACATTCATTTTTTAGAATTTATTCAACTGACGTAAGCCGTCATAAACCACAACTGCCACCGAAGAACCAAGGTTTAAACTACGCACACCTTTTTCCCACATCGGCAAAGTAAAACAGCGTTCTGGAAAGCGTCCCATCCATTCATCTGGCAGACCAGAGGTTTCTTTCCCAAAAAACAAGTAGTCGCCTTCCTGCGGCTGAATTTTTGTATAGGGCCGCTCATTATGAACAGAAAGAAAATGGAACTTTTCTGGAGCAAGAGTTTCAAAAAAACCTCTTGCATCGGGGAAATGTTCCCAACTCACCCATTGCCAATAATCCAAACCAGCACGTTTGAGTTGTTTGTCGGATAAATCAAATCCCAATTTACCCAACAAAATCAAATGGCATTTTGTGGCTGCGCACAGCCGGGCGATGTTGCCCGTATTGGGTGCAATTTGAGGCTCATAAAGGACAATGTTGAGTGGTGGTGTTTGATGGATTTTCATAAATTTCCACAGTTGGTCGCAAATAATAACTTGCACTTCACAAACTTACAAAGTGTCTTCTTTGTAGATGTATTTCAAATAGAGAAAACTAATGGAAGCTAAAAGTCAAAAATGATGAGATAGCCTTACTTTCCGCATTCAAAATCATTCGCTTCCCATGTTCACTTTGAACAGAATTCCCGCTTGGATATTTCTGTGGAAAAAGATAACTTGATCATCAAACCATCTACAGTGGAGCTTCAGGCAGAAAAACCAGAGATCTTAAGGTACTTAACGGCTAACTTCGTTCTCATTTTCTATACTCCAAAGCCAATTCAATCAAGCGATCCAGCAACTCGGAATAAGACAATCCTGATGCTTCCCAGAGTTTCGGGTACATACTGATATTTGTGAATCCTGGTAGCGTATTGATTTCATTGAGGATGAAGGAATTATCCGCACGTAGAAAAAAATCAACTCTGGCCATGCTGCGGCATTCAGTCAACTGAAAAGCCTCCACTGCAGTCTTCCGAATTTGCATGGATACTTCCGAATCAATTTCTGCAGGAATTACTAATTCGGCTCCATCTTCATCCACATACTTTGCTTCATAGGAATAGAACTCACGGAGCGGCACAATTTCACCCAAAATTGGAGCTGCTTCCGGCTTATCATTACCCAGAACAGAGCATTCGATTTCGCGGCCGGAAATTGATTCTTCAACCAAAACCTTGCTGTCTACAGCAAAAGCTTCCTGCAAAGCCGTCAAATATTCTTCTACAGTCCGCACCTTGGAAACACCAAGCGAAGAGCCTTCACGACAAGGTTTCACAAATAATGTTTCGCCCAATTCCAGCACTGCATCTGTAAAAGGCAATTCCTCTTGGTTACGCAGCAACATGTAGCGTGCAACAGGAATTCCACGCTCCATCAGCAAACGCTTAGTCACGTCCTTGTCCATGCAAATGGCTGAACCGTATACATCCGCGCCAACATATGGCTTTCCCAGTAATTCCAGCAAACCTTGCAATGCACCGTCTTCACCAAGTTTCCCGTGAGTGATCGGAAAATAAACGTCAACTTTAGCTAACTCACTTCCTGACGGTTCGTTTCTCGCTAAGTTTTTTTGTGGGAGGAGAGCCAGTTTTTCAGTATTAAACTTAACCTGGTGCACATCTTCGACATTCTCCAAAAATTCCGGAGTACTTCCCAAAAACCATGCCCCGTTTTTATCAATGCCAATCAATAAAACATCATATTTCTCACGATCAAGAGCAGCCTGAATGTTGTAGGCAGAAATCAGTGAAACTTCATGTTCACCACTGGTGCCTCCCGAAATCAGGCCGATGGTGATTTTTTTGGACATTATTGCTCCATTTGCTGAGCCGAAGCCTTGAGACGAACATGCAATTCATCCAACTGTTCATTCTGCACTGCTGAAGGAGCATCGGTCATCAAACAGCCTGCTTTTTGAGTTTTTGGAAATGCAATCACGTCACGAATGGAGTCAGTTTTTAGCAGGAACATCATCATGCGGTCAAATCCCAGAGCAATTCCACCATGAGGCGGTGCTCCATAAGTCAAAGCTTTCATCAGAAAACCGAATTTGCTTTCAATTTCTTCCTTGCTCAATTTCAGTAAATGAAAAACTTTATCTTGGATATTTCTGCGGTGAATACGAATACTGCCGCCACCAATTTCCACTCCATTAAGCACCACATCATAAGCACGGGAACGAATTTTTTCGGGTTCATTTTCACCAAATTTTTCCAAATCATCCATATCTGGCATGGTAAAGGGATGATGACTGGATGTAAAACTTTTATCTGCCTCACTGTATTCAAAGAGAGGGAAATCTGTAATCCAGACAAAACGAAATTCATTTTCATCAATTAAGCCTTGTCTCCGCGCAATTTCTTTACGTAAGTTACCAAGAGCATCGTAAACCACTTTTTTAGTATCTGCACAAAAAAGTACTAAATCTCCCTTGTCCAAACCTACTCTCTCTTCCAGAGCCTGTTTTTGCTCATCAGTGAAAAACTTGGCAATAGGCGACTGCCAGGACTTGTCTCCAGAGCTTTCGGCCGAATTACGCTTAATCCACGCCATGCCTTTGGCACCATAAATTTGTGCGAATTCTGTCAAATCATCTAGTTCCTTCCGGGAAAATTCGGCTCCTCCCTGAACACAAATGGCTTTAACAACTCCCCCTTTGTCCACCACTTTTTTGAAAACGCGTAGTTCACATTCGGAGGCAATATCGGAAATATCTTTGAGTTTAAGCTCAAAGCGAGTGTCCGGAGCATCAGAACCATAATTTTCCATTGCATCCTGATAAGTCATACGCGGAAAAGGCATTTCGACCTTCACACCAATGGTTTCCTCAAACAACTGAACCATCATGCCTTCTGTCAGCTTAAAAATCTCTTCTGGTTCAGTAAAACTCAATTCCAGATCAATTTGAGTAAATTCCGGTTGACGATTACCACGTAAATCTTCATCACGAAAACAGCGAGTAATCTGCATATATCGGTCATAACCGCTGATCATCAACAACTGTTTGAAAAGCTGAGGTGACTGCGGCAAGGCGTAAAACAAACCGGGATTGACTCTTGAAGGCACCAGATAATCACGCGCACCTTCCGGCGTAGATTTTGTCAGAATAGGAGTTTCAATCTCAAAAAAGCGCTGACTTGTAAAATAGTTCCGTACAATCTGCATGGCCTGCGAACGCAACATTAAATTGTTTTGCAAAGTGGAATCACGTAAATCAAGAAACCTATAAGTAAGCCGTAACTTTTCATCCACATTTTCACGGTTTTCCAAAACATAAGGAGGTGTTTGTGACTGATTTAGAATTTCCAAAGTCTCCACCAAAATCTCAATCTCACCAGTCGGCAAATTAGGATTTACGTTTCCTTCAATCCGGTGTGCAACTTTGCCACGCACGGCAAGTACGAATTCTCCACGAATAGTGTCCGCTAAAACATGTGCTTCTTCACTGATTTCCATTTTGAAAACGATCTGGCTGATTCCCGTGTAATCACGCAAATCAACAAAAATCACTCCGCCATGATCCCTCCGAGTTTGACACCAGCCCATTAGAACAACCTCATGGTCAACATCCTCTACTCTTAAATCACCGCAATAATGTGATCTTGTCCACATTGCTTTTTTATTCATTCAAGCCTAGAATTTAAAAATTATCATTACTTAAATTAACATTTAAGTTTATCATATATCTTTTATTATCAATAGGAATTTATATTTGCCTGGGAAATCACTTCTCCCAATTTTTCGGAGATTACGATTCCGTAATCCGGACTGTTAGAAACTTAACGTGGGGATATCTATGGACTAAGCGGTAGCCTATTTATGCCGTGGGAAAAAGTAGAGTACGACAAGCAGGGAGCAAAATAATTCTGGCACAGCGGAGTTGCACTAGGCTGACATAACTCAGGGAAACTCCGATGGAAACTCTGCAATCTTACTTCCGGGGAGGATAAAATTTTTAATGAGGACAATCAGACTTGCATACGCATCACTTCTTCGTAAGCACTTACAAGTTTGTTACGGACTTGCAGCATGAGGCGCATAGAAAGGTCTGCTTTTTCCAGTGCCAGCATTGTTCCATGAATATCTTTGTTGTCTGTAACCAGAAGTTCAACCTGCTTGGCTTCAGCATTCAATTGCTGCTGATTGACTTCTTGCAGCATTTTTTCAAAAGTACTTCTTAAGCCGCCACTTTCAACGTTTTGCTTTTGACTTTCAGTTCCAGTTTTTAATCCTGGTATTGGAGGAGCAACAGACTGTAATTTTAAATTCATAGGTCTTTATCTCAAAAAAAATTTCTCTAGTTGAGCATACATTACGGTATCACTTCCGAAAATCAGCGTTAAACGTTACGGCCCAAATCTAGGGCTGATTGCGCCATATTTTTTGTGGCATTGAAAGCCGCGGTATTTGCTTCATAGGAGCGAGATGCTTCCATCAAACTCACCATCTCCTCCATCACGTTAACGTTCGGCATGGCCACATAACCTTCTTCATTTGCGTCCGGATGTCCGGGTTCATAACGCAAAATCGGCGCTCTGTTGTCTTGTGAAATTCCCACCACTTTTACTTCAGTAGCCGTATCCAGTGAGCGTTCCTGTGAGCGCAGTTCTTCTTCAAAAGTACGGTCGTTGGAAACTGCTGCAAGTGTGATTATTCGACGACGATAAGGCCCACCTTGTGGAGTGCGGGTGGTATTGGCATTGGCAATGTTTTCCGAAATAGTGTTAACCCGCTGCCGCTGAGCGGCCATTCCGGAAACACTTACATTAAGAGAAGATTGAAAACTCATTAGCGTCCCTCAGTAATTGCGGTTTTCAGCATCCGGAACTGATGAGTAAGCATTCGTATGCTGGCATTGTACATCAATTGGTTTTCAGCCATTTTAGCCATTTCACGATCCAAATCCACCGTGTTGCCGTCAAAATCCGGAAAAGGTGAAGCGCTGTGAATACGCTGCGCTTCAACCAGTTTTAGGGGTGGTGTGTTACGACCATCAAAATGCCTTGGATTTGTGGTTTTGAGCAAACCAGGTTCTTCAGCATGCAGTGCTTTCTCCAAACTTTTCTCAAAAACCATATCCTCGGCTTTGTAGCCGGGGGTGTCCTTGTTGGCAATATTGGAAGTCAGCAGATCCTGTCGCTGTGTACGGAAATCCAGAGTCTTCTGCACCAAAGTAAAAAGATTATTATCAAACATTCCTGGCATGAAACTACTTTTTTTGAACACTATTCAACAAAAAATATTTGTGATTAAGATGCAATCTCAGGGCCACTTTGAGCAATATTTGATTATTACTGCCAGCGTGATCTGCTTGCATTTTTTGTGATTCGGCATATGATGTACATTCAGAGAAACGAACACGAGAAAAGATGAAGAAAAGACAAACACAAATTTGGGGCAGTCACCTTAAATATCAGCCCGACGAACAAAACGTCCTTTTTTGTGCAGGACGCGATGTACAGGAATTACCAATGGCTGACGAATTACTGCTGCCCTACGATATTTGGACCAACCGCGCACATTGCATCATGCTTCAGCGGCAAGGATTGATTCCAACAGAAATCTTAAACAAAATATTGGCTGGACTGAGACAACTGGAAAAACTTGTCGAGGCAGATAATTTCTCTCTTGATCCCGGCAAAGAAGACGTACACATCAACGTTGAGGCCTTTGTTACAGAAAATCAAGGTGCTGAAGCTGGAGGCCGGATGCACATCGGCCGAAGCCGGAATGATCAGTCGGCTTGCGATATGCGGTTATATTTAAGAAGTGTGGGCTTAAATTTGTTTAATTCTGTGAAAAATTTAGCTACTGCTTTATTAGCTCAAGCTGAGGAAAATACCGAAAGTGTTATGCCCGGATTCACTCACTACCAACCGGCAATGGTCACAACATGGGGACACTGGCTTTGTGCTTATGTACAGGGACTTTGCAGAGACTTGGAGCGTCTCGCCTTCGCCCTTGCGCAAATCAACCGCAATCCTTTGGGCGCAGCAGCAGCTTTTGGAACATCCTGGTCAATTGACCGCCAGCTCACAACAGAGCTGCTGGCTTTTGAAAAGATTGATACCAACACACTGGACTGTATCGTTTCACGCTGGGAAAATGAAGCTCAACTGGCTTATGCTGCTACAATGCTGATGAATCATTTCAGTATTGTTGCACAGGATCTCATATTTCTTAGCCATCCTTATTCCGGACTGCTTCAGATTGACGATAACTATGTGACCGGTTCTTCGATTATGCCGCAAAAGAAAAACCCAGATTTTGCGGAAGTCATAAAATCCAAAGCGTCTCTGGCCCAGGGATTCTTATCAAGTTTGCTCGGTATTCAAAAAGGTGGTTTAAGCGGTTATAATCGTGACACACAAGTTAGCAAATATTTAATCATGGACCTTGTCCGGGAATGCGAAGCTACGCCAATTATTTTGCAGGGAGTTTTTGAAAGCTTGACAATCAACACCGACAAAATGAAAAAGCAGTGTGAATCAGGTTTTATGAATTCTGTAGATATTGCGGACCATTTAGCACGAACTCTGGATTTACCGTTTAGGGAGTGCTTCCATCTGCTGGCCCGGGCGGTAAAACTTTCCGAACCGGAAACAAAAATAACGACTGCTGCATTGGGAAAAACACTTGCAGAATTTGGACACCCAACGGAAATCGCAGAGGGGCTGGCAGAATTTCATGATCCGCGGAAACTAATAAACCAAAGACAGCACGAGGGCAGTCCATCTCCGAAGCAAATTCGCCTGCAAATTGAGGAGCTTTCAGAGCGACTGAATTCACTTTCGTTTCCTCTAGTAGATCTGCAAAAAAATATTCTTGATGCACAGGAGAATTGCCAAAATTATGGGGTCTGACAGGTTTGAAATTGGCGTGATCGGTGCCGGAGCATGGGGAACAACGTTGGCAAGGCTGCTTGCCAACAACGGCAGCTCTGTTCAGATCTGGTGCCACGAACCTGAAACCGCAAAAAGTATCCGCCAGAATCACGTCAACACTTCCTTTTTGTTGGACGTCCCACTTCCGAAATCGCTTGGAGCCTCGACCGATTTGCTTGAAGTCGTCAGGAATACCCGTATTCTCATCGCTACTCCTCCTTCACACTTCACCCGCGAAATTGCCAAAAAAATGCGCCCGGTAATCACGGGTGAGCATATTTTGGTCATCCTTAGCAAGGGCATCGAACAACATTCACTAGCGCTGATGAGTGAAATTTATGCGGAAGAACTAAACAATTTACCTAAATTAGCAGTTCTTTCCGGCCCGACGTTTGCTCGTGAAGTTGCTTTAGATTTGCCCTCTGCCGCAGTACTAGCCTGTGAAGACGAAAAAACAGGAAGTCTGCTGCAAAGGCATTTTCATTCAGATCGATTCCGTCTTTACCGTAGCGCTGATCTCATCGGTGTACAGCTGGGTGGCGCCATCAAAAATGTGATTGCGATTGCTTCTGGAATTGCAGATGGAATGCAGTTGGGACTGAATGCACGTGCGGCCTTGATTTGCAGAGGTGTTGCAGAAATGACCAGGCTCGGAACCGCAATGGGCGGAGCTGCAGAAACTTTTATGGGCATGTCCGGAATAGGAGATTTGGTTTTGACTGCAACCGGGAATCTTTCCCGTAACCACAATCTTGGAGAAAAGCTGGGCCAGGGTCTTTCACTGGATGAATGCCTTCCTCCCGGCGGTGCTGTTGCGGAAGGTGTCCGCAATGCCGTTTCCATACGAGAGTTAGCACATCGCCATCAGATTGAAATGCCGCTCTGTAATGCAGTTTATCAAGTTTTATATGAAGGGGCTACCTGCACTCAAGCTTTGCAGCAACTTCTGGAACGTGAACGTCCGGATGAAGAAATGTGTTTACCCAACTTTTCCAAAAAGTACAATTAGTCTATTATATCAGCGCAAATGAGCAGCTTTTTTTCTACAAAAAACTGGAATAAATTTTTTCTCCATCTCTTGTTCATTTGCAGCACTTTCAGCATTGCTGGCGCTGATGCCTCAATCATAATCTTGTATTTGCTGACTTTGATAAGATGGATCTGGAGTCGACCATTCTCGCAGCTTGAAAACCACTTCTTATGGGCTATTTTATTTTTCATGGCTGCTGCAGTATTTTCGGGACTGCTGAATGCTTACGAAACTGATCACCTGATGGCTTTACGCACCAACTGGCGCTTGTTGTTGCCTTTGCTTCTTGCGGACATTTTATCCGAAGTCGATGAGGAGCAGTTGCTGGGAGTTTTCTTCGGATTCGTGATGTTTATTGCCATATACGGTATCATCCAGTATTTCACCGGTGCCGACTGGTTTCGTCCGGAAGGCCAACAAATGACCACTCATTTTTTGTCTGGATCTACTGCAGAAAACACTGTTTTCCATGGCAAAGGAAATTTCACGCACCACCTGACTTACGGTGGTTTTTTACTACTCTGTTTCCCTTTTTTTATCTCGCTCATTTTTTGTAAAGACTGGAGCCCATTTGTTCGTCTTTTAACGACCATTGTTTCGGCTTTGGTGCTGGTCGGTATCGGAGCATCGCTGGGCCGCAGTGTCTGGCTGGGAGCAGCGGCAGCAATTGCAGTTTTACTTTTTCGATTATCACCGAAACTTATGCTTGCCCTCAGCATTTTAGTTATTGCAGGAGGCACATATTTTTTCTTGCAATTTAGTGATCCTTCTTTTCAAACCCGGACGCCCACGAATCGCATTGAAGCCCTGCAGCAACGTTTCATCAGTGGCTTTATACTTAAATCCAACCAGGACCGTGTTTTGATGTGGGAAGCAGGAATATATGCAATTCAAGATCATTTCTGGTTGGGAATCGGTTATGGCAATGACGCAAAAATAATGCCCTATTATCGCGACATAATCACTGACCGCACAGGTCATCGGTTTCACAACAAAGCTAGCGCCGGAGTCCACAACATCTATCTGCAAACGTGGATTAATTACGGACTGTTCGGCTTTTTGGGATACCTCAGTATTTTGGCAATCTTTTTATGGCAATGCATCGGATCACTCTCCCGTACCATACCCTACAGCTATGAAAATTCAATCCTCTGGGCCGGTATCGCAGGCGTGTGCGGATTTATGGTTGCCGGTTTTTTTGAAAACAATTTCCGTGACGGCGAAGTTCAGGTAATGCTGCTGATCTTGATGGGCTTGAACTTGCGTCAAATTCAAAAAGTGAAAAAGCGGATTTTTAAACCTTAAGATTTAAAACGAGAATCTATAAAGTGGAAGAAATTAACGGCAGGTGAACGTACCGATGGACTTTTACCGCTTTTTAGGAGGACTAACCCAAGACTTGCATTATTTACTGAGTTTTGATGAACACCACACTTCAATCCATGAACTACATTAAGATCGAAAAACACGGGGATCCGGATGTTTTACTATTACATTCACAGCCGGTTCCAGAACCCGGCCCCGGTGAAGTACTGATAAGAGTCGCGGCGGCTGGAGTTAACCGTCCGGACGTGATGCAGCGTAAAGGTCTTTATCCGCCTCCACCCGGCGCGACTGATGTTCCCGGGCTGGAAGTATCCGGAACCGTAGTGAGCGTGGGAGAAAACGTCACAGAACCCGCCATCGGGTCTGAAGTTTGCGCTCTGTTAACTTGCGGTGGTTATGCGGAATATTGTCTTGCGGCTGCCCCAGTCTGTTTGCCGGTTCCAGAGAATATGTCACTGGAGGATGCGGCGGGACTTCCGGAAACATTCTTCACCGTTTGGACAAACGTTTTTGAGCGCGGGCATCTGAAATACGGAGAAAGTCTGCTGGTACACGGAGGCAGCAGTGGAATAGGCACCACTGCAATTCAACTCGGTAAAGCCTTTGGAGCAACTGTTTACACCACAGCAGGAACTCCAGAAAAATGTGAGTTTTGTAAAAACCTCGGAGCCGATGCTGCAATCAATTACCGTGAGCAAGATTTTTCCACAGAAATTAAACGACTCACTGAAGACAAAGGAGTCGATATAATTCTTGACATGGTGGGAGGCCCATATTTTCCAAAAAACATCAAATTGCTGGCTGCCGAAGGCCGCTTGCTGCAAATCGCCCTGATGCAGGGTTCAAATGCTGAAGTAGATTTTCTTGCCCTTCTGCTCAAGCGTGTAACTTTGACCGGCTCCACATTGCGCCCCCGTAGTGTTGAGGAAAAAACTAAAATCGCACAGGCCTTGTTCAAAAACGTTTGGCATTTGCTTGAATCCCGAACTGTACGGCCAATCATCCATCAAACATTCCCACTCGCAGATGCTGCAGAAGCTCACCGCCTGATGGAAAGCAGCACCCACATTGGCAAAATATTGCTCAAGCCAACAGCAGATTGAGACCGTATAAAACAGATTGTGCACTCCGAAATTTTACCTGCTAATCTGCCTGTGCAAATCCATGCGAAGCTCAGGCATTTCTCGAACAAAACTTGACAAGACTAACTCATTCCTGAAACACTGCAGACTCAACTTTATCTTTAATTTTCTCAAAAGGAGACTCTATGGATGATAATTCAAAAAAAACCGCACTGCGGATGATTCCTTACGGACTGTACGTTATGACAGCCGAAGACAAGGATGGTCGAATTTCGGCTGCCACAGTGAACTGGGTCACACAGGCTTCATTCAAACCTCCGTTGTTGGCAGTCGGTGTCAAAGCAGACTCACAAATTCATGACATTACAAAAACAGCCGGGAACTTCGCACTAAATGTTTTAGGCAAGGGACAGCAAGGCGCAGCGTATGCGTTTTTTAAACCTGCGGAGCGGAACGGGCAAAAGATCAGCGGTGAGCCCTTTCATGCCGGAAGTACAGGAGCCCCGATTTTGGACAACACGCCCGCTTTCATTGAATGCAGACTGGTGACAACTGTGGAGGAAGGTGACCACTCTATTTTTCTAGGTGAAGTAGTGGATGCAGGTGTGAACCAAGAACCGGAAGGACGCGCTGATGATGCAACTCTTCTATTGAAAGACCTCGGTGAAAAGACTTATTACGGCGGCTGAGCGGACAAGACTCTATGGTGATTGAAGTCCATAACGTCTGCAAATCCTTCAAAGACGTTAACGCTGTTCGAAACGTCAATTTACGGGTTGAATCCGGAGAAGCGGTGGCTCTGCTCGGACCAAACGGTGCGGGCAAGACCACTTTGGTGGAAATGATCGAAGGTGTTCAACTTCCCGATTCCGGTACAATTCAGATCTTTGAAAAGACATGGGCTAAAGACGAACATTTTTTACGTCAGGAAATCGGTCTTGCCTTACAGGAAACAAGGTTCCAGGAGCGTTTGACGGTTGAGGAAACACTCGATCTTTTTGCCAGTTTTTACCATCTCGGTAAAAAGCGTACAAACGAGGTCCTTGACATCATTCAGCTCGAAAGCAAGCGCAGCACCTGGGTTGTCCAACTCTCCGGAGGACAACGGCAGCGGCTTGCCCTGGGGATTGCAATTCTGCCAAGTCCACGAATCCTCATTCTCGACGAACCAACAACCGGACTTGATCCAAATGCTCGGCGTGACCTCTGGGAAATCCTCGAAGATTTTAAGGCAACTGGAACCACGATGATTCTCACCACGCATTACATGGAAGAAGCAGAATTTCTTTGTGACCGAATTGTCATGATGGATCAAGGAAAAATCCTAGCAGAAGGTTCCTTAAATCAGCTGCTAGACAAATTTGGCGAGGGTGATTTGATTGAATATGTGATCGAAGGGTCATTCCCAACTCAAGAAGCCAAAGCACTTTCCGGCGTACTTACCTGTCGCTGGAATGAAGATACAGGTTATGGACGATTGATAGTAAACAGTATTTCAGAAACATTGCCCGATTTTTTAGATTTAATAAAAATTACAGCAGTTTCTTTGACATCACTTGAGTGCCGTAGGCGTACCCTTGATGATTTATTTCTTGCAATGAGCGGGAGACACTTGGATGAATAGCATGCTTTTACGGCTAGTCATTTCTCAGTTCAAACTATTCTTCCGGGAACCGGGAGTTGTGTTCTGGTCTTTTGGGTTTCCAGTATTGATGGCCTGGATATTGGGGATTGCCTTTGCGAGCAAAGGTGAAATTCTTCGGAACGTTGCGCTGGTTTCTAATAATCAGGCATCGGCTTCCACTCTTCCGGAATGGCTGCTTCAAAAAACAGGCATGGCTCCTGCAGAGTTTTCAGGAGATTACGAGCTTGTATGGGAAGTTGGAGAAAATCATGGAGAACAGGCACGTTTTCGTTTCAGGGTGATGCCTGAAAAGGCTGCAATGCTGGCTCTTAAGCGCGGACAAATTACGCTCTGGATCGAAGGCAATCCGAAAACCGGTCTTCGTTACCGCTTTGATCCGAACAATGCTGAATCGCGTCTGACGTATTTGCTGTTGGAGAGAGCTTTCCGAAAGCAGAAATTTGTCCGACAAAAAGCAGAAGTCCACCCGTTGACTATGATAGGCAGCCGATATGTCGATTTTTTGATCCCAGGCTTAATGGCCATATCGATTATGAATGCCTGTTTGTGGGGAATCGGGTGGAATTTGATTGAGTTGCGCATCAAAAAATTACTACGTAGGATGGTTGCCACTCCGATGAGAAAATCAGTTTTTCTCCTCTCGCATGGACTGAATCGTATGATTCTCAGCGCTGCTGAGCTGCTGTTGCTGTACGGATTTGTCCACTTCTATTTTGATATTAATATTCAAGGTAGTCTGCAGGCCCTGGCTTTGGTTTTTTTAAGCGGCTACAGTGCATTTGCTGGAATTGCCGTTCTCATCTCGTCCCGTGTACAAAACACGCAAAGCGGCAACGGTTTGATTAACAGCGTAACTCTGCCGATGTTTATCCTTTCAGGAATTTTTTTTAGTTACCACAACTTTCCGGACTGGGTCATCCCCTATGTAGAGGTACTTCCTTTAACCTTACTTACTGACTCTTTACGAGGAATCATCACTGAAGGAATTGGTTTGGCACAAGTAATTCAGCCGGCACTTGGGTTACTTGCGATTGGAGGAATTTGTTTTGCACTGGCCCTGAAATTATTCCGCTGGCACTAAGAAGTGTTGAGTTTTGATTTGGGTTTTAGCCAAGAACCAACAAGAATTCACAAATATTCAACGTGTAGCACCATCTTTCATAGACTTCAAATATTCTGCAGTGCAATCCCGAATTTATGCCGGATCATACGCTGCAACAGCTGGTCGTTTTCCAAACCGGCAAAACGTATTTCCGTTCTGATTTTGTCACGAATCATGAAAAGATCCTGTTCTGTCCGGCTTAACTCGATTTGACTGAGCAAATTGTGATGCATCAAGGTATCGAGCACATCCCGCCGCAATCGGTTTTTGAGACGCATTAGCTGTTGCTTGGTGGTGCCGTTAAGTATACCCTCAATTTCTGACTGGTTGTGCCCCATCATTGATAGCTTTAACCAGATTGAATACAGGTTCCCCCTGTTGTCTGCCGGAGGCTGCTGGCCGAGTCCGGGAGGAACTCCAATCAGCAATGCTACCAGTAAGACTACCAGAACCACCTTGGTTTTGAATGCCATTTTTCCCCTTTATTATGCAGATTAAGATTTACGGTTATTAAACCTGAACATATACCCATACAAAAAATGGGAAATTCTAAAAACCGTCAACCTGTCGTTTGGACAAACAGAGCCATCATAAACAGCAATGCCGCTCGATTCAGTGCGCACTCGTATACAAGCGTCAACAACAAAACCAGAGTAATCCGCTGTATTTGTTATGACAATAATTTGTCGAAAATTTTCAAAAACATCAATCAGGATCACTCTGTGGGCACACTACGCCCCTTTGAATGAAGCAGATGGAATTTCAAACAGAAATCTCCCTGCCATCCAAACGAGAAAGCAATCCAAATCTCATCCCTTTATCGACAGATTTGCCGGAAACTTTAGAGGAAAAGATTAGGAGGGAAATGAAAGGGCGACACAGATCGTATCGTCCGAATATTTGCTTCTAAAAAATTAGCGGTTGCTTTTGAGGATTGTTACCAGTCCGCCGTTGGGACCAGGGACCGCACCTTTGACTAGTACGATTGCTTCTTCTGCAAGGATTTTGACAATCTTTAGACCGAGCTGAGTTACTTTGCCGTTGCCGTGGCGGCCATGCATTTTCTTGCCCTTGAAAACACGAGCCGGAGTGGCGCACTGCCCGATACTTCCAGTCCCGCGGTGTCCTCTGTGTCCGTGACTGGCAGGCTGTCCATGAAATCCGTGACGTTTCATAACCCCGGTGAAACCCTTACCTTTTGAGTTTCCGGAAACCGAGACACTTTCTCCTTCTGCAAATAAATTAACATCAAAAACTTGTCCAACTTCCACTTCGTTAATGTTCTCCACTTCAAATTCGCGCAGGATGCGAGTGGGGGCCTGTGCTTTAAAATGCCCTTTGATCGGTTTGTTTACTTTACGCTCAGGTATTTCTTCAAACCCAACTTGTACATGATTGCAACCGTCTTTTTCCTGGATCTTTTTTTGTACAACCGTCATAGGCCCGGACTGCAGCACGGTCACAGGAAGCGCAGTTCCGTCTTCTTCAAAAATCTGGGTCATGCCAATCTTGCGGGCCAAAAGTCCATTTAACATGGAATCCTCAATCAGTAAAATTATTTATTTATTTAAACGGCCCAGCATCTCAGGAACGTCATTATTACATCTAAGTTATTGTTTGAGTGTAATTTACTTCGGGTTGGATTACAAGTTTATTTTTTCAAAGGCCTATATAATCCGATAATGCGCAGTGTGTACTCCCGCACCACAGAAATTGCAAACATTTCATAAGTTCACATTCTTGCAGAAAGTCCAGTTTAGCGGTACCACGTGTTGCGTTCTTATCAGTCTGTCGATATAATTGGGTTAAACCAAATAATACTCGCATTCATCTTCATTTTCCAACTTAATGAAATTGTACATAACTGAAAATTGGAAGCACCTGCTAGCAGGGATTCTCTTTCTTGGAGCAACCTGCATCCTTGGTCTGACAGGATATATTTTTCATATTTATTACAGCCCTATAATGGATACTGCTACGGAAGGCAGCTCTATTATACTGATTCCTCGAGGCTCCACTTTCAACAGCGTTACAGGGCGTGTAAGAGAAAAAGGGCTGTTGCCATACCCCCGACTCTATGACTATTTGGCTAAACAATTGAAAGTACATTCCCGAATCCAGGCTGGAGAATTTAAAATTCAACACAGCTGGAACACGTCTGAGTTGTTGCAGTATCTGGTTTCCGGAAAGAGCATCCGGCACAGGATTACCATTCCCGAAGGATCAAATTATGTACAAATTGCAAAGCGATTGCACAGTGCAGAATTAGCAGATAAAGAAGTGCTCATGTCACTGATAAATGATCCGGAATTATTAGCAAAAACTGGAATTCCTGAACTGACAACACTGGAAGGATTTTTGTTTCCGGAAACTTACTTTTTTTCACGAGTAGAATCAGAGCAGGAAATTTTATCCGCAATGATTGCGCAGTATCGCCGGGTTTTCAATGCTGATTTTCAGAAGCGTGCAGAAGAAATTGGGATGAACGAGTATACAGTTCTAACTCTGGCTTCCATTGTTGAAAAGGAAACCGGAGCAGATTCAGACCGACCATTGATTGCTTCCGTTTTTCATAATCGACTCAAGCGTAGAATGCGGCTTGATAGTGACCCAACGGTCATTTATGGACTTGGTGATTTCAACGGGAATCTGACACGAGAGCATTTACGAAAACCGACTCCGTATAACACTTACACCAGATACGGTTTGCCCCCTACTCCCATTTCTAATCCGGGGCGTGCTTCATTGCACAGCGTGCTTTATCCAGCAGATAAAAAGTACCTGTATTTTGTCGCCCGCGGGGACGGCAGTAGTCAGTTTTCAACGACTTTACGTGAACACAACAAAGCCGTTTGGTACTATCAGAAAATCCGCAAAAACCGTGAAGCAATGCGCCGCAAACGTAAACAAGCATCCGCAAAGAAATTATGATTTATATACTTTACTAAAAATCACGCGCGGTATTTTGCCTTTAATTTTTTACTGGAAAAACTCACTCTATTTTTCCGGCATCCCTTTGTGCACTGCGGCTAACATTTTTAGAGTGCAAAAATATTTTTAATGAGTAAACAATGCCCCCCAAAAAAAGCAGCAAATTTGCCTTGCTTGGCTATTACATTCAGCAACACTGGCTTTACTATTCATTGGGAATTGTCGCTATTTTAGGTACCAACTGGATTGCTGTCAGTATTCCGGAATATGTCCGCTTAAGTATTGATTTGTTAAATAATGATCTAAAGGCAAGACAGGATTTATTGTGGGAATATATGCTGATCATGCTGGGATTGTCACTTCTGATGATGGTGGTGCGTACACTTTCCCGGATTCTATTTTTCAATCCCGGACGTGCCATAGAGTGTCAAATCAAAAACGACATGTTCAGAAAGCTGATGGCTCTGCAAAAAAATTATTATGATGAAAATCCATCTGGCAACATCATTTCGCGCATTAATAATGATATCACCGGAGTGCGGCTGATTTGCGGGTTCGGCCTCATGCAAGCCTTCAATATCACGACAGCACTTTCAATGACGCCGTATAAAATGTGGCAACTCTCACCAAATCTCACACTTTTCTGCGTCATCCCGATCATCATTGTTTTTACCGCAGTACGCTTGGGGATGCACGTGCTGGTGCGGAACATGCGGGCACGCATGGAAAGCCTGCAGCGCCTTTCCGGTTTTACGGTTTCATCCTTATCCGCAGTTGACATTATCAAAAGTCTGACCATGCGTAAATGGAGTACTCAACGATTTGAAACAGAAAACCAAAGCATGCTCCGTTGTTCTTTGAAAATTGCCTGGACCCGCTCTTTTGTGATGCCAATGTTAAGTAATTTAGAACATTTTCTGAAACTAATGGTTTTGCTCGTCGGCGGCATGATGGTGATTGAAGGTAACTTTACCATTGGGCAGCTAACTGCCTTTATTGCCTATTCAGCATTATTGACATTTCCCCTGATGGGATTGGGCTGGGTGACAACCATGTTTCAGCAGGGCCTGGTCGGACTGGCCAGCATTCAGACAGTTTTGCAACAGGACCTACCACGTATTCAGTTGAAATCACTGCAGCAGCAAAAACTGAAATCACTTTTTGCAGAAAACGGTTTGAGGGTTAATAATTTAAACTTTAGCTATCCTGAGAGTAACAAAAAGACCCTCCATAATATCAGTTTTACAATTAAACCCGGACAAGTCATCGGTATTCTGGGACGTATCGGTTCCGGCAAATCAACACTTGTCAACGGCTTGAATCGTTATTTGGACATGGGCAAGGGTTCCATCTTTTTAGGCGACCAAGATCTTGCAACTCTCAACGACAAAGACGTGCGTAACTGTATTAGAACAGTTACCCAAGAACCTTTTTTGTTTTCGGACACTGTAGAAAACAATATGACATTTGCAGAGGAGCAACAAGATTCGAGAGATCCGCAACATTTGCAGGATATTCTCCATTCTGCCGCTTTGGAAGAGGAAGTAGCACGTTTTCCGAAACAAGAAAAAACTGTGGTTGGAGAAAAAGGGATCATGCTTTCCGGTGGACAAAAACAGAGAATTAGTCTGGCAAGGGCAATGATGAAACCTTGTGATCTGCTGATTTTGGACAATGTTCTTTCTGCAGTTGACTATGAAACGGAACGTCATTTACTGCAGGAGATCCACAAACTCCTCAAACCGGAAAACAATATGCCTGCCCTAGCAGGAAGCCTGCTCATTGTTTCTCATCGTGTAACTTCGATGGAACAGGCTGATTTGATTTTGGTTATGGATGAAGGACAAATAGTGGATCGAGGGCAACATGCAGACCTTATTCAACGTCCGGGTTATTATCAGCAAATGTGGGCACTGCAAATCGAGCGCAACTCCTGAACAGTGTTGGGTTTCCAACCAATTACGGAAACCAGCACACAACACTCAACACTTTCCTATGCTCTCTCTCAATAAGGTATCAAATAGGCTCTGGGACAAACCAATTCTTAAAAACATTTCCTGGTCTACCGAATTTGGACAAAGCTGGGCTATTCTCGGTCCAAATGGCGCAGGGAAATCAACCCTGGTAAAAGTTATTCTGGGGCAAATTCCATATTGCGGTACTATCGAACGTCATGTAGAAATCACGGATTTTGTCAAAGTCGCACATGTTTCACTCGAGCAGCAAAAAATCCTAGTTGCCCGAGAAGAAAAAAAAGATCGCTTTGAAGAATACAGCGAAAAAGAACAACATTTTTTAACCGGACGAGAAATAATGGATCCGGAAGGCAAACATCCAGATAAACTTCTCAAGATTGCCGAACAGCTCGGGCTTTCGCCTTTGCTAGAATATCCTTTTCGCCACTTTTCAAATGGCGAAACACGCAAAACTTTGATTGGAAAAGCACTGCTTTCTGAACCAAAATTGCTGATTCTTGATGAACCTTTTGATGGTTTGGACAAGGAATCTGTCCTGTGGCTCAAGCAAACTATTTCCACTCTAATCAATAACGGTTTAGCAGTCTGGTTGGTAAGTCACCGTTTTGAGGAATTAGTTCCGGAAATCAAACATGTGCTTTGTTTAAAAAGCGGTGAGGTTTTTGCGCAAGGTACACGGTCTGAAGTACTGATTCCTGAACTGATGGGGGTGTTGTATGGAGGCAGAAAAATACAAAATACCCAACGCAGAAAAGCGGACGAATATGAGAAAAAATATAAAAAACTAACTCTCCGTAATCACAGTGAGCCTTTGGGAAACAATAGCAAGGATAAAAGTATTATCCGGATGAAGAACGTGAATGTCAGCTACGGCAAGAAAGTGGTGCTGAAAAATTTTAATTGGTCAGTACAGCAGGGAGAAAACTGGAAAATAGTCGGCCCAAATGGAGCAGGTAAATCTACTTTGCTCAGTTTAATTTCCGGCGACAATCTCCAGGCTTATGCAAATGAAATTTACCTCTTCGGCCTGCGTCGTGGCACCGGCGAAAGCATTTGGGACATTAAGCAGAAAATAGGGCTGGTCTCGTCTGAGTTTCAGATACACTATCGTGAATCAATTTCTGCGCTAAAAGTGGTACTTTCGGGATTTTTTGATTCAATTGGATTTTATCGACCAGCTTCGGGGAAACAAAAAGAAACGGCACTCAACTGGATGGAATTTCTGGAAATAGCAAAAGTTGCTGAAGATGACTTCACGCGTCTCTCATGCGGCCAGCAACGGCTGGTATTGATTGCCAGAGCGATGGTAAAATCACCACCGTTACTCATTCTTGACGAGCCTTGTCAGGGATTGGATCGCACAAACCGAAATCTTGTTTTAGAGCTGATTGACCAGATTGGTCAAAATTCCGCAACACAAATTCTCTACGTCACACACATTGCGGCCGATCAGCCAAACTGCCTGCACAGTGAATTGTGCTTTGAAGAAAACCCTGGCGGAATTTTTCGTCCAAATATTTCGTGAGTTTCAGTAGTAGGATTATCTCTCTTCTTGGCTCAAAGCAGAGACGCAATGGCAAATCCTCCCGCAAATGTGCCGATCGCACTACCTAAATTTGCGAACATCACAACCAGCAAAATGCGGGTAATATTATTTTGCCAAAAACCTCTCAGATGTGTGATATCATCCGCAAGGTTTTCAAAATCACGTACCTGAGGTTTGCGTAGAAGTGCTTCAACTAATCCTGCCACCCAGCCTGCTGCAACAGCAGGATTGAGCGAGGTGAAAGGTGCCGCCACAAATGAAGTTGCTATCGTAATTGGATGGCCAAATGCTATAGCTGTCCCGAGTGCGGATAGTGTGCCGTTGATCAAAAACCAGCGCTGAATCATTTCTATGCTTACATCCGTTTCAACGGTAAAAAACCCATATCCAATCAAGCCTACAATCAATGCAGGAATCCCCCATTTAAGCCAGGTGCCTACTTTCCCCGGAGGAGGAACAGCCTCTAATTCAGCCAGATTATGTTCGCGCTCCAGCTCTGCAATCAGTCCTTTGACATGGCCTGCACCAACTACTGCCACAATCCGTTTCCCTTGTGCCTGCCGTATTTTTTCGGCCATAAACTGATCTCTCTCATCAATCAGAATATGTTTCATTTCCGGAGATTGTTCCGCCAGCATTTGCATGGCTTCAGAAAGTGCATCACTTTCCTTGAGTTTTTCAATTTCTTCTTTGCTGATTTCTTCACGAACAAACAAACTGGCAAGGAGTTGTCCCAGTACTTTCATCCGTTCCCAAAACGGCATTCCCCGCCAAGTCCGCTGCAGAGTTATCTTAACATCTCTATCTGCCAACACCAGTGCTGCATTTACTCGTTCTGCAGCGTTTGCTGCTTCCAGCATTTCTGCACCTGGTTTAACACCAAGTTGAGATCCCAAACGTTTTTGGAAGGCAGTCATGATCAAATTTGCAAACAACAAAAATGATTTTCCTTCACGGACAACCTTGAAAATATCCATTTTCTTCCATTGATTTTTATCCAGCATCGTCTGATGGCGGGAAGAACAGAGTTCAATACAAACCGTATCCGGCTTTTCCTGATTGATGATGGAGTCAACTTCATCCACGCTTGATTGTGAAATATGGGCGGTGCCAATGAGTAAGATTTGCTTTTCTTCAAAGGCAATCTCATGTACATTGCCGGAGTAGGACATTTACGAAAAGAAGTTTGAGGTTTTAGAATCAACAAAATAGTCAATAAATCGACATTTAATTTTAAGAGAAACAAAACAAAGGCGCAAAATGTTTTTGCCATTTTTACCGCTGATTCTTGCTTCAGCCAGTTTAACCTTACTCTCTGGAGAGTTGGAGCGTCCGGAGCCTTGGTTGAATTTACCTCTTGCCGTGACCCTGCCTCTCATTATTCTTTTCGGTTTTCTTCTGGCTCAAATGACTCAAAGACTCTGGCAATTTAGCCATTTGAAACAATTTCCCGTTGCTGAGGAAGACAGCTATTCTTCAGCAAAACTCACCCAAGCAAGAATCCTGATTTTAATATTTTGGTTGGCACTTGTTTATGGTGAGCATTTAGATTTGCGCTTAGGTAACGTTTTTGAAAATACTACTGAAGCTGAATCAGTCAGTTTTGGTATTTTGCTGCTGGTTTACTGGCTTGCCGACGCTTTTACCGCAATTCCAGTTTATCAATGGAATACTCAAGGGCTTGAAGAAAAGATCAAAAAGTCTGTTCTGCACCTGCGCCTGCAGTTGCCGGTACTGTCTCTGATTATCATCCAATCAGTCTGGTTTTGGGTGACTAACAAGTTTCTTCCTTCTTTTCCTTCAAACTGGAGTCTCATTTTTGAACTACTGTCCAGTTTAATCCTGATGGTGCTTCTTGCACCGGTTGTTTTTGTGAAAAGCTGGGGAGCAAAAGCTATCGAAAATGGGAAGGAGTACGAAGAAATCCACAATGAGCTGGAAGATTCCCGTACACCGGTAACAGCAATTTTATCGTGGCCGGATTCGATAATGCCATACTCCACCGCAGGAGTAATCGGTTTCTTGCGTGGATTCCGTTATTTACTTATCAGCCCGCAACTGCTCAAAGAGCTTTCAGCAGCGGAACTGCGAGCTGTTACTGCCCACGAAGCCGGACACTTGCGGAGGCAGCATATGCTTTTTTATCTGCTTGCATTTATCTGTTTATTGGAGTTTTTTGCAATAGCAGGCAGTGCCAACTTATTGCTTTCCTGGACAGGTGTTTTGGAGGTTTCAGGAATGCTGATGGGTGTAGCGGCTATTTTAAGCATTATATTGTTTATTCGTTTTGTAATAGGCTTTCTCAGTCAAAATTTTGAACGGCAGGCAGACTGCCACGCCTTTGAACGTTACGGCATCTCACCCATTTCGACGGCTCTTTTGAAAGTTTCCTGGCTCAACGGGATCAATCCGGAGCAGGACAACTGGCATCACTACGGAATTCGACAACGTATCGACTTTTTATCGATTTGTGTCAAAAAGCCGGAAATGCTACAAAAACATCATCGGCATGTGTCCCGCATTAAGCTGTGGTGCGCGGTCTTGCTTGTCGGGTTGCTTGGCGCAAATTACATGCTCAGTTCAGAAATTGTCCAAACAAAGGCCCTTGCCTGGAAATTGGAGCAGTCAGATGAAAATTGGCAACTGAAAGATGCCCCAATGTTGTCAAAAATGGGTGACTTGCTTTATTTCCAAAATCAGCAAGACAGAGCAGAATTATGGTATCGCCGGGCACTGGAACTGGACCCGGAGGAACCGCACACCCTGAATAATCTCGCCTGGCTTTTGACTGAAAAACATAACAATGATGAGAAGCGTCTGCAGGAAAGTGTGATCCTGGCCCAACAAGCATTGGCAATAAAACAAGCTGCATTTATTTGGGATACACTGGCGGAGGCATATCTAATAAATGGGAAATACGAGGCAGCAGCAGATGCTGCACGCCAAGCCCTGAAACTTGCAAAAGAAAAGATGGGACTCACACGCGGTACAGACCTGAATTACTATCGAGAAAGACTTGAAAAATTGACAGTTGAATAGGACACTGCGTAAAAAAAGTTCAAGAACTATTACAGCAGAAAATTTCCAACTTATTAATGATAATGAGAAAAACTAGGCAAACGCTAAAAATCAACCGAATAAAGCATCATGTTGATGCGGAAGACGATATCGTTCTTTGCCTTTGAATAAACATGGCGTTAGAGCCGTTTGAAAACAAAGCAGAGTAGAATTGAAAGAACAAATCATTGCCGCCGCGCAAGCAAAATGCAGTATTTATTGAAACAATGGAAGTATTTTTTTTGCTTGATTTTGATTTATTTTTGCTTGGTCGAAACAGTTTTCGCAGGAAAATTGAGACTGAGAGCCAGAGAACATTTTGATACTGCAACAGTAAATTACGGAAATCTCATTGAAAAAGAAACAACTTCCGGAATTGGACCAACAATAAATTTTTGGTGGGAAGAGCCCTATGAAAACTCATTCGGATTAGCTGTAGGATTAATGTACATTGATTTTTTGCATGAATCAGAAAGTATCGGAAGAGGACAGCGCATGGAACTCTGGAAACTCGGACTTGAGGGCAAACATGACCCATTTCAGGGAGACGGTGGACTTTTTTTCCGCTGGGGCATTTCAAAAAATAAGCTGAAAACTAAAGGAATTCTAGGTGAGCTTAAAGGAAATGGAAGATATTTCGGGATTGGTTGGGAATTTCCTTTTGAAATCCTGGGTTTGGCTTTTGAGATTGCTCAAAGACAGATTAGCCTGGAAAATAATTTGTCTATTGTGACTTCCAGTCCTTCAATTGGAATACACTTTTACAAGCATCTCTAAGAGGAGCTAATCAATGGTTTGCTGAATCGCAAAACAGAAGTGCGGGCAAATTGTCCCGCACTTTTTGGCTGAAGATTCCTCTGCTAGGGAAGGACCATGAAACAGATTCCCATGATGATAGTGGGTATAAAAGCGGCCATCAGCAATTTTGCCGGATTTACACCATGCTCAAAAAAACGTCCGAGAATCGATTGCCCCGCCGGATTCGGAGCATTGGCAATCACTGTCAGCCCGCCTCCGGTCACAGCTCCCGCCACCACTGCATATTTCGAGGCTTCGGCTAAGTTCGGCACCAATGTAGCCAGATAGGTGATCGCTGCATTGTCATTGAATGCAGTCAAGACAGTAGAAGTCAGCATCAGCGGCAATTCGGCAAGAGACCCAAGTACAGGTGCAATCCACCAGCCCTGTAAGCCACCATGAGTTATTAGGCCTGCAAGGAAAAATCCTACCATGATAGGCCCCTTAAGTTCCACCTTATTCTGATGGGTTCCTGTGAGGGACATGAAGCCCAGGAAAAAGAGAAGTCCCCCAATGAACAAGGCCGGATAGTGGGCATTGAAGACCGTCCAAGCCAGAAAAAAGAGATGAACCAGCGTAACCCACCATGGAATTGGAACCTCTCGTTCGGCCCACATGGCCTCGAATTCTTCGTGGCTTATCTGACCCGGTTTAAGCCTTAGCACTTCCGGGTAGTGAAAACCCCCACCTGGCTCCTCTAACCGTTCCTTACCCATTTTTGCAAACTGACGACGAAAGATAATGAAGTAGAGCACGTTTGAAATAAGTATTCCCAACGCAGCCTTCCAGCCGAAGTTGACCGCCATGAAACCCATGCTCCAATCCCATGGTGCTGCAACCATCAGCACCGGCGGCGCGGCAAAATGAGTGATAGTTCCTCCGACCGAAATGTTAACGAAGAGCAATCCAATCGTTGCATAAGCAAATCCGGAGGATGGCTTATGCTTGTAAAACTGATTCGCCAGCAATAGTGCAGCAATCGTAATTGCGGCCGGCTCTGTGATAAATGAACCAAGCAAAGGGGCAATCATCAGGATCGAAAACCACCAGGCTGCAGTACTGTGCCCCCCCAAACCTGAGGCCATGCCAAGCAGTTGTTCGGCAAACTTGATCACCGGCCTAGTGGACGCAATGGCCATGATTACCACCACAAACACCGGCTCAACATATTCACGGTCATAGACAATGTAATTCTTAAAAGTGGTCCAATCGAAGATGCCAATGGTGACAAACAACAAGGCAATGACCCACATTCCGAAAACCACTTCTACTTCCCCGAGAAAGTGAAAAAGCTCTGCCTTGAAAGGAATGTCGTGCTTGATCTCCTCTTCCACAGCTCCTGCAGCCTTCATTCGCTGGTCATGCTCTTCATGAATCTGATGCGCTTTGGCCGTGAGTTTGTTGGCCATGAAAGTGTGCAGGATGGCAAACAGAAAAATCAGTGAAGCAACCAAATTGAAAGGATTCGCACTGATGCGATGCCCGAGTATATCACTCACACTACCTCCTTCAGGATCCCGGTAGTTTTCAATCCCATGAACCCGATCACAACCTTCCTCCAGAAATTTGGGAGAACCGTAATTTTCCGAATAGCAGCTCAGTGGGACAGGGAAGGGAGCTGAAGTTTCATGTTCTCCTCCGCCAGCGGCATAGATGCTTGTACTGATTAAGCCCATGATTAAGGCGGTTATAAACCATTTTGTTAATCGATGCATAATATTCCTCCGTGAATGGTTAACTACTGTACATTTTGTACTTTGGAAAAAGCTATGTCCTTCTCTTCTCATTTTGAACACAGTGAAAAATTTTAACAGATTATTTTTCGCTATGGTGATTCCCGATTTTCACCAATACGAAAGAGAATTTACTATCGCTGCACATTATTCAGGGTTTTTTGATATATTGCAACATTTAAAGAACCACAGAAAAATCACACACTCTGACGTAACAGCAAGTGAAGAATGTATTCCAGACTTCACAGGAAACAAACTAGAATCATTAAGAAGCTTCTACTGTGCTCTGTCTATCCTGCTGAGGATCGTGAACATCCTGTGGAATAGCCATAAAGGCCAGACCCATAATGATCGTGGGAATTATTGCACCCAAAGCGAGCTTCGCAGGATTCACTCCACCAGGAAAAAACTTAGACAAAATCGATTGACCGGCAGGATTTGGGGCGTTGGCAATCACCGTTAGTCCTCCACCAGTTACTGCTCCGGCAACCACCGCATATTTGGCTGAAATGGTAAAGTCCGGAACTAAGGTGCTCAAATACGTAATTGCCGCGTTGTCGTTGAATGCAGTCAGTATTGTAGCAGACAACATCAGAGGCAAGTCTCCCAAAGATCCTAATACTGGTGCAATCCACCAGGCCTGCATTCCTCCATGCGTAACTAAACCAGCCAAGAAAAAACCGACCAGCATAGGTGGTTTCAAGTCAACATGGCTTTGGTGTACTTTGGTTGCCATGGCAAAACCTACGAAAAACAGGAAACCACCAACGAAAAGTGGCGGGTAGTGAGCATTAAAAACAGTCCATCCCATGAAAAGAAGGTGAACCACGGTAATCCATGCGGGGACCGAATCTTCTTGGTGCTCCAAGGCTTTTCTATTTGCCAGATCAGATCCAGGGATAGAGGAAAGCAAAGAAAACTCGCTCTTAAACACCATGTAATAAATGATGTTTGAAATGATAATTCCAATAAACGCTTTCCAGCCAAAATTCAGAGCCATGAAAGGGAAAGTCCAACCCCACGGCGAAGCTACCATCAAGACTGGTGGTGCAGCAAAATGCGTGAACGTGCCTCCCACTGAAACATTAACAAAGAGAAGTCCGATAGTCGCATATGCAAGTTTACTGGAAGGTTTGAGATGATAAAACTGTTCTGCCAGCAGCAATGCCCCGATGGTCATTGCCGCAGGCTCTGTGATAAAGGACCCCAGCACTGGAGCTAAGGTTAGAATTGACAGCCACCATGCACCAGGTGAGTGCCTCCCAATGGCGGCAAATATTCCCAAGATCTGTTTTGCTAACATCATTACAGGACGTGTAGAGGCAAGAGTCATAATGACCACCACAAACATCGGCTCGGTATAATTAACTTCGTGCGCGATGTAATTTCTAAAAGTGGTCCAATCATAGAACAAAATGGTTACTGCTGCCAAAACTAGAACCCAAATCCCGAAAATCGCCTCTACCTCGCCAAAGAAATGTAATATTTCAGCCCCAACAGGGGGATCATGTTCAATCCCTTCTTCTGATTTGCCTTCTGCTTTCATTTTTGATGCATGAGCGAGTTCCATTTTTTCTGCAACTCCTGTGATTTTTACAGCAAAAAACGTATGCAGAATAGCAAACAAAAATGTGAGCGATGCCCAGAAATTGAAAGGAGAGTGTTCAATCCGGTTTGCTAATACAGCCATTACATCACCACTTTTGATTAAGTCTGCATCACCATAAGCATCAAGTGGTGTGGGGAATGGAGCTAATCCTCCTAAGCTTTCACTTGCATAGACTATTGTCGCTAAGCCTCCAAAGATGAGTATTCCTAACCAATGTTTTTGAATCTGACTCATTGAGTTAAACTGGAAAATTAGAAAATTATTGGTCTTCAATGCTTGAAAATAATTTCCTGTTTATTGATTCATCCAAAATAAACTGGTCGAATGAACGAAAAATAATCCACTAATTTGACGTGATTTTTTTTGACAATTCTGCGATATTCTTTAATCAACTTTATAACTTATGTACCAGTATATTTATTCGTGGCCAAAAAAAGAAAGCAAAAAAAAACAGGAATACTAAAGCGTCAACAGAAAAAGCGTCAAAAAAAAATGATCCAGAGACGCAAAACAATGCCTAAGCGAAGTCCCCAACAGAACGGTACTCCCCAACAACTTGAACAACTCTTAAGCACTTTACCTACTCTTGCATTTGAGCCAGAACTGGCAGATTTGAATATGGGTCATGAGGAACTCAGGACACTGCTTCAAAGCGAACGAACAGAAGCTGACATACTGATGGAGTTGCTGACAGAAGAGTTTATTGCCGACCTAGACCAGAGACTTGAGGAAATGGAAACAGTACATTCTGAAAAATCGATAAAATCTATTCTGGCAAAAGTGACGCGTCATCAAATTGCAAACAAAGACAAAATCCCGTATCTTTCAAACCCGGTGCTTATTGCTATTTTCCTGAAAACACGTTCTGCAGTAGAAGGGAAGGAACTGGATCTTGCCGGTCTGCCAGCAGTAATGGATGAATTTGATAAACGCAACCATGATTATATTCAGGGACTTACTCAAAAAGTCCAAGTTTCTGAAGAAGCTGGTCTTAGCATAAAAGCTGATGAAGAGCTGTCGGAAGAAGAAAAGCCGAAAGAACGGATACCCGCAATCAAGGCTGATATATACACAAAATACTTAGCACTTGTGCCTGCAGAGAAACAAGAGCAGGTGGAAGAAGATTTAGATGTTTTCCTAGTTGATTTTGAGCCCCCACCTGTTGCAGAATGGGATGCAGACCTAGTCAAAGAATTCATGGAAAAATGGTTCCTGGAAAACGCAAACCCGCTGGAAGAAGATTTGGAAAGCATGCGGGAATCTTTATCGAACTTGTTTGATTTTCTTGCTGAGGAGGAGTTGCTCTCGGCTGGTTTTCTTGATGCTGCTTCTATGTATTTACAAAAGTCGTAAAAGATTTTTGCATCAGAAAAAAGTTGGCTACTTAGCACAGATTTAAAAAAAGATGATCATAAAAAGCTATGTCCAAACCAGCAGAAACTGAACAGAGTAAAGAGTCATCTAAAATATTAGTCTTGGACGATGAACACAGTATCCGCTGGGTACTGGAACGCACCTTATCACAGGCCGGCTATATTCCACATCTGGCGACAGACGTACCAGAAGCGAGGCAACATCTCGGGAAACATTCGATTCGGCTCGCTTTGGTTGACATCAATCTCCCTGGTCAAGACGGTCTTTCATTCGCTCGTGAAATATTGAAAGAGTACCCGTCTCTGATGATAATCGTCATGACCGGCCAAAGTACAATGTACAACACGGTAGAAGCAATGAAAGCCGGGGTTTTTGATTATGTAACCAAACCCTTTGACATTGATGAAATTGAAGAGCTGGTAAAACGAGCTCTGAGAGTTCCGTTAAACACTCGGGAAATTACAAGAATAAAATCCAGAAAAAAAGAAGACGATTTGCTTACAGGGCAAAGTAAAGTTATGCATGATCTCTATAAGGCAATTGGCCGAGTCTCTGCTACTGATTTGACAGTACTAATTCAAGGTGAAAGCGGAACAGGGAAGGAACTGATTGCACGTTCCATTCACCAGCATTCTTTACGTGCCAGTCAGCCTTTTGTTGCAATCAATTGTGCCGCGATTCCTTCAGAGTTGATGGAGTCAGAATTATTTGGTCACGAAAAAGGTGCTTTTACTGGTGCAACCGATCGTAAGCGTGGTAAACTGGAACTTGCGAGTCAGGGTACTTTGTTTCTGGACGAGATTGGTGATATGCCGATGAGGCTCCAGAGTAAGCTCTTGAGGGTCTTGCAGGAAAAACAATTTGAACGACTGGGAGGACACGAACTAATCACGACGAATATGCGAGTGATTGCCGCCACGCACCATGACCTGGAAAATTTGATAAACAATTCACAGTTCAGGACAGATCTTTATTACCGGCTGAACGTTTTTCCGGTCAACATTGCTTCACTACGTGAACGACGGGAAGATATTCCGGTATTAGTTGAGCATTTCCTGCAAAAGGGCAGCAAAGAAATGGCTGTTGGTTGCAAAGCAGTTGAGCCTGAAGTGATGAGTGTCTTGGCTCGTTATAACTGGCCGGGAAATATCCGAGAATTGGAAAATACGGTTAAGAGCCTGATGATCACAAATGTCACTGGCACAATTATGTTGGACTCGCTGCCAAAAAATCTGTTCAAACGTCAGCCTTTGCCAGATTCAGAAGAGAGCCTGGAAGAGGTTGCTTCCAGAAAGCTGGAAGCGCTGGTCAAGGATGCAGTTCAATTTGACAGAGGTTCACTGATGGCGGAAGTGCTGCCGCAGGTGGAACGTCCGCTGCTGAATTTACTTCTTGAACAAACCAGGTGGAATCAGCAAAGAGCAGCCAGAATTTTGGGAATAAACAGGAATACCTTGCGTAAAAAAATTGAAACACTGGGCCTGAAAAATCAAAGAGGCCTTGAAAAATGAATACCAGAATTTCTGCAACAATGTTTGAGCAAGTTTATGATATTATCCTGGAGCGCAAACAGAGCTCCCCGGATAATTCATATGTGGCTTCTTTGATGGAAAAAGGCACAGATTCCATTTTGAAAAAAATTGGTGAAGAGTCCGCTGAAGTAATTCTTGCTGCAAAAAATGAGAACAGGAAAGAACAAATTCACGAAATTACCGATCTCTGGTTTCACATGCTTGTCCTGATGGGACACCAGGGAATAACATTAAACGAAATATCACAAGAACTTGAAGATCGTCTCGGTCAATCAGGCTTGGAAGAAAAAGCACAACGTTAAACATTTAACAACCAGCACACAGAATCAGTATGCCTTCCGTATCAAAATCGAGTTTAAAACCAGCTAAAATTGCTCAGTCAAAAATAGAGACCATGTTCCAACCCTTTGAAGTTCAAGGTGTCCAGTACCGGAACCGGATACTTGCCCCGCCAACAGTAGACGATCAGGCAGATACCAATGGCAAAGTAACTCCAGCAATAATCAAACATTACCGTTCTTTAGCAAGGCAGGGTGTCGGCACAATAATTGTAGAATCTGCTTACGTGACTAAGCAGGGGCGAAGTCACATCAACCAGTTGGGGATTTCAGAAGAAGAGCATCTTGAGGGACTGGAAAAATTAGCTCAGGGTGTAAAAAAAGAAGGAACCACCATCGGAATCCGTCTCAGTCATGCAGGTGCACAGACTTCTGAAAGCGCTTGCGGTGAACAACCTGTGGGACCCTCTGTGGTGAACTTTGGGCGGGATTATGACATCAGTCGTGAATTCAATCAGGGAGATGTTGAAGAGATTGTTCTCAATTTTGTTCATGCAGCCGAACGTGCTGAAGAAGCTGGCATGGATTTTATTGAAATAAACGGGACAGAACAACAATTGCTGGATCAATGTTGTTGTGTCAAACTTAATTCTCGTGATGACGAATATGGTTCAGCAAAGATTGAAAATCGTGTGCAATTGGCTCTGGATGTAGTCAATTCTATTAATAAGCGTGAGTCGGTTAGCATTCCCCTTAGTTATTACTTTTCTATCTTTGATAAAATTGAAGACGGCTTCAAACCCAAAGATCTGAAAAACATGTTAAACCTGCTGGAAAAAGCTGGTGTTGATATTTTCCATCCACTGGCTGTTCATGCGATGAATAAGTGTTTTGAAAACAAAGAACCTTTGTGTCACTGGACCGCGAAATATACAGACAAACCACTGATAATTAACGGAAATATTAAATCTCCGCAATTGCTCGAAGAAGCAGCAATACTGGGTTGTGCTGAGTGGTTTGCGATGGATCAAAGTATTTTCGACCGTTTGCAGTGGTATCAATTTCTAAAAAGAAAAATCGACCATTAAGACTTTGAGCTAGCCAAAAAAATGTCCCGATCAATTGTCAAAATATCAAATGCACCTACTCCGATAGGACCCTATTCTCAAGCCGTAAGCTGCGGAAACATGTTGTTTGTTTCCGGGCAAATTCCGCTTGATCCAGAGAGTGGTGAACTAGCGATAAATTCATTTGCCGAACAATGTCACCGAGTACTTTTGAATCTGCAATTAATTCTGCAAGCAGGAGGTTCGGGGTTGGACCGAGTACTGAAAGTAACAATTTACATGAAAAACCTGACTCAATTTGGTGAATTAAACGAGATATATGCAGAATACTTTGATGCCTCTAAACCTGCACGGGCATGTGTAGAAGTAAGTGATTTGCCAAAAGGGGTAGATATTGAAATGGATGCAATTGCGGAAATTTCTTCTGCTATCGAATAATTATCAACAATCAATTATATTAAACTGATGTCAGCATTAAATGTAGCTATTGCCGGATTCGGCACAATTGGTAGTGGTGTCGCACACGTTTTAAAACAACATAGCGAACATCCGGATGCGAATATAAATCTCGTGGGAATTCTGGAATGTGATACTCAGGGAGTATTTGCCCGACCTTGGTTTGAAAATAATCCTGATTTGTTTTACGAAAACCAGGAAAAACTTTTTGCAGATTCACGAGTTGATGTAATCGTCGAGACAATCGGAGGAAGCGGATTTGCTCGTGAACTGACCATGGCAGCATTGCAAAACGGGAAACATGTAATTACGGCAAATAAAGATTTAATTGCAATTCACGGCACAGAACTAATGAAGATTGCTCAAGAAAACGGGCGCCATCTGCTTTTTGAAGCCTCTGTAGCCGGAGCAATTCCAGTTCTGCGTCTGCTGAAGGATTATTTACAAGTGCAGGATATTCTGGGTTTCCAAGGAATTCTCAACGGCACAACGAACTACATTTTGTGTGAAATGGAAAGCAACGACCTTTCTTTTGGGGAGGCACTTTCACAGGCGCAGGAATTGGGATTTGCAGAACAAGATCCGACAAATGATGTTAAGGGATTTGATGCCCGCTATAAACTTGTAATTCTTACATATTTAATTACCGGACAGTGGCTTGCTCCTGAACAAATCACTTTGGAGGGTATCGACCATTTGGAAGCAGCAGATTTTGAATATGCGGAACGTATGGGACGGCGCATTAAATTGATCGCAAATCTTCGCCTGGATGATAATGGGATTCAAATTTATGTTTTGCCACTCATGATTGAAAAAGATGATATGTTGGCTAAAATCTCTGGTTCAACAAATGCTGTAACGCTCTCCGGAAAATATACTGAAGATATAACACTCATCGGCAAAGGCGCAGGCAGCCTGCCAACAGCATCTGCGATTGTCTCGGACCTGAACAAAGTTAAAAGACACCCGGAACCGTTCCCACCACCTCCTACTTCTGGAAAGTTAACGATAGAAGCGATGAAAAATATACGTTTTCGACATACTTTGCGCTTTGAAGTCCGAGACCACCCTGGAATTTTTGGTCATATCGGTAAGATATTTGAGCGGCATTCCATTAATATTTATGCTTTGGAACAATTGCCGCAGTATCACAGAATTGGGAAAAAGGGTGAAGAAAACGTGATCTTCACACTGACACTACAGAATTGCCAGGAAGGTTTGGTTCTCAAAGCTCTCAAGGAAATTAACCAGGCAGACTACATGCTGAAACCCGTCGTTCTCCTAAGGGAAATTGTCTGAAGTGGGAATAATGCTAATCCACTGCTGTCAACTGACAAAAGGCACTTGTCAATAGAAATATGTTCAAGTTTATCAGTACATACCGTCTGTATATTTCCATCGTTGCCACTCTTATCGGCCTGTTCTTGCTGATGTATCAAACACATAACGAGAAAGGTACATCCCGGCTGCAAATAGCTGTACAAACCTTAACTTATCCCTTGCAAGCTTCAGTGCATTCAGCAGCGTCAACTTTTAGTAACCTCTGGAATTCTTACATATCTCTGATTGAGGTCAATGAAGAGAATAAACGCCTCAAGCAGCAGCTTCTTGATATGGAAGAAAAGTTGAGCCAACACATTGAGAGTTCTGTACAGTTCAGCCGGTTGCGGGCTCAGCTACTCTTTGCACAAAAAAAAGCCAGCGAGAAAATATTTGCTGAAATTATTGGAGAATCTGCAGACAATACCCACCAAATTCGGTTGATAAACCGCGGCAGTAACCAATTGCTTCAGCGCAACTTCGTTGTTCTTCGCAAAGAGGGACTGGTGGGGCGCATCCAGTCGGTATCCCCATATCAGTCTTCTGTACAATTGATTATTGACCACCGCAGCCGTGTTCCTGCGTTGATTCAACGTAATCGTGTTAGAGGTTTGGTATATGGAACACACGAAGGGATGGAAATGAGGCAAATCAATCAGCATTCTAAAATTAAAATCGGAGACCGGGTGATTTCCAGCGGTCTTGGTGGTCTGTATCCGAAAGGAATACTTATTGGCTGGGTCAGCGAAATCCGACATCAAGCCCATGAGCTATTCAAAACTGCAAGGCTGGATAGTGCAGTAGACTTTAGTCGAATTGAAGAGGTATTTACCATTTTGCCCTCCAAATCCGGTTCTCACCTGTTTATTGAATGATGCGGTTATTTATACTTGCTTTGGGATTTATGTTAATCGGCGTCTGGCTGAATATCGTTTTCAACAACTATTTTCAACTAGGCGGATTGAAGATAAACTGGATGCTGATTTTCATGCTGGTGCTGACATTCCGTCATCCATCGCTATTGCTGCCATTCGTCGGTGTATTGGCAGGACTGATCTGTGATGCTCTTTCACATGGCATCATGGGGCTTTATGGAATTTCTTTTTTTGTAACACTGCTACTTGCCCGCCAGGTGATTAAATCGTTTTACGCAAATACTTTTTTTTCTGTCGGCATAGCAGTGTTAGGAATGTCGTTCTTTGAGGGATGGATATCTCTATCAATTTTAGGACAGTTTGAAGAGAGTTTGAACCAGTTTTCTCTCATAATGACCTCAACTCTTCCTCTTGCAGTTCTGCAAGGATTGGTGACTCCAATAATTCTTCAAAGTGTAATTTGGGGAGAAAAGCTCTACTTAAGGGATGCTGCATGAAACTGGAGTCTCTTGGGTTTGAAGAACTGGACCGGATTCGGATTCGTCTTATTATTTTGGGTGGAGTCGTTATCCTGATTTTCTCTTTGTTGGCTTCGCGTCTCTGGTACCTGCAAATTTCTCAGGGCCAAAAATACAAAGAATTTTCTCAAGGCAACCGTATCCGTCTGGTTCCAGAGCCTGCTTTACGTGGAAATATTTATGACAGGAACGGAGTTTTACTGGCTGAAAATCGACCTGCATACCAATTACACCTGATAAGAGAGGACACACAGGATCTGGAAAAAACTTTGCAAAAAGTTTCACAGTCTCTCAGTATTTCCTATTCATCACTACAGGATAAAATTGATGCCAACCAAAATTTAGCCCAGTTCAAACCGATTATTCTGGAAGAAGATCTGGACTACGAAAAAGCCATGTTTCTGGAAACATTCCAAGACGACTTTCCCGGTGTTTCAATTGTTGTTCAACCACGCCGATTTTATCCAAACAAAAACTTGGCGTCTCATCTTATTGGCTATGTGGGGATTGTTCAGGAAGAATGGTCGGAATTACCGGAAGAAAAGCGGAGTTCCAGCCAAATTGTTGGACATTCCGGAGTTGAGCTATTTAAAAACGATCACATGATCGGGCTCGATGGCGGTCGCCAAGCAGAGGTTGATCATATGGGAAGAGAACTACAGGTTTTAGGAAAACCTGTCCCGTCTGTACCAGGAAAAAACATCTCTTTGAGTCTTGATATCCGCCTTCAAAAAGTTGCAGACAAGGCCATGCAAGGAGAAAGCGGTGCTGTAATAATTATGAATCCAAAGACTGGAGAACTCCTTGCTCTGGCTAGTTTTCCAGATTTTGATCCAAATTTATTTTCCGGAGGAATAGATCAGGAAAACTGGAACATTCTGTTAGAAAATCCAGAACATCCTTTGGAAAACAAAGCAATTCAAGGTCTTTATGCTCCGGGATCAATTTTTAAGGTAGTCACAGCTTACGCCGGGCTTGATCTTGAAGTTATTACCCCAGAAACTGAACATGTCTGTAACGGTCTTTTCCACGTTAAAGGACGTGAAACTCCGTTCAAATGCTGGAAGGAAAACGGTCACGGCAGAGTTGCTTTGATAGACGCAATTAAAGGTTCATGCAACGTCTACTTCTATAATACTGGAATGGGAGTGGGAGTAGATGCGATGCATAAATACGCAGGTCTGTTCGGCCTGGGGCAATTAACAGGATTGGGGCTTCTAAATGAAAAAGCAGGATTGGTTCCCAGCAGCAACTGGAAGCAAAGAGTCTTAAACGAGCCTTGGTATTTAGGTGAAATGCCATCCATGGCCATCGGGCAAGGTTATATTATTGTCACTCCGCTTCAGGTGCTTAACATGATTAATATTCTTGCTAATGACGGAATGTGGATGCCTCCCAAGCTTTTATTAGATCAAGAAGGTATCTCACCTCAACAAATTCCTTTAAAACGTGAATATTTGAGTTTGATCCGTGAAGGAATGGTTGCTGTAGTAAATGAGGTTGGGGGAACTGCCCGGAAAGTTCAGTTTGAAGAATTCACAGTTGCTGGAAAAACTGCAACCTCACAAGTTGTCAGCCACGAGACACTGGAGACACTGGACGATGAAGCAAAATCAAAAAGAGAGATTCAGAATCATGCGTGGTTTGTGGCTTTTGGGCCAGCCGAAGATCCGGAAATTTCAGTGTTAGCACTCGTCGAACACGGCGGTGGAGGCTCAAAAGCAGCTGCTCCAATTGTTCGTAAAATACTGAGCTACTACATCGACAACATTTACAAACCAAAACCCCAAAAAACAATGCAAACCGACTTCGAGTCAAAAAATATCAAATTCAATGATCGCCTCCAAAAGGCATTCAACTGAAATTCTAAAAAAATTTATTTTAATCTTCCTGATAATGTCCAATTTTTTACAGCATCGCCCTTTGTGCCTGGCTTCTTCTTCACCTCGGCGTCAGGATTTTTTAAAAAAATTCGGACTCCAATTTGACTACCGCATTCCAATAGTTAAAGAAACTCCTGAGAATAATGAAGCAGCAAAAAGCTTTGTCAAAAGAATGGCAAGTGAAAAAGCCCAGCAGGTACGCCGAAAATATTCTGAGCTTGCTGAGAATGTCATTATCCTGGCAGGTGATACAATTGTTTTTTGTGACGGGCAAATCTTGGGGAAACCGGAAACAGCCCAGCATGCCGAGTCTATGCTGGCTCAATTGAGCGGCCTGACCCATCAGGTATTCACCGGATTTTCGATTTTTGATTCAGCATCAGGAGGTGAAATCACAGACGTTATTTGCACAGAAGTGAGTTTTCTAAAACTGAATGAAGACTTGCTCAAATGGTACATAAATTCCGGGGAGCCTTTTGGTAAAGCCGGTGCATATTCAATTCAAGGTTTAGGAACAATATTAGTAAAATCAATCAGTGGATCTTACACCAATGTGGTCGGATTCCCGATTGAATGCATCATTCCACACATGACTGCTAATGGCTGGATTTCCTTTGCAGAAAATTGTCTACATGAGGTGTCTGCATGAAGCAACCATTAATCATTCTCATTTTTGCATTCCTTTTCCCAACAGCGGTCCACGCTATTGAACTCGAAAATCGCTTACCTGCCTCAGTTTGGGAAGTAGAAATGCGTCTGCATCATACTCCTCCCTACGATCGGGCTTTTAATGGTTACGGAAAAGAAGCTCCTTTGCAGCAGCTGATACTCTGGGATCGAGAATGGCGTGATTCGGTTGAAGGCAAATTGCAACGTGAAGAGCAGAGACTTGAGATCCGAATGGCATATGGCTTGACTGAAACATGGACGGTAAAGGCTGCTGTTCCTCTACTGCAAAAAAAACAAAGCTCCACGCTTAAATTTGAATCAGCTACATCAAGTCAGCAGAAAGTCCTCGACAATTTGGCCTCAGAAAATCTAAACGGGCTCGGCGACATCAAGATGAAACTTATTAAAGACATGAGTACAAGAACAACGTGGCATAATCGCGGCGGTTTTATACTCCGCTTGCCTACAGGTAATACAGGAACACCACGTGGAATCTCTACAAATGCAATCGGCGAAGGTCACGGGGCCGTTGGAGCTTTTTTCCATTATACCTGGTATCCGCTAGCACATGGGATCAGGAATGGTTTCCGGATAGAAAGCTCAAATGAGTTGCTTGGCAAACGTAAAACACTTGACGGAGTGCGTGGTTATTACTCTGCAGGTCACCGTACAGACATTCACTACAATTGGAGCATAGAGCGGCAAAATATGTTTGTCGGCACAGAGCTACATTATTTCCAACAGGCAGAAAGCAGATTGCCATTAGGCAAATCTAATGCTTCCTTTCTCAAAGAAATCAATTTCGAATTCGGCTACGGCAACTTAAGTGATCTTGAGCAAAAACCATTATCTGCTCCATGGCAAGCCCGTTTGGGCTTCTCTCGCCCGCTTGCCGGACAAAACACACCAATTGCTCACCGTTGGGAACTGAGTTCAACTTTTTATTTCTAATTTTTCCAGCCAGTAATTTTTCAAGCAGCTGTCATTTCATGTTTGGGTGAAATACACCATTTTCGTTAAAACATATTTCGAAATCCCATGATGAAAAGTGCATCTTCAGAATCGCCGGATGACGGTCGTTTTTCGAGTCAATATCTTAATCATGCAGAAGAAAACCCGGATACAGTTGTTTTAGAAACAACGGATGATTTTTTTTGCAGAAAAAGAACATTTAACCAAACCCGGTCGTGGAATTTTTCTTTCTGACAAAATCACCGATCACGGTAAATATATGGACAACCGGGAAACCTGACGGCGGTGTATCTCCGGAAATGACTGTGTCATTTTACGGCTAGCCCTCCGTGGAGAAATCAGAAAACTTGAAGTCGATACGATCTTTTTCAAAGGTAATTTATCCGAATCGTTGTTCAATCGAATCAGCAAACTTAGCTGCTGATTCCTAACCAAAAAACTAGGAAACACCAGAAGTCGAGTGGCAAACTTTACTTCCGGAGCAAAAACTCAAAGCCGATCAAAGACATTTTTTTTAATCGGAATTAAAATCCTTTGGAGCAGTCACCCGCCTGCGCCTCAATATTTTTCAGGATGGCGGATTGAATCGTTTTCTTGTTTTGGGCGTAAAGGCGAATTAAGCAACAATTTTTTTACAATAATTCCAAACATCAAAAGTCATGAAGAACATTTTAGCTTACAACCGGACTTCCGGAATCTTGAATCAACTTGCTGACGCAAACTGCTCTTTTGAATCCAATTACCCAGGCAAACCGCTCAAGCGTCAGCCCGTCCACACACTCTACGGCGGTGCGCACTTGTTTAAGCCGGATACTGCAGAAAAAATGGGCAAGTTTGCCCAAAAAAGTTTAGCCGACTATGCACCCAATTTTGTTACGTTTGCGCAAGCACTGGGCTTGAAAGGCGCAGATAATTTGCCACAGAACAATCGGGAAATCGACGCGCTGGTTGCCGATGCCGGGATAAACGGGGTCGATCCGGCAAACTCTGCAACATGGCTGGCTTGGCGTGTTTATGAGCAAGTCAGCAAAAAACTGGAACGGGAAGCCATTGAGGATTTCCGGCTCGATTATGAAGATGGGTTCGGGATTCGTCCTGACAAAGAGGAAGATGCAGTGGCAGTGCAAGGTGCAAAAGCGATGGCTTCCGGAATGAAGCAAGGGACACTACCACCGTTCATTGGCATCCGGATCAAGCCCTTTAATCGGGAATTCGTAGAGCGTGGTGTCCGCACTTTGGATATTTTTCTGAGCACGTTGCTCAAAGAAAGCGGCGGGGTGCTTCCGGAAAATTTTGTGGTGACTTTGCCCAAAGTGGAAATTCCTGAACAAGCGGCGGCCCTGATAGGATTGTTTAAGGTGCTGGAAGCTGATTCTGCGCTGAATTCAGGCGACCTAAAAATGGAAATAATGATCGAAACCACACAATCAATTATTAATTCAGAAGGCGAAGTGACCCCCCGGAAAATCGCAAATGCCGCTAACGAAGATTCCGAACAGAACCGTTGCATTGGAGCACATTTTGGAACTTACGATTACACAGCCTCCTGTGACTTAATTACAGCCTACCAAACGATGGACAGTACCGTTTGTGACTTTGCCAGACACGTGATGAAAGTCGCTTTTGGAGGCTCCGGAATTTTTCTTTCAGATGGAGCAACGAACATCATGCCAGTCGGCCCGCATCGAGGGAAAAAACTTTCTACGTTGCAAATAAGGGAAAATATGGAAACAGTTCATCGTGCCTGGAAGTTAGCTTACGGCCACATCCGACATTCACTGGCGCACGGTTTTTACCAAGGCTGGGATTTGCATCCTGGGCAAGTTCCGGTACGTCATGCGGCCAATGCATCTTTTTTTCTGGAACAATTACAGGAATCAACAGTGCGGCTGAAAAATTTTGTGGAGCAAGCCTCAAAAGCGACGTTGAGCGGTAATGTTTTTGATGATGCCGCAACCGGACAGGGATTGTTGAATTTCTTTTTCCGTGCGCTCAACAGCGGAGCGATTGATTCGGAAGATGTGGAAAATGCAGGAGTATCGGTGGAGGAAATACAGGCTGGGTCTTTCCGGAAGATCGTGGAAGCACGCAGGAAGTAGGGGCAACTATTTTTGCTGCCCCTGTGGAGAATAAAGGATCAAATTACGATTGACTTCGAGGCAAAACCAAATTCAAAATCAATGCTGCCAAACCACCTGAAGTGATTGCGGATCCAAAAATTTGCTGAATGGCCTTTGGCGTTTGGCTCAGGACTTCCGGCACAAAAGCAAGTCCAAGTCCGATTCCCAAGGAGACAGCGATGATCAAGATTTCGCGACGTCCCAAGCGTCCCATTGAAGCAATAATGTTCACACCTGCCGCTGCAACTGTTCCGAACATCACAATTGTTGCTCCTCCTAAAACAGGATTCGGAAGAGAGCGGAAGAACCCGCCGATTACTGGAAACAAACCAAGTATCACAAGAAAAGCTGCGAGATACATGCCCACAAAACGACTGGCAACTCCTGTCATCTGAATTACCCCATTGTTTTGACTGAAGGTAGTGTTTGGAAAAGTGTTGAAGATGGCTGCTATGGCCGAATTAACACCATCACCTAAGACACCTCCTTTGATTCGCTCCATGTATTTATCTCCTTCAACCGGTTCTCCGGAAAGCATCGATGTTGCGGTCAGATCTCCTGTGGACTCAATCGTTGTGATAATATAAATGAAGGCCACTCCGATAAAAGCCATCCAGTTGAAGGCAAAACCATAATTAAAAGGAATGGGAATGCTGATTATTTCAACTCCAGACATATGGCCAAAATTGACTTTCCCCATGGCCAGCGCAACTAGGTAACCAATCAAAATTCCACCCACAATCGATCCCATCCGAATCATTGGATTTTTACTGCGGTTGAGGATCAAAACAACTAACAGTACCAAGATACCCAACCCCAAGTTTTCAGCAGTACCAAAAAACTCAGGTTTATTATCCAATAACCATTTTCCGCCTGCCATATCCGTAATACCGACTTTAACCAGACTCAGGCCAATCAGCATCACCACTGTGCCAGTCACAACAGGCGTGATGATTTCTTTCAGAACATGGATGAAGCGACTCAGAACTATCTCGATGAAAGCTCCCACGAAACAAATCCCGAAAATGGTTGCTAGAATTTCATCTGGTCCGCCACCTTGTCCTTTCACAATAAAGCCAGCGGTGAGAATTGCGCCTAAAAAAGCAAAGCTAGTGCCCTGAACACTCAACAGACCAGAACCGACTGGTCCAATTCGTTTGGCTTGGATGAAGGTTGCCACACCGGAAACGATCAGAGACATACTGATCAAATATGGAATACGTTCACCTAATCCCAAGACGCCGCCGATGATCAGCGTGGGGGTAATGATGCCCACAATAATTGCGAGCAGGTGCTGGAGCCCGGCATAAGCCGATTCCATGGGTGATGGCTTGTCTTCAACACCGTACACCAGTTCCAATTTATCATTTCCTTGTTCCATATCTTCTCCTCTAAAATGATTTAGAAAAAATGACGCAAATCAAACCCCGATCAAAACGCCGTGACACATAGCACATGTTAACAAAATTAAAATTTATTAACAAGAAAAAAAGCTCAAAATAATTAAGGCTAATTTGAATTAACTGAGTGTAAAGCAGATTTATGTAAAACCCAATAAACAGGCTCCAAAACTTAGATTATATCTCCGATTCATTATAGCCTTGGACATACCGGGTAAACTCCATTTATTTTGACTTGTACAATCTGGTAAAAATATTTCACTCGCGGCCTCATTCATTTGCAAAAAGCGATGATCTCATCACATAGATATCAACTGGGACATCAAGTTTTTCAAAGTTCAATTTTTTCAGGACTAAACATAACACTCTCCTTATTTACTAATAGTGAGATCGGAA
>ERZ651768.212-NODE-212-length-42816-cov-5.256253_pt1 | contig 42816 bp, 34 predicted proteins | sample MGYA00514754_ERZ651768 | MGnify/ENA metagenome assembly ERZ651768
TTATCATTGAAAATTCGTTTATTTAGCTTTTTTTGGGCGCTCTCTACAGATTCCATGACAGATCTTTCTGCAATCAACTGCAACCGGGAATCCAAGGTTGTAAATATCTTCAAACCGTCCCTGTAGATATTAATTCCTAATGCGTCATCCTTTTTTTCCAAGATTCGTCGAACATATTCAGTAAAATAAGGTGCTGAACCACGTTTTGGTTCATCCATAACTGACTCCAGTGTCATAATACGGTATTGTTCATACTCGGCTTGAGATATATATACCTGGTCTCGCATAAGCCGGAGTACGGTATTCCTGCGGCGCAAAGCCCTATTGGGATGACGAACTGGTGAATAACTGGCTGGTGAAGGTAGTAACCCAACTAAAAGTGCTGATTCATCCACCGTTAGTTTATTGGATTCTTTACCAAAAAACCGTTTTGTGGCCGCTTCTACTCCATAGGTGCCATGTCCAAAATGGACCGTATTAAGGTACATTTCTAATATCTCTTCTTTGGTATAGGTCCGTTCGATCTGGACAGCTGTAATCACCTCCTTTACCTTCCGAAGAACACTATCCTCAAACCCAATTGATTTATATAGGTTACGGGCCAGTTGCTGGGTCAGCGTACTGAACCCCTGACGGTAACTCAATGATAGTATATTCACAACAAGGGCACGAGCAACACTACGGAGCGAAAGACCCCAATGCTCTGTGAATCGCCGGTCTTCAGATGCGATTATTGCATTCTGCATATGACCGGGGATTTTTTCTAGTTCTACAAATACTCGTTTCTGAACAAATAGCTCATTCAACACCTGACCATCTGATGAATAGATACGTGTCACCAAATCAGGATCATAATTTTCCAACTGTTCAAGGGATGGGAGATCCCGGGAAAGAAAAACTATAATTAATAGCAAAGTAACTATACCGCCGGAAGCTATGGCCATTGAATGCCAAAATATACGGGTGAGTTCATTCATTGGCTGCGATTTGGTCATTTCCAAATTTACTGATTAACGTTTGGAACCTGCAGGTTCATATTACCTGGATAGTGTCCAAAAAAACTATTCTACAAGTCAGTCTTTTTTTGAGGATGAATCATATTTTCCGGTTTTACAAGACGGTCAAATTCATCACCATCCATATAACCTAAGGAAATAATCGATTCCTTTAAAGTAAGGTTCTCTTTAAAAGCCTTTTTAGCTGCTTCAGCTGCTTTATCGTAACCAATATGAGGGTTAAGAATAGTGACCAGCATCAAAGAATTATACAAATTTTTATCAATTCGTTGTCTATTGGGTTCAATACCTACTACGGTATTTTCAGAAAAGGAGATACAAGCATCAGATATTAATTTAATCGATTCTAATATATTATATGCTAAAACTGGACGATATACATTGAGTTCAAAATTACCACTTGCACCCGCCATTGAAATTGTCACATCATTTCCCATCACCTGGGTACACACCATTGTCATAGCCTCACATTGTGTGGGGTTAACCTTTCCTGGCATAATTGATGACCCAGGTTCATTAGCCGGCAAAATAAGTTCTCCTATCCCGGAACGTGGCCCTGATGCTAGCCAGCGGATATCATTCGCTATTTTAAATAAGGAACCAGCGATCACTTTGAGAACTCCAGAAAGTTCAACAATACTATCTTGACCACCAAGAGCCTCAAATTTATTGTCTGCGGTTCGAAAAGGTAGACCTGTAAGTTCAATGATTTCCTTAGCAACCGCTTCCGCAAAACCAGCTGGAGAATTGATTCCCGTACCTACAGCGGTACCGCCCATGGGTAGTTCGTAACAATGGTCAAGTCCTTTTTCCAAGCGAGACAAACCATGATCCATAGCAGAAACATATCCGGAAAATTCCTGACCCAAGGTTAGTGGAGTCGCATCCTGTAAATGAGTTCTCCCCAGTTTAACAACATCATTAAAAGTTTGTGCTTTGTCGTACAAAGCCTCTCTTAAGCACTGTATCGCCGGGATTAGTTGAAAGTGTACACTCTCAACTGCAGCAATATTGATAGCGGTTGGAAAAGTGTCATTGGTTGACTGACTCATATTCACATGGTCATTAGGATGTATTGGACTTTTACTACCCATGTCTCCATCAAGGATCTCAATACCCCGGTTAGAAATCACCTCATTAAAATTCATATTGGTTTGGGTTCCACTGCCGGTTTGCCACACGACCAAGGGAAAATGATCGTCCAGTTTTCCTTCAATCACCTCATCTGCAGCATCATGGATAGCTATCTTAAGTTTTTCATCCAAGCTACCAAAGTTATGGTTAACGGTAGCAGCGGCTTTCTTAAGAATACCATAGGCACGAATGAATTCACGAGGGAATCTCTGACCGCCAATCTTGAAATTGTGTAAGGATCTCTGGGTTTGGGCCCCGTAGTAGCGGTCAACAGGTACTTCAACTGGACCAAGGCTATCCCTTTCAGTCCGAGTCGACATAAGCTAATCTACAACCCAAGTGTCACCAGCATTAAGTAGGTCTTGAACACTGCTATTACCTTTTGTTTCAATCGCAGATTTAACCTGGTCCACCATCTCCTGGTTATAGGTTTTTTTATCAATGCTATATATAACACCAATGGGTTCTGGTAAGTTTGGGTTGCTTGTCCAGTTGGCAATAATATGTGCCAAATCCAGATTGGTTTCATCATGCACCATTAGATCAGTTACACTATGCTTACTCATATCCACTACGGCTGATGTAAACCCATCCAGCTTGATTCCTTTTGTACCATTGGAAAAAATCATTGGCTCTCCATGTTTTAGCTCGATGACGTTATCCAGTTTTTCTTTACCTGTATATTCTCCGTATATACCATCATTGAAAATGTTGCAGTTTTGATAAATCTCAATGAATGATCCGCCATCGTGGTGATAGGATCGTTTTATCATATCAGACATATGAGCCTGCCATCGATCAATTGTCCGAGCTACAAATGTAGCCTGAGCACCTAGTGCCAGAGATGGCGGGTTTAATGGGTAATCTATTGAGCCAAAAGGTGTCGCCTTGGTTATTTTCCCTACCTCTGATGTGGGTGAATATTGTCCCTTTGTGAGACCATATATTCGGTTATTGAAAAGTAGCAAGTTGATATCCATGTTGCGTCGTAGAGCATGCATAAAATGATTGCCGCCAATTGACAGACCATCCCCATCTCCAGTAACAACCCATACAGACAATTCAGGGTTAGCAATTTTTACACCAGTAGCCACTGCCGGGGCCCGACCATGAATCGTATGAAAACCATACGCGTTCATATAATAGGGAAAACGACTGGAACAGCCGATTCCGGAAATAAATACGAATTCTTCCTTTTTTCGCCCAAAGGTTGGCATTGTCTTTTGAGTTTGTGCAAGTACCGCATAATCGCCGCACCCAGGACACCAGCGGACCGCCTGGTCCGATTCATAATCTTTTTTGGTCAATAATTGAGCTTCCGAATCTGTCATATTCTATCCCCCTATCGTTTGTTTTACGGTTTCAATGATAGTTGAAGCACCGATAGGTCTTCCCCTTACAAAATTCAGCCCCCGGGCATCCACCAGATATTCTGCTCGAATGAGCGTGACCAATTGGCCCATATTGATCTCGGGAACTATGATATTCTTGTACCGGATAAGAATCTCTCCCAAATCTTTTGGGAGCGGATTTATCCAGCGAAGATGAACATGGGAAACGGCCATACCATTATCCTGCATGGTTTCTACTGCGGACCGGCAAGCACCAAATGTGCCCCCCCAACTTAGGACAAGCATGTCCCCATGATCTTTACCAAACACATCTGTCGGCGAAATAAATTGTGAGACACGATTTATTTTTTCCTGTCTCAATTCTACCATACGATGATGGTTTTCCGGGTCATAGCTTACGTGTCCGGTCAGGTCAGCTTTCTCAAGTCCCCCAATGCGATGCTCCAGACCTGGTGTGCCCGGAACCGCCCATGGTCTGGCCAATGTTGTTTGATTTCGTTTATATGGTAAAAATTCACCATTTTCATTGGATCCCTTGGCAAACTCTACATCAATATCATCCATATCGTTCATATCAGGTATCTGCCAAGGTTCTGAACCATTGGCCAGATAGCCATCTGTCAATAATATGACCGGCGTCATGTATCTTAGTGCAACCTGTGCTGCTTCGTAAGCAGCATAGAAACAGTCACCCGGTGTGGCCGCAGCAATCACAGGAATCGGAGCCTCACCATTTCTGCCGTAAAGGGCCTGGTTCAGGTCAGCCTGTTCTGTCTTCGTTGGCAGACCGGTACTGGGACCGCCTCGCTGAACATTTATGATCACTAAAGGTAGCTCAGTAATCACCGCTAATCCCATGGCCTCCCCTTTCAATGCAATACCCGGCCCTGATGTAGCTGTCACAGCAAGATTACCAGTAAAAGCGGCTCCGATAACAGATGTTATCCCAGCAATCTCATCTTCCGCTTGAAAGGTTTGAACACCAAAATGCTTCCAGGCAGCCAGGGTATGGAGAATATCGCTGGCTGGCGTGATGGGATAACCTCCGTAAAACAATTTAAGACCTGATCTTTCAGATGCTGCCAGTAATCCCAGGCATGTTGCTAAATTCCCGTTCATATTTCGATAGTTTCCCGGGGGAAGTGCTGCTTTTTCTACCTTATAGCGGGTCATAAATATTTCCGTGGTATCAGCGTAATTGTAACCAGTGTTCATCGCACGTTTATTGGCTTCGATAATACTATCCTTACCGGCAAATTTATTCTCAAGCCATTTTTCTGTTGCTTCAAGAGGGCGATCATACATGTAATAGAGCACCCCTAAGGCAAAAAAGTTCTTGGTACGGGCTACCAGTTTAGGTGAAAGGTCCAAACCTTCACAGGCAGCAGTAACCAGTTTGTTCATCTCAATCGGGATGACGGTGAAATAGTCATCAAGGGTTCCATCATCTAAAGGATTTGATTCATAACCAGCAAAATTCAGGTTTTTCTTTGTGAAGGCATCCGTATTGATAATGATGGTACCGCCAGACTCAAGCTCATTCTTATGTACTTTCAATGCTGCCGGATTCATAGCTACCAGGACATCAGGTTTATCGCCCGGAGTGTGAATATCCTTAGAACTGAAGTGGATTTGAAAAGCACTTACACCAGCAAGGGAACCGGCAGGAGCCCGAATCTCAGCTGGAAAATCCGGCAACGTGCTCAGATCATTCCCAAAAATAGCTGTGGTTTGAGAGAATCGTCCGCCTGTAAGCTGCATTCCATCACCTGAATCACCTGCAAAACGAATTACAGCATCGTCTATTGTCTTAATTGATTTTCCCATTTGAACAAGGTATAACGAATTAAAATATTATTCAGTTAGTAATTTGTACCGTTATTTTAGGTGTCACTTTTTTAGGAAAAAACCTGAGGTCAATTTACCAAGTGACCTCTATTGTGGAAAGATAATTAGTAGTGATCAACATTTTCGATTAATGTGTCATCTACATTTATAGGATTAACTTTCAACCATGGTTGAAAAAGAAAAAATAAGACTCACCACCCTGAGTCACGGCTCCGGCTGAGCATGCAAGATTGGTCCGGGTGACCTAGCCCAGGTTCTGGGTGATGTAAAGATGCCGATGAATGATTCTGTTGTTGTTGGCTACGAAGGAGCTGACGATGCAGCAGCCGTGCGCCTAAATAGTGGAAAAACATTGATCCAGACAGTGGATTTTTTTACTCCAATCGTGGATGATCCTTATGAGTTCGGTCTAATTGCTGCAGCCAATGCACTGTCTGATATTTACGCTATGGGCGGAAAACCACTCTTTGCATTGAATATTGTCGGTTTTCCTATCAATGACCTCCCCAAATCAATCCTATCAACTATTCTCCAAGGTGGTGCTGACAAAGCAGCTGAAGCAGGTATACCCATTGTAGGCGGACATTCAGTGGATGACAAAGAACCCAAGTATGGTATGGTAGTGACTGGTGAAGTGGATGAAGCATCCATATGGACCAATTCCGGTGCTCAAGTGGGAGATACCTTGGTACTTACAAAAGCCTTAGGGACTGGTGTGGTAGCCACTGCTATCAAAAAAGGATTGGCAAGCGTCCAAACCATAACTTCTGCGGTGGATTCAATGAAAACCCTGAATAAAGAAGCGGCTAAGGCATTAAATGGTTTAAAGGTCAATGCTGTTACGGACGTAACGGGTTATGGCCTGCTGGGTCATTTGCAGGAAATGTGCCAGGGGAGTCAAGTTTCCGCCAGGATCAGTTTTTCCTTATTGAATTTCTTACCTGGTGTACGAAACCTGGCAGAAGCAGGAATGATTGCTGGTGGAACACGCCGTAATCTCAAGCATGTCATTGATCAGGTTAATTTTGGAGAAAATTTATCTGAGACAGACAGACTTTTAGCCGCTGATGCCCAGACATCCGGAGGACTACTGGTTTCACTTCCCAGTAAAGATGCTGAAGAGTTTTTAAGTATCATTGCAGAAAGAACCCATCTGCCGTCCTTTAAAATCGGACAGATCAGGGAACTAGGCCACCATAGTATTAAAATAGATTAATTAATACGACTATAATAGTCGTAATTATTCCTTGCGACACTATGGTAAGTCTATTATTTTCCTCGCCTGATTAAACGTTTATGTTGAAAATTACCCGCAAAGTTGAGTATGGACTTATTGCTCTGCGCCATCTGCAGGAGCAGGATGATGGTAACCTGTCTTCTGCCAAGAAAATCTCAAAACAGTACGGCATTCCTTATGAGTTATTAGCCAAAACACTGCAGAAATTAGCCAGAGTCGGTATCATTGGAGCTGTGCAGGGCCCTGCTGGGGGATACAAATTATTGGTAGATCCCGCTACTATAAATATGACCCATTTTTTTGAGATCCTTGAGGGTCCAATGGGCATCATGGACTGCTATTTCGAGATCGGCTGTGACCAGCTCGATACCTGCAATATTCGATCACCCATAAATAAGATCAATGATATAATACGGAATATATTTAATAATATGACACTTGCTGACATAGCCTGAATAATATGCGATTAAAGGAAAAAATAATTGATGTTCTCAAACAATGCTACGACCCGGAGATACCGGTAGATCTTTGGAACCTAGGTCTGATCTATAATATTGACCTGCAGGATACAGCAGGAGAGCTAACAGATGTTGTCATTACTATGTCTCTCACTACGCCAGGGTGTGGAATGGGACAATATATGGCGGATGATATCAAGACAAAGGTTTCCGCTCTCGATAAAGTGCATGATGTAGATGTGACCGTCACATTTGACCCGGCATGGCAGCCGGAAATGATGAGCGATGAAGCAAGGTCGAAGTTAGGGTTTGAACCAACAATGGTTCCAAAAAATGAACCAAAAACCGATGTGAAATGGGAATAAAATGAGTGAAATACAAAAAAACATCATGGATCAACAGCAGGATTTTCAGGCAGCCACAATTATTGTCACCGAAAAAGCTGTAAAACGTTTGAAGGCCGTGATGAGTTCCGAAGGAAAAGAAGATCATGTATTGCGTATGTCCGTGGAAGGGGGCGGCTGTTCCGGTATGAGCTATAAAATGGACTTTGACATGGCCCAAGGTGATTTTGACAAGGTCTTTGAGACCAATGGTCTTAAGGTTGTTTGTGATCTGAAAAGCTGGCTCTACCTGAAAAATGTAACCGTAGACTATTCCGATGATATGCTCACCGGTGGATTTAAGATCAAAAATCCCAACGCAGAAAGAACCTGCGGCTGTGGGACATCTTTCTCAGCCTGATCGCAAAATGAAACAAACCATTTAATTTTTTCTATGTCTGCAAAAACCTCATCCGATCTTATTGATAGGAAGATCAGTGAAGATTACCAGTATGGTTTCGTTACCGATATTGAATCTGAGACTCTTCCGCCAGGATTGGACGAGGATGTGATCCGGTTCATTTCAAATAAAAAGGAAGAACCACGGTGGCTATTGGATTGGCGACTCAAAGCTTACCACCACTGGCTAAAAATGGAAGAACCTGCTTGGGCTAAGGTTCATTATCCTGATATTGATTACCAGGATATCAGCTATTTTTCTGCGCCCAAGAAAAAAGAATTAAAAAGTCTGGACGAAGTGGACCCCGTACTTTTACGTACCTATGATAAATTAGGTATTCCACTTGAAGAGCAGAAAATGCTTAGTGGTGTAGCAGTCGATGCTGTCTTTGATAGTGTTTCGGTAACCACTACCTTTCGCGAAGAACTAAAAAAACATGGGATTATTTTCTGTAGTTTCTCTGAAGCAGCAAAGGATTATTCAGATCTTGTCAAAAAATATCTTGGTACGGTGGTACCCTATACAGACAATTATTTTGCTACTTTAAATTCTGCTGTATTCAGTGATGGTTCATTTGTTTACATCCCTAAGGGTGTGCACTGCCCTATGGAACTTTCTACTTATTTCAGGATCAACGAAGCAAAGACCGGTCAGTTTGAACGTACACTAATTATCGCTGATGAAGGAAGCTATGTCAGCTACCTGGAAGGGTGTACAGCACCCATGCGCGATGAGAACCAGCTACACGCTGCAGTGGTGGAACTGATAGCGCATAAAGATTCCACCATCAAGTATTCCACGGTTCAGAACTGGTATCCGGGGCACCCGGAGACCGGTGCAGGCGGGATATATAATTTTGTCACCAAGCGCGGTACATGTTTAGAAGAGAATTCCAGGATCTCATGGACCCAGGTCGAGACCGGCTCTGCTGTAACCTGGAAATATCCCAGCTGTATTCTAAAAGGGGATAATTCTGTGGGTGAATTTTATTCTGTAGCACTATCGAACAATCACCAGCAGGCGGATACAGGTACAAAAATGATCCATCTGGGGAAGAATACGAAAAGCACTATTATCTCCAAGGGTATTTCGGCCGGCCACGGACAACAGGCTTATCGTGGTCAAGTGAAGATCATGAAAGGGGCCGAGAACGCACGCAATTTTTCTCAGTGCGACTCAATTCTAATTGGCGACAAATGCGCTGCTCATACTTTTCCATATATTGATGTACGCAATCCTACTGCCCAGATGGAACACGAGGCCACCACTTCCAATATTGGCGATGATCAGTTATTCTACTGTAACCAGCGCGGACTCAGTACGGAGGATGCAGTGTCTATGATCGTCAACGGTTTCTGCAAGGATGTTTTTAATGAATTGCCAATGGAATTTGCTATGGAAGCCACCAAGCTTATGGAAGTCAGCCTGGAAGGCAGCGTCGGATAGTTCAAGAAATTCATCATATGTTAGAAATAAAGAATCTTCACGCTGGTGTTAAAGGAAAGATGATTCTCCATGGTGTTGACCTGAAGATCAAACAAGGTGAAATGCATGTTATCATGGGTCGGAACGGTTCCGGAAAAAGTACTCTATCCAATGTAATCACTGGTCGAGACGGTTATGAAATCACTGCAGGTGATATAGTCTACAAAGGTGAATCCATTTTAGACTGGTCACCAGAAGACAGAGCTCTGGCCGGTATTTTCATGTCTTTTCAATATCCAGTGGTAATCCCTGGGGTCAATAATACCTATTTCCTGAAGGCAGCTGTTAATTCCAAGCGTAAACACAATGGAGAAAAGGAACTGGATGCTGCAACCTTCCTAAAACTGATCAAGGAAAAACTGACTGAAATGGATATGGAACCGGAATATCTTCAGCGGGCTGTGAACGAAGGTTTTTCCGGAGGCGAGAAAAAACGCAATGAGATACTTCAGCTACTGTGCTTGGAGCCAGAGCTTTCCATTATGGATGAGACAGATTCCGGTTTGGACATTGACGCCTTAAAGATCGTTGCAAGGGGCATCAATAATTACCGCAATGAAAAGCGCTCTTTCCTGGTAATCACCCACTATCAGCGCCTTCTAAAATATATTCACCCTGACAATGTACATGTGTTGATCGAAGGGAAAATTGTGAGATCTGGAAATAAAGACCTGGCCATTGAGCTCGAAGAAAAAGGTTACCGTTGGCTGGAGTCGGCATGACCCTGGCTCATTATCAAACACAGTTTGACCAATTATTGGATCGGGATGATGCACATGATCCGATCCATCAAATAAGGAAAAAGGCGTTTTCCAAATTTCTCGAAACTGGTTTCCCCACACAAAAATGGGAAGATTGGCGTTTTACAGATCTGTCACACTTGAAGAAACAATCATACCAAATCTCAGACGGTCTGGACGACCCGGTCACTATCATTGATAGAAGCACCTATAAGATGGAAGGTGTGGAAACTATCGTCATTCATAATGGACATTATCAGAAAGCATTATCATCCCATCATGATGGCATCAGGGTACTTACCGGTCCGAAATACATTAATGAAAGGTCAGGTCAAATTAAAACGACAGCAGATGATCCATTTGACCTTTTGAACACAGCCTTTATGGACAGTTGTCTGTCTCTTATGATAGATCGAAATATCAATTTGACAACACCAGTTCGCATTCTGGTTATTTCTTCTGGTATTGATCCTATTATGGTTAGTCCCAGAGTGCATGTGGACATAAATGAGTCAAGCTCAGCTACACTTATCGAACACTATTTGGGTGATGCTACTTCAACATTTCAGAATTCATCTCTAATTTTTTCCATAGCAGAGAATTCTCACTTAGATCATATTCGTATTCAGTCAAATCCTGTATCCGCTCAGTATGTAGCCAATCTCAACGTAAGTCTATATAGGAATAGTCAGTATAACTTTTTCCAGCTTTCTCAGGGCAGTGGACTTGGACGGTCAAATATCAGGGTGAATTTGAAGGAGGAAGGTTCCCAATGTACTCTAAATGGTCTCTCTCTATCGGTCGGAAACCAGCACTTGGATAACAATATACTGGTTGATCATTTTGCACCCAACTGTACCAGTTCTCAGAACTTTAAATCTATCCTCGAGGAGAACTCATCAGGAGTATTTAATGGAAAAGTAATCGTCCGGAAAGATGCACAGAAGACAGATGCAGAACAAACCAATAAAAACTTACTGCTCTCTAAAAAGGCCGTTATGAACTCCAACCCTCAGATGGAAATATATGCTGATGATGTGCGCTGTGCTCATGGCTCCAGTACAGGTGAGCTGGACAAGGATGCCCTGTTCTATCTTCGTTCCAGAGGTCTGGATGCCATCACTGCAAAATCTTTGATGATCCGCGGTTTTGCTATGGAATTGCTGGGTTCAATCAACCATAAAGGCATAAAAAATTATCTCATTAAAGCCTTGGACACTTGGATAATGGAAAAGACAAAGAAATGACCATTCAGACATCTATATCCGAACTGGCTGAGCTTTTTGCCATCTTTGATGACCCTAAAGATAAGTTTGTTCAGCTTATGGATATGGCTCGAGAATCCGCAGGTCTAAAAGAGAATGAGCAGACCGAACAGAATAAGATATATGGATGTACATCACAGGCCTGGGTTGTGGCAAAATTAGCAACAGATGGAACTTACCAGTTCCGCACAGACTCAGATGCCCTGATAGTGAAAGGTCTTTTAAATGTATTAGAAAGAATATTTAATGGTCACTCATCAACTGAGATCCAATCTGTGAATGGAAAAACAGTCCTGGATTCTATTGGTCTGGATGGGTCCATATCCAATCAGCGGACCAATGGTTTTGCGAGCGCTATACAGAAAATTCAACAAATAGCGGTATGAGCTCTATTCCTAACGAAGCCATTACCCTCACGAGAGATGTGGATGCTTATATTGTCCCTTCCGGTGACAAGGTCACTCTGCTTTCAGGCAACGTGGTACGGATCACTCAAGCCTTAGGTGGAAACTATACCATTCTGGTTAATGGTAATATGGTGCAGATCACTGCTGAAAATGCGGATGCTCTTGGTTTCGAAGTGGAGAAGAAACCAGAACCTGAAACAGATAATGATTTTTCCGAAAATTTGGTCTGGGACCAGCTAAGAACTTGTTATGACCCTGAAATTCCTGTGAATATTGTCGAACTAGGACTCATTTATGACCTGGATATTTCTGAAAACGATGATGGTAAGTCCGTAAACATCAAAATGACCCTTACAGCACCCGGCTGCGGTATGGGGCCCGTGATCGCAGATGAGGTAGACCGAAAAGTGAAAGGAATCAATGGAGTACAGTACGTAAATGTAGAACTGATATGGGAACCTCAATGGAACCAAAATATGATGTCAGAAGCAGCAAAACTGGAACTGGGCATGCTGTAAAATGGTATTTTCCGTTTCAGATGTAAAAAAAGATTTTCCAATATTCTCTGACCCTACCCTGATCTACCTGGATAGTGCCTCCACATCCCAAAAACCAAGAACGGTCTTAGATGCCTTAGGTAGCGTATATCGAGAAGCTAATGCGAACGTACACCGTGCAATATACTCCTTGGGAAGCGAAGCCACGGAACGTTTTGAAACTGCTCGGACAAAAGTGGCTCATTTCATCAATGCCACATCTGAGAAAGAAATTGTCTTTACTGGTGGCGCTACTGGTTCCATAAATCTATTGGCCTTTTCATTGGGTACACAGCTCAATGTCGGTGACGAGATTCTGGTATCTGAAATGGAGCACCATTCGAACCTGGTTCCCTGGCAACTGGCAGCACAGCGCAATGGTGCCAGTCTTCGTTATATCCCAATTACTGAGTCTGGAGACCTGGATCTTAAAGATTATGAAAAATATTTTACTCCCAAGACCAAAATTGTTTCCATCACCCATATGTCGAATGTCTTGGGCACGATCAATCCAGCTACTGAGATCGGGCAGATGGCCCACGATGTGGGTGCTATATTTATTCTTGATGGGGCCCAGAGTGTTTCCCACCTTCCAGTAGATATTCAAAAGTTGGATTGTGATTTCCTAGCATTTTCTGGTCATAAGATGCTCGGACCTACTGGTGTAGGTGTTCTATGGGGTAAAATGGAGATATTGGAATCTATGCACCCATTCATGGGTGGCGGTGAAATGATCGAGACCGTTACCATGGAATCATCCACGTGGAACGCTGTGCCCTATAAATTTGAAGCGGGAACACCCAATTTTGCCCAAGCTATTGGCTTGGGAGCAGCAGTGGATTATTTGTCAGAACTGGATATGACCAGTGTACAAGCACATGAAAAAGAACTAACTGACTATGCAATAGAAAAACTTAACAATATCGAAGGAATGCGTATCCATGGCAGTCCAAAAGATCGTGGGGGAGTGATCAGTTTTAATATAGAAAATATTCATCCCCATGATCTTGCACAGTTTCTAAATGAGGACAATATTGCCATTCGGGTCGGACACCATTGTGCACAACCCTTGATGAACACCTTAGGTGAGACAGCTACTGCCCGCATCAGTTTTTATATATATAACGATATATCCGATATAGATAAATTCTGTCAATCCTTAGGCTCAATTCGAGATTATTTTTAATCATGGAAACCATCCGCTTAGACAATTTTTTAGATGGTGGTATCATCCGGGAGAATTCTTTTCGTGAACAGGTGAACAAAATGGATTTTGGCCGGTTCCAGGATCAAAAGGTAATAATAAAAGGTTGCGCAGGGGTCACTGTCCCAACCTGGGCCTATCTTATACTTACCGCACAATTAGCTCAGGTGGCAGATAAGATCTATTATGGCGAACCACGCTATGCTGTAAAAATATTTAATAGAGATAAATAATAAATGTCAGACAGGGTTACCTGGCCAACTTATTTTATGAACATTGCCAAAGAAGTGGCGACCCGTTCCACGTGTGACCGCAAACACGTAGGTGCAGTTATTGTCCGCGATAAGACCATTTTGTCTACAGGATATAATGGCAGCATTAAAGGTCTGCCTCACTGCAATGATGCTGGGCATGAAATGGTGGATGGTCATTGTATCCGCACCACTCATGCTGAAGCCAATGCAATAGTCCAGGCTGCAAAGAATGGTGTGGAGATAGATAAGGCTGAGATATATGTGACCGCATCACCATGCTATAACTGTTTTAAACTCATCGCCAACGCCGGCATCCAGGCTATTTACTACGATGAATTCTATCGGGATGAACATATTCTGGCCCACGCCGATGAGGCTGGCATCCAACTGGTCTCTTTAGACTAAGTCCTTTAATTTCCAGCCATGCAGGTCCTCAGAGTTAATTATAGGGACACGAATGCCCCTGCCGATTTTACCCAATCCCTTAAAGAGACCGGCTTTGGTATCCTGACCCATCATCCGATCCCCATGGAACTGGTCAATAAAGTATACAATGAGTGGAAACTCTTTTTTGCTTCTACGAGCAAGTTCAATTACCAGTTCGACCCGGAAAAACAGGACGGCTATTTTCCATTTGGGACCGAGAATGCCAAAGGATATACAGCCAAGGATATTAAGGAATTCTACCATATTTATCCATGGGGCCGCTTTCCTGATGAACTCAGCGGAGCAACAATGGATCTGTATGATCAGATCTTAGGGGTTACATCCAACCTCTTGGAGTGGATAGAGTCCAACTCACCAAGGCATATCAAAGCCCATTATCGTGTACCCCTGAAAGGCATGATAATTGGAAGTAAAACCAATCTGCTACGGGTGATCCATTATCCACCCTTGGATGGGACAGAAGAACATAGTGCAGTTCGAGCGGCTGCTCATGAGGATATTAACCTAATCACTCTGTTAGTTGCTGGCACCCAACCGGGCCTGCAGGTAAAGGACACCAATGGCAAATGGCATGAGGTATCATCCGATCTAGGGTCTTTGGTCATTAATGCAGGTGATATGTTACAGGAAGCATCAAGGGGTTATTTCCCTTCTACTACTCACCGAGTGATCAACCCCGGTGGTGACATAAATAATGAAAGCCGCTATTCCATGCCCCTTTTTCTTCATCCCAGGGATGATGTTATGCTCAGTGAAAACTACACAGCTAGAGAATACTTGGATGAACGGCTTGAGGAGATCGGATTGAAATCATAGAATGGTCATGAGGTCTTTTTACGCAGTCCCACTTTTTTTCACTTTTCTTTCAGCACAGGTGTACGACCTTTCTATTCCGGAAAATGATACAGCTACCTACAACTATGCCGATTTCCGGATCTGGCTTGCGGATTCCATTGATGAGTTTCATGGCGTTTACTGGTTCATGCATCACAATAATGGGGATTCCAGGGATATTGTTTATGATGAGAATCTGCGTGAGGTCTCATCCCGCAATGACTTCATTCTCATGGGGGCACACATATTTAACATGCATATGAATTCGGGTATTGGTGATGCCGTTATCGCTGCCATGGATTCTTTTGCTGTCATTTCTGGTCATCCTGAGATTGAGAATACACCCTTTTTCATTAATGGCTATTCCTGGGGAGGCCAGTTCGGCTACCACTTCACCAAATGGATCCCAGAACGGGTAATTGGTTTTATCACTCAGAAAGGTGGATATCATGATACCACTCATGCTGGTTCAGCTATCGAGGTTCCAGGATATATGTTCGTCGCTGAGGATGATCTTCCTTACCGCATCGAAAACCTGACCGGGATCTTTGAGGATCATCGCCCCCTGGGGGCAAAGTGGATCCTGGCCATGGAACAGGGCGCCACACACACAGAGATCACCGATTGGAACCTGTTAAATACATATTTCGAAACTGTAGCGGACCTACGGTTACCAGAGAACCTGGATATGAGCCAGTCCGTCCCACTCAATATCCTTTCGGATACCATTGCCTGGCTGGGAGACCGAACTACTTGGGAAATCGGGAGTTGGGAGTGTTACAGTGATAGTGTGGACTCTGCTTGCTGGTTCCTATCGAGAACTGTGGGAGAACAGTGGCAGGCTTTTGTTTCCGAAGAACTTGAGACCGATACTATTGCCTGTGATCCGATCTACGACAGCACTTATGTTTACTTTACAGTGGGCATACATGGTGCTGATGATGGATCCAATTATGTCGTTGCCACGGACAACTATGAACTTATAAACCAATGCAGAGAACAATTGGAGCTACCGGAAGAAGAGCGTGTGCTTCATGTTAATGGTTCTCTGGATTATGGAGATGGCGGCTTCAACCAGCCCTGGAGCTGGCATATTGTCCCCAATGAATGGGTCCTGGCAGAAATGTCCATCGGCGTTTGCAACGCTCCCCCGGAAGATGTGGAAAATGATATAGACTACTGGGTCAATAATGTGGGACAATTATGTAACTGGTCCAGCTATATCAAGGATGAGATGGCGGGTGATCTGGAAGGTTCATGGGCTTGGATCGATGGTGGCTATCAATCTGGTATCTATACGATAGGGGATACGATCCATATTTGGTCTGAAATGGATCCAGGTACAACCACATTCCAGGAGTGGACAGGTGATACATCTTTACTGGTCGATCCTTCAGAGTGGCATACAACATTCACTATGCCAGATGGTGATGTGCAATTATATGCACATCAGGATACAGTTGGTCCTTTAATATTCGATTATGAATTGATCCAAGGGGTAGAAAACCCAAAAAATGTCTATTACAAGTTCCCAGAAGATCCGAGCGCAATAATTTTCTTCTTCCATGGAGGTAACGGAAATGCTGAAGAAATTATTGAGCGGGTGGAAGTGGGCCAATTCCTTCAGCACGCTTTTGAAAAAGGTTTCGGACTCATAATCACAGAATCAGAGGATCGGACACTGGGAGATCCGGATAATGATGGAACTACAAAGTGGGAAATAAATTCCTGGACAGTTGACGGTAATACTGATATTGGGAATATCCAGGCACTGATAGATACCTTTACCTTTCGTGGTAATATGGACCAACAGAGTCCTATTTATTCTGTGGGAGTATCCAACGGAGGAAATTTTTCATCCATAGTTTCCCACGCTTTGAACTTGAATGCAGCGGCCATGTATTCATCCCAGGGTAATCCACCTGAATTCTACCAGCTCACTGATACACCAACCATATTCTGCCCTGCAAAATATGATCCAGCACTGGGTGGTGGAAACTGGGCCGCACACATGAATTTTGACACCCTCCAGTATAGAGGTATCCCCAGTGTTTTCTATGAACTCGATCGCTCACCAGCATACCCCCAGCGGTTTGCCCGTGTCCCTGGAATCGATATCAGCTTATCCAATGAAATATTCAATGAATTCCAATCTATGGGCTTTATAGACAATAACCACTATTTCGTGGTCTTAGATGACTCCATACAGCACCAGTACATTACCAGCCCGGATATGTTTTCAGTTCTGAGCACATTGAACATTGCAACCGTTCGCCATATTCTTGATCAGATCAAGGTCATGACCGCGGACCATTCCTTTTTTGCTGATTTTAACCAGCGGGTATTGGCCTTTTTCATAGAACACAGTAACGGTCCTGATTTTTGGCAGCAGGAAGAGATTCCCCAGGGGTATAAATACATGATGGGCTCAGCACCTGATGGCCAGGTGCTGGCGGCAGGAACAAACCCGAATGGAGGAACACCAGTTCTTTATTATTCCGAAAATGAAGGGTCTTCATGGACGATTCTTCCGATACCCAATAATCCTGCTCCCACGTTTCAGGATGTGGTCCTTAGCAGTGATGGGCGAATTTATTTAGCTGATCTTGCCTATGGTGTTTTTTACAGCGATAACTATGGTCAAACATGGACAGACATAGGGGAGTTCACGCCGGAAGGCTGTGCCTCATTTGGCCTGCACCCATCAGGGGTGATCTTTGCTGGACTTACCTACACTGGTATCGGATATATTCACCGCTCAGAGAACAATGGAGCAACCTGGGAAGCTATTCCACTGCCTGATTATAATTCCAACTATGCTGTTGAGCATATACAATTCAACTCCCAGGGGCATATATTCCTTGGAACCATTAATGGTATGTATCGTTCTACGGACATGGGGCAGACCTGGGAACAGTGCAATGCCGGCCTGAATGGTATTCAAATCTACACCATGACCATTAATGACCAAGATCATATCTACGTTCTGACCACCCTGCCGGGATCATTTGATGGATACTATCGCAGTACGGATAACGGCAATAGCTGGGAATCACTGGATTGGGTTCAGGATATTGATCACGCTTTGGATATTATTGGTGTGGGTGGCTGTACCTATGTTATAAATGACCAGACCATAATGCTCTCTGATGATGAAGGTCAGACCTGGTCAGAGCTCACAACCGGACTAAATCCGGATGAGATGTACTTTATTGGCGGTGACCTTGAACTCACACCATCTGGTTATTTATATGCAGGAGCAAAATATGTCCATCGTTCTATCCACGAAGTCTCGACAACGATATTGGATATTGCACAGATCAATATACCAGAAGGATCTTATTTTACACTTTACCCTGCCTACCCCAATCCATTCAATCCTATGACTAAACTTCACTATGATCTGCCAGAGAATGGTCGGGTCACCATCACCATCTATGATATGGTAGGAAGGGTTGTAAAAAATATTATTAATATGAACCAAGCCGCTGGCTACCATTCTATTAGATGGAACGCCACTGATTACGCTGGTCAGCCTGTTTCTGCCGGATTATACTTTTATACCATAGAAGCGGGAAACTTCAGGCAGACGAGAAAGATAATGCTATTGAAATAGAAATATTCTTTTTAAAGCAGAAGGCCTATCATCCGATATAGATTGATTTTGCTTGTTTGATGTTAAATCAACATTAATGTTTTCAGCATATTCCTATGAACAGCATAGATCTTTGTTCTTTTCAAATTCGTCTAACGTGTTATCAGTTTACAGCCTTGTATCACCAATAACATCCCCGTATCTTTAATAACGATGATGAAATATGGTGCAATAGCTGGCGGGGAAAAATCAACAGTGCAGGCTGCTTTTAATATAATGGAAAATGGGGGCAATGCCTTTGACGCTGCTGTAGGAGCTGTGTTTACATCTATGGTATCCGAATATTGTCTTACCGGTCCCGGTGGTGGTGGTGCTTTTCTGGCTTCTCCAGTGAATGCTGAGCCAATACTATTTGATTTCTTTGTGGACACGCCCCATCCACAACCTGAAAAAGAATTGGATTTCTTCAGTATTATAGTGGATTTCGGCCCTAGTCAACAGCAGTTTCATATAGGACAGGGTTCCGTTGCTATTCCCGGCAATATTGCAGGCCTTTTAAAAGTTCACCAAAGGTTAGGTCAGATCCCGCTAAAAGCAGTTCTGGAACCTGCTGTGAATGCTGCACGGGATGGGATCGTTCTCAATAGTTCTCAGGGTTATCTGATAAAGATCCTTGAACCGATCCTGACCCATTCCAATGGCGGGAAAGTTCTTTTCAGCCCTAATGGTAAACTTTTGAAAAAAGATGACCGGTTTAAAAACCCAAGATTTGCGGATCTTTTGGAAATCCTGGTTGCAGAAGGGCATATGTATTTTTATGAAAAGGATGGAGCCGAACTGATCCTTAATACAGTTGGAGAAAAAGGGTTATTAACAAAGGAAGGTCTTGCCCTTTACAGAGTGGCTGAAAGGGTTCCACTGAAGAGTGATTTCAGAGGGAAAACTATATATACGAATCCAGCACCATCTGCCGGCGGAACACTGATCACATTTGTTCTTCAGCTTTTAGAACGATCAAAGACCGGTACCAAATCCGAACTTATAGATCTAATAAGAGCTATGCAGATAACATCCTCTGCTAGAAGAGAGATCAGTATTGATATGAATAATGAGTTCCAGATATCTCAGCTTTTGGAGCCAAGAACTTTTAGCCATTATTTGCGACTGTTCGACTCAGGATCCACTCCCTCACAAAATGAAAAGGATCCAGTGTCCAGGGGTGCAACCACTCACGTGAGCGTTATCGACAAACATGGTAATGCGGCCAGTGTTACAACGACCAATGGTGAAGGCTGTGGTTATATTATTCCTGAACTGGGCATGATGCTGAATAATATGCTTGGCGAAGAGGACCTGAATCCAATGGGCTTTCACCAATGGGCACATCAGAGACGGCTTCCCACCATGATATCACCTACCATCGTCATGGGGGAAAAAGGAGTAGAACTGGTATTAGGTAGTGGCGGAAGCAATCGTCTGCGGTCTGCGATCTCTCAGGTCATATTGAATCTATTTGCGAAAAAAATGGATCTTGAAGCTGCTGTACACACATCCAGGATCCATCTGGAAGGAAATGTGCTCCATTATGAACCCGGAACAATCTTAGAACGATCAATGGATGATATCCGACTTCATCCATGGGATGAGAATAATTTATTTTTTGGTGGTGTCAATGCTGTCTCACCATCTGAGGCGATTGGCGATCCGCGCCGTGGTGGAACCGGAATGATCCGTTAGGATCATAAATATCGTATTTATGACCAATCCTAAATTCCTTTTGTATTTTTAATACAAAAAGATCAAAGAACAAATATGGTTCTGTTAAAATAAAAGGTGAGCTATACCAATTCCCAATATATTTTAGTGACCTGTTTTTCCATAATGGCCTGTGGCAGATTTCTCGTTTCTGATACCATCCTTCCTGAAAATTTAATTCAAGTTGCTCAAGACCATATATTATACGATGAGAAAAAAGTTATTTTTCTTCCAAATATTAATGATCAAAAAGAGTTCCCTTCTTCTATCAGTGGTCAAGAAACTTATACTTATGATGACCTATCAGAGCGAACCGGAAAAGTGGAAGGGGAATATGTATTGTTGGGTGGAGATTATTATATCATTCGATTAGAGAATAAGAAACTGATAAAAGTCCCCAGTGAAGATTTCCTTATAGTGACTGATTTTATTATTGAAACACTGGAAGTCAATGGCGGATAATCCTGCACTCACGATAGGTCTGGCCATGGTTATCGGCATGCTGGCCCAAACCTTGTCCCGTCATATCAGACTACCTGGTATTGTGATACTATTGGGAGCGGGCATCTTATTTGGCCCGGACGGTCTACACTTGGTTCGACCATCAAGCTTAGGCCCAGCATTACATATCATTGTTGGTTTTGCCGTAGCGGTCATCCTTTTTGAAGGGGGCATGAATTTGCGGATAAGCCGGATCCGCAGGGAGCAAAATGTTATACGTGGTTTAATTACGATCGGTGCATTGATAACAATGATCGGTGGTGCTTTGATCACTAAATTCATCTTGAACTGGGATTGGCGAATCGCTATCCTGTTTGGGACCTTGATCATTGTTACCGGTCCAACCGTGATTTCTCCTCTACTAAGAAGGATCCGTATGGATCATGGAGTGAGTACGGTATTGGAAGCAGAGGGTATTCTGCTTGATGCTATAGGAGCTATCGTTGCCGTTGTGGCTCTGGAAGTAGCCATTAGTCCATCCGGTCTTTCTCTACTAAAAGGGATATATCATATTATTTCCCGTCTACTGGTTGGCTCTATCTTAGGTATCACCGGAGGGGTTCTGCTTACTCTCCTTTTCCGAATCAGGACTCTCATACCCGAAGGACTTGAGAATGTTTTTATCCTATCATGGGTATTCGCACTTTTCCAGATCTCCAATACGGTCAGCGCTGAAAGTGGAATTGCTGCCGTTACCATCGCTGGAATGACCATCGGAAATACTAAGACCTATATTCATCGCGAGCTATTGGAGTTTGAAGAACAGCTCACAGTACTCATGATCGGTATGCTTTTTGTGATCTTAGCGGCTGATGTACGATTTACAGATATACAGGCATTAGGATGGCGCGGGTTTGTCACGGTTTTTTTGATCATGTTCTTGATCCGACCCATAAGTGTGTTTGCAGCAACAACCCGTTCTCACCTTTCCCTAAATCAAAAACTGCTTATCTCCTGGTTTGCACCAAGGGGAATCGTAGCGGCTGCTATAGCATCACTCTTCGTTATTGAACTTAGCAATCATGGTTTTGTAGGTGAACAATTACGTGCGTTGGTCTTTTTACTTATCACGCTCACTGTTCTATCAGCTGGCCTTACCGGCGGATCTGTAGCATCTATCTTAGAGCTCAAACGAAAAAAGAATTCAGGCTGGATCATACTTGGCGCACACGAAGTTGCACGGCTTCTTGCCAGATTATTGAAAGTATATGGTGATGAGATTATCTGTATCGATGAAAACCCGTATGCATGTCGCCTAGCGGAAAATGAAGGTATAAAAGTGTTCTACGGGAACGCCCTGGAGGAGCGTACACTACAGAGGACAGAGCCTGATATCCGTAAAGGGATCATTGCACTCAGCGGTAACGAAGAAGTGAATTTTATTTTCTCCCAGAGAGCAAGGCACATAGAAAAAGAGATTCTGATCCTTACCGGTATCAAGAACCCGTCCAAGGGGATCACCCAGGAAATGGTATTAGATAGTGGTGCCAGAGTTCCTTTTGGCCGGATAGCGGATATGGAACAGTGGTCATTATGGATACGGCAAAAAAATACTGTTCATATGAGATTCGTTTTTGAAGGTAAGAGCAAGATCGATCCATCTGATGAAAGTATGATCAGGATCCTACTGCCTTTAGTATATATTCGAAAAGGTTCAGCAGATCCAGTGGATAATCGATTCCGGATAAAAGAAAAAGATCTTATTATATTCCTTATCAATAAAAATCGACTTGATGAAGCAAATGACTGGCTTGATAATAATGGATTCGTCCAGGACCAGTTCAACGGATGATCATCTGGTCCAATTTAAACCTATGTCAAGTTATATATTGAGAGATGACCTGCTTTAGTTCCTTTGGAGCTACAACTATATCTGCGTGTTCATGCTGCCTTAACCATTCCACGGTCTGGAATCCTTTTGATGTTTTCCTACCCGTATATTGTTCTATGACCCGTTTGCCGGAAAAACCGATATTACCGGCATTTTTCTCGAACAATCTTACCCCACGGCTGCCAATCCCAATAGCTACGCCACCCAGGGTTGGGTCTGTGACCAGTGTTATAACTGGAAGTCCAGCACGCTCAGCTCTACTGATAGCAACATGCGCCTTAGGAATACTGACCATAGATGAGCATCCTTCATTCATGCGAGCACCGCCTCCAGAAACCTGAAGAATAACTGGTGTGTTCCGTTCGATCGCTATTTCTACTGCTCTCCAGACCTTTTCTCCCGTACTCATACAGAATGAGCCGCCAAAGAATCCGAAATCGGTGGAACAGACAACGACCGGTTTCCCATGAACTGTTCCATCACCTGTGATCATAGCGGATGTCAATCCTGTTCGTTCTCTCGTTATTTTCAATTTTTTGCTATAATCTGGAAAAGCAAGAATGTCCTTATCAATTATCATCCTGGTCTCTTTATGCTCAACAAAGGATTTATTGTCCAGGATCCAATCAAGATAATCCCAGGCTGAAGGACGGATATAACGATGACCGCATTTGCCACAGACAAAATTCTCATTTTTTAGTTCTTCCAGATTTACCGGGTCATAAATATGGTTTCCTGTTATATCATAGCAACCTGGATGTCTTTTCAGATATCCATTATTATCTGAGGTAGGAAGCCGGGAAATATGTTTTTGGATGGATCGAATCTCTCTGTCCTCCATTTCATCCCACTGACCGATCCTGCTCCATCTTTCAACACGTTGCTCAAATATCTTATCAGAACGTGTGTCCTGAAGCTGGTGTAAATATTTTGCAATGGATCTCTGGGCAGAGTCCAATGCTTCTTTTTTGAACCGGTGAGCAGGGCCCTTTGGTTCAGGAACGATCTCATCAATGATCCCGTGAACAAATCCTTCCTTTGATGTGATCTGGGACACGGCCGCTGCATCATTGGCCCGCGAACGAGTGCGAAAAAGAATAGATGAACAGGCTTCCGGAGTGATAACAAGATAGGTTGAATACTCCATAGCCAGTGTAACATCACAGCCTGTAAGGGCTATCGCACCACCGGAACAGGCTCGATTGATTATCAGGGACAGTGTTGGTACGTTCACATCTGCCAGAGCGTGGATGGTATCCCCAATACGCCAGGCAATACCATTAGCTTCTGATTCCTCGGTAGGGTCCGCGCCCGGTGTGTCCACAAAAATGATTATGATCCGACCTTCCTGGTCCGCCAGCTTGATCGCCTTAATAGCTCGTTCATACGAAGCAGGCACGGGCATTCCGTGGTTCCATCTTGTTACTTCGTCCGAATTTTGTAGAGCTTTGCGAATTTCTGAATAGTCCGATGAAGGCCCGCTCTGCTGACCGATCAGCATTACGGGAATATTTTCCATTTCTGCTCGATGGGTCTGGATCAGGCAGTTGCCAAAGACATTAGACTCAAAGCAGGGCTCTACAGCACTGAAGATAGCTAAATAATCAAGGTATTTGGGTCGTTCGGGATGATAGGACAATTCATACTTCTCATACTCCGAAAGTTTATCTATGGACTCGGGCGAATAGGTGAAATCAGGGGCCTGTTCGAAAGTTAATTGGAAGGGTTGACCCAAGACCTATACCTGATATTCTGATACATTTTTCACTTTGACCATTCGATCCATCAGAATGATATCAAGTGGCCTTTCTACAGATTGATCCAAGCGGGCCCATCGCCGCCTTCAGGGGGAACCCAGTCGATGATCTGATAAGGATCCATTATATCACATGTCTTACAGTGTACACAGTTTGAAAAATTGATCTGCAATTTTTGGCTGTCACCGTCCGGCACCATTTCATAGACATCTGCCGGGCAGAAATTCTTACAAGGATTACCGTACTCCTCAGCGCATTTGGTGATACACACATTCGTATCCTTTACATGTAGGTGTGGGACCTGGTCCTCTTCGTGAGCAGTAGCGGAATGATAGATATCTGTTACTTTATTGAAAAGGTAGTCCCCATCGAATTTCAGATCATTATAACGGTCTTTTTTCAGACCCTTTTCCATCCGATCATGACCAGAACCATTGTTAAGACGATCCTTGAACCCCCATCCGCGACCACCCGTGATAAGACCCATTGCCGCATTTGTGAGGCCACCAAAAAGTCCATGTTCGAATCCCTGATGAAAATTTCGTACTTTCCACAATTCATCTCTGACCCAGCTCGATCTCAACCGAGACTCATACGCTGCCAGTTGGGTATCATTAAAGCTGTTCTCGGCCAATGCTTCAGCAACTGTTTCAGCAGCAAGCGTTCCCGATTTCATGGCCAAATGAATACCTTTCAGTCTTTGTCCATTCATAAACCCAGCAGAATCACCTATCAGCATGGCACCACTTACTGACAACTTAGGAATAGAATACCAGCCCCCTTCTGGAAGAGACTTAGCTCCATAGGCAACCATTTTACCATCTTCCAATAGAGAACGCAGCCAGGGATGAGTTTTCAAGATCTGAAGCTCATGATGTGGGTCCACACCTGGATCCTTATAATCCAGACCTACCACCAGGCCTACATTCCATATATCATTCTCCATCCCATAGATGAATGCACCACCAAATATCTCATGACCCAAGGGAAATCCCATAGTATGTGCTACATATCCGGGCTGGACACTACCCACTGGCATTTGCCATAATTCTTTTACACCGATAGCCCAGACCTGAGGATTACGATCATCCATAAGATCATGTTGATGTATCAGTTTTTTAGTGAGGCTCCCACGTGCCCCTTCACCCAAAATAACAACCTTGGCATGAATATCTGCTCCAGGATCGAACTGTGGCTTTTGCACACCATTCTTATCGATTCCCCGGTCTCCGGTACGAACACCAATCACCTGCTCACCATCATAGAGAAGCTCCATACCTGCAAATCCACAGAAGATATCTACCCCCTCATTTTCGCAGATCTCACCCAGCCAGCGTGTGAGTTTTCCAAGTGATGCAACATAGCATCCGTGATGGCTCATGGATGGGGGAATAAAAGGAAACGGGATCTTTCTTTTACCTGATAAATAATAAAGATGCTCTTCCGAGACCTTCGCTTCAAATGGAAAATCCTCATCACTTTTATCCGGAAAAAGTTCTCTCAGAGAGCGTGGGTCAACGATAGCTCCTGATAAAGAATGGGCACCCACTTCTGCAGCCTTCTCTAAAACACCAACACTGGCTTCCTGACCCGATGCACGTAACAATCTCTGGAGGTGGATCGCCCCAGCAAGACTAGCTGGACCAGCACCTACAAATAAGACATCCAGTTCAAGGACTTCCCGCTCGATCATTGATCTTTCTCGGTCTGCAGTGCATCCGTTAGTTTTGGGATTATTTCAAGAACATCTCCAACAATAGCATAGTCAGCTATTTCAAAGATCGGAGCATCAGGATCCTTATTAACAGCAATGATACTCTTGGATCCTTTCATCCCTACCACATGTTGGATGGCACCAGAAATACCCAGGGAAAAATAAAGTTTCGGACTGACGCTTTGCCCTGAGCTCCCTATCTGCCTGAATAATGGGAGCCATCCAGAATCAACTACTGGTCGTGAAGACGCGATCTCCCCTCCCAGTACCTTTGCAAGGTCAAAGGCAATTGGCAGGTTTTCTTCCTTTTCGATACCCCGACCAACAGATACGATGATATCTGCACTTTCAAGATCTATCTCTCCAGCTTCTTCCTGAAAGGGTTGTTCTGATTCGGAACGGATCAGAGACGCATCCAGGTCTACGGAGATCTCTCTGATCGCTGACACACCAGGCTCGATCTCATCCTCGCTAAAGGCAGCTGATTGAAAACTTATTAATACCTGGTCTGTCTTTCCAGTAAGATCTGCGGCCAGTTTGGCATTAAAAACAGGTTTATTGAAAACCAGGTCCTCCCCTTTATGCTGAAAACCAGTGATATCTGGAATAAAAGGGATATCCAATTTCGCACTGACACGTGGAAAGTAATCCCGGGTCTGGTATGTATGTCCAACAATAATGAATCTTGGTGATTCCTGCTGAATGACCTGTTTAAGAGTTTCAGCATATCCGTCAGCATTGTAGGATGCCAAGAGATCATTTTTTATAACAAGTATCTCCTTTATCTTGGTCTTTTCAACTTCTTTGGCCAAGGTATCCGCATTTTCACCTATTGCCAGAGCACCAACAGAGAGATCCATAACAGCAGCAAGCTTATGTGCACCCGCTATCGCTTCACGGCTCATCCGGTGCACTGCTCCACGATTGTCTTCTAGAACGATCAGGATATCCATTCACACACCTAAATGATCCTCAGGTCTGATCTTAATATTTCCACCAAGCGAGCAACCACGGTGTCCGCGTCCCCCTCTATCATTTCTGTTTGTTTATCTGCCATTGGAATGAAAAGTCTATCTAAGGACTGCCACTTGGTGTCAGTGCGGTGGTCAGATCCGGTTACGATCTTGACATCTTTTTTCTTTGCGCCCATTATCCCTTTCAAGGATGGGTACCGGGGCTGATTGATACCAGATTGAATGCTAACAGAAGCGGGCAGAGGAAGCTTTACCCATTGGAACCATCCGGACTCTAATTCCCGTTTAACACGGATCGCATCGGATAGTATATCTGTTTCTATGCCCAGAGTAGCGGTGGACATGCCCAGTAGCTCGCCCAATAGGACCCCTGTCTGGCCCATTCCTGTATCATCGGACTGGAGCCCCGTAAGGATAAGATCGAAGCTCTCATCTTTTAATACTAACGCAAAACTCTTTGCGATACAGAGAGGGTCTGTTTCACTCTGCCCGCTTTCTTCCAGATAAATACCACGGTCTGCTCCTTTCGCCAGCCCCTCACGGATCACCCTCTGAACCCGTTCCGGACCCATACTGACGATAACGACCTCACCATCACCGATCTTTTCGCGTATTTGCAACCCTTCTTCCAGAGCATAATTGTCGGACTCATTCATGACAAAATTTACAAGACCATCATCGATCCATGAGCCATCCCCGTTGAGCGGCAGGGCTGAATCTGAACCGGGGACTTGTTTGATTAATACGGCGATCTTCATTAAACTACTTGTAAACAGAAACGATTGAAAAATATACCAGATTACTCACAGGAAATTAACATATCTTCATGAGCCTTATAGCCATAATCCTGAACAACCTTGTATTCATCGTAGGCAGTATCCTCTTTCTATATTGCTCCTGGATATTATGGGGGCGACGCAGCCACAAAAAATAGAACACTGGTCAATATTCATTCTATAATATTATAAGCATTAAGTACATACTGGTTCTGATCGCTGGAAAAACGCTTTGAACCATGCTGAATATCTAATTAGCTTTCAACAGCAAAACAAATTCCCCGTGTACTCGAAAATTAACAGAAGGAGAAAAAAATGAATAACATAAGAATAAACCTTGTTGCAGTGTTGATTCTTTGCGGACTGATCCATGCACAGGATTTCACAGGTAATTATGAAGTGAACTATATCGATGTTAACTATATCGTGACCGTAAGGGACACCGTTCAGCAGGATGCTAATGGCGATGATTTTACTCTTGAGACAGATGCTTTAGCGGACTATTCTATTTATATGGGCTGGCCCATGGCTGACGACGATGAGGGTTGGGTCGATTACCCATTGATAACTTTTGAGCCTGGGGATACCGCGGGTGCCCTGGCAAATTACTTTCCCACGCCCGAGTGGCTTGCAGCGGCAGGGATAGCACTGAATGTTGATCTGAATACTAATGGTAACTTCACCATTAACGAAGGCAGTACATATCCCACAACGAATCTTGTTGATTGTGTGACGGTCCCTTCAATCCCGGGGGTATCTGAGAATGGGACCTGGACAGATGGAGGGTTTGATGGGATCACGAATGATACTGACCATAGTTACACTATCGGTTGGGGGATCGTAGAATCAGGTGTTTTCGCTCATTTCATTGCGCCTGACCTTGGAAATTGGACATATGGTACCGAATATGGATTTGGCACAGAGAATGAGAGCTGGGGTCGTTTGATATCCTACTATGATGATACATGGACAAACTCACTTGGGGTCGATATATACTGGCAAGCGATCGATGGCCCAGCATCAGGTCTGGGAGTTGTGGACCCAACTGATACATTATACACCCCGGAAACAGAAGGGTCTTTGAATAGCATCTATGGTACAGGAACGGTCCCGGGAGATTCGATCACCATCTTGCTCGCGGCAGCCGCAGCAGCAAATTATGGTTTAACAATTAATGTCCCGGCCGATAACCCACCCTATATGTTCGGCGGAGAGGGTGGTGCAGGTACAGGGACAACTAACCTTAGATGGGGCTATGTGTTTGACCCATCGGGTGACCTTATCGGTGGTGGAGATGGCGAACTTTTCAGTGGTGACGAGGGTCTTCAGTTCACAGGCTATTATCTCACCTACAATTTTATAAACACCGCATACGCGATAGCAGATGGTGTAGAGGACGCTTTATTTTATTATGATCCGCCATTAACTACCCTGGCTGAGATCGTCGAGGTGTGTGCCACCTATGTGTTCACTGCCTGGAATATATCGGAAGCTTTACAGAATGCTCTTTTAGAAACTGCTGTTAACGGGATCTTAGCGGAATTACAACCGATCGTAGATGCATATGTGGCGGCGGGGATGAGTGAGTTTGATGCGATCGTAGCAACATTAGGGATCTCTGCTCCTATCGTCCTGGGCGCATTGACCGCGGCCGAGACCACACTCGGGATCACTGTTGATGACAGTGATCATGATCTGTCCACAGGTACATTCTATGATTTTGATTGTGATTATGACGGTGATATTGATGATGATGATTGTATGACATCGGACGAGGGTGGAAGAATGTACTTTGAAATATATAATACCTGTTTACCGACCAAATGGACACAGATCATTGACTCACACTGGAACAATACCGAGTTCACAAGTGTTGACCATGATGCCCCGATCGCCAGATCATTTGAGCTGCTTGGCAACTATCCTAACCCGTTCAACCCGAGCACAAAGATCAGATTCGCTACTGAGAAACATTCTGATGTAAAAGTGAATATCTATTCGGTGGTTGGTAAAGAGGTGTCTTCTATCATCAACCATGAGTTAGCAGCAGGCACCTATAATGTGACCTGGAACGGGACCGACAGGTCTGGTGCTCGAGCGCCCAGTGGCATGTATTTTTATGAGGTCAGTTCTGATGATAGAACATTAGTAGGAAAAATGCTCCTCTTGAAATAGTACATTTGTTACTATTTGATTTTGAACAGCCCCTCACTTGTATAGTGTGGGGCTGTTTTTTTATCATGATGAGACCATTGAGATGAATCGCATAATCGTATCATTCGGATTTTGTCTAACATCCCTTTTCAGCCAGGGGATGGATATAAATGGGACAGTGCTTGATAAGGACAATGGGTCTCCTCTTGTCGGTGCAAATGTCATGATCGAGGGTACTACCTTCGGAGCTGCCACCGATAGCAAAGGCAGGTTCATTATATCAGGTATCCCAGAGGGAGATCATACTATCATTGCCAGTTACATGGGTTACTCTACCCATAAAGAAAGTATAAGTATTGGTACTGAAGGATCTGTTGAGATAGAGATACAGCTTGAACCTGAAGCGATCCAAATGGAAGAATATGTTGTCACTGCTTCCAGGCGCCGAGAGAGGATCGAAGATGCTCCCGCAGCAATATCAGTGATCACGAAACAAGATATAAGGAGAGAGAGTAACACAAACCTGGGGGACTACCTGAAAGGGACAAAAGGGATCGATTTCACACAGTCCGGTATAGACAGCTATAATATGACCGCCAGGGGATTCAATTCATCCTTCAGTTCCAGGCTACTGACACTGGTCGATGGCAGAATGGCCAATGTTCCATCACTGCGCTTGACAGCATATAACGTGATCCCTGTATCCTTTGAGGATGTCGAACAGATAGAGGTCGTACTGGGCCCATCCTCTGCTCTCTATGGTCCCAATGCTCACAGTGGAGTACTAAATATCATTACAAGCTCTCCGCTACGTGAGCAAGGGTCTAAATTCAATTTCCAGCGTGGATATTTAAACCAGGCAAGCACCCGACCATTGGAGAAATATACCTTACGCACAGCACATAAATATAAGAATTTCGGGATCAAACTTTCTGCCGTGGGTCTCACGGGTGAAGACTGGCATCATTATAATGAAGATGAATATGAGGGTCACGCGGCTGCTTTTGTGGGCAGACACAGTTTGGCACATAATCGTATCAATGATGGAAATATTTCGGCGGAGATAGGAAGCCCTACCATTCCTCTGGAATGGCTTGAAAATGAGATCCCGGGAAATGGGATCGATGACAATGGAAACGGATTCACTGATGAAGAGTTAGGCTGGGGATCTGGATCTGTTGATGATTGGACAGGACCAAAATTTGCAGATGGTATCGATAATCGGCCCTTTCCAGATGCGGAAACCGGGTCACCACTGGTGGATTCTGCCATGGTAGTAGAAGCAATGGGTGATCCATACGGGCGTTATTTCCTTGCTAATGGTATCATACTCTATGATCTGACATATGACGATATCGGGCTCGGTTACAAGGATGGCATAGACAATGATGGTGATGGGAACATCGATGAAGGCATAGATAAAGGGATCGATGAGCCGGATGAAAAATGGTTCGATGGTATCGATAATGATGGGGACGGGGATATTGACGAGGTCGATGAGATAGGATCGCAATGGCTGGATCGATTTGGTAATCACTATGCTCACTGGGATGCTCCAAATGGTGGCTTTGGTGACTATACCTTTGATGATGATGGCAACATCATGTTTGACACGAATGGTAATGATATCTATAATGATAACTGGGGAAATGATAATGTAGATAATGATAACGATGGGAATGTGGACGAGATGGATGAGAGTGATTTCATTATCAATTATGGTGACCTCCCAAAGATCATCAAGGATGCAGATGATGACGGGATAAATGATTTTCCAGATTTTAATGTAAGAAATATTCGCTATGATCTTCGCATGGACTGGGAACCGAACTCGGACCTTACTGCAAGTTTTTCACATGGGTATGCTTGGGCCAGAAATATCAATATCACTGGGATCGCCAGGTATCTTGCTGACGGATGGATCTATAATTACTATCAAGGAAGAATTCGTTGGAAAAATATCTTCATGCAGAGTTATTTGAATACCAGCTATTCTGGAGACCCTGCTCATCCGACCCGCAACCTTGCGACAGGCAGTCTTATCTTTGATCGTTCAAAGAAATTCAGTTTTCAGCTACAACATTTTATTGAAACTGAATTATTTTTTTTAAAGAACAGACCGGATCCTATTGGTGGCGACCTTCGGTTGGTCTGGGGATTTGATTATTTCCTGACGCTGCCCGATACAAGAGGAACGATCCTATCAGACCGCGATATGACCGATTATCGTGATAATAATGGCAATGGTGAGGCTGGGTCTCCAAACCATTTTTGGGATGTGAACGACAGTTATTATTATGATGTTGGTGAGTCCTACAGATCAATTGATTCATTAGGGCAAATATCTGGCTATGATCCTACCTCAGACTGGGGAGATAATCTCTATGATACTCTTCTATACAGCAATGATAATGTGCAGGGTGCAGTTAGGGATGGGATCGATAATGATCATGATAGCGATGATTTTAATGATATTGATGGGAACGGCCTGCCATGGACCGATAACAATGGAAACAGGATCTATGACCATGGAGTTGATCAGTTAGAAGACGGTGCACGCCTAATTAAAGGGACCCACGTGTTTGTGTATGCTGATGGAAAAGACAATGATGGAGATGGCAAGATCGATGAGAATATTGATGAAGGTATTGATGAGGGTGCTGAAGATAATCGCTATAAGGTCAATGAACTGGGTATATACTACCAGTTGAACTGGAAACTATCTGATAAGCTTGAGTTCATACACGCGACCCGTTTTGATGCCCATGACCGATTGACGGATATTATAAATTTCAACAATTCCGGATATAATGATTCATACAGTCCCTTGAACTGGGATCTTGATCTTAATAAATCAGAGGGGGTCCAATTTTCCCCCAAATTTGGCCTATTATATAAACATCGGCAAAATCAAAACTATCGTATCACATGGGCCAAGGCATTCAATACACCATCAAACCAGGCTTTATTCCTAGATATATTCGTTACGCGATTCAGCGTGTTCAAGGTCTATGCAAGAGGGGCTGATGGGGGATACAGTTATCCAAAGAATAATGCTGGTAGTGCCATGTGGTATAATCCTTATGAAGGAACATACCAGGCAGTGGACTCTACCCTGATCTACTTTTACCCATCAGTCGATCCTAAGATCACGGGATATTTTAGGGGAACATTAGAAGACCAGCCAGAGCTTGAGCCTGAAATTGTGAGTAGCTGGGAGTTCGGCTATAAAGGAAAGATAACAGAAAATATATATGGTACGCTTGACCTTTATACCAGTCATTACTCCAGTTTTGTCAGTGGGGCAACATTCATCACTCCTCTCGTCATTAAAAGATCAATCTTGACCAATGATCATAATGAGGACAGTATCACAAATACCTTGAATGATGATGGCAGTGTAAATATTAATGATCAGGATGATTATGACCATGCTTTGGATATCTGGCTACAGGGTCTGGAAGGGGTCAGCGCGATCAGTGACACTATAAATGGGATCCCAACTCCCGTTGTAATAGGATATGTGAACTATGGTGAGGTCGATCTCTGGGGCCTTGATGGGAGCCTTACCATTTTCCTTGATCGGGCCTGGAATATAGATCTTACATACTCCCATCTGGGCATGAGCGAATTCTTTAATCCCATTACAAAAGCAAAAGACCCGATCAATGCACCGCGGAATAAAGCTGGGATGAAGCTCCAATACAACTCACGGCGTTGGCCCTTCACGGCATCATTAAATGCCAGGTATGTTGATGGTTTTAAATGGTCTTCTGGAATCTATTACGGTGATATTAGTCCTTACACAATTGTTGATCTGCACATAGGTTATGAGTTCAACAAATATCTTTCAGCGAACTTTACTATAAATAATGCCTTAAATAACGAGCATACTGAGATCATCGGAGGCCCATCACTTGGAAGGGTCGCTGTTCTCCGTTTTCAGACAAAATTCTAATAAAAAAAGCCCCTTCAATAATGGGGCTTTTTTTATTAGCAAGCAGGATAAATCAAAACCAGGAAGCGGGGGAACTGCCAGGTTTCTACTCTATTATCCTGCTTTAAATTCTCTGAAGTAAGTTAAGTTCCTCACTTACATCCGGCAAGATATTTCTAATTAAATACTTATGAATTATATGCTTAAAGAAGTGATTGAAATCGATAAAAATCTAATGATCTGGATAAATAATTCTTTGTCCAATCAAGTTTTTGATCTCTTAATGCCTATAGTGACCAATGAGAATTTATGGGTATTCCCGATATTGATCCTGATCGGATATTTAGGTTATTTTTCTGGGAAACGTGGAAAGATCGCTATAGGTATTTTATTGATAACTACTATTTCTTGTGATGCTGTCTGTGCCCAGATCCTTAAACCCTGGATAGGGAGGATAAGGCCATCCCATGAAATAGTTGATCAGATCAATTTGCTTGCAGGTAAGGGAGGAAAATGGAGTTTTCCATCTAACCACGCAGCAAACAGTTTTGCAGCTGCAACAGTGCTTTCCTACTTTTATGAACGATTCAAAATCGTATCTTACAGTTTAGCCTTTTTGATCGCACTGTCCCGTATCTATGTGGGTGTACACTATCCAGGAGATATTCTTGCTGGAGGAATTGTGGGATATTCGCTGGCTTGGATAATGCTTACCCTATGGGTGATAATCAAGATGAGAGAATTAAAACAAGCTCGGTTCTGGGTCTGGTATGATACTACCGGTACACCAAAAGTTTAGTTCGGCATTTGGTCATCGGGTGGTTTTACGCCAAAAGCAGAAAATCCATCTTCTCTATTGGGTAATTTTATTTCTCCATGCTTTGACTCAAACTTATTGATATTATCCTGAAGTGCCCGTAAAAAGGCTTTCCCATGAGGCGGGGCCATAATGATCCTCGAATGGACCTTTGCCTTTGGAACACCTGGTAAAATTCGGGTAAAATCCAAAACAAATTCTGCTGGTGAATGGGTTACAACAACAAAGTTAGCATATTCCCCGGAGCTTATTTCTGAATCCAACTCAATGTTGATCTGCTGAATATTTTTCTTTTCCTGACTCATAATGACCCTCTAAACCTTATCAAACTCACGTTCATTAAAATCTTCCCAATCTTCATCTAATCCATCAAACTGGGAATATCCTTTAATATTATCATCTGTCTTATCTTTTGGTATTATCTCATTCTCATATATATTATAGTGATCTTTCTTTTTCTCAAACTCACTGGGGTCTCCTTCTTCTTCTTTGGTCTGATCTAGATCATCCACATCTTCGCTGTAGACCTCCGGATCAAAGAAATCCAGATTTTCGACTATCCCGTTTGCCATTAAAAATTCTAGAAAATCCAGAAATTTCCGGTTCTTTAGATCGGTCCTACAAACCGAACAAACCAAAGAATCCTTAAGATTAGTTTCTTTGATTGTGTTTTCACAAACAGGACAAATGATGCCCTCTAACATTTAAAATACCTTTAAAAATCGGCGGATAATATAATTGGTGGCTGAACGGCCGTCAACTATTATGTCGAGCCAGAAATATATTTCTTAATAAAATTATTTCTGGCTCAGTTAACGATTGGTCTCTTCGAGCCTTTACTTTAGATGCTGAATCTAAAAATTGATCAAAATCCATATTTTTATTTGACCCATTATAGTGAAATGAAAAAGAAGGTATATCTCTATTAGGAAAAGTATGGGAAATAATATTACATCCCACGCCAACATTCGTTCCTGTATTGAACTGGGTACCAATAGCAGTTTTGGAATGATCACCAATGAATAACCCTAAAAATAGTGAATCCGAATCAACATTTTGACCATTTACCTTTATTGAAACAGGTGAATAATTATTCTTAAGATTACTATTAGTGGTACCTGCCCCAAAGTTCACCCACTCTCCAACAAAACTGTCACCCAAATATCCATCGTGAGCTTTATTGGACCAGCCCTGGAAAATGGTACCATGCAACTCACCAGCAATCTTACTACCAGGACCAATGATACATTTTTCGATCTTTGAATGTGCATTAATAGTGGAGCCAGACCCTATAAAGACCGGACCCTTTAAATAAACGAATGGTTGAATCGATACATTTTCCGAGATCACCACCGGTCCATCAGATTCATCGATAGCTACATTAGGACCGACAGGGATCGATGTGATCTGTTCAGATATTTCCTGGACAGCTTGAGGGATCCAATTCAATATGTCCCAAAGATAATTAGCTTTTTTTACTTTTAATTTCTTTTTTATTATTCCTTTTGGGGTTTTCATGGAAAGTGGTCCACCATTTGACATCCATTGATCGATAGTTTTTGATGATAAGTTCAAAGCAATCATGTCTTCATCATTGAAAAACCCTGTTCCTGGAGTGGATCTTATTTCTTCAATTTGACCAGATGACCAGAGCACGCTACCATTTAACCAAATTCCATCATCAAATCTATCTGGATTAACGGATGTTCCAGGGTGATTATCACGAGTAACGTCAACCAATTCGTCCCGTACAACTAATGCAGATATGTCAATTGAATCTAATTTCTTGACTCTCTCAATAAAGGTTTTTGCTCCACAGCGAATATCAAAGACAGGTCGGGTAAGCGAAATTGGCTCTAAATTCAAAGCCTTATGATCTTCAAAAACAATAACGTTCACGAAAGACCAAGTAACTGCTCAATTGTTTTAAAATTCTTTTCAAAATATCCATTACCTTTATTCTCTAGAATTATGGTATAAAGTTTATCCGATATTGAAGACTGAAAACCTATTTTTAAGGGGTTATTCGATTCCCAAGCCAACATAGTGGTCGCTGGATTAAAAGTTATATTCAAATCTATCAATGCATCATTGTTCAAGGTTCTGACACGATCTAAAAATGGTTCATTATTAATAATACCCATTTGGTTCAAATTATCATCGCCAAAGGTTATAAAGTTTTTATGGAGCCCTAACGGATAATATGGAAGTGCATCCTTATGACATACATAGTGAATAGTATGCTCAGGAAGTTCCTTTTCAGGTTTGATAAGGTAATTTATGATTTGAGCATATTCTTTTTTATTCGGTAGCAGAAACAATATGGAATTGATCCCATTCTCATTATTATTAATTTTGATCAAAGGTGGTTCAGGTTTTTTCTTCACTAAGTTTTTCCACCAGAATAGGCATCTGAATTCCCATGGGATATCCATGGTAGAATATACCTAGAAGAAAACAAACCCCGTTATCCTGATTCCATTTTAAAACTAATGTATAAAGGTATTCTCACCTCACTTAAATTCATCTATCACTCAAATAGTTTTTCAATTTTATTTTACTAATGAATTAATTGTATGACACTCGGGCGGAAATTATTATGGGGAAGCCTTGGTTGGGTTACATTAGGACCGATTGGTGCCATACTGGGATATGCCTATGCCCAAATAACGGCAAATGATCCATACAACCCTTGGAGGTCAAGACAAACTGATGGATCAACTACATTTCCTAGAACCCGAACGGGTGATTTTATTGTTTCACTACTGGTTCTTTTCGCCAAGGTCATGAAAGCAGATGATCAATTGTTAAGATCTGAACTGGATTATGTTAAATCGTTCCTCCTGCAACAGCTTGACCATTCTCAGGTACGGGATTACATGATCATTTTTAAAGAGATCCTACAACAGGATTACGCTTTGAAGGATGTTTGCCGACAGATCCAGAGATCTATGGATCATCCTAGCCGTATTGAATTGATTCATGTGTTATTTGGTCTATCTCAAGCTGATGGGAACATACATCCACAAGAGGTTCGAGTAATACAAATTATTTCCCGATACTTGAACGTGAATGAAAAGGACTTTGAATCGGTCATGGCAATGTTCATAGTAGATTCACGATCTTCTTATACCATACTTGAGATCAATTCTTCAGCCAAGGATAACGAAGTGAAACGAGCCTACCGTAAAATGGCAAATAAATACCATCCAGATAAAGTAGCACACTTAGGAGACGATCTCCGCAAGATAGCAGAGGAAAAGTTCAAAGCTGTCAATAATGCATACCAGACCATAAAAAAAGAACGAGGTATCAAATGATAAAAGAAGAGCCAGGTAAATTTCCTTATACACGTGGAATTTATGCTGATATGTATGAATCTCGCTTATGGACAATGCGCCAGTATGCGGGCTTTACATCTGCCAAGGCATCTAATGAAAGGTTTCATTATTTGCTCAAAAATGGTGTCATGGGTTTATCCATCGCTTTTGATCTTCCAACTCAAATAGGTTATGACTCTGACCACCCTATGTCTAAAGGTGAGGTAGGTCGTGTAGGTGTTCCAATCACAACACTGAAAAATATGGAAACACTTTTAAATAAAATTCCATTGGATACGGTCTCAACATCAATGACCATCAATGCCACCGCAGCAATGGTCTTAGCTTTTTATTTTGTGACCGCAGATAAGCAAGGTGTGCCTTTGAAAAAACTACGTGGCACAATACAGAATGATATCCTTAAAGAATACGCTGCTAGAGGAACTTATATTTATCCACCAAAAAATTCTATGCGTTTAGTAACAGATATTGTTGAATTCTGTACAAACCATGTTCCAGGATGGAACACTATCTCAATATCTGGGTATCATATCCGCGAAGCAGGAAGCACAGCGAAACAAGAACTTGCATTTACATTCGCAAATGGAATAGCTTATGTACAAGCCGCTATTGACCAAGGGTTAGATCCGAACGATTTCGGACAAAGACTCTCTTTCTTCTTCAATGCTCATAACGGATTCTTAGAAGAGATCGCTAAGTTTCGAGCTGCCAGAAAAATATGGGCAATAATTATGAAAGATCGGTTTGGCGTCACCAATGAGAAAGCTATGATGTGCCGGTTTCATGTCCAGACAGGTGGTTCTACACTGACTGCAAGCCAAATCAACAATAACCTAGTAAGAACTACAATTCAGGCACTCTCTGCCGTATTGGGAGGTACTCAATCCCTACATACCAATAGCCGTGATGAAGCTTTAGCTCTTCCAACGAACGAATCAGTTAAATTAGCCCTTCGAACCCAGCAAATCATTGCCCACGAATCAAGTATCACCAAATATCCAGATCCACTTGGTGGTAGTTACCTTATTGAAGAAATGACCGATAAATTCGTAGAAAAGACATTTGGATTAATCAAAGAAATTGATGCTCAAGGTGGCGCAATAAGAGCAATAGAAAGCGGATGGATCCAAAATGAGATCGCCCAAAGTGCATACGAATATCAGAAAGCAACGGATACTGAGGAAAAAATTATTGTTGGGGTTAATAGATTTAAAGAAGAGGACGCAGGAGAACAGAAGACCCTAAATATTGACATCGAGGGTGTTAACCAACAAATCAGTTCAATTAACAAATTAAAATTGAACCGGAATAATGTACAGGTTCAAAATCAGTTATCCGATCTGGAGAGTGCCGCAAGTTCATCAGATAATCTGATACCATATTTGATCAACTGTGTAAAAAACGAATGTACACTTGGCGAAATGTCTGACACGTTAAGAAAGGTTTTCAGTGAATATAAAAGTATATGATCAAGTTTGATTTTATACAATGCGCTAATATCATTAAATAGGAAATGTATAGTCATAGATATTGAAGTACCTATAAAAGAGGAACGAATCCAACCATTAGCATTAGGAATGATTCATTATGTTATTGTATTTATTAATTTATATAAGCTGAATAGACTATTATTGGTCCAAGGTCCTATGTTATGTTATGAATACTGGATTAATCCGGTTGATCAAAAAATATTTAAAGACCTTAATCCATGCGATTGGAATCACGGAATCACTAACCATGTTATGGATAATGGTTTTCACTCCCTATTCACTATACTTTGTTCATTGATAGTAGTAAGCATATCAAGAATCATTCTTAATTCTTATATAATAGTTCAGGTCGCATCCTGATTTATGATATATGTAATCTCTACAAATATACAATTTCATTTATTTTTCATTTGATCATGTTGTTCACCCAGCTCATACAGGCAAACTTGCGAACAAAGGCCCTTGGAAAGAAAATTGAGTATTACAATCGCATTGGGTCCACCAATTCAGAAGCCTGGGAATTATTGACCTTAGGCGCTGACCATGGTACGATCGTATTGACCGATCATCAGTTTCAGGGAAAAGGTCGGGCTGGCAATAGTTGGTTCATGGGTGCAGGGAAAGGGTTGGCAATGTCAGTGATCCTCAATAATAAATATTCCTTAAAATTCTTAGGGCTTATCTCTTTAGCGGCAGGTATCGCGGCTACAAAATCCATAGCACAACACGGTTTAGATTCTAAATTGAAATGGCCAAACGATATTTTAATTAATGATAAAAAAGTAGGCGGAATACTATGCGAAACAAAAATAAAGAAAAATGCAGTAAAGAATATGGTGATTGGGATTGGAATTAACGTGAACGAAGCAAATAATGAATTCCCGGATAACATCAAGGACCTATCCACATCTATGGCTATCTGCTCAAATCATCCGCACCAGAGAGAACGTGTCACTGCAGAGTTATTGAATTCCCTTGAAAGCCTTCTGCAAATGATCCATCATGATCCAAATAAAATAGTTCATGAGTGGTTGGATCGATGTGGGCATTTGAATGATCCTATCAGGTTCATTGATCAAGGAAAGGTAATAGAAGGTATATTCTCTGGGCTTGATAATCTTGGAAATGCAAAGATCAAAACAGATCTCGGGAACAGAGTTTATCGATCCATTTATTAGAGTAAACTAATAAACATGATAACAAAACGGCTTTTATCATTTTACTTTTTTATTTTTATGATCGACAATACAAACAGTCAGGAAATTCCATTCGGTTCTCCAGAATATTTTAATTCAACTATAAACCTTAAACCAGTTCTGATATCCTTCGAAAATGAATACACATTTTCCGATATAGATCAGGCTCAAATTTTTAAAACTATCATCGGCCAAAATCTTATTCAATATATATATCTGGATTTCGATAAGGTTAGTTCGATTCAATTCAAAATAGATACTGATAATTTTCCAAGTAATGGCGAGTTATTTTTTATCGATCCATCCATTAATGGGTGGGTCGGACCTTATAGATCAGAACTCATTAAAAATCATCAAACAGGACTTACTGGGCAAATAAGATCGTCCCAGGTCATTATTGAATGGTCATCTTTTACTGATGAACCAGCTGAAATACCCGTACAGTCAATTATAAAAATAACTGAACCAAATTTCTTAAAACCCACAAAAATTAGCCATCCACCTTACCAAACACAAATTGATCGGGAAAGATTAGTAATTCTACTCACGGGTTATTGGCCCCCAAGTAACGAAGCCATACGTCCATTCAGTCGTAGTCTTTTGCTCAATCCAGAGGGCTGGATAGGAGAGAACTGGGAGAATCGAGGTTATGATATTGTTTCATTTTTTCCTGTTTTCAACCCTCCAGATTGTTCGAACTGTGGACAAGGAACCGGTGATCTGGAAGTGGATTACCAGGATACATCTATTGATTTTTGGAATATTGTAGATACGCTGTCACCAGTCGCAATAGTTACATTCAGTCGAGGTTATATTGATAACAGCTGGGAATTGGAATGGAAATATTACAATCTGACAACCTGGTCCAATGACTTTACTCCGCCTTATTTACCAACACCAAATCCACCTGAATCGGATGTGCCGATTAATTATATCCGTTACTCATCACTACCATTGGACACTATCGTAGCAGCCATTGATTCCTCCGGTTTAGGTTTAACTGCTTATATTGATTATACAGATGGTGCAGGTGGATATTTATCAGAATTCAAAGGATACCATGGGGTATGGTATAAGGCAGAAATGGATTCGTTAAATATTCCATGTTATCTGGCAGGACATGTACATGTTGGTGGTTTGATCGATTGGGAAACCGCGCACGAAGCAGCAAAAATTACACTACGTGAAGTAATTAAGATCGTGGATGATTATCGTGAACTTCCAGGAGATATAAATGATGATGGGGTAGTATCGATTATGGACCTGTTATTAATCGTATTTCATCTGTTAGAAACGAACGAAATGACGGATGAACAATTGCAAATAGCGGATCTGAACTTTGACCAAACAATCACGATCATGGACGTCTTATTATTATCTGATATTATTATGGGTATGTAATAGGGACCTTCTTTTCAATACTGGAATGGATGTGAGACCTTAATGCTTACTTCGTATCTTGAGAAAACAGTTAAGGATTCTTCCATCTCATTACAGCACTCTATAATTTGACCTTGGCTCATTCCCGGGTTTACATTGATCCCAAATAAAATAACATGATGATTCTCCGTATCAACGATACGGATGTCATGATAGCTTGTAACACGGGAATCATTGGACCAATGCTTATCTAAAAAAGATCTAACTTTTTCTGCCAAGGGATTCCCGGGCTGAACAGGATCGATATGTATTGTAGGCGATACGCCCAATATTTCTGTTAGCTGATTTTCTACATCTTCAGAGAGGTCATGAGCTGAAGCTGTTGTCTCATCTGCGTTAATTTCAACATGACAGCTAACGTATTTATCATTACCATAACTGTGAATTGTAATATCATGTACTCCTAAAACACCATTTACCTGTCTAACTATACGTCGAATCTCACTTATTTCATTATTGGTTGGAGGTTTACCTATAAGATCATCAACAGCGTCTCTGGCAATATGAAATGCTGTCCAAATTATGAACAATGCTATAC
>ERZ651768.213-NODE-213-length-42669-cov-5.882537_pt1 | contig 42669 bp, 35 predicted proteins | sample MGYA00514754_ERZ651768 | MGnify/ENA metagenome assembly ERZ651768
GTGTGCTCTTCCGATCTAATGTGGAGTTAATGGTACGTGGGCGTGTTGACCTAATTCCCCCCTCCGTGGCACCCAGCCACACCCAGCTATCCGGCTCTTCCGCCTCCACCGGACGCCACTCGACTGGGTTGACACCGCTGCGGGAGAATGTGCGGATGAGTCGGGTTCGCTGTGGTCTTGATCTCGGCCAGGAAGCGCTCGGCACTAACGACCGCGGCCGGCTCGGGCTCGAGGACCTTGAGTGCGACCTTACACTCGTGCTTGAGGTCGTCGGCCAGTTACACGGTCGCCATTCCGCTCTCGCCGAGCTCACGCTCGATCGTGTAGCAGCCCTTCAGGGCGGCGTTCAGGCGGGTGACAGCATCCGACATGGTGGGAAACCTACTGGGCCCCGGTCAGTTCGTCGAACACGTCTCGGAATCGCGAGGGCGCGAGCGGCCAGTCCAGATCGGCCGTGTCGACCCGAGAGCCGATGTCGTCTCGGGTCGCGCCCGCAGCGATTTCGGTGCGGACCCGATCGATCACAATTTCCATCTTGCCGCGAAAAATCCTGACGTCGTCCTTGGTCAGAAGCGGCCCGTGACCGGGGATCACGGTGTCGAAATCGAGAGCCAGCAGCCCAGTCAACGTGGCCGGCCACTCCAGCACGCTCCCACCGTTCCCGAAGTCCCAGAACGGCGACAGTGTGCTGCCGTCCAGACGCTGGCCGAAGACGATGAGATCGCCCGTGTGCACCGTCCTTAGATCGGGGAAATAGGCGACCGCATCCCCGTTGGTATGGCCCCGCCCGAAGTGAAACATCTGGACCTCCGCACCACCCACGAACACGGCGGTTTCGTCTGCGAAAATGACACGCGGTGGGCCCGGCTGGTTGTTCCGGACGATGTTCGCGCGGGCGTTCTTGTGCGCGATCACCTCTGCCGTCGGCAAGAAGTCGGCATTACTTCCGGAATGATCGTCGTGGTGATGGGTGTTGAGTACGTACTTGATCGGCTGGTCGGTGATCTTGCGGACCTGCTCGGTGATGAAATCGAAGCTGTAGGGGAATTTATTGTCGACGATGATCACGCCGCCGTCCGTCACCCGGACCGCAACGTTGCCACCCGACTGCCCGCCGTCGAACCCGGGAATGACGTAGAGGCCATCCTTCACCCCCCGAATCTGCAGCCGCGCCTCCTGCTCGGGGGTGAACCTGGGGACTTGCTGGCCTGCGGCCATGGCCATGATGGAACCGAGGACGACGAGAGCCGTCAGCGAGCCGAGTGTCTTCAAGGTATGCATTGGATTCCTCCTAGTGGAAGCTCGCAAGGTAGACCTCGCCGCCGGAGGCCGTCCACCCTGGCCTCGTCCACGTCACCGTGGAGATGTTCTAGGTCGTAACTCGAAGAGCCAGAGATCTCCCGACGTGACCAACTCCTGCAGCGCGGCGGGGCTATTACCATACTTTCGGCTCCGTTCCGCCAACACACCCGACACGATCTCAGGCTCCTGGATCCTCACCAACTGGCGTTCGTAGAGTTTGCCGTCCACGCGCAGGATGGCCCGGCCATCCTCTTCGGCTTCTGTGGGCCAATGTTTCCAGAGTTTGCCCCGGATCGTGTTCATGTAGCGCGAAGGAATGAAGATCCGCCCTTCGTGCTCCATGACATAGGTGGTGCGTGAACGTGCCGGGTCCAGAAGCTGGAATTCGATCGTGGGATACTCTCGCAGGAAAGCCCAATCGGGCTCTTCGGACCCGCGCTGCCACTCACCCGTTTCAAATGGGCCGCCGGCAATGATCGCCAAGGGGCCATCGTGGAATCGAGTCGCCACAACAACGCCGACCACCACCAACACGAACGCCAGGATCAGACCCCCCAAACCGCCCAGAATTCGCCATCTCTTCCCAATGGGAATCCTCATACCAAATTTCCTCCCGCGCTCAGCTGCTCACGTGCAAGCAACTGGGACGAATACGAGTTCTAGACCCCCCTGGTCTTTCCGCTTACCGCGCTTGAACAACAGGCCTGCTAAGATCGCCTCGGCCCAGAAGCCGAGCATCACCGCGATATGTATACCCGACACTTTCAGACCGTGCCACCATCGGGTTATTGCTTGCGTTTGTCACCAAGCGGGAGGAGATTGCTCGCTTCGCCAAAGTCATCGGGAAGAAGGCTGAGGAAGATGCCGTGATCTGGATTGGTCTGCGCTTCGGTTTCGGCGCTCCGAGTTCATAAAGAGGAAGAAATGAAATTCATGCTTAGACGTGTGACTTTGAATACGCCGCTCGCGGCGCTGGTGATGTTGTATGCAACCGGGGCATGCGGACAGCAGCAGGTATCACTCGATGAGATCACACTTCCACCCGGTTTCAGCATCGAGATCTACGCTGAAGGCCTATCCAGCCCCCGAGCCATGACGCTCACACCGAACGGGACGTTGTTCGTGGGCACCCGCGGCGCGCGGGGTGCGTCAGAAGGCGGTCAGGTATACGCAATCCTGGATCGCGACAACGACCAAAAGGCGGACGAAGTCATCACGATTGACGCCGGTTTGAACACACCGAATGGCGTGGCATTCCGAGATGGCTCGCTCTACGTGGCCGAGATCGACCGGATCCTGCGTTATGACAGGATCGAATCGCGTCTCGAAAACCCGCCCGAGCCTGTCGTGGTCAACGACACGTATCCCTCGGACCGGATGCACGGCTGGAAGTTCATCGCATTCGGCCCGGACGATAAGCTCTACGTGCCGGTCGGTGGCCCTTGCAACGTGTGTGACCGGGAAGACGAGGAGCCTCGGTACGCTTCGATCACTCGAATGAGTCCGAACGGCGGTGATCTGGAAGTGTTCGCGAGCGGGATTCGCAACTCCGTCGGGTTCGACTGGCATCCGGTCACGAACGAGCTATGGTTTACAAGCAACGGGCGTGACGGGTTAGGCGACGAGACGCCACCTGACGTCCTCAACCGGGCGGATCGCCAAGGGCTGCATTTCGGTTTTCCGTTTTGTCATGCCGGAGATCTTCCGGATCCGCAGTTCGGGGACTCGAGACGTTGCAGCGAGTTCGCGCCTCCAGCGCTCGATCTCGGACCCCACGTAGCCGCCTTGGGGATGCGCTTCTATACCGGCGACATGTTTCCTGAGCGATATCGGAACCAGATCTTCATCGCCGAGCACGGGTCGTGGAATCGCAGCCCGGCTGCAGGCCATACCGGGTACCGGCTGACGGTCGTACACCTGAACGGCAATCGCCCCGTCGAATACGAGGTCTTCGCGGAAGGTTGGCTTCAGAACGACAACACCGCGTGGGGAAGGCCCGTGGACGTGCTGGTGATGCCGGACGGGGCGTTGCTGTTAGCCGACGACGGGGCGGGGGTGATTTATCGGATCAGCTATTCGGGGTAGAGCTCACGAATACTCTACTGAACCTGGAAAGTAATCGGAAGCCGAATCCAGACCTGGACGACTTTGTCCCGGCTCAGAGACTCTGCTGTCCAGCACCGTGCCATCTTCGGAAATGAAGAACCACACGACCACGCGTGCGGACAACAGTCGAACCTGTATCGAGCGGGTTCACGTGGTCCTTGGACGCGGGAAGAGCCACGCACCCAGACGATGATCGGGGGAGCTGAAAGATCAAATCACTCCCAGAAAATCAATATACCGGCACACATCGGCCTAGCCAAAGGCTCCCCCACTAGGGGTCGGTCAGGCTAGGGCTCGACGAAGTTGAAGTCTGCCGGCCCGCGACGCCGTACCAGGATCACGGCGTCGGCACCCCCGGAAGGAACGTCCCAGGAGTGATTCATTTCCCCGGGAATCACGATGTAACCTCCCGTGGAAAGGGAGTATGTCTCTTCCCCGAGAACGATCGTGACTTCCCCACTCATCACCGCGACGTGCTCGGCATGGGTGTGCCAATGCAGGTCGAAGTGTGATCCGGCAGGGAACAGGGCGTAGTAGGTCGGTCCGCCATTGTCCGGATCGACGCCGAGTTGTGCGGTGCGGACTCCCTGCGGGAAACGAGGCGTGTTGCCGGGCGGTCCCCAAGCTACCTCGTCGAGGTTGATAGCGAGCGGCTCATCCGGCGACGTGGCGGTGGTCTGCGATTCACCTTCCGAGGGCAGTGTCCCGGTAAGGAGCACTGTGAGCAGAATACCCCACGAGAGCCGCCCCCTCGCGACGTGAGTCGTTTTCATGTCAGGCCCTCCGGTACACCACCGCCATCAGTACACCACCGCCATCCCATCCTTGTGAGGCGTCGATCCGCCGATCATCGTGCCGGTGTCACGATCAAATATGATGATCTGTGCGCCTCCGACTCCTCCACGGGTCGTTCTCCGCCGGATCTCGTGACCCATCTCCTCGAGTCGGACCAATTCCGCCTCGTCGAGGCCGGGCTCAACGGTCACGCTCAATCCGCCGCCGTGATTGATCCGGGGGATCTCAACGGCTTGCTGCGCGTTCATTCCGAATTCGACGACGTTGAGGAAGATCTGCACGTGCTGCTGGGGCTGAACGGCTCCGCCCATGGCGCCGAACGTCATGAAGAACTCACCGTCCTTGAACGCCATCGCTGGGATGATCGTGTGGAAGGGGCGCTTGTGCGGCTCGACCACGTTGACGTGGCCGGGGTCCCGCGAGAAGAGGGCGGCCCGGTTCTGTAGCGGGAAGCCGGTTCCCGGAGCCACGAGGCCGGAGCCGAAGCCGGAATAGATGCTGTAGATGAACGAGACGGCGTTGTGGTCCTTGTCCATCACTTCCAGGAGGATCGTATCTCCGTTGCCGTTGATACCCGACTCCGGACGTTCCATGGCCTTGTTCGGGTCGATTCGCTCGAACTGCTGCCGGCCGTACTCTGTGGAGATCATCTCCTCGATCGGAAGATCGTTGAACTCCGGGTCCGCGTTCCACTTGTCGATGTCAGCGTAGGCGAGCTTCTTTGCCTCTATGATGTGATGGAGGTACTCCGCCGAGTTGTGCTCCATCGCACCGAGGTCGACGTTTTCGAGGATCTTCAGCATTTCGAGTGCCGCGATGCCCTGGCCGTTAGGCGGCAGCTCGTAAAGGCGGTAGTTCTCGTAGTCGGCATAGATCGGCTCGACCCACGTCGAGGTGTGATCCTCGAAGTCCTTCATGGTCAGGAAGCCATCGTGCTCGTCGGAGTACGCCACGATCGCTTCGGCGATGGGTCCCTTGTAGAAGGCGTCCCTGCCCTGCTCGGCCATCAGCCTGAATGAATGCGCTAGATCCGGGTTGCGGAATATGTCGCCGGCCCTAGGCGCACGATCGCCGTTGATAAGCAGCGCGGCCCTTGTCGACGGCTCCTGATTCCGCTCGAGCCCCCGCCAGGCGCCCGCGATGATGGGCGAGACGGGGAAGCCGTTCTCGGCATAATAGATTGCGGGCTCGAGGACTTCCGCCATGGTCATCGTCCCGTACTTCTCCAGTACCTCGAACCATCCGTCGACCGCACCGGGCACCGAGACCGAGTAGATACCGCTGATCCGGTTCATATCGTGCTTGTCCAACCGCTCGTTCAAAGCGTCGAGCGTCATCGTGTACGGAGCCCGCCCGCTGGCGTTGATGCCGACCAGCTTATCCTCCTCGGCGATGTAGATCATGATGAACGCGTCGCCGCCGATGCTCGTGCTGTTGGGCTCGACCAGCGTGAGCACCGCGGCGGTAGCGACAGCCGCATCGATGGCGTTGCCACCCTTCTTCAGGATGTCGAGTCCGGCGTTTGCGGCGAGCGGCTGGCTGGTGGCCACGACGCCGCGAAGACCCATAGCCGGGGAACGCATCGTCTCGTATTGGAATCCATCCCTCGCTACACCGGCGATCTGTGCCTCTGCGTTTTCCATGTCCACACCGAGAAAGAGGGCGGGGAGTAGTACGATGAGAGCCGTGAGTCGACGCTTGGCGGTGGAGTTCAGCATGGTCTTCCTCTCGGTATCAGTTAACCTGGATGATACTCGCGCTCAATCTATCGTTGAGATTCGGGCGGGGGTAGCGGGCCCTGGGCGGGAGTGGCGAGCCCCTCTTCCACCCACGCGCCAAGAGAGGCCCCCCCGTGCCCGACGCCAAGCCTAAGTTAGACCGATCTTCCGCAGTAATTCGTCCCATCGCGGGTCGCCGCGCAGGAAACCGAAGGCGGGCCAGTATTTTATGACCGCCCAAAGCGGATCACGTTCGGCGTAAGCCAGTTCGAGACCTTCAAACGCGGCGTCCGTATTGCCGAGCAATCCTTCGATCATTGCACTTACGACTGGTGATACGTACTCACGTTCCGCCTCCCGTAGAAACCGATCGGACGTCAAGAGAAGCGAAATCCGGTGCCAAACGGTATAGTGAGGCTACCATGGATGCGCCTCCCCGTGGGAATCATTTTTCTTGAGAGGACGGCAGATGAGCATGCGGTATTCCACCTCGATTCTGGGCCTTTGCCTCGCCATCGCGACGGCAGGGCTTCTCTCTCCTGCGGTGGCTCAACAGTGGGTGATGCCCCGCACGCCCGATGATCACCCCGACCTTCAGGGGAACTGGAGCAACGCGACGCTCACGCCACTCCAGCGTGGTAGGAACCAGGAGGGGCCCGTTCTTACCGCCGGAGAGGTCGCCCGGCTCGAAGGTCGGGCAGAGGACCGCTACATCGTCGACGCTCAGCCGAGCGACCCGGACCGTCCGCCACCGGAGGCGGGCATCACGATCGTCGGTTACAACCAGGTCTTTTACAATCGAGGTGACCTGATAGCCGTCATCAACGGAGAGGCCAGGAGCTCGATCATCACCAATCCGTCGAACGGCCGCAGGCCGCCCCTCACGCCTGAGGCCCAGGAGCTGCAGCAGGAGCGTAGAGCGTTCAGGAGGCAGTTCGGGCAATCCGATCATCCGGAGCTACGCACGTTGACCGATCGCTGCCTCATGTTTGGCCCGAACGTAGGCCCGCCGATGCTCCCCAACAGCCGCTACAACAACAACTACACAATCGTCCAGACCGCGAACTACGTGATGATCAACGCCGAGGTGATCCACGACACTCGCATCATCCAGCTCGGTGAACCCGATCCGTTGCCCGCCCACATAAGGCCCTGGATGGGCGATTCTTGGGGTCACTGGGAAGGGGACGTGCTCGTTGTCGAGACGACCAATTTCCATCCGATGCAGGAGTTCAACGGCATCCCTGCCGCGGAAGATCTGAAGGTGACCGAGCGGTTCAACAGGATCGACGACGAGACGATCCTATACGAGTTTACGGTCGACGATCCGGAGACGTACACTGAGCCGTGGAGCGGTGAGCTTCCGTTCGCGAAGTTCCACGACTACCTCTACGAGTTCGCCTGTCACGAGGGCAACTACTCTATGGCCGCCATGCTGACCGGCGCACGTTTTGAAGAGAGCCAGGCCGACCAAAACCGACGCTAACAACGCCAAAACCGGCCCTACCGAGAGGGGAGCAGCCTGAACCAAGGGCCCCTCGAGTAGCGTGCTAGTTCAAGTTCAGCAACGTGAAGCGCGAACGGTCGAGTGTCGCGACGAGCGTTTCGGCGTCCGCCTCGACGGAGGTCCCGGCCGGTTCGTCGAAATTGAGGAAGCGAACGAGCTCCAGTTGCGGCGTTCCCGAAGCGCGACCGTCGGCCCACATCCGGACGAAGTCGCTCGCCGCGATGCGCGGCTTCCCCATGATCGTGTCCATCGGCGGGATTTCCAGGATGCCGTCGTAAGTCCGGAAAATAAGCTCCGTGCAGACGAGCCTGTCGGTGGTTGTGAAGTCGAAGTCGAAGTCGTACTCCTTGCCCCAGTGGCTGAGCGCCCGGCTGAGCGCGTCCCGCAATTCCTCGTCCGACAGGAGGGGCCGCAACACGGCGACGGCATCCGCCTCACCCACCGACTGCTCCAGGCTGGTGTAGATGACGCCCTCGCCGATGGCTTCCACAACCGCGAATTGGTGTCCCCGCTCGTTCTGTCCCTGGAACGCCGATATTGTGCCGGGATCCGCCGTCACATCAAGCTCCAAGAGCTCCTCGTAGGAGCCGAGATAGAGTGCGGCGTGCGGCCAGAATCCAGGCAGTAAAGTGTTGCTTATAAACCAGTTACGACGTTCGATAAGGATGTCGCCAGGCCTCAATACCGCCCTCAGGTCGTCGAGTTGCGCCGAGCTGATGAGTCCCTGATGAGGGGGACGCTCCCTGAAGCGGAACCTGCTGACAGTCAGCGAGATGACCGGTGTGAGCTCGTCGACCGGATCACGGATCTGTCTGGCCATCTGCCGGAACGTGCGCCTGAGGTTACGCATCCCGATTTCGTCGAGAGTCGCGTCCACCGCGGGCCGAGAAAGTGCAGCCCGGGCCGCGAGGTCGCCCCAGGGAGCTTCCTCGGGAAAACCGGCTGCCGGCCTGATGGCGTCGAAGCGGTGCACTGCCACCTGCAGCTCCGCCATGACAGACCGGTTCGAGAGGCTGCTTTCGAGCATGCTGAACGTGCCGGCCGGAATACCCCATGTCAGATCCGCCCTGTCCAATTGTTCGCGAGTCGTGGGATCGTCATTAAACGTGTCGAAGATCAACCACGCCTTCTCGACCAGGATCACGGCGGCGGTGTAGGCCGTGAGGAACGCCCGTGCCTCGAGGGGGTCGTCCGCCGGGATCTCGACGCCGGTGTAGTCGCCGCGATAGAGCCAAATGGTCTTTAGCAGGGCGGAGCGTATGTCGAGGTAGGCGACCAGGAGGGCACGGGTCTCGTCGTGATCCTGTTGGGTCAGGAAGTTGCGCTCTCCCCGTAGGAAATCCGCCCTCAGGTCGGCCATGCCGGCCTGCATGAGATCCAGTTGCCGAGCAGCCTGAAGCACACCTTCGGCGTCGCGAAGTAGATCTCGTTGCGCCCCGACGGGATCGGAGGCCCGGATCGCCTCCCAAGGGGAGGTGCCGAGGGGGAGCCCCTGCACGGGCCGGTCCATGTACGCCATGATGAACATCACCGCACCGGTCGTCGCGACCCCGATCGCGGACACACGGGCCAGGGCGGCCCAGGTGCTTCGCCGCTTGAAGTGCGCCGGCAGTGGGTCCCATCCATGCACCTCCTCACGGTAGCGGTTGCGTAGAACGTCGAGTCTTCCAACCAGCTCGTCCTGAGCTTCTCGTACCCGAGCGACCGCCTCGAGCTTGAACCAGGATGCCGTGCGGTCCCCGAGGTGGGCGACGATCGTCCGCATGCGCCGGGCGTAGGCGAGGGTGAAGGGTCCAGTGGTGATCAGAAGCACCGCGAGAGCCACGCTTGCCGCTGTGGAGTACTGCAACCAGGCCACCAGCCCGACCAGCCCTCCGTAGAAGGCCGAAAACACCAACGCTCCCACGAACCACTGCTTCAAGGTGAGCTCGGGTCCCCCGTCTGCGGACGTCGAGCTTCTACCTACGACAGCTCGGGTCGCGTAGTACGGGATGAAACCTGTGAGGAAGCCGAGAAGCGCCGGAATCGCACCCAGGACCGCTTCGGCCACTGCCTGTACGTGCCCCAAGATTCCGGGCAGGAGCCTGGAGGGTTCCTCCAGCAGCCTGCGATCGATGCCGGCCGCCTCTCTGAGGCGATCGTAGCGTCGGAGCGCTTTTTCCAGCTGGACTACTTCGTCAGGAGCCGTGCGCTGGAAGTGGTTCACGCACTGGGCGATCTTGCTGTCGAGTTCGCCGCGGATGGCAGCGGCCTGTTCTTGACCGAGGCCAGTGTCTCGGACGCGGAGCCAGTAGGCTTCGCCGATTCGCCGCACAAGTGGAGTTTTTTCGAAATCGCTGTCCGGAATACCGCTCGGGGTTATCAGGTTACGGCCTCCTCGAGTGCTGCTGGAAATGGCATGCCGCCGCCACTATCACGTGCAATTTTCACGGTAGCCCTGGGGATCCCCCTGAGCAAGGAGAAATCCAAGACGGTTGTCTTGGCCAAGGTCTATCGTGGAGAGGCTCATATACTTACATCTGTTTAGGAATCCCTTGGCTAGGAGGACGGCAGATGAGCATGCGATCTTCGACTTCGCTTCTGGGGCTATGCCTCGCGACCGTGACGGCAGCGCTTCTCTCTCCAGCTGCAGCTCAACAATGGGTGATGCCCCGGACCCCTGATGGTCATCCGGACCTCCAGGGAAATTGGACCAACGTGACGATCACGCCGTTCCAACGTGCACAGAACCAGGGCCCGGTCTTCACTGCTGAGGAGGTCGCCCAGCGTGAGGGGCGGGCGGTTAATGCCGTCGTCAGGGGCGCACAGCCGAGCGACCCGGATCGCTCGGCACCGGAAGCAGGCGGCAATATCGGTAGCTACAACAGCGTCTATTTCGAGCAGGGTATGCGGGTGGCGGTCGTCAACGGAGAGTACAGGGCCTCGCTGATCACGAATCCGTCGAATGGTCGCAGGCCACCCCGCACGTCCGAGGCACAGGAGCGGCTTCGGGAGCGCAGAGAGAGTCTCAGCCAGTTCGACCAGTTCGACAACCCGGAGAATCGATCACTGATCGAGCGCTGCCTTCTGTTCGCTGGGAACGCCGGCCCGCCCATGATTCCCCAAAACGCCTATAACAACAACTACACGATCGTGCAGACGGCGGACTACGTGATGATCCATCCTGAGGTGATCCACGACACTCGGATCATCCAGATGGGCACACCCGATCCGCTGCCCGATCACGTCAGGCCGTGGTTGGGTGACTCTTGGGGTCGTTGGGAGGGTGATGTGCTCGTTGTCGAGACGACGAACTTTCATCCGCTGCAGACCTTTCAAGGTCTTCCCTCGGACGATCTGAAGGTGATCGAGCGGTTCACCAGGGTCGATGAGGAGACGATATTGTACGAGTTCACGATCGACGACCCGACATCGTATACTCAGCAGTGGGGCGGCGAGATTCCGTTCAAGAAGCTCGATGCCCTCCTCTACGAATATGCATGTCATGAGGGTAACTACGCGCTCTCGAACGTCTTGAGCGGCGCCCGCTATCAGGACAGGCAAGCTGAGCAAAATCGGTAGTAGCTGAACTGCAAGTTTGGAGATGCAGGAATGGATGGACACGATCACTCCTCTCGGTTCACCCGCCGTGAGGTGATCCAGATGCTCGGAGGTGCCGCCGGGCTCGGGATGGTAGCCGGCTGTGGTGGCGACCAGGCAGCTCCGGAGTTGGCTCAAGCAGCCCCCACGTTGGCTGGAGTTCCACCGAACGCGGTCATCCGGACCCTGCGGGGCGACCGCAGTCCCGATGCCATCCAGGGCACGACGCTGTTCCATGAGCATTTGTCGATCCGAATGTCGCCCGACTCCCCATCGGCGACCGACGACGTCGACAACATCATCGAGGAGGTCCGGATCGCCGCCACGGAAGGGGTCGGCTGCATCGTCGATGGTGGGCATCCGGAACTGGGACGGGATATAGAGGCCCTGCGGCGGATCGCTCTCGAGACAGACGTGCACATCGTGGCGTGCACCGGACACTACATGGGGCGGGTCTATCCGGACTGGGTTGAGAGGAGGACCGAGGATCGGCTCGCCAGAGGCCTGGTAACCGATGCAGAAATGTTTCGGCTGGGCGCGTACGGCGAGATCGGACAGAACTCGAATGCCGCCGAGATGACCGCCCTCGAGCAGAAGGTGTTTCGCGCCGTCGGTAAGGCGCACGTCGCCACCGGTCTCCCCATTTTCACGCACAACGCCTACGGCACCGGCGAGAACGTGCGACCGGACGCAGGTCTCACGCAGCTGGATCTTCTCGAATCGGTGGGAGTCAGCCCAGAGAACATCGTGATCGGGCACGCGTGCTGCCTCGACGACCCATCGGCGAGCGTGCTGATCGAGATCGCCGAGCGTGGCGCCTTCGTCGGCTTCGACCGGGTGACCGGAGGGCGGGTCCCGGACCCGCAGAAGGTTGTGACGATCATGGCGTTTCTGGAGGCGGGGCATGCGGACAAGCTGCTGATCTCGTCCGACTACACGGGCCGTCGCTCTGAAAGGCGTCCGGGTTACGGCAACTCGCTTACGGTGTTTGCGCCGCTGCTGCGTGAAGCCGGTATCGAGGAGGATGTACTGGGGGCGATCCAGCGCGACAATCCGCGCCGGTTTCTCGCGTTCGTGCCAGTCTAGCCCTCCCGGCCTGGCGAGGTGTGGGCCTTCATCCCCGACCCGGCCGACGCGAACAACGGACCCATCTCAGGCAGCGGCGGCGGTGAGGGTGTGGTCGCGGACGCGGATGGCATCATCTACAGCGCCGAGGTCGGACCGAGGGAGGTGAAGCGCTACGTGAGATGTATCGATCCCTGAAGGCGCGGTACCATCTCGCCTCGCCGGGGTCTACTCGGTCGAGAACGTAAAGATGGTCGTGCTCTCAAATGGTGTGCCCGGCCGAACGATCGGCGACGGAAAGTTCTCGTGGTTGATTGCGTCGGGGTGAATCTGGGTTTCCAGACAGAAACCGACCGGGTTGCCGGTGTAAAGCTGCACGGCGGGCCGATCCGTTCGCACCTCCATAACGCGCCCGCTGGTGAGCTCGCGCACGCGCGCCACGAGAACGACCGCTCCGCCACCGCTGTTGATGACGAAGTTGTGGTCGTAGAAGCCCTCGACGGGCTCGCGAATCTGATCGACACGCGCGCCGATGAATTCCGGGGTAGTGAAATCCAGAGGTGTGCCCGTCACCGACACGATCTCGCCGGTCGGAATCAGCTCGTCATCGGCCAGCGTATAGCGGTCGGCGTTCAACCACAGTTCGTGCGTTGACCAGTCACCGTTGCCCCCCAGGTCGAAGTAGGCGTGGTTGGTCATGCTGATGATGGTCGGTCTATCGGTGGTCGCCGAGTAATCGAGCCGCAACTCGTTGTCATCGGTGAGTGTGTAGGTCACCGTGGCCGTCACGTTGCCAGGATACCCGTCCTCGCCGTCGACGCTCAGATACGTCAGTCTTACTCCCGCCTCGTTCTCGGTGAGCGGGAGCGCTACGGCATCCCAGACTACCCTCGCGAATCCCCTGTCACCGCCATGAATGTGGTGCTTGCCGCGATTGTTGACCGTAACGCGATACTCGACGTCGTCGATCGAGAACCGTGCGTTGGCGATTCGGTTTGCCACGCGTCCGATGACTGCCGCGGCAGGAAAACCCCTCAGGTAGGGTTCCAGTCTATCGGAACCGCGGACCACGTTAATGGTGTTCCCGTCTCGGTCCGGAGCCTGGATTTCCGTCACGATCGCTCCGTATGAAATGATCTTTGCGGTCATCCCACTGTTGTTGCGTAGCGTGAACTGTTGCACAGCCGTTCCATCTGGCATGCGCCCGAACGCGGACTCCTGCAGGCGTTCGCTCGCCCGTTGGTCCGAGGCTGGATGAGCCGAGGAAGGATGGGGGAAGCACAGTGCGGCTACGAAAACGAGGAAATGGCGGCTCATAGAGGCAATTTCGAGCTCTTAGAGGCCTTCCGCCAGAGCCTCGATTTTCTCTTGGATCAGGTCGCGGGCAAGGCGAAACCGGGCCAGGCGTTCGGCAGGGTCCTCCACCGCGTTTTGTGCTGCAGCGTCTTCTACGCCATGGTCTTCTGTGGCGGGATCTTCTGCGGCAGGATCGGCTATCGGCCAGTGCAGCAGCCTGACATGCCCCGGCAGGACCGGGCAAACCGCCTCCGCGCAGAGGGTCACCACCAGGTCGAGGCTGGATAGATCGATGGTATCCACCGACTTCGAGAATTGGCCGGTGATGTCGATACCGATCTTAGCCATGGCCTCTATCGCATGAGGATTTACGGACGCGGGCTCCGAGCCGGCGCTCGAGACTTCGGCCTGCCCGCCTAGGATCTTCCGAGCCAGGCCTTCGGCCATTTGGCTGCGGGCGGAATTCGCGACACAAAGGAACAGGATGTGCTTCATGTGCCCGTCTCGATCAGTTCTCCATCCGCTGCTCGACTCCTCGACGAGCGCGCTACCGACGAACCTCCCCGAGGTACCGGTCGAACCAATCCAGGGTCCCTCGCGTCACGTCGATCAACGGAATGATATGCCCTCCTTCCGTGGACGTGTCGAAGTCCGTCGCATCCACGGCGACGGACTCCGTGCGGCCAAAATGCCGATTGGTGATAGTGACCACAAGAAAAAGAGAGCCTCTAGGGCTCCAGACCCAGCAGCCGCGCGGGGTTACGCCGCAGCATCAGGTCGATCTGGTCGTCAGTCAGCCCAGCGTTGCGGAACGCGGTGATGTAGCTGCGCAGGCCCTCCACATGCGACGGGCTGGTTGCCTGTCCGAGATCGGATGACATCACGAAATGTTCGGCGCCGATCTCCCGGATCGCCGAGACATAGAAGTCTATGGTCTGATTGCCGAGATGCACGGCGTACCAGTCGATCTCGAGAAGCGCTGATGCGTCCGCCATTTGCTGCACTTGCACGCGAGAGGGTCGTTGTGAGAAGACGTGAGTCACGAGGATCTGCTCGACACCGTGTCGGCGCGCCTCGTCGATGAGGATCAATACTTCCTCAGGGGACGAGTGTCCCATGGCGAGCACGAGGTCGTTCTCGGCCACGAGTGTGAAAATCTCCGCGAGCTCGGGGACCGGCTTCCCGTCGCGCATCACCGACACGAACGGGTCTGACCCGCCCTGCGCGGTGACGTAATACTCCGCGTCGAAGGTCGGCAGCCAGACGACCTTCCCCAGTCCGCCGGCGAACTGCACCATCTGCCGGACCGCTTCTGGGTTGATACCCCCGACGGCCCGGTTCAAGACGACCCCACCGAAGATCTCGATACCCTCGACCTGCCCCATCGCGAGCGCCGCTCGATCGGCGGTCATCGTGAAGTGGTTCTTGAGCACGATGCCGCGCATGCCCGCGCGCTGGGTCATGCGGGCGACTTCCAGATCGTTCACAGATCGTGGGCGGGAGTCCGGGCCGGAGTGTACATGAAAATCGATGGCCCCGGCGAGCGAGACCTCTTGGTCCAGGGCCGGGCCACCCCTGGCCGACACGGCGAGTGCGCTCCCCAGCACGAGGGTGAGTACGACTCCATTCACACGCGCATGGATCATTGGTGTCGGCACCTAATCTGACGAGCTACTCTGTTGACCGCCCGAGCCCGAACTCGTTGCCCACGGCCACGACTTTACCGTCGCGGAAATGAACCTCGATGAACTTCGAGCCGCTCACTGGGTTGCCGTTCTCGTCCCTCAAGGTAGCGACGAGCTCTTTGGTCTCAGCGTCGAAGACGTCGGGTGTATGGGTCCATACGTAACGGCCATCCAGGCTGAACGTCACCCACCCATGGCCGCCCTGGGACAAGTCGACCTCGCCCGTTTGCACCGGAGGCATCTGCGTGTTGTCGAAAATGAACAGTTTCCGGCCCTCCTGGTCGCTGATCCAGAGTTCTGACTCATCGGGGGTGAGAGCCGCTCCGTGTGTACGATGGAGGATCGGTTCTCCGTCTACGACCACGCGATGTATGATCTCCCCCTGCTCGAGGTCGATCACCTCGAAGCCGACGTTGTTGCCGAGCGACACGTAGGCGTAGCGGTTGGCGGCGTCCACGGTGAAAGGGAAGACCCCTTGTCCGCCGGACTCCCCCACGGGCGTGATGTGGTGAATGATGTTTTCGTTCTCCGTATCGAACATGGTCAGCGCCCTGGTTGTCCCGAGATAGAGAAACCGGCCGTCGACGCTCACCAGGCTATTGTGTGCTTGGCTGCCCACGCGGACATGTTTGATGAGCTCGCCGTCCTCCGCGTCGAGAACCAGAACACCGCTGTCCTCCCCGGAAATCCACCACCCGGTGGGAACGTAGATCTTCTTGCCATCCACGGTGATCGAAGATCGATCGCTGCCCACCTCATAGGTCTGTTCCCAAGTGATCTGGTCGGTTTCTAGATCGAAGGCTCCGATACGGGGATTCTGGGTGGAGAAGTATGCACTGTGGGTCGTCGCGTTCGCGGTAAAACCTCGGAGGCCTTCCTCGAAGACGGGGATATCGATCCGACGCACGAGCTTGTGGCCGTCGTCGATATCGAAGATCAGAATGCCGGCGCCTTCAGCTTGCCCCTCCACCTGGGCCGCGTCGGGCGTGCTGAGGTACAGGTAGCGCCTCGTCTCGGACTGCTCCTCGGGCTGCTCGCACGCGAGCGCGACCGTCGCGAGAAGAATCGTCGTGACTGAGAGTAGGACACGCATGGGGCGGTTGGATCTCACTCGTCCTGTTCCTCGCATCAGATCACCTCCTGGTGAAGCCTGGAGTGGTAGCTGGGCTGTCGGGCCATGTAATCACGGATTGACGGCCCTTGTTGGTTCGCACAATCTCAGGTCGCCGCCTTCGTTCGAAAAGTCCAGGACTACGCCATACCCGAAAGTCACCCAGGACTCTCCATACACCCAAGCCCCACGGTCGACGGTGTCTGCAGGTCCCATGACGGCGCGTACCTCGGCGCGGCGACTCCCGTTCCGAAAACAGCCGGTGCGCACGAATGGCTCCACCGGTGGCTCAACAGTCTCCGGCGGAGTCGGTGCGATAGTGCCGGCTGGCCCTTCGGTCGCTTCTCCCTCAGCGGCACTTGTGGATCGAGACGGGTCGGACGGGGATCTGATCAAAACCACGAGAACGAGTAACACGACTAACCCGACGGAGAAGACCCGAGCAGCGTTCATGATCAGCCCTCTAGTAGACGATTCACGTCCTCTCCCGTATCCAAGCGGGGCGCCTCGTTCGGGAGCCCCTCCGGACGAAGCACTCTATCGGATCTTCAGTTGGGGTCGCCATAGTCCGCCCAAGTTGCCGTTAGCCGACAGCTCCCGCAAGAAAAGTCGAATGGGCCGTGCGTCTTACTGTATATCATCTAATACGGGGGAACACCGGTTTGCCAAGGGCACCGGTCTTTAGCACCCGGAGATGGCGGTGAGTCACACCCCGGGCCTGCTCGCCCGCGACCAACGCGCACTTTCGGGTCTCCTGCAGGCGGCTAACTTCTTCCCCCCTAGAAACGGACAGACCCGTGCGAGGAAATGATGATGCGTCGATTCAAGCTGGTAGCGCTCTTTGGGCTCGTCCTGCTCACCATGGGAGCACCCGCTCCCGTCACTGGCCAGAGCAGCGCAGCTTACGTGCCCGATGTGGCCCGCGGCCAGGACTTCGAGCTGTCCGTCCGCAACATCATGCGAGGCCCCGAGTTGCTCGGTCAGGCGCCGGGTCAGATAAGGTGGACCGACGACTCGGCGTGGCTCTACTTCCGTTGGCGCCCCGGAGGGCTGGATTGGGACGAGCAGAGCTCACTGTATCGCGTTCCCGCGGACGGCGGTGCGCCCGAGAAGCTGGACGACGACGTGGAATACGAGGCGGCCGTGCTCATTGCGGGAGGGGACCTCTCACGGGATCGCCGCTGGCGTGTTTCCACCGTACGCGGCGACATCTATCTGGTGGACCGCCGTGCGATGACAACCCGGCGGCTCACCCATACGCAAGACGGGGAGGGCTCGGCCCTCTTCTCCGAAGACGGAGAGAGCGTGCTCTTCCAGCGCGGGGGTAACGTCTACCGCCTGACTCTCGAGTCGGGAGAGCTGGAACAGATCACCCGGGTCAGCACCAGCCCAGCCCCCGATGAGGAGAAGGAGGCGGAGGGTCAGAGGGGTTTCCTGGAGACGCAGCAGCTGGAGCTCTTCGAGCACATCAGCCGGCAGGCGGAGCGCGAGAAGGAAGCCGACGCCCGCCGGGAGGCTCGTGAAGCCCTCGAGCCCAAGACCGTTCATCTGGAGGCGAGAGAGCGCCTCCAGAGCCTGCGCCCCACCAGGGACGGCAATTATGTGCTCATCCGGGCCTCCAAGCCCGCTCAGGGTGCACAGAGGACCATCGTACCCGACTGGGTGACGGAGTCGGGGTACACCGAGGACCTGAACGTCCGTACGAAAGTGGGCGACGCCCAGAACGGGGGTCGAGCGGGGATCATCACGACCGCATCGGGCGAGGTCACGTGGCTGGACGTGAAGCCGGAGGGCTACGAGGGCGAGGGCCAGATCCGGGTATCCAACGCCGGCTGGAACGACGCCGGCACCAAGGCGTTTGTGTTCGCCGTCTCGTTCGACGACAAGGATCGCTGGCTCTGGTCGGTGGACGCCGCCACGGGCGAGCGCACGCTCCTGGACCACCTCCACGACGAGGCGTGGGTGGCCGGGCCGTGTTTCTCGTGTGTGGGGTGGATACCGGACGAGGACCGCGTCTACTTCGTGAGCGAGGCGACGGGCTACGCCCACCTCTACGTCGTGAACTCCGACGGCTCGAACAGGGAGGCCCTCACCAGCGGCGAGTGGGAGGTCCTGGGTATCACCATGCCCGAAGACCGCTCCCGCTTTCTGCTTACCACCAACGAAGGATCACCCTTCAACCAGCACGTCTCATGGATGGGCTTCGACGGTGACAGCGAGGCGATCACCGAAGGTGATGGTCGCTTCCGAGCCACTCTTTCGCCCGATGGGGACCGTTTCGCTTTCATCCACGACGTGGCCAACCGGCCCGGCGAGCTATTCCTGGCCGAGACCGGCCGACCCACCGAGATGGAGCGCGTCACGACCTCGCCCACAGAGGCGTGGGCCTCCTTCGACTGGAAGAAGCCTGAGATCGTGCGGTTCGAGGCCGAGGATGGGGCCATGGTGCCCGCGCGCATCTACCGGCCCGCCGAGATGGGCGCTCAGGCCAATGGCGCGGCCGTCATTTTCGTGCACGGCTCGGGTTACACGCAAAACGTCCACAACTATTTCTCATCCTACTACCGCGAGTACATGTTCAACCACCTTCTGGCGGCCGCCGGTTACACGGTTCTGGATGTCGACTACCGCGGATCCGCGGGGTACGGACGGGACTGGCGCACCGGTATCTACCGCTGGATGGGAGGGAAGGATCTCACCGACCAGGTGGACGGTGCCCGTTATTTAGTGGAGGCGGAGGGCGTGGATGCCGACCGCATCGGTCTATACGGCGGATCCTACGGTGGCTTCATCACGCTGATGGGCCTCTTCACCGCCGGCGAGACGTTCAAATCCGGCGCCGCCCTCCGCCCCGTCACCGACTGGGCACACTACAACCACGGGTACACGAGCCGGATCCTGAACCAGCCCCAAGGGGATGAGGAGGCGTACCGACAGTCCTCGCCCATCTACTTCGCCGAGGGTTTCGGGCTCGACCAGCATCTGGTCATCCTCCACGGTATGGTAGACACCAACGTGCACTTCTCCGACGCCGTGCGGCTGACCCAGCGTCTCATCGAGCTGGGCAAGGAGAACTGGGAAATGGCGGTCTACCCGGTCGAGAACCACGGCTTCGTGGAGCCCACCTCGTGGACCGACGAATACCGGCGAATCTTCGAGCTCTTCGAACGGACGCTCCGGGAGCCCGGGTGCACTGAGAACGGGGCGTTCTGCTCCGTACGGACAGGAGGCCTGTTGAGCCAGTAGGGCTTCTCAGGCCTGTATGACGGTCCCTCGTGCGTATTACCTCGGGGGACCGTCCGGGTGCATACTGCAGGTCGGCGGTGCGTGACTCGTGTAGCTGATCATGACCACCTTCCAGCCGTCCGCGGTCTTGGCTAGCTGGAAGGCATCCGTGCCGCAGTGGCTGAACTCCGTGGCACTGTAGAAGTCGTAGGGCGCCCAAACGGTGGCGACCGGCCCATCGATGCGGACCTCCGGATCCCACATCCGCTCGATCATGGGCCTCGTCTGGCGCGCGATGTTGGCCGCGAAGTCATCTCGGGTGGTCCGCCGTGTGGTCTCTGATCTGACGGCCATCAGGAAGCCGTCGGGGACCATCGCGTTCCGGAAGGCTTCTGGATCCAGGGCCCCCATGGCGTCGAACACAGCCTGGGCGGCGGCGATCACGGCGCGCTCCTCGTTGTTCTGGGCCTCGACGCCCGACGTGAGGAGAGTGACGGCGGCCAGAGCCGGAAGGGTCCATACAAGTCGCGACATGTCAGTTGGTGCCGCTTACTTGGACCGGGACCACGATCCGACGGGCCCGCATGTCATACATGTCACCCGGTGCCAGCACGAAATACGGCTTCTCCCACGGCTGATACGCGCGTGTGTTGTCGTGCACCGCCACCATCCAGTCGCCCATAACTTCGAACTTGTCACCCGTCACGATGATGGCCGTGTCCTCCGAGAGGCCGATACCGAGCAGGTGCGGCTGCTGTTCGATCAGCGGGATGATGTGGTCCCAGCGGTTGCGGGTGTTGATGTGCTGGTCGATCGCGACTTTGCGGATGAATTCGAAGCCGAGCTGATGGTTCTCCTCGTCGGTCATGACGATTCCGGAGCCTCTGGTGTCGCCCCTGACGAGGTACTCGCCCAGAATCGTGGCGCCGGCCGAACTCCCGCCGACCACGCCCCCGCGCTCGAGCACCTTGTGAAACTCGTCGTAGGTGCGGGTCCCTGCGTAGGAGTCGACGATGTTCCACTGGCGGCCTCCGTTGAACCACACGGCGGTCGCCTGCTTCAGATCCGCCACGAAGGCCTCGGTGTCCGCGACTGCGGGGTCGTGCGTGTGCAGCATCGAGACGTTTTGGACTCCGCGCGCGCGCCAGCCCCGCAAGACCTGATCCTCGTTATAGTCCCGCACGTCGCCGTCCCCACCGTAGTTTCCGCCGGCCGTTGGCACGATGATGAACCGGCCATCCTCGGCGCCGCCTCCGAGTTCGATGAAACGCTCGTAGATTGCCGCGTCTCTCACACCGCCTCCGGCGATGAGGAGAGTGCCGTTGGGCGGCCCGTACTCAGGCGCCTGTTGGGCAGCAACCTGTGCCGTGGGGATCTGGACTGACAGCCCGATCGCAATCGCCAAGGTCGAGGCCAGTCCAGGGGCCAGCAGATGGCGGATTCGATTCCTCATCGTTGTTCTCCTGAAGTCGGGTAGATCTCCACGATCCTACTGCGCGGTCGTCAGGCCGGCACCCAGCCCGTGCTGCGACAGGAAGCGCCTAATCGTCTCGAAGATCGCCAGCGTCTGCTCCTGATTGAACCCACCGTGACGTCCACCCGGCACCGTGTGCAGCTCGTTCGGTATCCCGAGCTCGTCCAGCTTCTCGTGCAGCATAACGGCGTGCTGGTAGGGGACCGTGGGGTCCGCATCACCGTGGATCGTCAACGTCGGCGGTAATCCCGCCCGCACGTACGTCATCGGGGACACGCGTTCGGCGATCTCGAACCGGTTTTCCAGGCTACCCATCCACTCGACCGCGTAGCTCTTGGTATTGGGACCGTCGAGCAGGTCGCCAACCTCGGTGATCCCGTACCAGTTGATGATCGCCGCGACGCTCAGCTCTTCGTTGCCGGGACACTCACGGTCCAGACCCGCCGATGCGGGGATCATCCCGGTCGTCAGGGCGAGGTGGCCTCCTGCCGAGTTTCCGGTCGTCACGATGCGCGACGTATCCAGGTTGTACTGTCCGGAGTTTCGAATAACCCAACGCAGAGCACACAGGCCGTCTTCCACCGCCGCCGGCGCACGCGCGACCGCACCCAGCCTGTACTCGACGTTGGCCACAGCCCACCCCATCTCAAGATAAGGGAGGATGCGAAGTACGCTGCTCTCTTTGGTCCCGCCGACCCATCCCCCACCGTGGATGTACATCAACACGGGTGTCGGGCCGGTGGCGCCCCTCGGGACGTACAGGTCGAGCTTGTTCTCTTGGTTGCTCGCTATGTGATACGTCACGTTGGGGATCACGCGATACTGGTTGGACACGTGAGCCAGGAACGAGGTGGTTTCCCCGAGCTGGGCATTCACATCGGTCGGCCCCGCCACCAGGAGTGTGATGCTGACGAGCATGACGAAGGGTAGTGACCGTTTACACATATTTTCCTCCATAGGTTTAGCCGCTTAGCCTCTCACACCGAGATCCTCAGCGTGGGTTGAGCCGAGCAACCGAAGCTCCGCTCACTTCCTTGACGAAGAAGGCCATGAATCGGGCCATCCGTTCCATGCCCGGCGTGGAGACCATCTCCAGGACCTCGCCGGTCGTGTGATACATCGGTGGCCCCTGCATCGTGGTGAACACCGGTACGCCCAGCCGACGATACGTTCCGCCCTCGCCGCTCGCCATGGTGTTGGGGCCGGAGACGAAGTTGGTGCCGTAGCGCTCGATCCCCCGCTCGACGAGCCCTTCCAGGTATGGCGCGAGATTGGTGATGCCGGCCACGATGGGGGCTTCGTGTGAGTCCATGGTCCACTCGCGGTACCCGTCCTCGTGGAGGCTGCGGGCCGGCGCGATGTTGCGCTGAGCCGTGTGCTCGAGATTCACCACGAGGACCGCCCCCTCGGCGATCTCCGGGTTCATGGCGACAAAGTTGCCGGGCCCGCTGAGGCCCGACGAGTGATGCCCGGCGCTGGCCACGAACACGATGCTGCGCTCCTGCCGCATGCCAGGTGTGGAGAAGTGACGGGCCAAGGCGACAAGAACCGCCAGGCCGTCGCCGTTGTCCCCGGCTCCATCGAACCAGGCGTCGGCGTGGGCGTTGAGCACGACGTACTCATCGCTCCGTGACGTGCCGGGAATGATCGCCACGCCATTCGCCGCGGACAGGCCCGAGAATCTCTCAGACTCCAGTCGCATCTCAACCCGGATGTCGGCAGTTGTGCCGGCTGCCGCCGCGGCGTCCATGACGGACTCGATGAACCGCCCGTCACGCCCACCGATGTTGAAGCACGTGCCGCCGCCACAACCGATGTCACGTGCCCGCATGTTGCCCGGCAGGTCGATGATCGTGAGCACCGCGACCGCCCCACGGTCCAGGAGATCCTGAGCCCTCGGTCCGACCGGGCTCCTCATGAAGACGGTGTGGCCCTGCGGGATCGCCTTCTGGATGGCCACATTCCCACGAACGTCGATGCGCGCCAGCTCCGTGGAGGTCGCCGTGCCCACGTACACGAGGGGCGCCGTGAGACTGCCTCCCGAAAGGTCGCCCGCCGACAGAGGCATCGCGCTTTCGAGTACCACGTTCGCGCTTCCCTCCCCAAAGGCAGGATCGCCGAGGAGCCGCACTTCCCAGGAAAGCGGCAACCAGATTGACGCGCCCTCGTTCTGGTCGAACTGCTGAAGCTCCACGTCGGCGATGCCGGCGGCCCGGAATTCGGATACGGCCCACTCGATGGTCTTCGCTCCCGACGGAAAGCCGGTGACACGGCCCCAGATCTGCCCCTCGCCCACCTCAGCGGTCTCTTCACTTTCCCGAGAGAAGCCGACGATGGTCTCGAGATGCGCTTGGATCGCATCTCCGGCGAGCTCCCGGTACTGGCTCTCTCCCTCGGGTACCACCGCTGGGGCCGCCGGGCGGTTGCTGATCACATGAAGTGCGTGAGGCTCGAATCCTGGAGGAAGCATCACACCGAACCACGGTTCGTCTGCCGAACGTGCTTGGTCCGCAGAAGGTGCTTCCGCCGCGCGGGTGTCCGAACAGGCCACCATCCCCATCGCAAGAGCACACAACGTGGCGCGAGCGAGAGCGAAGCGCGTGCTCAGTGATCGAGTGGAATCCATGGCCCGACTCCTTCAGTGTGGGCTGGAAAACGACGGGGTCCAACCGACTCCGGCAAGTTTACCGATTCGGCTAAGCTTACTCGCCCCAACGGAGAAACCGCCAGCCCCCTCCCGGGCCATGGACCAACGCGCCGGTAGGTGTACAATACTGTTCCACCCGAAGCGCGTGAGGTGGTCTCCCCCGGGGCTCGTTTCCCAAGGATTCAAATGAAAAAGCTGAGCCAATCCGTTTCCTATGAAGTCAAAGATGGGGTTGCTGTCCTCACCTCCGACAATCCCCCAGTTAACGCCTTGAGCTACCATGTTCGGCAGGGACTCGCCGACGGTTTGGAAATGGCTCAGAGCGACGAAGACGCTAAAGCCGTCGTGCTTCACTGTGAGGGACGGACCTTCTTCGCCGGTGCGGACATCACCGAGTTCGGCAATCCGGACGTACCCAGTGCGCCTTGGATAACGGTGGTGATCGAAGCGTTCGAGGCATCGTCGAAGCCGGTGGTTGCGGCCATCCATGGCACAGCGCTCGGGGGCGGCTGCGAAACCGCACTCGGCTGTCACTACCGAGTAGCCGTTCAGTCCGCCAAACTCGGACAGCCCGAGGTGAAGCTGGGGATCATCCCGGGGGCCGGCGGCACGGTTCGCCTTCCAAGGGTGATGGGAGTGCAGAAAGCGCTCGAAATGATGATCTCCGGAAATCCCATTTCCGCGCAACAAGCCCTCGCCGGGGGTTTGGTGGACGAAATCGTGGAAGGAGATCTCTTGTCCGGTGCGATCACGTTTGCGAACAAGGTGGTCCGTGAGAACAGACCCTTGGCCAGGGTTCGTGACTCAGACGAAAAACTGGAAGAAGTCCGGGAAAACTCCGCCATCTTCGATGACTTTCGTAAATCGATCGCTCGCAAAACCCGTGGATTCAAGGCCCCCGAAGCGATCATCCAGTCGGTGGAAGCAGCGATAAGTCTACCCTTCGACGAGGCCCTACAAAACGAGCGAAGGTTATTCGACGAGTGCCAGAAGAGCCCGGAGGCGAAAGCACAGCAGTATTTCTTTTTCGCTGAGCGCGAGGCCAAGAAAATACCCGATGTCCCCAGAGACACGCCCACCCGTGAAATCAAGAAGGTAGGAATGATCGGGGCAGGGACGATGGGGGGTGGAATCTCGATGAATTTCCTCAATCGGGGGATTCCGGTCACCATAATCGAGGCGACCCAGGGGGCGTTGGACCGTGGCCTCGGAATCATCGAAAAGAATTACGCCAGCACCGCCAAGAAGGGACGGATCACCGAAGACGATGTGAAGCAACGGATGTCCCTACTCACGGGCTCCCTAGACTATGAAGTCCTATCGGATGTGGATCTGCTCATTGAAGCCGTCTTCGAGGAGATGGACATCAAGAAGTCGGTATTCGAGAAGATCGACAAGATTTGCAAGCCGGGCTGCATTCTCGCCTCGAATACCTCTTATCTGAACATCAACGAGATTGCGGCGATGACCTCTCGTCCCGAGGACGTGATAGGACTGCATTTCTTCAGTCCCGCGAATATCATGCGCCTACTGGAGATCGTACGAGGGGATCACACGTCGAAGGAAGTGCTCGCGACGTGTATGGAGATGGGTACCGCCATTGGAAAAGTTGCCGTCGTCGTGGGAGTGTGTCGTGGATTTGTGGGCAATCGGGTTCTCGCCGCACGCATGCGACAATCCGATGACCTGCTTCTGAAGAACGCGATGCCCCAGGAGATCGACCGGGTGATCTTCGATTTTGGGTTCCCGATGGGTCCTTTTGCGATGCGGGATCTGGCTGGTCTGGATATCGGTTGGGAGAGAGACAAAACCCCCGACAAAGACACGAATATTCGGCACCAGATCTGCTCGCGTGGTCGTCTGGGCCAAAAGACGGGGGGCGGATTCTACGATTACAAGGAGGGCAGTCGAACGCCCATGCCCAACGCCGAGGTAGAACAGATCATCGCAGAGGTTTCCAAGAACGCAGGGATCATGCGTAAGGAGATTTCTCCCGAGGACATGCTCAAGCGCATGATCTACGCGATGGTGAACGAGGCGGCGAAAATATTGGATGAGGGGATCGCTCAGCGAGCTTCCGCCATCGATGTGATCTGGGTATACGGGTACGGTTTCCCGACCTATCGAGGCGGACTGACCTACTATGCGGACCAGATCGGATTGAACAATGTCGTCGCAGATCTGGAACGTTTTGTAGAGGAATACGACGATCCCGAACTTGAGCCTGCGCCTCTGTTGCGCCAGCTCGCGGAGGAAGGAAAGTCGTTCCGGGATTATGAACGGCTCGACCACCTGGAGGCCTGACCCACTCGATGGCCTCCGACCCCGCTGTTTTCAAACCGTAGAGGTGAAGTGATATGAGAGAAGCAGTGATCGTGTCCACCGCGAGGACGCCGATTGGAAGGGCCGCGCGCGGTGCGTTCAACAACACCCATGGCGCCGACCTCGGTGGTCATGTGATTCGACACGCGGTCGAACGGGCGGGTATCGATCCCGCTGAAGTCGAGGACGTCATCCTCGGATGCGGGGGACCCGAAGGGGCCACCGGGTTCAACATTGGCCGGCAAGCCGTCTTCCGGGCCGGCTTACCCGTCACCGCCTCCGGCGCCGTCATTTCGCGCGATTGCTCTTCCGGGATGCAGGCCATCGCGAGCGCGGCCCATCGGGTGATGGTCGATCGCGTGCCCATCATGGTAGCGGGTGGGCTGGAGTCCGTATCTTTAACTGGTCGCGAGCATAGAAATATGTCTTACGCAACCAATGATTGGTTGGCAGAGAACAAACCCTCGGTCTATGACACGATGCTGGAGACGAGTGAGGTCGTAGCCGAGAGATACCAGATCTCCCGTGAAGCTCAGGATCAGTTTGCCCTCGAAAGCCAGCAAAAGACGGCCGCCGGCCAGGATGCCGGCCGCTACGACGACGAGATCGTTCCCCTGCCCAGCATCAAGAAGATCGTCGACAGGGAAACCGAAGAGGTGACCTACGAAGAGGTGACCTTGACCAAGGACGAGGGAAACCGCCCTGGAACGACCCTGGAAGCGCTCGCAGGCTTGAAGCCGGTCCTCGGCGAGGACAAGACCGTCACCGCAGGTAACGCGAGCCAGCTCTCCGACGGTGCATCCGCGTGTACCGTGATGGACGCCACCCTGGCGGAGAAGCGCGGACTCGATCCACTCGGGATTTTCCGGGGATACACAGTGGCCGGTTGTGAGCCGGACGAGATGGGCGTGGGGCCTATCTATGCCGTACCGCGTTTGCTGGAACGATTTGATCTGACGATGGATCAGATCGACCTCTGGGAGCTCAACGAAGCCTTCGCATCCCAAGCGGTCTACTGCAGGGACAAGCTGGGAATCCCACACGAGCTCTTGAACGTCGACGGTGGCGCCATTTCGATCGGACATCCGTTCGGGATGAGTGGTGCGCGCATGGTTGGGCATGCCCTGATCGAGGGGAAACGTCGGGGAGCCAAGTACGTGGTGTGCACCATGTGTGTGGCCAAAGGGATGGGCGCCGCGGGTTTGTTTGAAGTCGCTTAGTGATTGACGTGCGGGTCTGCGATTTGACCCAGAATCTCGCCGGACCCCTCTGCGCTCAAATCCTGGGGGATCTCGGGGCGGACGTCATCAAGGTGGAGGCACCCGGGGGCGACCCGGGGCGGGCCTGGGGGCCGCCCTTCTGGGGAACCGACAGCACACTTTTCCTGTCGGCGAACCGCAACAAACGAAGCATCATCCTGGACCTCAAGAGTCCGGAAGGGCGGGGGATCCTCCATCGGATCGCAAAAGAGTCCGACGTTCTCGTCCAGTCGGCGCGTTTTGGCGTCCCTGAGCGGTTGGAGTACGACTACGAGACGATCCGGGCGCTCCGGGAGGACATCATCTACATGGCAATCTCCGCCTACGGTGACCGTGGTCCGATGCGCGAGCTTCCGGGATACGACCCGCTCATGCAGGCCTTCTCGGGGATCATGTCGGTGACCGGCAATCCGGGGGCACCGCCCTCCCGGGTCGGTGGCTCCGTGGTGGATTTCGGCACCGGCATGTGGTCGACGATCGCGATCCTCAGTGCTTTACGCACCCGGGACGCGACAGGCGAGGGTGCCAAACTGGACGCGGCACTCCTCGATACCGCCGTCGGGTGGGTGTCGTATCACATGATGGGGTACCTCGCCACGGGTGATGTGCCGGGCCCCATGGGCTCCGCCATGGACTCCATCGTACCGTATCAAGGGTTTCAGACCGCCGATGGCAGTGTGATGATCTCGGGCGGGAGCGACAGAATCTTCGTGAGGCTGTGTGAGGCTCTCGGGCTCGGCGAGTTGGGTGCGGATCCCCGCTTTCTCGCCAATCCGGACCGTGTGGCAAACCGAAACGAGCTCATCGAGATCCTCGAAAACCAAATCAAGAGTCACACCACCGACGACTTGCTCGAGCTCTTGAACGACCATGCGGTTCCGTGCTCGCCCATCCAGAACATGGCGGAGGTGGCCGCGCATCCGCAGGTGGCTGAAGCCGGTCTGTTGCCCATGGCTGCTCATCCGGAGGTGCCTGACTACCAGGACGTAGCGTTGCCGCTGCGTGTGGACGGTGAAAGGCCTCGAGGTGTCAGGCCGCCGCCCGCGGCGGGTGAACACACGAGCGAGGTTCTCGCCGAGTTAGGCTACACGGAAGGGGAGGTGCAGGGGTTTTTCGAGCGTGGAGTGGCTTTCGAGTCCAGCTCGAGCTCAGCTTAGGGCGAAGGCGACTGGAACCCCCTCTTCTGGGCGATTGCCGTCGCGCTGGCGTCCGAGGGGGCGCTCGTTGTCGCGGCGTTCAGTCACTTCTACATCTGGGTCTACTTCTGCACTGAGAAGCCGGACATGGAGAGCATTTACGGCAGGTAGCCGCGGACGCGCCTCAAGGCATCAAGCTGGGCAGCCAAAGCGCAATCGCCGGAAACAGGACCAGCAGGAGGATCACCACGAACTCCCCTAGAACGAACGGGGCCACCCCCCAGAAGATGTCTTCCATGGGTACGTCGGGTGCGATGCGGCGCATCACGAACACGTTCGCCCCGATGGGGGGCGTCACGAGCGCCACCTCAGCCATGATCACGACGAAGACACCGAACCAGACGGGGTCGATGCCCAGCGCCAGTACCACGGGCATCACGAAGGGAATGCTGAGGACCAACATGCCAAAGACGTCGAGCATCGCGCCGAGGCCGAGGTAGAGGAAGACGAGAACGAAGAGAAAGCCGGCTCTTCCCAGATCCAACCCCACCAGAAGTCCCACCAACGACTCCGTGATCTCCGTCACCGCCATGAGTCGGGCGAACACATAACCCCCAACGATGATGGCGAGGAGCATGACGCTGATGAGGACGGTGTCCTCCATCGCCTTGCGCACGTCCCGGAGATTCAGCCTTCGGCGGGGGAGGGCCGCCACCAGGACGCCGGCGCACCCGACACCAGCCGCCTCGGTGGGTGTGAAGATCCCCCCGTAAATGCCTCCGATGACCAGGATGAAGAGGCCTAAGATGGGCCCCAGTCGTTTCACCGCGTCGAGCCGCTCACGCCAACTGCCGACCGGTCCGGGAGGACCGAGCTCGGGCCGAACCAGACATCGGAAGTAGATGATGGCTGAGAACATGGCCGCCGTCAGGATTCCCGGGATGATCCCCGCAATGAAGAGAGCGCCGATCGAGGTTTCCGTCATCACCCCGTAGAAGATGAAGATGACGCTGGGGGGGATGAGGATCCCCAGGGTTCCCGACGCGGCGAGCGCACCTGTGGCCAAGCGTCGGTCGTACCCGAAGCGGTCCATCTCGGGCATCACGATCGCGCCCATGGTCGCCACCGTCGCGATGCTCGAACCCGTGACGGCACCGAACGCGCCGCAGGCCAGAACGGAGGTGATGGCCATTCCTCCGGGGATCCATCCGATCCATGCCCGGAGACCGTCGTATAACTCGGTGGCCAACCCCGTGTGGAAGACGAGTTGCCCCATGAGGACGAACAGTGGGATGGTGACCAAGACGAAGCTTCGCGCTTCAGCCCACGGGACCAGCGCCGCCTGGGCCATGGCCGCCGCGGGGCCCTCTAGGACCAGAATCCCCAGGAGCCCGGCAGCCCCCATCGCGAAGGCGATGGGTACACCGAGGAGGAGGAGAAAAAGCAGAAGGATAATCGCCAAGACCCCGACGGTTGTGAGCATCACTGCACCTCACTGTCGGGGGTTGTACCGTCCGGGCTCGTGCCCTCGGCTGCCCCCAGTCCGACCCCGATTTGCTCCTCCCCACTCGGATTCCCCAGCAGCCGGGCCGCCAACACCAGGGAGCAGAACCCCATATAAGCCATGAACGGCCAGATAGGTAGCAGCAAGTCTTCCCCCGTCTCACCGGTGATCGCCATATAGGGTGTGAAACGAAGCGCCTGGACCCCCATCAAGGCGAAAAAGAGGATGCCGGCCGCCCCAGTGGCCACATCCGCCAGGTCACGACCCCGTCCATGGAGTCGGCTGTAGAACACCTCCATTCGGATGTGGTACCCCTTGTCCCATGCGTGGGGCAGCGCCGAGAAGGTGGCCATCAGCAGGAGCACTCCATTGACGTCTCTGCCCCAGGGGAGGGGAGAGTTGAACACGTACCGCAGGATCACATCAAGCGTGACGACCACCATGAGTGCAGGGAGCGCGAAGTCGACTGCGACTCGAAAAAGTGCTATGGAGATTCGGTTGGACCAGACGTCCACAACCTCGAGCCCGGCATCCAAGGGTGCCAGTGGACTCCTCACAGGTCGATGATGCCCTGGATCGGGTTGTCCGTCACCCTCACCATGATCTCCTCCCGGCTCAACGGAGAGTACAGTGCCGACAATCTCTCCATCTCTTGCAGCATTTCTGACGCTGGACGACCCTCTGCCTCGTTCTCTGCTATGAACCGGTCCCGGAGTGGTTGCAGGGCTTCCCTCCACCTCTCTCGTTCAGCCGGCTCGAGGTCCAGGATCTCGCACCGCCCGGCCCGGAGTTCTGCATAGGCCTCGTCCTCGACAGGGCCGGAATAATAGTCCTGGGCGCACATCTGGCTTCGAATGCGGAGGAGGTCGACGAACTGCTGGCGGAGGTCGTCCGGAAGCGCGTCGAATGAACGCTGGTTGAGAGCGTACTGCAGGACCGTCACGTTCAGGTTCACACGGGTAAGGAACTTCCCCACCTCCTGGAGGCGGTAGGAGGCGATGTCCGGCACTCCCAGGGAGACCGCGTCCAAGATGCCCCGCTGAAAAGCGGGGTACACCTCGGCCGCCGCCATGACCACGGGGACGGCCCCCAGATCGCGATAGATCTCGGCCACGATGCCACCTGTGGTGCGGATCTTCAGCCCTCGAAGATCCTCGAGGGTCAGCACCGGCTCTCTGGAGATGACCTGGTACGGGGATGTGGAATCGCAAGTGGCGAGGTAGACGCCCATCGCCTCGTACTCCGACTTGAAGAATGTCGGGTAGAGTTCCTCCGCTACCAGCGAGGCCACCGGGGAGTCTGGGAAGACGAACGGAAGTTGGAGCCCATGCATGAGGTGGAAACTGCCCGGTTGGTACGTGATATAGCCGTGCGTGTAGTCGGTGAGTCCAGTGTTGCATGCCTTGAACCCGTCCAGAGGCCCATGCAGGAGTCCGCTCCACATGGGTTCGATCCGGAGACGACCCTCGGTCTCCTCCTCCACCCTTTCGAAGAAGTTGTTGAAAACGGGGAAGAAGCCGTGCGACTGAGGGACGTGGGATGTGAAGCGCAGGACCACCCCTCCGGATCCCTCCCGGCTACGCCCACGTGGTAGAAATGGGACCCCCGCGGCGGCTGCCACGAGGGTGGTGATGACACCCCGTCGGGTCCACGTCCTGTCAGTCATGGCCATAGCCTATCGTTGAGGGCGAGATGGCGCCAATTTGTGTCCCAATTCTCGGGCCGAGCTATGGCTAGAGACTGCTTTTGATCGTTTCAGGAGGTCAGAGTGCGAATATTCCGCATCGCGGTTGTGTCGAGCCTCGTTTTGTCGTCCGGTGTGTTGGCGAACGCGCTGGGGGCACAGGAGCTTTCTCCCGAGCGCGGGTTCCCCTCCGAGTTGGAGCTGGAGACCACCGTGCAAGACGGCTTCACGATTGCGGTAGTGGGTGACATCATCATTGCCAATCCCCAGTCGATGAACCCCGATCCGGAGTTCCAGGCGGTCTTGCAGATACTGCAAGAGGCCGACGTGGTCACGGGCAACTACGAGGGTAATATCATCGACGGGCGCAACTTCGCCGGCTCGGGGCCGGGCGGGTTCGCGGGCACGCCGGCGGTGGCGGCCGACCTCAAGGCCATGGGGTTCGATATCGTGGCTCGATCGAACAACCACGCCGGTGAGTACGGCTACGAGGGACATCTCGAGACCAATCGGTGGCTGGATGAAGCGGGGGTTGTATACGCCGGTTCAGGGGAAAACTACTGGTCAGCGCGAGCGGCACGGTTCGTGGACACACGGATGGGCCGGGTCGGGATGGTGGCCACGGCGTCGAGCTTCCCGTCGGCCATCATGGCGACACCGCCCCGGGGAGAATGGCCGGGGCGCGGTGGGGCAAGCGCGTTGCGAACCACGCGCTACTTCATGAGTCCGCCCGATCTGTGGCCCGCGGTCGAGAACATTCGACAGGCGTTTCCCAACGGCACTGGCTTTTATGCGCGGGGCATCAACACCGAAACCCAGATCCAGATCCTAGGGGAACAGTTCCGCAGAGCCCCTGTCGGCGTGACCGACCCTTACTACTCGTTCGACATCAACCAGCGGGACCTCACTGATATCCTGAGGTCTGTCCGCGAGGGAAAGATGCGGTCGGATTTGATCACCGTGGCGATCCACGCGCACCAGTTCCACGATGCGAAGGGCGGCTATCGGGGCCCCGGCATCCCGGAGGCTGAGCACTTGGACACGAACTCTAGCATCGCCGACTTTCTGGAGGTGTTTGCCAAAGCCGTCATCGACGGCGGTGCCGACCTCTTCCAGGGGACCGGCGTGCACGCGCTACGCGGCATCGAGATCTACAAGGACCGGCCGATCTTCTACGGACTCGGTGAGTTCTTCCGCCAGATGGATATCATCGGTCTCTCGGGGATGCGGCAAGAGTTCTCGCGGAGTGTCGGCCCTGTCGGAGCCCCGTTCCCCGTGAAGTACGAGAGCATCATCGCGGTCAGCCAATTCGCCGACGGCAAGCTGTCCGAAGTCCGACTGCATCCGATCGAGCTGACGTATAACGTGCGGATGGCGCAGCGCGGCCTGCCGCGTATGGCTTCTCCGGAGGCGGCGCAGCGGATTCTCACGCGGTTGCAAGAGCTGTCAGAGCCACTCGGGACGGCCATCGTGATCGAAGGCGGGGTCGGGTTCATCCGGCCGTAGCGGCTTCGCCACATAGTCCTCGTCTCTTCGCTGAGGCCGACTTCCACGGCGCCTGGGTGCGCTGGCTGTGACGTGTTTCAGAAGCTGTACCGGAGCCCTGTCCTAAGGCTCGTATCCAGCGCGCTGATCGCGTCGGGTGGCTCGCTGTCGTAGCGGAGGTCGAAGGATACTGTGAGGTCGATGTCATCCGATACGGATGTCGCGAGTCGAAAATTCACCAGGGTCCGAAGGTCACCCCAGTCGGCGACGACGGGTTGTAGATAGGTCGTAGACGCGATCACGAGATTCTCGCTGGGCACTAGGCGGAGGGTGAGAAAGTAGTTCCCGCGGACCACCGTCGTCTCATTGTCGTGAACGGCGGCCTCGGTAAGATCCAGTCGCTCGTGTTCAAGAAAGGCAGCAGCGCCCATGCCGAAATCCCCCCACTCCCCGCCGCTGATGGATGTCCGCACTCCTCCCCCCGCGAGCATTCTGAAGTCGAGGAGTTGAGGCCGATCGTAATTCAGTTGTCCGTACCATTCCGGCGAGATTCGATCGTTGGGCCAGTAGGTTTCGCGATAGTGTAGCAGACCCGACGATGCAAAGCGGCCGCCACCCTGCAGGCCGAGTCCCCCGTTTCCCACCATTAGCCTGGTTACTGACTCAGTGACTCTGTATACGCGTGCGTTCAAGGCGATCTGGATCAGCTCCACGTTTCCGGTCCGCACGGTAAGATCGCCACCGAAAGTGCCCGAGTATCCGAGCGGGGGATCATCCTGCCGGAGTGCTTCTATGTTAACTTGAGCGGGCACGGGGAAGGGAAATCCTGCGGCGGCTACAGCGAGGACGATGAGCAACCGAAGACCGCTCTGGGGCAACGTGAGATGCCGTACCGGAGTCATTGGGGGGTCGCGGAAGTTGATCGAATGGAGGATGCGGACGCCGACAAGCTAATGGAGGTTGCTGGTGTCGTGCCACCGCACCGAAATACTTAGTAATTCGACGGTTACACCGGGAGGTACACCGTCTGTCCAGTCTGGGAGCTGCGGTACACGGCCTCGGTCCATTCCATGTAGCGGACGCCGGTTTCGAAGGGCGCCATCGTGATCTCTTCGACGCCCCGAATCGCGTTGGTGAACTCCTCTTCCACCCGGTTGTAGGCCTGCTCGGACCTGGGGTTTGGGACTTCAGTGAGCTCGGAGTCTCCCCGACGTCCAGCGAACACGTTTTGCCTACGGTCGACGTAGATGGTGCCTTCGCTACCGTGTATCCAGGTCTCATTGCCGGTCGATAGTCCCGTGGTCTCACTCGCCCTCATGTGGACCTGTGCTCCGTTGGCGAGTTCGAAGAGAACGTCCACGTGGTCTGGGATAACGACCGAGGTCGGTTCACCGGCGGCGTTGCTTCGGTAGGGCACGTGGAGCTTCGACATGGCCATCACCCGGTTACCCCGGCCTAGCCAACGCATCATCGCCTCATAGGAAGCCCCGATGTTGAGGATATTGTATCCGCTGAATCTTTCGTCGTGGCGCCAGTCCAACTCGCCCCCCACGGCAGGGAAGCGGGTCTGCAACCGCTGAAGTTCTACGGAGAGGACGTCGCCCAGGTATCCTTCCCCGATCATCCTCTTCAACACATTGTCGATCCTGTAACTCATGGACGTCGGGACCAACTGGCATACCAGGTCCGGGTGTTGCAGCGAGGCCTCCAGCATGTCCCTGGCCTCTTGCGCGTTATTCGCCATCCTGGCCTGGGTCAGCACATGTTTTCCCCTCTCCAGCGCCGCCAGGGTCAGCGTCCGGTGCATGTAGGGCCAGGTGCCGATGCTCACCGCGTCGATACCGTCGTCGTCGAGTAATTGCTCCCAGTTGGCGTAGGCCCTGGGAATATTGAACTCGTCGGCGACCCGTTGGCTGGATTCGAGGCTGCGATTGGCCACCGCCACGATCTCACACCCAGGAATCCGTCGGAACGCGGGAATCTGGACGGTGCGCAGGTTGGTACCGGCGCCGATCATCCCGATGCGAATTGGCTCCTGCTGTGAGCGTTTTACACTTGCCCCCCGTGGACTGACCAGGTTCACCGGCCCCACCGCAGCCGCCAATGGGAGCGCGCCGATTGCGAGAAACTCTCGACGTTTCAGTCCTGGCATGTCGTGGCTTTTGGACCCGTCGCTCAGACCCTTGGGTTCAGCATGCTCGAAGGAACTTGTTTCGGTCATCAGGATCTCCTCGGCTCGTGAAATCAGACTGTGGCCAACCTCCTATGAGTGGGCGGGTAGGCGCAAGCAGAAACCGGTCACGCGGTCCAGAACTGGCGCCAGGGTGAGGGCGAGGACTACGGGCCGCCCTCGGAGATACTGAGGACAGCCGCACGCTCCGAGCCGGCGGCGTCCATCACGGCGCGGACGTCGTCCATCCGCTGCTCCAGAGTCGACAGGTCAGCCACCGCATCTGAGAGGCCCGTGCCTCCCCGGTCTAGAAAGATCAGACGTGAGAACGATGCCAAGCGGTGAAAAAAACCCGCGAAGGAAGGTTCCTACCAGGCTTGTTCGACATGGGACACCCACCCCGGCACCAGCACCAGGTTGAGGGAGCTGCTCCCGATGACCTGGTAAGCGATGCTGACGTCGCCGCTCTTGGCATAGTGCGTCGCAGGCGGCACGAGGATCTACCGGTGACATCAAGCTGTTCGTAGGTCTGCTGGGCCTCATGCTACAGTGAGTCCGAGAACCCCTTGATGTCTCGAATCGTAGCCGCAGCCACCTCCGGGATCACTTTCCGGAAAATCATTTCACCTGCGTGGCAGGTGCCATTGACGGTCCGGCTGTAGACGCTCACGCCGGCCGCCATGAGCGTCTCGTAGTACTTCAGTCCTTCGTCTCGCAGGGGGTCCAGCTCATTGACCGAAATGACGTGCGGCGGCAGGCCTTGCAGGTCCGGAGCCTCGGCGAAGTAAGGCCAACAAAGCGGATTACGATCGTTCTCGTGCCCAGGGTCGTACGCAACGGCCAAGGCGCCCATCGTGCTGCAGTTGAGGAAGTAGTCATCGTTTTCGTAGAGGGACGGAAGCTCTTTGGTCTTGTTGGCCCATGCGCCGTAGATGTACGGACACATGGCATAGGCGCCGTCGATCTGCTCGAGTCTACCATCCCTCTTGGCCTTTTGAGTCACGGCCAAGGTGAGGTTGCCGCCGCCGGACTCACCTGACACGACGATCGTGGAAATCCTGAGCGCGGCCTTGTTATTGAACGTCCACTGCAGGCCGCTCATGCAGTCGTTGAGCCCTGCGGGGAATGGGTGGTTGCCGAGCTTTCCTCCGCCGTTGCGAAACTCCACACCCACGACCACCATGCCCACGCTGCAAAGCTCGTCGCGCCACCGTGTAGCGAGAGCACCGGTGGCCCCCAGAAGGACCATGGCGCCTCCGTGAATATTGTAGACGCAGGGTAGCGGGCCAGAAGCGCCCTCCGGCTCGTGGACATAGAGCGTAATGTCGTTGCCGTCGACTCCCTCAATCACCTCGGTACGCCTCGTCACATTCTCGATCGGCGGCAGGTCCGCGAGCCACGCCGCGAATAGGTCTTCGTACCCTGGCTCCGAAGCCGCTATGAACTCGTGTATTTCGGCGAGTGGCGACTCTGCGGTTACGGGTGCGGGCCTCGGGGCTTCGTCGAAGCGGAACTCCGCGAGGGCCGCCACCATTCGAGGGTCGGCCCGCGGATCGGTCCTCAAGACCCGGTCAGGATCGCCGAGTCTGCCGGGCGACAGGGGCTGCTCGGTTGTGGAACGGGCTCGGCCGGACATTGTCATCGTTCTGCCTCCGGTGCTCAGGTGATCCTGTTTGTTGGTCCGACCCGGTGCCGAACCACCATATCATGGGCGTCGAGTCAATTATCTGACGTGAACGTCAGCGCCGAACTGAACGAGTCCAAGCTTCCTGGCCACCGCCTGCTTGGCGAGCACGTCCGTCCGCCCCGTCTCGACCACCACCGGCCCGTGTGAGCGGAGGACTGCCGCTTCCAACGAGCCCCCACCGAAGTCGAAAGCCACAACCGTCGTGGGCCGGCCCACGTCCACACAGACGGTCGTATTGGATGTACCGAGATCGATCGCCCAGTGGGTTGCCAATGCGGAGCCTTACGAGGAGGTCGACTTACAAATCGAAGCCGATCTACAAATTGTCGAACATCTCTTCCATGCGCCTCCGGGTCGCCTCGTCGGGCAACCGCCCAATGCCTGCGCCCATGTTGTCGACGAGGTGCTCGGGATCTCCGGTAGCCGGAATGATGACCGTCACCGCCGGATGCGACAGGATGTACTTGAGAAAGAATTGTCCCCAGCTTCGGCAATCGAACTCAGCCGCCCAATCCGGAAGCTCTCGGCCGCTCGCCGCACTGAAAAGTCGACCGACGTTGAACGGCTCGTTGACGATCACCCCCATCCCTCGGTCCTGCGCCAGGGGAAGAAGACGCTCAGCGGCCTCGCGCTCCCCGAGCGAATAGTTGACCTGGACGAAATCGAGCTCTTCGCTGCGGAGCACCTGCTCCATCTGTTCGTATTGTTGCCCAAAGGAGGTCGTCACGCCCACGTACCGCGTGCGCCCCTCCTCTTTCGCCTGTCGGATCGTCCTCAAGTGGATGGCCGTGTCCTGCAGGTTGTGCACCTGATTCAGGTCGATGACCTCGCGTCCCCAGTCTCGGAACGACTCCTCCTGCTGATCCAGCCCCGCCTGCCGCCCTCCACGTGTCGAGATCTTGGTGGCGAAGAAAAGGTCGTTCCCGATTCCAATCTCCTGGACGATCTGGCCGGCCACTTGTTCCGAGGTCCCGTACGACGGAGCCGTATCGAAGAATCGCCCCCCCATTTCGTGGAAGAGTCGCACCACGTCACCCAAGGGAACCCACTCCGGGCTCGGTGGCCCCACATTAAACGTGCGCGCACTACCGAGCCCCACAGCGGGAATCATCTCCCCCGAAGACGGGATCGCACGCATGAGCTGCGGTTGTTGTTGAGCGAAGGCGGGCAACTCATTCAGCAGCAGACCCGCCCCGGCCCCCGCGCTGATTTTGAGCATCTTTCGACGCGAGATCGTCATGTCGTTCACCTCGTGGACTGTACGAATATCTCTCTGGCGAAGCACCCAAGATGAGATTCGTGGCATCGAGTGGGCAAGGTGGGGGGGGCTATACACGCTTCCGCGAGCTGCGGACGACCCGGCACCGGCTACCGATACACTTCCCCGTGCCCTCGACCATGGCGAAATGGAATGAGAGTGAGCGACCGAGTCTGCCGGATGCACACCGACTCGGCAGCGGGTATATTGCCTGTCCGCCGCCTCTGCCCGGTTTGTGGCGGCCAGACTGGATGTCGCATTTCCCTCAGTGATTGAAGACGCATATGCAACGGAACTTCTTCAGGAACAGTGAGCGGGCACTTCCCAAGCTGCTTGTGATGTTATGGGTGCTCGTCTCGCCCCTCCAAGCGCAGGAATTTGGTGCGGCGGTCGCGATCGGAGATGATGAGATTCTGATCGGGGAACCGCTCAACCAGCGAAGAGGCTCCACCATCTACCGTTACAGGCAAACAGCCGACGGATGGGAGCAAGTCGGCACGCTGAGGGCGCCACCGCCCGCGCGGGGTGGCGACTATTTTGGCCGTTTCATCGAGACGGATGGGCGCTCGTTGTTGGTCGGGGCCACGTTGTACGAGAACTCGACCGGCACGGTTTGGACCTATCGTCGGGAGGGAGCTGATTGGGAATTCGACTCCGTCCTCAGGCCGGACAGCCTCAACGTGGAGGAAGCGTTCGGCCGGTTCGGTCAGCTCTATGACGACAAATTCTTCGTGTCGTCCCTCGGATTTGGGGGGTATGGCGCCGTTTGGGTCTTCGAACGAGATGCGTCGGGTGCCTGGGTCGAACGGGCGACGTTGCAACCCGAAGCCCCTTCGGCAGGGGAATTCTTCGGGTGGGGGCTCGAGTACAACGGCGAGCGGCTCATCGTGGGGTCTTTCGCCGGGGAGGAGGGCACTGGGGCGGCGTATGTGTTTTCACAGGACGACGAGGGAACTTGGTTCCAGGAAGCGCGACTCGCGTTGACGGAGGGGGAATCCCAGCCCGGTGACGTCGGATCACCCGGCCGCCCGGACGCCGGAACCATTGGGGTCGGCTGGTTCGAGGGAATGGCGCTTCTGGGGCTTCCGGGCCGCGAGGGGACGGCGGGCGTAGCGTACGCGTTCACGCAGGAAGCGCAAACAGGTAACTGGGTGTATGGCACCACACTGGCGGCACCTGATTCTCGCCCGGGTTCTTTCTTCGGTCACCTGTTTCACGCTCAGGATGGTGAGCTCTGGGTCTCTGCACCGGGGGCGGGCGGCGCTGGCAGCATTTACCGCTTCTCCTATGATGCGGACTCTGGGCAGTTCCGTTCGACTGGTACGATCGCCAACTCGATCGATGTCGAGGTGGAGGATGGATTCGGCGCCACGATCGCGACGGCTGGTGGTCTGGCGGTCATCGGGCAACCGGGTGACGACGACGGTATAGGGTCCGTGATGGTGATGCGGGGGCAGGCGGGGGACTGGGTGTCCGAGTCCAAGCTCCTGATTCCGGGGAGGCCCGGCCTACCCGCGATAACGGGGGGTGAGGTCCTCTGTGGTGAGGGCGGTGCCGCGGACGGGTTCGGTTGCTCGCGCGTGGACATTCTCTCGTTCCTCCCCACCGATGCGATCGGGGGTGGTCGCGGGACCAGAACCAACGACCTCTGGGGCTGGACCGACCCGCAGACGGGCCGTGAATATGCGCTCGTGGCCCGCACGAATGGCATCGCGTTCGTCGATATCTACGACCCGACCAATCCGGTGTACCTGGGCAGTCTTCGGAAGACGCAGGGTTCTCAAGCGACCACGTGGCGCGACGTGAAGGTGTTCGACAATCACGCCTTCGTCGTAGCCGACGCGGCTGGTGCACACGGAATGCAGGTGTTCGACCTCACCCGACTGCGTGACGTGGGCGAGGTGCCCGAGGCGTTCCTGCCCGACGCGTTGTACGGGGGAATCTGGAGTGCTCATAACATCGCCATCAATGAGGGCACCGGCATCGCGTATGCCCTCGGCGCGAGCTACGGCGGGGAAACGTGCGGTGGGGGGCTCCACATGATCGATGTCAACGAGCCGACCGAACCGACGTTCGCTGGGTGCTTTCGCGACAACTTGACCGGGCGCTCAGGAACCGGATACGTCCACGATACACAGTGCGTCATCTACGAGGGTCCGGACGTCGAGCACGTTGGAAAAGAGATCTGTTTTGGCTCCAACGAGACCGCACTTTCCATCGCCGACGTGACCGACAAAGACAACCCGGTCTCGATCGCGATCGCGAGCTACCCGAACGTGGCCTACGCGCACCAGGGTTGGCTCACCGAGGACCAGCGCTATTTCTTCATGAGCGACGAGCTCGATGAGAGTGCTGCAGGCGGCGGACGCGGCGGTGGACGGGGCGGCGGGGGTGGCGCAGCGGGCGGCGGAGATGGCCCGCCCGCGATGGCGGGCACCCGCACCCTGATCTGGGATGTGGCCGATCTCGATGATCCGATCCTGGCCAAGGAACACTTCGGTGAAGTCCTGGCGACCGACCACAACCTGTACATCAGGGGCAACCTGATGTACCAGTCGAACTACATGAGCGGGCTACGGATCCTGGACATCAGTGACCCGTTGAACCCCATCGAGGTTGGCTTCCTGGACACAGTCCCCAGGAGCGATTCCTCAGCGATGAGTGGAGCTTGGTCGAACTACCCGTTTTTCGAGAGTGGGACGATCGCGGTCTCCAGTACTGGGGAGGGTGTCTTCTTCCTAAGGTATCGGCCCCGCGAAATTCTTTGACCTGAAGTGTCACGGGAGAATGTCATGTTATCAGTGAAGACTCCGACCGCACGTTTGCCTTACGAGTCCCGCACGCGGGTGCTCCGCCGGTCTCTCAGCCTATGTGTCGGGTTGCTCTTCGTCGGGCTCACGTCAGTCTCGGCGCAGGCGCAGTCGGTAGAACTCCCCAAGCGTGTCCCTGCACCGTTCATGAGCTACCAGGGAGCGGGTTGGCTCGAACGCCCCGAGCGTGTTGCGGAAGAGATGCCTGACGAAATGGTGGCGATGATGGGCCTCGAGGACGGCGACGTTGTCGCGGACATCGGAGCCGGCTCCGGGTACTTCACGCGCAGGATGGCCAGGATCGTCGCTCCGACGGGCACGGTCTACGCCGTGGACATCCAGCCCGAGATGCTGGAGATCCTGCAGGGACACGTCGAAGAAGAAGGTGTGACCGGCGTCGTGCCCGTCCTGAGCGAATTCGATGACCCGAAGCTTCCCGAGGGGGAGATCGACTGGATTCTGCTCGTCGACGTGTATCACGAGTTCGGGAACCACGAGGCCATGCTCGCCAAGATGCTCGAGGCGCTCAAGAGCGACGGAAGGGTGGCCCTGCTCGAGTATCGGGTCGAGGACGGGTCGGGCGACCACATCAAAGGCGACCACCGGATGTCCGTCCGGCAGGTCCTCAGCGAGTGGGGTCCGGCGGGGTTCGAGCTCGTCGAGCTGCACGAGTTTCTACCGAGCCAACACATGTTCATCTTCCGGCCCTCTGGCGGCGAGGGGATGGCGCATTACGACCTCCTCGAGGCGATCAGGGAAGGACACATCGAGATGGTCAGCTCGGATCTGGGAGCGGAGACCGTCGAACTTACGATCCGGAGGACCCGGCCCGAACCGATGGTGATCACGCTGCCGGTCGGCACATACTTTGAGACTCCGGGCCGAGCCAGCGACCTGATCGCACTCAGAGACGGCGTGGTCGTTCTTCTCGAGGATGGCCCTGAGGTCTGGCGGGTCTTGGCGCGTAACGTACAGGCGACCCTGCCTGCCCCGGGTCCGCAGGACGAGTTCGAAATCCAATCGGCCGACGAGCGCGTCGGCATGCGCGACGTGATGTGGCTGTATCAGGGGATGAACCTCCAGCCCGAGATCGAGCCGTTGATCCAGCAGCTGTCCCTATCGCTCGCCTCGGGTAACCCCGGTTACGCCGAACTCGCTGAACTCGCGTCGCGTACGCCGTATGCGCCCGAAGAAATCGTGGGGCTTGCTGTGGCATACACGGATTCGAGCGGGACGGACGTCACAACCAAGCGGATCTGGGCGGAGCGTGACAGGTTTGTTCCCGCCCTCACGGACCCAGGATTGCGGAGGTTCTTCGAGACTCGGTGACGGTTCGCCGGGCGGCACGGGGCTAGAATCCGAGCCTGGAAGCCGTCAGTGAGCACCTCTGCTGACCCGAACTTGCACAAACCCGAATCTGTCCCAAGAATCAAGGCCTCCTACGTTTGGGATATTGCTTCGGGGGCCGCCGGGAGTGGGGAATTATTCAACCCTGATGGAGGGGGCCGAGCGCCTTCTGGCCATGTTGCCGGGCGTGCGTTCCGCCTCCATAGAAGGTGACGTCGACCGTGCGACTGACGTGCGCCTTCTGGTCGAGGAAGACCCACCCCTCTCAGAAATTCTGGAGGCGGTGCGTGCGGCGCTCGACCGAGACATCGCCGAGTTCCCGTTTGGAACCGTCTTTCATGTCCAAGTCGCGTCGTCGAGCGACAGGTCACGGGACCTCCAGTCCAAGAGGAGCGCGGACCGCTTAGCGACTTCCGCAACGGCCTCCCCGGCTTTGCACCGAAACGGTTCCATCAGCCTCGTGGCTCATCAGGTACGTGACCTCAGCCCGGGGGTCA
>ERZ651768.214-NODE-214-length-42546-cov-24.693612_pt1 | contig 42546 bp, 33 predicted proteins | sample MGYA00514754_ERZ651768 | MGnify/ENA metagenome assembly ERZ651768
TTCCAATAAAAAAATGTTCTGCAAATAGAACTACTATCCCAGAAAATCAGAATCACGTGTTTCAATCAGCTCCAACGTATCCTCAGTCAGCCAGATATCACTTCCCAAAATCGGTTCGCCGACAACTCTTTCATAGCGGCGGATTGAACCTCCACGATCCAAAAACCTAGTCATTGCTGCATTAATTTGATCACGTGTAATACTCATATGACTATCTCCTAAGTAATTGAAATATATAATCTTCACTACCATTAATGAAACAGATTTTAATGGCCAGTATCTATAATTCTGCAATATGCAGGCCAGAAGAAATTTTTATTATTTTTTTCTAATTAAATTAAAACCTCATAATGAATCAATATCACACCGGCCGCTACCATTAAAGTAGATAATAGATGCCTTGCTGTAGTTTCCTCTTTAAGAACCCAGATACTCATCAGAGCGGCAATTACCACGCTACTTTCCCTGAGCGCTGACACCAGGGCGATCGGAGCGTACTGCATGGCCCAGACGACAATTCCATATGCAGAAACTGACAAAATTCCGCCCGGCACAGCATATTTCCAGTTTTGATGTATTGAACGAATAATTGCACGTTTGCGCAGAAACACTGTTATTCCTAACAATGGCCAACACTCTAATGCCATTAACCAAAGTACATATGAAGCAGCATTTCCAGAGGAACGAACACCTAATCCATCAGCAAGTGTATAAGCTGCAATGAAACTTCCAGTGGCCAGTGCATAATAAATTGGTCGGAGCGAATGCCTCATAAATAATGTTTTCCTAAACATAAGGCTAAAAATACCCAAAGAAATCAATCCAATAGCTAACATCATTTGGAAGGTAAGTTCTTCTCCAATCCAAAACACAGAAGCAAATCCCAGTAATAGTGGAGAAGTACCTCTTGCAATGGGATAAACCTGGCCGAGGTCACCATGTACATAGGCTTTGACTAAAAATAACTGGTAGCCTAAATGCAGCACCACTGATGCCAAAAGATACGGCCAGCTTTCCACGTTGGGAAGTGGTAGTAATGGTACTGCTATCATTCCAATCGCTCCAGTGACAAGATGAATGGTTGCCATCGTCACCAGATGATCTCCGCTTTGCTTGACAAAAAGATTCCAACTTGCATGCATGAATGCAGAAAAAAGCACCATTGATAAAACAAAAAATGTCATAAATATTTATAAAAATAATTAAGATTGTCTCTCGGCCTTTTGATTAAGATACCAGTCAACGGCATGCCGATTGTATAACGTTTTGTTGATGTTTTTACAAGTTCTGCTTTTTCGCATTCCGGTAAGACTAAGATTGAATATCAATGAGAACATTTTTAGACAGATTACACGACCTTAAATTAAAAGAGGTAGCACAACGTCAAATTAAAATCTCTGAAAAGAACTTGCGCGGCCAAGTTGAAATGCTTGGTCTAGCTTCGGCTTTCCGCTCTTGCCTGCTGAGAGCTCCGGGCGAACCAATATCGCTGATTTCTGAAGTAAAATCGAGGGCTCCAGGACGTAATAATGTCGATAGACTTGTTCCGGAAGATGTAGTGTCCGATTTTGAGGCTGGAGGTGCAAAAGCCATTTCAGTATTAACGGATGAAAAATGGTTTGGAGGTTCTCTCGAAACTCTCGAAAAAGCGCATAGGGCGACTGCTTTGCCACTGCTGCATAAAGATTTCATTGTAACTTCCTACCAGCTACTGGAGGGACGTGTCCGCGGCGCAAGCGCAGCTTTAATTTTGGCGTATTATTTTCAAGAAACAGAATTACTTCAAATCATAGATGAAACAAGAAAATTTGGTTTGGAAGCGGTAGTGGAATGTTCATTGGAAAATGAATTGCCAAGAGTACTTGCCGTTAATCCGGACATTCTGATGATAAATAATCGGGCAATTGCCGCAATTCCGGAAGAACCTGCTGCTACATATGACCAAGGCAGTATTGATGTGATTTCAGCGTGGTGGGAGCGCAACCCGGATTTAAGATCCTGGAAGAAACAGGCAGGAAAACTTTTGATCAGTGCCAGTTGTGTCAATTCGGCAGAAGATATTAAAAGTCTTTTGAAAATCCCCTGTGATGCGGCACTTATCGGGAATGCCGCAATGGCCGCTCCGGATCGTATTGAATTTTTACGATCTCTCAGCAAGACTGCAAACGAATCTTTAACATAAATAAAATTAACTCAATGAAAAAAACAACTGATGCAGAATTAAGTATTTTGGTGGTGGATGATGACGAAAATATCCGCATGGTACTCCATCAATCTTTGGAAAAAGAAGGTTATCATGTAAGCACTGCAAAAAACGCAGAGGAAGCGTTGAACACATTGCAACGCAGTTTCTTTCATGTTGTTATAACGGATATTATGATGGGTGAGATGAGCGGTGTGGAATTATTGCAACAGATCAAAGAAATGAATTCCCTGATGCAGATTTTTGTTATGACATCGCACAGCACATTACCGCACGTCATACAATGCATGCAGGGTGGGGCCTATGACTTTTTTGAAAAACCACTCAAGATTGAAGATATCTTAATTTCACTTGGTGAGGCATCCCGCCGTGCAGCTCGCTGGAGCACACTTTACAGTCGCCTTTCCTTATCTTCAAAAGAAAAATAGAAAGTATATCAGGTAATTCAAACCTGACGAGAAACAATATAATCTGCAATATCTGCAAGAGATTGTCTAAGATCTGTTTCCGGGAAATTTTCTATACTGCGCTGAGCTTCAGCAGCATACTGTTTGGCGTGATTTATAGCGTAGGTGATGGAACCATAGCATTGCATCAAACCGATCACCTCATCAATTTGCGGTTTCTCAATTTCCGTTTGGGAGAGAATAGAATGCAACCGCTTCTTGTCAGAAACATTTACTTTTTCCAGCAAGTGACTCAAGGGGAGGGTGATTTTGCGTTCCTGTAAATCTCCGCCCACCGGCTTTCCTGTTTTTACCTCATCCGAATAATCGAGAGCATCATCCACAATCTGAAAAGAAACTCCGATTGCCATTCCGTAATCATACAGCAGATTCACAGATTTTCCTGAAGCACCGGCCAGCAAAGCCCCCGTTTTGATTGCAGTTGCAAAAAGACAGGCAGTTTTGTTGATGATGATTTCAAGATATTCTTCTTCGTTTACCGATTTGAATGAGCGTGTCAGCTGTAATAATTCACCTCGTGCCATTCTTGTCGTTGTATCTGACATCAGTTCCAAAACTTCCGGATTACGCAATTTGGTAAGACGGTAAAATGCCATAGCCAGAAGATAGTCTCCGGAAAGGACGCTGACCTCATTCCCCCATAACCTGCAAGCTGCTTGCTTGGCTCTTCGAGTTTCCGCTCCATCAACCACATCATCGTGCAAGAGAGTTGCTGTATGTAAATATTCAATAACTTGAGCTGCCTTCATAACTCGTTCATCCACCCCTCCAAACATCTTAGCACCTAAAAGTACCAGTGCAGGACGCAAGCGTTTTCCACCGGAATTTAGAATATGTTCAGCAACATTGTTGAGTAACGGAATATCGGTCTGTACATCACGAAAAATCTGTGACTCCAGGCGCTTAATGTCAGAGGAAACTACTTTAAGAATTTGTTCTAAACTGACTGGCGGGGCAGTTTTTGGGTTTGCACCTGTTTTTATTGGTTGGTTCATGACAACTGACACATGATCAAGCATCCACAGGCAGCATCACAAACAGCAAATCACCTTGGTTGACAGTGTTATGGTCCTCGGCAATTACTCGAGTAACTTTGTATTTTACTTTATCCGTGTATAATGAATCTCCATCCGAACTTTTGTAATCTGCCAATGCTAACTCGGTGAAAACTTTCATCGATTCAAGCAGGCACAGAGTTTGATTAACATCAATGATTTGTCCTTCACTGACAAATGGCTCATCATCTGGAGATGTTGCTCGATAAAAACCTCCCATCTGAGGAGAAAGGACTTTCAACTCTTCCGAACCCTCCAGCATAATTGCTTTCTGGTCTAAAGAATTTTTTGTAGTTCCTGAGTCTTTCTTTGCTTCTCTCAAAAGTTTCTTCGTGTCAGCCTGTGCAAAAAAGTCTGTAAGATATAAAGTGCTGAAACCTCCCTTTTGAAAAGAAGCATCTCGCAAAATAGCACGATTCAAAGCCAGATTAGTAGAAACACCATGAATTTTCACTTGTTTTAAGTAATCAAGTAAACTATTGATGGCTCCCTTACGTGATTTTCCCCAACAGATAATTTGCGCAATAAGGCTATCGTAAAAAGGTGAGACTACAGAACCAGAAACAACAGATTGAATAACGCGCACATTTGCTTTTTCGGGGAAAAACACTTCAGTCACATGTCCCGGATCAGGAACAAATCGTAACTCTCCCTCATCGTCCAACTCAACTTTCTCAGCAATTATTCTTAACTCAATAGCATGGCCGTTAAGTTTATAATCCAACTCTCCAATGCTGTTTCCTTGAGTCACTTCAAACTGTTGGCGTACCAAATCCACTCCGGAAACCATTTCAGAAACCGGATGTTCAACTTGAAGCCGTGTATTCATTTCCATAAAATACACTTTATTTTCTTCAAGATCATAAATAAATTCGACCGTTCCTGCACCAATGTAATCAATTTCGTCAATCAATTTACCTGCAAAACTATAGATCTGTTCCCTGATTTTTTTTGGAATTCCAGAAGCAGTTTCCTCAATCAGTTTTTGGTAGTTGCGCTGAACAGAGCAATCACGAATGCCTAAAAATTTTGAATTTCCATGCATGTCCCTCACGATTTGGGCTTCAAGGTGGCGCATCGAGCCAATATATTTTTCCAAGTACAAATCTCCATTACCAAATGCACTCAATGCTTCTTGTGACATTCGAGAGAAAGTGGACTGAAATCGCTTCACTTCACTGACCACCTCAATTCCTTTTCCTCCACCACCATGGGCTGCTTTAATCAGTACAGGGAAACCAATTTCTGAAGCAACTTCCATTGCATGCGACGGTTCCATTAAAGCACCCTCACTACCAGGAACAACTGGGATTCTTAATTTTCTGGCTGTTGCAATTGCATTCGATTTGTTGCCCATTCTGTCCATATTCGCAACACGTGGACCAATAAAGTTGAAACCATGTTCCCGGCAAATACGAGCGTAATGCGGAGATTCGGACAAAAAACCAATCCCTGGATGAATAGCATCCACGTCCTCTTGCTCTGCAATCCTGATCACGCTCATTCCATTCAGATAACTTTCCTGCGGAGTATTCCCCCCAATGCAAACCAGACGATCTTTCTCTCGAAGCAATGTTGCCGGATAGCTTTCCATGTCCGGATCGGAAGCTACCAAAACCACTTCCAAACCTCCATCTTGCGCACTGCGTACCAAGCGAACTGCCGTGCAACCACGTGCGTGAATCAGCACTCGCTTTATCTCGCCAGTGTGCAAATTTTCCTGTGTGGAATATATGTGTTCTTCGTCGCCCACAGACAATTGGTATTCACCGGACAATACTCGTGAAATGATCTCCTCTACAGTATGTTTTGCAATGGGAATTTTTGGATCAATTTCCTGTAATTTTTCATCAATATCTGCGTCAAATGGATTTTTTACAAGACCATCCATTGTGCCAGGATTGGTTGAGAGATAATTAGATAAAGTGGAATGCGCCGGCAAGTGACTTTCCACAACCAGCTGACCAGCAAAGGGGATTTGTGATCCAGAAAAATAATAAGTACGAGCAAGCAAATGAGTCACAAAACTAGCTTGTGCACCTCCGGTACAATCTCGAAAACCAAAACACAACACCGGAAGATCCAAATCTTTTACAAAACGTGTAATTCGTTCATTTATGATGGACATTGAAAATAATGAACCCCCGCCTTCTTTTGTCTGCATGCCTGCAGAAGAGATAAAAAAGATCACCGGTAATTTCAGACGCGCGCAGTCATCAAGCAGGCGGCAAACTTTTTCACAGCTTGCCATATCAAAAGAACCAGCTTGAAACTCTGCGTTACTGACCACCAATCCTACACGGTAAGTTGTTTTTTGTTTTTTAGTTTTTGATTTTTTCCCTCTGACAGACTCTCCATTTTCTTCATGTGTGAATGTTGCCAGCCCAGTCACAACACCGCATGGAGTAACACCGTTCTCAAGTGCCAGCTCAATCGCATCTCTAAATCCTGGAAATTTCGCTGGATTAGAAGTAATTCTATCAGCATGTAGTTCCTTAAAGTCTTTGAAATAATGTCCAATAACTTTACTGGAGGTAATGACAGTACTTTTGTATTCCCGCAACAAATTATTAATCAGCAAATCCTTGTAAGATTGATCAAGACGATTCCAAAAATCTTTAATGCCAATGTTACGTGGAGTTATTTTTCCTTGAAATTTCCCTTTGCCCTGCTGGGCTGCATAGAGTGAAGGCAGCAATCCGGAAAAATAGTAGCGCACTACCCCAAACAGCGGTGGACTCATACGGGGAAAAACAACCCTCTTCCACTCACTAATGGTTCCCAAAACTTCATCACAATCTTTGCGGTCAATAAAACTGGCCAGCCACTTGAAAAAGTGTGATCGTACTGAATTGCTATCTAGCTGCAAAGAGTTTTTTTCAAATTCTTGCATTGCTCCTTCAACAGTTTGCTCGAACAACTGTTCCACCGATTTTTGGGAAATTTGATTTGTACCTTTCAGTTCGTTTGCAATAGTCGGGAGTACCTCAATTACTTGATCGTAGAGCAGGTCAAAAAGGAGAATATTCTGAAAATTTTCCTGAAAACTCTGATTTATTTCTGTGGTTCTTAGTAGATCCAGCAAATTAGGATTTCTGGGTGGATGGTCATGCAGTGTGGATTTACCTAGTTGTTCATAAAGCTCAATCATGTTTCCTGAAGAACTATTCTTCCAATAATTGTAAAGATGAAGTAGTATCTCCAGAGTTAAATCGTCTATCGCTTTTTTATAATTTTCCAACGGATCACCGATGAAAAAGGCCACAAAACGGCCGCGTTCTTTCACACTGTCTTCACGAGAACTGACAAATTGCTCATAACGTTTGTTCAGTTTTTCATGAAAGCGAACCTCAAGAGGCGTTTTGTACCAGTGTTCAAATTTTTCCAGACGTTCATTCTTCAACCGTTCCTGTAATTCCCCTACTGGAGTCCTGCGAGAACTCAAGCGGGCATAACTGTCGATAGAACGACTGACAATGCGCTGACGTAATGTCAGGTAACGCATAAAACGAAAAACATCACCAAAAATATTCAGAGTACCAGTTGGAGAACGATCTGTTACCCGGTTGCTTTCAATTAAAAGCTTTGAGGGATTGAGATAGTGGTTGATACTGTCACGATAGTGGTTGAAGAAAAAATCATTTTCGTTTAAAAATTTACATGAATTTTTCTCAGTAGTTTCAACTGCACTGATAATCGCATCTTTTATATTTTTCACCTGATGCGGCTGATCATAGCTATAATCGATGATGCCGTCAAAATACCCTTGAGACTGTAGCTCATAAGCAGAAACCCCAATGTGTTTTGCTGACTCCTGCCATGAAAGATCATATTTACGTGCAATGTTGCTTAAACCTTTTGGATGAATAGTGTTGAAGACACCTTCTCGAACTGAAAGCAGGATATTGGCCGTTGCCAGTGGAATTGCTCCTCCACTGTAACCACTGCCAAAAACGATTCCAATAACTGGTAATTGCAAATTCGCCATCTCGCTAATCAAAAAGGAAATGCTATGTGATTGATTGCCCAAATTTGCTTCTGCGTCTGCGGCAGCTCCTGGAGTGTCCATGAAAGTCACCAGCGGGGTACTGTGAGAAGCAAAGAAACGTACCTTTTCTGCGGCCTTGCGATGGTGAATTGGAGACCAAACTCCATTTTGCATTTTGTGATTTTGAGCAATAAAACCCAGCCTGCGCATTTGTCCCGAAATTGACAATTCAATTTCTGCAGTATAAAGTGGTCCTTCAGTTTCATCAGCTATCATTTTTCCTCCTAATTGCTGGATTACTTCAGGAGCACTTGGCCGGTTTTTTGATTCAGAGGGACTCACCACCCGTTGAATATAGGAATCCACGTCAACTTTCTTTAATTTCTGAACTTCCTTCTCAATTTCTTCTACAGGCAGCAACCCCTTCACTTCTGATTCATCAAAAAAAGCAGAATGTTTCTTTCCACGCAGAAGAGACAGATCGTGTGACATTACTTCTGCAGCATGGAATGCTGATTTGAATTTGCTCTTCTTATTCTTGTTTAAACCCATATAATTAATTTATTTTTTTCATCAATATTGTTTACATTTTACTGAAGAATCAAAGGAGACAATGCTTTGTCAAGAGACGGCAACGAAATTGGAAACAGGAGCTGCTCTTCCAGCGAGTGCAATTGTGCGGCAGTCAGTGGATCGTTTTTTTGATGAAATTTTCGTAAAATTTGGATCTTATTTTCAGTTTTATTCAAACGCTGATGAGCAACTGCCAATCGATCCAGAAACAATAGTTGCATTGGAGGATTACCTTCCAGACGCTGGCTTTGCTCTAAAGTTGTTTCCAACAACTCCTGCACTTCAGCCCAATCTTCAGTCATAACTAACGATGCACTAAATCCATCTACCAAAAAGAGATGACCGGGAAACTGCTCCAGCCCATTACGGAGTATTTTTTGGGCTTCCTTCTCTTCCCCTTTATATCGCAACAAATCTCCAACTAAACGATGTGCATAGCCCTGACTTTCCTTACGCTCCAGGTAGGGCAAACTTATACGTAACGCCTCTTCAAAATTTCCTACACGACTCAAAGTCAAGGCGTGCAAATAAATAACTTCCCAGTTTCCTGAAAGTACTTCCATAAGAGGCGTTGTCACTTCCAGAACTGAACGGTACTTGCCCTGCTGATAAAGTACTCTTGCCAATGAAAAATGTATCGAGGGCGAATCGTGAACTAAAATTGCCTGCCTCAGCAATTTTTCCGCTTCCGCAGAATTACCTCGGCTTTTGTGCAAATCTGCCTGCAGCTGCAAAGCCTCTGTATTCAATGGATGCTTTTCCTGAATCCGCCTCAATTGCTTTTCCACAACAGCCAATTCTCCTTTCATCAGTTGTCGACGCAAAAAAAGAAGCTGATATGAAGGGTTGGCTGAGTCCAATTCCAGTGCTCGACCGATGGCCATGTCTCCTTGCAGATAATCACCTTGTCGAAACAAAATCGAGGAGCGTAAATAATGTGCTCTGGCCAGGCTTGGGTTGATCTCCAGGCCGCGTGTTAACCAGATAAGAGAATCGTCTAAAAATCCCCTGCGCAACAATTGTACAGCCAAACCCATGATTGCATCCACGTTTTTTGGCTGCTTCTCAAGAATTGCTTTAAAGTGCAGACGGGCTTCTTCCTCCTGTTCCTGATGCAAAAGCAAATATGCCTCAATCAGTTGATCTTCAGGAGAAAGTAAATTTTTTGTTCTTAATTGAATCAGCAAGGCTTGTGCTTCAGGCCATTGCTGCTGAGCGAATTGAATCCGGAGTAACTCGCGTCTGATCGGTAAATAATCCGGAAACTGATTTGTCATTTCTTTTGCCAGTGTTTGGGCATAATAATAACTGCCCTGAAGAGAATATGTCTGAACCCTCATTAACAACGCTTCTTTATTATGTGGCTCCAGTTTCAGCAAAGTTTCAAGTGTCCGCAACGATCCTTCGAATTCCCTTTGGCGTAAATAAATTCGAGCCAAATGGTAGAGTGCTTCAACATAATGCCGATCTACTTGCAGTGCTTGCTCCAAGGATGAAATAGCTCGCCCATCATCGTCAATTTTCTCATAAGTTGCGGCTAATTTCAGATAAGCTGAAACTCGTTCTGGAGAAATTCTAACTGCTGTCGCCAACTCTGTAATGGCATCACCATAACGTTCAAGTGCGAAAGCCAAGCTTCCCAGAAGTTCATAATAGCCAGCATTTAACGGATCATAACGCGTGGCTCGTCTTGCATGCTGTTCTGCGGAATCGTATTTTTTTATAAAGTAATAAGATCTGGCCAAATTGAAATGTGCTACTGGATTTTCCTCATCGCTATCAACAATCTTCTTCTGTTCATCAATGTAACCCAGCACATTATCTTGAGTGAGCAAAAATTGCTGAATATTCTTTCCGTTTTCAGAACATCCGGAAAAAAGAAAAAAGCTAAACAGAATTAATAATAAGGAATTAATCAGTCTCACAGGTCAATCAGAAAGAGGGACAAATATTGGCGACTGAAAGTTGACAGTCTCAGATGCTGCACTTTCATTTCCGAAACGATCAACCAGCCGCAATTTGTACAACCAAGTATCTCCGTTTTGACCACGCAAATCAATATAAAACGAGAGTTTGGCTGATGAAATAGCTGGGTGCATATCTGCCAAATGCGGGTAGTTGGCGAGGGGGATATCTACTTTAAGTCTGTCCAGGAAGTGGTTATTTTGGGTAGAATTGCGGTTAATTGGAGTTTCCGGCCAATCTTCTCCACTACGTGTACGGTAAAGATGAACCTGATAAAATTCCAGTTCCTCAAAATAGTCTCCCTTCCCTTGAAGACGTTTCAAACCTTCATCGAAAAGTAGAGGCCAAGACAGTCTCAAAACGAATGTTCTTGATTTTGTTTGCTGCTGTTTAACCGCTGGAACAATCTCTGAATTCTCAGATTTTTCTGTTTTCTGTTCCAGTAATTTTTCTGAATCATCATCAATGACAGTTGTTTTTTTCAATACAACTTTGCCAAAAGCAAATCGCATGATTTGATTTTCATCCTCAATTTGAACTAATTGCAAGCTGGGGACAGGCACTTTTGGAAATAGATTGCTTTGTCTAAATTTCACAGTTTGCACAGGCGACAGGATCTCATCCTCTGGCCCAAAGTGACTTACCTCATATTCGCGTAAATTTAAGTCATTTTTTGGAAGATCTAAATAATAATACAAATGTTTCCCTTCCCGGATAAATGAGTTACTTGAAAATAATACCCGCAAAGGAGGTGTTACTTCAGTTTCACAATCCCGGCAATAAAGTGGTATTAGACGTTCCTGAATCAGAAAATAGTCTTGCAGATTCTGTTTTGTATCCAACTTACTGAAAGCATCAGTCTTTTCAGTTCCATTGTCATATTGATCATTGTACCACTTACTCAATGCTTCACTCCTTTCTATTTTATTGTCATAATTGTCTTCATACCACTTGCTTAATAGATCAACTCCTGTTTTGGGAAGGCGTGCTTTCAGCATTTGATAATGTGTGTTTGCCTGACCAAAAATTTCACTCCTTTCGGATTCATTGTCATACGGATCTTCGTACCACTTACTAAATGCATAAGCCCTTTCAGTTTCATTGATTATCCAGGATAAACGGAGACGTTCACCAAGTTGCTGGACTTTCAAGTCAGTGAATGTTGATCTTGGTTTTGCTTCTGGAAGGTTATGAGGGGCTGTCCGGAGTCCGCAGGAAACCAGCCATCCGCAACAAAACAGGAAGAGTAAGAAAATAATTTTTCGAGAAATAATTGATATGCGGGAATTCATGGATCAATAGCCATGTTCTAAATCAACTAAGTTCAACAGTTGACAGCCGGAAGTGGCCCGTCTGTAATTTTCAAGAATTTGTGGTGCAACCGAATCTGCGGGCGTAGCACTTGAATTGTGAGGCGTAATAAGAATTTTATTATGTTTCCGGAAAGGATGCTTTGAAGGTAAAGGTTCTGTCCTGAAAACATCAAGACAAGCTCCAGATAATTGACCGTCATCCAATAATGGAATCAGATCTTCGTCCACAAGAGTTTGTCCCCGTCCCACATTAATCAAATACGCTCCGCGTTTGAGTTCTTTTAATGTGTCAGTATTTAACAAATCATGAGTTTCAGAAGTGTGCGGAAGTAAGTTGATGAGATAATCAGTTTCTTTTAACATGTCTGTCAATCCATCTCTTCCGGAAAAACAGGAAACTCCATCAACTTGTTTGAGTGTGCGGCTCCACCCGGCAACCTTGAAGCTCAGCTGTAGAAACACTTTAGCGGCCGCACGTCCCAAGAACCCCAAACCAAGGATACTAATGTTATTTCCGGGATGACGCGCAGTTGTTCCCCATTCGCTGAAGCCTGGGTTTTTCGCATATGCCAGCAACTGGCGCCTCTCGAGCAACACCACAGCCAGCAAATACTCACTCATCCACTCAGCCATTGTTTCATCTGCCAGACGTACTAGAGGTACACTTTCCGGAAGCTTCTTGTCTGATAACAAACCATCCGCTCCATGCCCGTAAGATGAAATTGCTTTTAAATTTGGGTAATTCAGCAAAAGCCCTTCCGGGTGATTCCAAACTACAGCAAACTCCACTGCAGAGGGTATTTGCACATTCTCTGGACCAATTTCGATTTGCAACTCTGAGTCAAGTGACACCAGCGCAAAGCGTAAAGATTCGGGCTTCATTGTGTCAGGAATACAAATTAGCAAAGACATTCAAAGTTCAAGGAGAATTAATGATTTAAGATGTTTCACAAACCTCTTTTTCTTAAACAAATACTGGGGCTATATCTCCCATGCTCACAATCATCTGATTCCGTTCATTGTTGAGTTCAATCATGTCTGTTACCCGACGTAACACTGCTTTTGCAGTCCCAGACGAGAAACCGAGCTTGCCGCATATTGAAGTCTGCATTTTAACTTTGGAAGTTTTTTTATCCTTCCGTCGGCAGCAATCACTATCCCCAGAAAAAAGAAAAAATGTTCTGCATACTCACGGTCATAAGTTAATCGCCCCAGTTCCAAGGCCTCACGATTCCTCAAAGCTGATATAAGTTCACTTCGAACCTCGTCGTTTTCAAAAATCATTATCGCATCTTTGAAATATCTTTTTCCCCCCTATGGAAACTTGCTTATCTGCAATCAAAATATTTACAATTGCTCGAGCCCGCCAAGCTTTTCTATCCCCACTGAAATTGTTAATAAATTCTGGAATTAAGCGATATTCTGCAATTGAATTAAGATTCTCTTCCATTGCCCTCACTCTATGAATCAGAATAGTCCTTTGACATATAAATTCATTTCTGATTAAAAGGACACTATCCTACCAGGTAAACCAAAAAAGACCTGCAAATCTCCATCAATACCGTATCTCAGCATCGCAAATGGAGAGCATCTTGTCAAGAATGTCTTGACCATGACGAAAAAAAGTAGCCTTTTAATTTGGAATAATTTGACAATAATATTTGACTATCAAATTTTCATAAGTTGTTAGCATGTCCACAAACTCTGACCAAGTCAAAAAAGAATTGCAGAACATTGAGATTGCCATCGAGTTGGATCGGGGTAAAAATATTGTTGAAGTAGCCGAAATGTTTGGGGTAAAAATACCGTTTGTGAAAGCCATTGCCGAAAAAACAGCGTCTTTAGATCTAAAGACAAAAACGGCAAAGATTAGACGGTTTTCTGAAGCAGAACGTGAGGTACTGGTTGGAAGAATAGAATCCGGTGAATCTTTGGAAGATATTGCGGCGGAAGCTGGTGTAACGGGAAGCACATTACGCCGTTGGTGTAAGCAGTGTGGGGTAAATGTTCCAAGAAGGCTTGAACAAATCAGTCTTGCAGAGCAAAAAGAAATAAGGGAGTTGCTGGAAGAACAAGACTTGCGGGAAATTGCTCGAGCTTACAACATTAGTCGTGACGCAACTGAAGAGCTCAGAGAACCTGCACATAGCCATCTCAATGCTGAATCTCTCAGTTATTTATTTGAACTGCTTAGAGAACTGCCAAGTGCTTCATCAAAAAAACTTTGTGGAATTGCAAAAGGTGCAGGGCTGGATATTCCGGAATCTGCTGTGAGTTCTTACAGGAAAAGACTGCAATCACTGAAAATTATCTAATTGCCTAACTGGTTTTGCTTGGAATCCATACTCCTCAGGAGAGCAGCGATTTCGTTCAATTCTCGAATTTGCGGCAACTCAGTATTCCCTGTAACTGTGGACGAAATATTAATTGCATCCTGGATTGAACTCTCATACTGGTACCTTCCACTGTCAACTTCTTTCTCAGCTTTTCTGAGGTTCAAAGTTTCAGCATTATCCTTTGCGTCAGAAGTTCGTACGATCTTAATTACCGCTTCGCTGCGTAATCCTTTCAGCATGGTAATTACGTCAGAGACGCCAATGCGCTTCTTCGTATCTACTTTAAGGCTAACTCTATTTTCAGCACCCATTTCTCAGTTTCTCAATTATTCAGCATTTAAAGGCCTCCTGTACCACAATTACTCGCAAAGTTCATACCACAATTCTAAAAAAACTTTTTTCTATTCCTTCTCCACACAAAAAGTTCTGTATTATAAATGTAAGTCAAATCAGCTCTTATAATTCAGATCTTGTTTACAGAAAAACTTTAAACCCTATCCCCTTTCCAGTTGGTTAATTCAAGGCAAGCAGTTATCCGGACAGGCGTATTGTTGTTTAAATTTTGCAATTGACAAAATTTTAACTCCCGCAGACATTCCAGCATCATGGTCTCTTCCGGACATTCTTAAAATCAGCTTGCGTTGTTTGGATGGTAACAAATAGCTTCGTACAACATTTTGAATGTCTGCCAGTGTAAGTCTTTCCAAAGCTGTAATCTCTTTACTGTTTTCATCAAACTTAGCATTTCGTTCAAAAGCAAGCGTAAAGAGTCGTCCAGCTTCACCTGTTACGGAAGTACTCTTTTGCAATTTACTGTGAAGTACGGATTTTTTGATTTTGTCAAGTTCTTCATCAGTAAGGTTATCTAAGGATTTGTAGAACTTTTCAAGAAAGGCCTCCATCCTTTTCTCCAAAATTTCCACATTGTACTCTCCAGACTGAATGATAAAAATCAAACCCAATGTTTTTTCGAGTATGGTCATGCCAGAATTGACAATGTAGCCCAGCTGCTGACTGGTACGCAATTCGTTATAAAACTGCGGTTGCATTATATTGTCGATCACCATCAAGGCAACTTGCAATTTCGGGCTGTGTTGCCCAATTTGAACGTCCGTCACTAATGCGGAATTTTCGACCTGCATTTTACGAGTGAAGGTATGGGATTTGCCTTGAGAAACCTGGCGAACACTTGCCAAAAACCGTTTTCCTTCAGGCAAAGTTTTTTCCCCCAGTTTCTCACGCAATACTTTAACTGCATCACGCACCGGTTTCACACGGAGATTACCATAAACAAATCCCTCAATATAAAGTTGGTCAAATAGTTTTTTTGCAAATTTCTTTACTTGATCGAGCCGTATTTTTTTTATTTCTTTTTCATAGTCCATAATCGAAAATTTCTTCCCTTCCAGCAGCAAACTCCTAAAATAGAAGGCCTGATGATAAGGCTGTTGAAAATAAAAATTCTGATAGCGGCGCAGACGAACTTCCTTGAGGTTGTTGAAAGTTTTTTTATCAATCGTGATCGTTTTCAAACGGCTCGCAACTGTTTTTACCAATTCCTGTATCCGATCTGAGTAGCCGCTGAAAGTGAGATTTATTCCCTTTTTGTCCACATTGATTCCATATTCCATGCCTGCCAAACGGACGGGATATCCAAATTCATTGAGTCCCTCACGGATAGCATCCGTATAAAGTTGTGACAAGACGGCATTGCGCGGAGAAGAATAAACATGCGGAGAATTAATCCGTAACATCAAATGCGCTTTCGGAGTTTCAAAACGAAAATCCTGCTGAAACCAAATTTTACCAAACTCATTATCCTGTATAATTATCGGGTTCCCCAATGCGTGTTTACGCAATAATTCCCGTAAAGCTCCTGCATAAACTGCTTTTGGTGGAATATCTGCTGAGGTCAGCAACTCGTCCCACGACTTCCATAATTTTCCCTGAGAGCGTTCAAAACGTTTCAGCACTCCTGCACTAAGCCCTTCTTGCTGCAGTCCCACAATCGATTGATGAGTAAGTTTTACGGTGCCTTGAAAAGCTAACACTTCCAGGCCTTCCGGCAAAAACGGATTTGCTTCCGGAAGATTCAATGCAGAATGAGTTTTTGAGTTGCGCCATTTAATGACCCACTTCGGATTACTGTAAGTCAGTGAATACTCAACACCATAATACTCTTCCTTTTCAGTTGTTTTGACTTCCCGTGCAGCCAAAATAGCCAGCATATTTTCAGGAATCAAACTGTAGAGCATGCTGTCAAAAATGCGTGGTTTGAACTCAGTAATCAGGTACGGATCAATTTCAACAGTGCGCAAAGGGTAGTACATCATCAGCGTGGAAAAAACATTGACTAGGGTTGTGCCTTCAGGCTTTTCCGCAAACCTGTAGTCTACCTCGGACATCCGTTTTACTTCTTCAAAAACAGTACGGGGAAGCCCTGTTTTCCGCAGTAAACGCAAATATTGAAAAACACGCTGGATGACTATTGAATAGTTCTGGAGCCCCTTGGGAGTTAGCTGAATATTTACATCAAAACTAGAAAAAGATTTGTTTGAATCTCCACCTCCTGCAGATAAGCCGGTAGCCAGATTTTCCTGTTTCAGTAACGAAAGCAAACTGCCTTTGCCTTCGTGCCCCAGTAAAAATCCCAACATTCCTAAGGGCTGGCTTTTGTAATAATGAAGAGTACGTGATAAAGGAAACATCAATGTCAGCGAGCGTGTGTCCTTGACAGTTTTAACACGCATTAAGCGAAATCGCGGATCACGTTTCATAAATTTTGTCGAAACCCGAATTTCCGACAGGCTGCGGTTTTTCACTGAATCGAAACGTGGAACGACCCAAGCCTGCAAAGTGTCCAAATCCTGTGGTCCTGCTACAGCCAGCATCATCCGATTACTTGAATAATGCTTTTTATAAAAAGTCAGCAATTCCCCTCTGGTTACATTCTCCAGAGTTTCCAATGTACCGGTGGCAAAATGTCTGGCTGGATGTCCTGCTTCATAAGCTTTGCGTTTCACTTGCCTAATTCTGCGGAAATCATTTGGAATGTTTTTGGAGTGTTCTGAATTCACAGCTTTCAGTTCGCGTTCCACGAGTTCCTGATTGAACAGAGGAGCCAAAAAGAATTGTGAGAAACGGTCCAGACCTTCTTCAAAATAATCCGGATCAACTTCGAAGTGATAATTGGTACGGTCATCGGCAGTATAGGCATTACTGAATCCATCATGCGTCGAAACAAATTTCTGATAGCTACCCTCATCAGGATATTTCTCAGTTCCCAGAAATAGCATGTGTTCCAGAAAGTGAGCCAACCCAAATCGTTCCTTTGGGTCACTCATCGAGCCGACTGCAACCGTCAAGGAAGACGCACTTCGCTGCATGGTCGGATCTGAAATCAGAATTACTTTCATTTGGTTTGGAAGCAAAAAGCGACGGTATTGGCGTTGAGGATAACGAGGATCAGAATTATCCAATCCTCCACCACAAACTAAATCAGAAAATCCTCCCAAAAAACAAATTGTTAAGAATAGTGTCAGAATTTTTCGCATATGAATTTCTCTTGTCGGTTATTTTTGATCATCAGCTATAATGCATTTCATTTTGAGAATATTTGTAAAAAAACGCAATTTGAAAGAAGGCGTTTTTGTATTGACTATCAAAGCATCCGTATTACGATACTTCAATATTTAAATTTTTTCCTGAATAACACAAAAGTGTAATCGAAATTGAAACCAAAGTTAGAGACACTGATTTATGACGTGGACGGTACATTGGCCGATACAGAGAATCAAGGCCACCGAATTGCTTTCAATCGAGATTTCAGGGAAACAGGGCTTGACTGGGAATGAGAAGTTCCTCTTTATCAGGAGTTGTTGTCCGTTACAGGAAGGTAAGAGGCGGATGGAATGTTATTTGGACGAATACCTTCCCTCTTTTGAGCATCAGGATAATTTGCAGGTTTTTATTGCAGATATGCGCAAGTCAAAGTCTCGGCATTACACTGATTTGCCGGCAGAAGGGGCTGTCCCGCTACGTTCGGGAATAAAGCGGTTGATTTCTGAGGCACGAAAGCAGGGCTTACGCTTGGATCCAACTCAAACTTTACATCAACAAGCTGTTTCTAAAATAAGATCAGCCATCCTCCAATAAATAATCAATGGAAAATAAAGAATATTTTGCACGAGCTTCTGAATTATTCAAGAGAGTCGAGGAAAAACTTGATGAGTTTGAAGACGAAATTGACTATGACCCAAGCCCGGACAAGCTATTGGTCAGCTTTGAAGCGAGCGGGGAAAAAATTGTCATCAATACCCAACGGGCAATTAAGGAAATCTGGCTGGCTGGAAATTCGCGAGCTTGGCACTTCCAATTTCAGCAAGAAAAAAATATCTGGTTTGCGAATGCTGAACAAGAAGAATTTTACCAGTGTTTAGCTAATTTAATCTCTGAAAACCTGGGACATGCTGTTTCTTTCAGCTAGTACAGGAATGTGCATATTATCCGTTTAAATATTTCTAATCCTTTTTCCGGTAATCTCCAGATTTTCCTCCGGTTTTTTCCAGCAAATAAACAGACTCAATTACCATACATTTGGTAACCGATTTGCACATATCGTAGAAGGTTAAGGCAGCAACTGAGGCTGCTGTGAGGGCTTCCATCTCAACACCGGTACGACCAGTAGTTTTGGCTGTGACTTGAATTAAAGCATATTCTTCCTCCAACTCAATATCAACATCCACTCCAGAAAGAGGTAAAGGGTGACACATTGGAATCAATTCTGAGGTACGCTTTGCAGCTTGAATTCCTCCAATTACAGCTGTTTGCAAAACCGGACCTTTTTTTGTGCTTCCAGAAACTCTAAGCAGTTCCGCAAGTTCTGCACCTAAGTGCACACGAGCCACCGCAACTGCTTTACGCTCAGTAACAGTTTTTTCGGAAATATCGACCATCCTTGGCAAATCACTTCCGGAAAGGTGAGTAAATTCGTTCGTTGAATCAGACATGTTCTGGTGAATGAACCGGTGAGTTTTATTGTTGGTAATTCCCAAAAGGAATCCAGCGAGAATCCTGCAAAATTTGAGCAGGCTGATACTCTGCTTTGTAATTCATTTTATGAGAATTTTCAACCCAATATCCTAAATATAACCAGCGAATATTGAGAAAACGTGCATACTCTATTTCATACAAAAGTGAAAAAACTCCCAGCCTCCTTGATACAAACTCCGGATCAAAAACAAAATAAACAGAACTGATTAATTCCGGCAAACGATCCAACCAGCCCAATCCAATCAGCTTATTTCCTAAATAGTAACGCAGGATTTCGGTCGGAACTGGAGTTTCGATCAAAAAATCAAAATACTCAATTTCCTCAACTGGGGACTCCGCATCGTGCCAATCTTTCTGGTATTGCTGATAAAGAGCAAAATCTTCCTGATTAAATTCTACTGGATGATGCTCAACACGCACTTCTTTGTTTTTTCTCCAAGTCCGACGTTGCCCTTTGTTTTGAGAAAAATTTTGCACATCGATCCGAATCGGAATGCACGACTGACAGCCTGAGCAAACAGGGTGATAAATGGAAAGTCCACTCCGGCGAAAACCTTGATTCAGCAGAGATGCGTAAACGTCTGCGGTGAGCTTACTTGTCTTGAAGGAAACATTGTACCAAGAATAATCTTCCCGATATGGACAAGGCCCATTGTTAGTCTGATAAAGATTTATCTGGCCTCCGCTCATTTTCAATGTTCAGGAAAGAGGAATAAGGAAAAAGGCGAAAAGGACTTAATCAGGACAATCCGGTGGCAATTACAGTCATGGCAACTTCATCACCTGCTGCTTCAGAGAAGGTGGCCCCCCAGATCAACTCAACGTCTTCGTCAGCCATATCTTCAATGAGTGACATGGCTTCCTGAATTTCATAAGCGCTGGTGTCTTTTGGTCCACTGACATGTACCAAAATGCCTTTTGCTCCACGAATGTCTGTATCTTCCATGAGAGAACCATGCAAAGCATCCTCTACTGCATTCAATGCTCTGTCCTTCCCTTTCGCCACACCACGACCAATGACTGCTTTCCCCATTCCCTTCATTATGGTCTGCACATCTGCAAAATCGACATTGATGTCACCGACTCCGCTAAGCAGGAGAGTGATGCCTCTGATAGCGTTGATCAGCACCATATCAACCATGTGAAAAGCTTCAAGGAAGCTTGTATTCTGTGTGCTGGCATCGAGAAGTTTGTCGTTGGGAATAACCAGTAAAGTATCAGTAAATTCCCGGAGGCGTTCAACTCCAGCAAGCCCTGAATCCCTTCTTTTTGTGCCTTCAAAGGAAAAGGGAATGGTAACAATACCAACAGTCAGAATTTGCTTCTCTTTTGCCAGACGAGCGATAGTTGGAGCTGCACCGGTTCCTGTTCCACCGCCCATTCCGGCAGCAATGAAAATCATATTAGCACCTTCAACAGCTTCACTTAATTCTGTAAGACTCTCCTCGGCAGCACCTTCGCCTACTTCAGGGCGTGCTCCAGCTCCCATTCCGCGTGTTAGTTTTTTGCCAAGCTCTATCTTTTTATGTGATTTGTTACGCTTTAAGGCCTTGACATCCGTATTGCAAATAATCGTCTCTACTTTGTCAAGATCTTCTTCTGCTATTTGCGTGACCACATTCCCTCCAGCTCCCCCGACACCGATTATTTTTATGTTTGGAATAAATGCTTCCTGAACGGGAGAAAATTGTGTAGTTTGTGTTTCTGCCATGAATTACAACTCAAAAAGAAATTAGGGATTAAAATTAAATCTGTTTTGAAATAAGATTGTACGTTGCGTAAAAATCACAGACTTAACTGATCGGTGAGGTGATCTCAATCAACTGCTTACGGTCGGCAATTTCGAAACCGTAAGGAAAATGGATCATGCATTAACGCGAAATTATACACTGAATGCATTAGACTATGGCAGATAACCATCAACAACCAGCCGTAAAGCTGAAAGTCGTCACTTCAAATAAAGGTCAATTCCCCCATCTTTTTAATAAGGGAAAAACTTTTTCAAGATCAAACATGAAAATGCTAGCACAAAAAATATAGAATTTGTTGACTAAACCTTGCAACGATCCGTGAATCATGATATAGCTGTATTGTCGAATTTGCAAACCAAGAATTGTGGGTGGTTAAAAAACCGCTTCAATTCGCTTCTTTCTTGGAACTATTATGATTTCTGAACAAGTTTTTTATCTCTTTCTCTTTCCCTGGATCGTTTTCATAGCCGCTGTTCCGGGTTCTGTAATGACATACATCTTCGCTGGCCTTGCGGCACAATTACTTAATTATCTCCCAGAAAAAACTGGTGATGAAAAATAATGAATCGGATGTTAAGCAAGCGTTTTGTATAGTTTGTCATCCATTCAATCTCTGCAGTTTGGAGGAGACTTGAACCAGTATAGCGCAATGATCACCGATTTTCTGCATAACTGCGGAGAAGCGGAAAAAGAGTTCGTCAGCAGTCAGGAATGGTGGATTATCAGTGGCTCTGTTAAGGTCCAGATTTTCCTCACAAACCTGGAGGACAATGCCGAACTGATTGTTGCATCAAATCTTTTTCAGTATCCAACTCAAAAAGCTGATATTAATGAATATTTACTGAAACTCAACGGTACACTGAAACTCAAAGGAGTGAGTTTTGGTATACGTAACAAGCAGCTGATTTTAAGCTATATCCGTCCCGTTCAAGGGTTGGATCCTGAAGAACTTCAATGGATTATTGCCAGTATTGCAGTCATTGCCGATGAATACGACGATTTCCTGATTGAAAAGTTCAACATGTAGAACGTTATCTTCCTCTCTTTTTGTAGTATGGCTGTCTTCTCTTCTCAATTTTACTGTTTTTACCCGTCTCCTTTGGGACAAATCAGGTTGATTGAAATTCAAGAACACTTATCACAAGCAGATTTTGTTGAGGATCTTCCACAGGCTGAAAACATTTCCGAAACATTTAAGGAATCCTACTCCGCTTTCCTCCTGACCGTCTGCCAACAATTGGATGAATATTTTACCGGCATTCGACAAAAATTCGACCTGAAGTTAAAACCCCAAGGCACAGCTTTTCAGTGTTCTGCATGGAATGCACTGCTTCGGGTACCCTATGGAGAAACCTGGAGTTACCTACAGCATGCCCAGGAGATCAAAAACCCGAAAGCCGTCCGGGCAATCGGCCAGGCAAACGCACGTAATCCTATTCCCATCATTATTCCATGTCACCGGGTAATTGGCAAAAACGGTGAGCTGACAGGTTATGCAGGAGGGTTAGGGCGTAAGGCGCAGTTACTTGAACTGGAGCGCCGTTTCAAGCACGGACAAAAGAATTAGATCGCATTTCATGACCAATACTAGTCGAATCTCCGTGACCGGTGATCACAGAGGTTTCTTCATCCAGAGTGTAAAGTTTTTCCCGGATGGATTGCTCAATTTTCCGAAAATCACCGCCCCACAAATCAGTTCTCCCGATAGATCCGTGGAACAATGTGTCTCCGGCAATCAGCAGTTTTTGGCTTTCAAACAAAAAACACATTGAACCTGGAGTGTGTCCGGGAGTATGCAGAGCCTTCCCCTGAGCCTTATTCATGTCAATTTCCTCTTCATGTTCCAACCATTGATCCGGCGGTGGAGGCTTCTCAAAAGGAATACCAAACATTCGGCATTGATCCTCCAACATATCCCAGAGAAACAAATCTTCACGGTGCAAAGCCAATTTTGCACCAGTTGCCTCTTTCATTTTTCCAGAAGCAAGAAAATGATCCAAATGCGCATGGGTGTGAATAATACGATCCACTTGAAGATCCAATTCAACCAAACGATCAAGTAGTATTTCAGCGTCTCCTCCAGGATCCACGACAATTGCTTTCCGACTAACTGGGTCAGCTAAAAAGGTACAATTACACTGCAAGGGACCAACCGGCTTAGTTTCTACAAAAAGATTAGCATCACTCATGCAGCAGTTCCCTTTTTTATGAATCTCCTTTTTCCGCCTTTATTGCCTTTTGAATGCGGTGCTTCAGCGATTATTTTTTGACAGGCTAATTCATCCAATTTTTCGGGCTCAACACCTTTTGGGATTTTATAGTTTTTCTTTCCTGATTTAATGTAAGGACCGAAGCGACCGTTAATTACCCGAATCTCACCAAAATCATGAATTGTATTTTTTGCTTTTTTCTCCAAGCCCTCACGAATAATTTCATGTGCTGCCTCTAAACTTGTATTCAACGGGTCTTCTCCTTCTGGCAAGGAGAAAAAATCTTTGCCCATTCTGACATAAGCTCCATAACGTCCGTTGTTGACAATAATCTCTTCACCACTTTCGTAATTACCCAAAGTACGTGGCAATGCAAAACATTTCATGGCTTCTTCGTAAGTTACTTCGTTAAGATTGAGATTACTTGGTAAAGAAGCAAAACGTGGTTTTTCCTCATCTTCATAAGTTCCGATTTGAACCATTGGGCCAAATTTACCAATACTCACACTCACAGGTTTACCACTTTCCGAGTCAGTTCCCAATTCTCGTCGTTTAAGCACTTCTGCACGAGTTACAAATTCGTCTTTTTCTCCTACCCTTTGGTGAAAAGGCTCATAGAAATTTCCTATCATTTCCACCCAGTTTTCCTCACCATTCGCAATCCGGTCAAAGTTCCTTTCAATTTTTGCAGTAAATCCCAAATTTACTATTTCAGAAAAATGATCCCTGAGAAAATCTGTGACAACTTCCCCAATAGACGTTGGTTTAAGTCGCTTTTCAGGGGTTACCTCAACATAGCCGCGATCTTGGATAGTTGAAATAGTTGGTGCAAAAGTCGAGGGCCGACCGATGCCTTCAGACTCCATTTTTTTCACTAAAGATGCTTCAGTGTAGCGGGGTGGAGGCTTAGTAAAGAATTGTTCACGTTTTACTGGACCTTCTATTTCTTCTTCCGTACCATCTTCGTGAACAAGAGTATATTTCTGATCTTTTACAGTTAGTACTTGATCTTTTTCTACTTTGGGCAGGATTACGTCTTTTTCACTCATCGATTCTTCCGGATCATCCGTACCTTCCGTGTAGGCCTGCAAAAACCCTGGAAAAACAACTCGTTGTCCTTGTGCCTCAAACAAACATTCTTTATTTGCACCGGCCTCAATTTTTATAGTGGTGCGTGCAATTTCAGCCACAGACATTTGAGAAGCAAGAGCGCGCTTCCATACCAGACTGTAAAGGCGATACTGGTCGGAACTCAAACTGCCTTTGACAGTACTTGGTTTGAGTGAAAAGTCCACCGGGCGAATTGCTTCGTGAGCTTCCTGCGCATTCGTTGAGCGGTTTCTGAAAAATCGTGGTTCTTTCAAACCAAATTTTGAACCGTATTCCGAGTCAATAACCTCCTGTGCCTGCGTGAGAGCCTGTTTTGCAAGTACAACTGAATCTGTACGCATATAGGTAATCAGGCCACCGTTGTAATCAGGGTTATCAAAATTTCCTTCATAAAGTTGCTGTGCAACAACCATTGTTCTTTTGACCGAAAATCCCAATTTGACTGAAGCTTCCTGCTGAATTGTTGAAGTTGTGAATGGCGCACCGGGATTCCGGTTAGTCATACGCTCATCAATTTCGTGCACAACAAAATCTCCCTGCTTCACGCTGGATTCAATCGCCTTGGCTTCAGTTTCATTGACCACTTTTGCAGGCTTGCCATCAAGCTTCTTAAGTTCAGCGGAAAATTCTGAAAATTCCGCACGGATTTTCCAATATTCTTCTGGTTTAAATTTTCTGATTTCTTTTTCACGCTCAACCAGAATATAAACGGAAACACTCTGCACTCTCCCGGCAGAAAGCCCCGGTTTGATTTTTTTCCAGAGTAATGGAGACAGTTCATACCCTACTGCCCGGTCTAAAATTCTACGCGCCTGCTGAGCATTAACCAATTGTTTATCTACTTCCCTCGGATTTTCCAGAGCACTGAGAATTGCTGACTTTGTGATTTCGTGAAACACAATCCTTTTCACTGGACTTTTTTCCAAGCCGAGCGCATTCAGCAGATGCCATGAAATAGCCTCACCTTCACGGTCTTCATCCGTTGCAAGGTAGACCTCGGTTTTTTTATCAATTTGTTTTTTCAGCTCTGCAACTGTTTTTTTCTTATCCTTGGAAATTACATACTGTGGAGCAAATCCATTTTCAGGATCAAAGCCGAGCATACTCGAAGGAAGATCCCGAACATGCCCCATTGAGGCCTTAACGCTGTATTCTTTGCCCAAGAATTTACTAATTGTGCGGGCTTTTGCTGGTGATTCAACAATAATTAAATTTTTTGCCATAAATATCCCATGCATTCAGCATATGCTGAACTGTAATATACAAAAATGGTTTCGTAAAAATGGAAAATTAAATAGTAAAATCAGCGACAGAGGCTACAAATATTTTATTAATTTTTATTAAGTCTAAATGCGACACTAGTTTGTCAATTATTATTATCTGAAACCTTTGTAGCAACCTTACACGAATTGCTACAATTCTATTATTTTAATTCTGACCGTGAATGCACCACCTTGTCAAGCAACCCGTATTCAAGTGCTTCTTCGGCAGTAAACCAATTATCACGATCAAGCGCTTTTTTTATTTCTTCTCTGCTTTTTCCCGTTTGCTCAGAATATAACTTGACCAGATGATCACGCGTTTTCAAAATTTCACGTGCTTGAATTTCACATTCAGAAGCCCGCCCCTGATACCCCATTAACAAGGGTTGGTGAATCATTATCTTTGCCTGAGGCATGGCAAAGCGCCGTCCCTTGTCAGCAGCCATACTCAAGATTGAACCCATGCTTGCAGCAAACCCTGTCACAATAGTTGTCACTGGACATGCAATAAAATTAAGCATATCAAAAATGGCAAAGCCAGAAAATATTTCTCCTCCAGGAGAATTTATAAAAACCGTGACAGGCTCTTCATGACCCTCCTGTTCTAGTAATACCAATTGACTCAACACTTTTGCGGTCAATTCTGCATCGACTTGCTGGGAGATAACAACTGTACGGGACTTGAGCAGCTTGCTCGCCAAGTCCTCCATTTCCTTATTTTCTTTGTTTTTTTCTTTACTCATTTATTGTTCCTGTGTGAACCTTCTAGCATTTTTATCCAATATTTAGTGCGTTCTCCAAACTATGGTAGGGAAAAAGCGTGTGCAAGTTTTTTGTTGAATTAACTTATAGAAAAGCAGGTATCAGCAAACCTTTATATAAATTAGAACTAACAGGAAAAATTAGCACCAACTGCGACAACTGAAGTACATACTATTGTTTTCATAGCATTTTCTGAAATTTGCCTCTATTGTCGATGATTTTTCCATTTGTGAGCCTTATTACAGGCTTTATAATTTATCCGTAAGCATTTTTTTTGCTTGAAAATTATGCAACATTTCGTGCGCCAGCTCCAGGGTTTGCTCTGTAATTTCCTGTCCCCCAATTAAATCAGCAAGGGCTTGGACTCTTTCTTTCTCTGTTTTGAGTGGATTGATTTTTGTATACGTCTCATTATCAGTCAAATGCTTGCTGACCAAGTAATGATTCTCTGCAAAAGCTGCAATTTGCGGGAGATGTGTCACACACAAAGTCTGCTGTCTCTCACCAAGTGAGTGTAATTTTTGGCCCACAATTTCTGCAATCCTTCCGCTGATTCCTGTATCAACTTCATCAAAAATCAATATTTCAACTGAATCAAGTGTGGTAAGAACAGTTTTAAGTGCCAGCATTATCCTGGACAGTTCCCCTCCGGATGCCACTTTGACAAGACTGAGCATTTCCTGTCCAGGATTAACCGTCAGCAAAAACTCAACCTGATCAATTCCTGAGCTTGTACTAGCATTGTTGTTTTCTGAAAATGATGCTGAAACAATGCTAGTGTTAAAACGCGCCTTTTCCATCCCCAGTTGATGCAACTCATCAACAATTGCACGATCCATTTTTTTGGCCTCTTCATGACGCTTTTCTGAGAGCAGTTCCGCTCTCTCTTGTAATTGTATCCTTAGTTGCTCAACCCTATCGTAAATCTCCTGCTCATTTTCATTAAAGTGTTCCAGTGAATCTAATTCTTGCTGAGATTTTTCATAAAGAGCCAACAGTTCTTCTGCATTTTCAAGTCGAAATTTACGTACAAAATGTTGTATTTGACTAAGCCGCTCGTTGATCCATGCCAGACGAGCCGGATCGTCTTCCACTTTGTCACTGTAGTGCACCAATTCCTGGTAACTGTCTTCGACCTGAATAAGCGCTGTTTCGACTCCGGAGCGGATATTTGCACATTCATCATCAATTTGTTCTGCATCACTCAAAAGTTTTCTTGTCAATTCCAGCTGCTCTAAAACCGCTCCATCCTCTTCCTGTAGTTGATGCCTAATCTGTCCCAGAAGCATTGAGAGTTTTTCTACATGAATCAGTCTATTCTCTTCTTTTCGAAGTTCACTTTCTTCTGCAGGCTGTAAATTTAGTTCAGACAAGTCTGCAATAATTTCCCTAAGCTCAACTAAACGAACTGCACGTTCTGCATATTGCTTCTGCAGAGCCTGCTGTTCTTTTTTTGCTGCCTGCAAAGCCTGGTAAGTTTCTGATACTTGACGTCGCAATGTAGTCAATTGGCCATAAACATCAAGAAAATCCAGGTGTGATGAGACCTGCAGCAAAGATTGATTGTCGTGCTGTCCATGAATATTAATCAATTGCCGGCCTATTTTTTTTAGAAAATCTGCAGTAACTGATACACCATTTATATGCCGTTTTTGTCTACCTTTACGAGAAACAAGACAACGCACAATTAATTCGTCATCCAGAGTTATCCCGGAATACTCCAGTTCCCTACGGATGTTGAATTGCTCACCCTGATCTGAATTTGCTGGTATAGAAAATATCCCTTCTACTAAGGCATGCTCCTCACCCGTACGGATGATGCCTGGATCACCACGATGGCCAAGTACAAGCAAAATCGCATCGATCATAATCGATTTTCCTGCTCCGGTTTCACCTGTGAGGATGGAAAATCCTGCTGTAAATTCTACATCCAGTTCACGGATCGTTGCTAAATTTTCTATTCTCAACTGTAACAACATTTAGAAAATATTATTCATTAAAATTGTATTTTGATTAAATATATATAATATCTATAATACTGTTGTGATCATCGTTTTGTACTATTTAATTAAATATATATATTCATAAATATTAAGAAGAAATGATATTTATGAATATATATATAGTTATTCATAATTGTTGAAAATTATTTAAAATCGATTTCTTTAAATAATTATGACAAGCTCGAAAAAAGTTGTCATTTCTGTGAAAATCAGAATCCAGGAACTTATAAGTAACTAAAATAACAAACTCACTCTTTCGTGGAAATGACAAACAAATGTGGCATTTTGGCTTTTTACGATTGCATCACTTATACATTTGGTAGAATTATTGTGAGAAAGATTTTTATTTGATTGATTATATAATTAATCATTCAGGTTAGCTAATATCATGGGAGTGACAGCAAAATAGTCGAACATTTAATTATATCTTTCATGCTCACATTTTTTTCAATGACTGATGCACGCACAAATTTCAAAAATATTTTAGATAAATCTCTCTAACATTATTAGTCGCTGTTTCCACAGTTTGACGCAAATTTGTAGCTTCATAGCCATGATGATTCAGCAGTTGGATAATCGTGTATTCCTGAATCTTTTCAAAATCAAGCAAATCTGTAGATTCATCATAGATCAGTCGTAGTCCATTTTCAATTAGTCTCAACATTTTGTAATTGTATTGTAAGCTTTCAGCTTCTTCTTTTTCGAGTAAAGCTAGTTTACCAAGTTCTCGTAGAGCTACCATGGTTTTTGGATTTTGTAGTTGAGTGAAATCGCTTCCATGTTTCAGCTGCATTGCTTGTGTCAGGTATTCAATATCCAGTAATCCCCCCCGACCTTCTTTGATGTTGCGGCAATTATCTTTTTCTCCTGACAACTCTCGCTCTTTGCGTTGCCGAAAATGATGAATTTGCGCATTCATATCTATCGGCGGAGTCCATTCATAAACCGCACTACGTATTCCATCTTCTACTTCCTGCAGCCATCCTACTTCACCACTACCTCCAATTACCCGGCCTTTTATCAAGGCTTGATGTTCCCATGGTAACGATTTTTCATGGTACTTGAGATATTTATCCAAAGGGGTGACCAACACACCGGCGTTTCCTGATGGTCGAAGGCGTGCATCGAGCCTATAGGCATAACCGGTACGAGTCATAGTGGAAAGACTGGAAATAAGACGCTGAATTAATTTGATCCAATATTCCTGTGCACCGATTTCACGGGGACCGCTTGTAGTTCCCTCACCGGAATGAATAAATATCAAATCAAGATCAGAGAGATAGGTCAATTCGCCCCCCCCCAGTTTACCCAAACCAATAATTGCAAATTGCCCTGTTCCACCATTTGCGTCCCGGACTTCCCCATATCGTTGAATTAACCATTTTTGAGACAATCGAAAAGCCGCCTGTACAATAACCTCAGCTAGCAAGGTCAATCCTAATCTGGTTCGTTCGTATGAAAGCACACCTTCCATTTCAGCGCTTCCGAGTAGAAATGTGATGGTGTGCTTGAATTGCCGTAACTGATCAATTTTAGCTTCTTCATTTTCTGCACAGCTCTGCAACTGTTCTTCAAGCTGTTCTGTCCAAGTTATTGCTGAAATTTCAAGTGTTGAATTATCCAGTTGTTCCAGCAGGTCCAAGTGATTGAGTAAATAATTCCACAGCATCTCACTGGTTTCTGCAATTCTCGTCAAACGTGAAAGTGCAGACGGATGCTTAAACAGTTTTCGATAATAGCCAATTTGCACCCCAACTGATTCGAAGAGGCGCTGAAAACGATTTTTTGTACTCTCATTCATAAGCGGAGCAAGTTGCTGTGAGAATGATTCAATAAACCGCTTTTCATCTTCAGTGAAACTTTGCACACGTGCGCTGCTACGGATAGCCGCTTCAATTTCAAGATGTTTACGACTAAACAAACCGCTGAAAATCGCACGCACCCGACCCATCACATCTTTCAAATCACTCAAAAATAGTTGACGTGCTTTTTCAATATCAAATTCGCTGTACCCTAAATTTCTGGCAACCTCCTGTTGTAGTTCAACCTCAGAGGGCAAAGTGTGTGTTTGCTGTTCCTCACGCAGCTGAAGGTGATGTTCCACTCGCCGCAAAAACAAATATGATTCTTCCAGTATGTCCGCATCACGTCTCGGAATTAGCTCTGCTTGACGCAATTTTTCCAAAACTTGTAGCGTTCCTGGGATACGTAGTTCCGGTTTTTCACCACCATATAACAGTTGAAAAGTTTGCACAAAAAATTCAATTTCGCGGATTCCTCCTTTGCCTAATTTTACATTCAAATAGCTTTCCCGTAGATGTTCCTCTTCGATACGCTCCTTCACTTTTTCTACATCACGCAGTACTCCTTCGTCCAGCAATCTTCGATAAACAAAAGGGGTAATCATGCTTATAAAATCTTTTCCAGACTGCGTTGTTCCAGCAACCGGGACAGCTTTTATGAGGGCTTGGCGCTCCCACATTTCTCCACTTGCGGTATAATATAATTCCATTTCATCCAGAGACTGAACAAGTGGCGCACGTTCACCTCCAGGACGCAATCGCATATCCATTCGTTCCAAAAAACCTTCCACGGTTACATCTGCCATCACGTCGATCAATATCCTTGCAGCCTTCATCCGCAGTTTATAATCATGGTCAGGATCTCCGCTAAGTGGCTCATTATCATGAATAAACATCAAATCAACATCGGATGAATAGTTAAGTTCGTTGCCGCCTAATTTCCCCATTGCCAATATCATAAATGGATAAAGCTGTTGGTGGCTTTCACTTTGCGAGGAAAATGATTTGCAACTTGTTTCTCTAGTCGTGTCCGGAATATTACCATTGGTGAGGAAATCCGTGATTCCCAACTCGTGATTCGTGATTCCTGAAAGGGCTGCTCGTAAACAGCAAATAGCAATAGAAGAGAGTTCTTCCAGAGTTTCTTTAAATGGACATAGATGTGCCAAATCACGGACAGTTATCCGCAAATATTCTTCGTATTTGTAGCGCCGTAAAATATTCTTGAATTCCGGAAGTGAAAATCCAGTCAGCTGATCCAGCCGTTTCCGGAGTTCTTTTTCCATAACTTCTAAATCCTTTTTTCGTAACAGGAAAGGAGACTCCAGCAACTCTACAGCAAGTTGCGGATTCCTTTTTAAACGATTTGCGAGAAAATTACTGCGTCCAAAAATGTACAGGAATGCTTCTATGTTCGGACGACTCCAGTTAAAATTACTGCTGAACTTGTTCTGGAAAGCTACGGAAAAATCAATAAACTGGGTCAGCGCGGTTTCTGGTGTTCCAGAAGAGAGTATAATAGGAAGGAAATGAGGAAGGTGATCTGCAATTCCACAAATTTCAATACTCTCCTCTAACAGAGACGCCAGTCGTTCCGAAGAATTGGAGGAGAAAGGCGAAGAAGAGCCCTGCAAAATTGCTTTCCAGTTTCTCTGCTCAAACAAGGGAAATAGGTTTTTAATCCAGTCGTTGAGGTTCACTTTTATTTCTTTTTTTTGTTTCAGGTGCGAGCACAGTTTAGCATAAAATAATACTCGTCAGAAATAAAAAACAACTCTTTGATGCTTGTTGATGGCAGTCTAAGTTTGTACTTTTATCCACTTGCTAAGAAGCTTTATGCCTGTAAAATCTTGAGGATATCCTGCTACATTTACAGCAAATTTATATTACCTAGCATTAGCTACTGATAATAAAGTTATTAGACTCAGAGCTGGTTTTTTTGGAAAAGATCTAAGGTAGGGATAAACGAAAACAGTAGGGCGTGGGAACAAAATGCTCCCACGTAAAAGTCAGATTAACAGTTGAAATACAACTCAAACTCATGTGGGTGGGGTCGGGAGTCGATGGCTTTGACTTCTTCTTCCATCTTCCAATCCAGCCAGTAGTCGATAACATCCTTCGTAAAAACTTCCCCTTTGAGCAAAAATTCGTGGTCGCTCTTCAGGGCTTCTAGAGATTCGTAAAGTGAACTAGGCATCTTACCTATTTGATTCAGTTTTTCCGGAGGAAGATCATAAATATTAACATCCATCGGTTCCCCTGGATCAATTTTATTTTGGATTCCATCCAATCCTGCCATCATCATTGCCGGAAAGGCAAAATAGACATTGGCTCCAGAGTCTGGACAACGGTATTCAATCCGACGACCTTTTGGTGAATCTACTACTGGGATTCTGACGGTTGCGGAGCGGTTGCGATTTGAATATGCCAAATTAATCGGTGCTTCATAACCGGGCACGAGGCGTTTGTAAGAGTTAGTTAATGGATTAGTGAACGCAGCTAAAGCTGGGGCATGCTTGAGAATTCCACCAATATAATGCAGGGCCATTTCGCTCAACCCTCCGTATTGATCTCCAGCAAACAAGGGCTGACCGTCCTTCCAAATCGACTGGTGCGTATGCATTCCACTACCATTATCTGAAAACATCGGTTTAGGCATGAAAGTCGCTGTTTTGCCATATTCTCTTGCAACATTACGCACTACGTATTTGTAAAGCTGCATCATGTCGGCAGTCCTCAGCATAGTATCAAACTTAATATCAATTTCATGCTGAGCAGGCGCTACTTCATGGTGTTGTGCTTCAATGGTAATTCCTAATTCCTGCATGGCTAAAACCATCTCTGCACGAATGTCGCGGTCCTGGTCAAACGGGGCTGTGGGGAAATATCCTGACTTGTGACCAATTTTGTATGCCTTGTTTCCACCCGCTTCTTCGGCACCGGAGTTCCATGGGCATTCCGTAGAATCAATTGAATAGAACCCCCCCTCAGGACCTTGTGCATAACGCACGTCATCAAACATGAAAAATTCTGCCTCAGGACCAATATAAATTGTGTCGCCAATTCCAGTGGAAATTAGATAATTTTCTGCTTTTTTTGTCACACTTCGTGGATCACGGCTGTAATCTTCACCGGTAACAGGATCTTGAATATCACAAATAATAGATAATGTCTGAACTTCATAGAACGGATCCATTTTTACCGTTTCAATATCCGGCATAACTTTCATATCGCTGTTGTCTATTGACTGCCAGCAACGAATGCTGGAACCGTCGAACATACGACCTTCCTCCAGCATCTCTTCTGATAAGTCTGAAACTGGAACTGCAAAGTGCTGCCATGTTCCTAGAAAATCGATAAATTTCAAATCCACCATTTCCACTTCATTTTGTTTTGCAAATTCAATAACCTCTTTTGGAGTAGTCATAACTTATTCCTCTTTCAATATATTAATTATTTAGCAACCACAAAAACACGGGGTAATAAACCTAAACCACTACTGGTGGCAAATACCAAGCCAAAAATCATCCTACTGATATTACATGTATTTAATTATTTTTACAAGAAAATTAGCATATTATTTAAGCAACTGCATATAATTTAGTCAAATAAAGAATTCCAATACACCATGAACATGCAAAGAGAAAATAATTTGCCAGCGATTTTAAAGCTAATATCGCATGAGTTCTGGTATATTGCTTGCTTTGCTCAAAGCCTATATAAATAAAATCAAAAACTGTAATTTTTCTGGTTCATCTATGAGTGGCATGACCAGCCTTGTCCAGGCGGCAGGCGTAATTGAGCATAAAATGGAAACTGTTTCCAACAACTTGGCAAACGTCAACACAGTCGGTTTCAAAGAAGATCAGCCATCATTTAGGGAGGTTCTTTCCACTGTACAACGGATTGCTCCGGAATCCCTGGAAGAGCGCTTTTTGTCGCACGAATATCTTGATGACTATGTAGGCATGGACAAATCTGCCGTGGTTGTAGATGAGGTGGGGAAGAATTTCGAGCCTGGACGGATGCGTTCCACGGGTAATGATCTGGATTTTGCACTGGCCAACGAAGGATTTTTTACTATTGCAACTCCTCAAGGAGAGCGTTTTACACGAGCCGGTAATTTTCAACTTGATTCTACAGGCCGCGTTGTCACAAATGACGGTTTTCCGGTTTTAGGTAATAATGGCGCAATCACCATTAAAGAAGGTTCTGTTCATGTCAACGAAAGTGGACAACTTAGTGTAGATGGAATAATTTTGGACAGCTTCCATTTGGTACGTTTCCGTAATCAAGATAAATTGCAGAAGCTCGGACAGGGATTTTTTGCACCGATTAACATCAATGATGTGCCGATCACTTCTGATGAAATCCGGATACAGCAAGGAATGCTTGAAGATTCAAATGTGAACAGCATGCTCGAAATGACTCGCATGATCACGGCGACACGTGCCTATGAGTCGGTACACCGTGCACTTTCGAGAATTGATAAATTAGATGAGAAAGCCATCAGCATGGTTCAAGCGTAATTTTATGTTACGAATATTTAAACCACAATTTATGATAATCTGATTCAGGAGTTTACCGCTTTATGATGCGTGCACTTTATACGGCTGCTACCGGAATGAAAGCCCAGCAGAGAAACATCGATACAACTGCCAACAACTTGGCAAACGTTAACACCACAGGTTTTAAAAAGAGCAAGGTCCAGTTTCAGGATTTACTTTATTACAATGAGCGCAGCGCCGGTGTTCCATCATCAGTTTCCACCCAGGTTCCGGTCGGAATTCATGTGGGGCATGGTGTGAAGTACGTCAGCATTGATAAGGTGCACACTCAGGGCAATCTGGAAAATACCGGCAATGATTTGGATATGAGTATTGACGGGATAGGGTTTTTCCAAATTCTCCAACCAAATGGAATAATCGCTTATTCACGCGATGGTCACTTCAATGTGGACGGAATGGGTCGCCTGGTGACAAATGACGGAATGCTGATGGATCCTGAAATAAATATTCCGACTGATACCAGAAAAGTACAAGTCGGAATAGATGGAACTGTATCTGTATTTTTGCGAGATGAAAATTTACCTGAAGCACTCGGCAGCATTCAGTTAGCACGCTTCCAGAATCCTGCTGGTCTGACACCAATCGGAAAAAACCTTTATCTCTCTACTCCAGCTTCTGGAAATGCTGTCGTGGATGCACCTGGTTCAAGTAACATGGGAACTATCACACAGGGGTTCTTAGAGCGTTCAAATGTGTCATTAGTTGAAGAAATGGTAAATATGATTACTGCGCAGCGGGCTTATGAGGTGAACTCCAAAGCCATCCAGTCTGCTGATGAAATGCTGCAAAATACCAACAATCTGATTCGGTAGTGAATTAACCCCAAGAACATAAAAACGCAAAGTAAAAGTTTGATAAAAATTAATCAACCGCAATGGATGCCAAGAAACGCAAAAATACTTGCAGTTCCTTAGTCCACTCGGTTGTTAAAACAACAAGGTTAGTCGATGAAACGTTCTCAGCATCGTTACGGATTTTTGATGCTACTAATTTTATTATATTCCGCAACTGCATTTTCCGGCGGAAATAATATTCCTGAAGCTCAGCAAATCAAGATTTTCCTGCCCCAATCTTCAGTAATTAACAGCGAAAAATACCGACTCGGCGAGATTGCCCAAATCGAGGGTGAAGATTATCTGCTGTTGGATAATCTTGCAAAAATTATCATCGGACGTTCTCCTCTACCCGGAAGAAAATTGACTGTTACCCGCTCCTTGATTCTCTCCCGCTTACGCTCCCACAAAGTCGACATCAAAAACTTTGTTTTTCCAGGATCAGACTCAACCAGCATTCAAAGAGCAGCACTCAAAATTTCAGGAAAAGACATTGAGCAAGTAGTTCTGAATCACATTAAGGAGTCAAATAATAATCCGGACTTGAAACCTCGCCTGTTGGCAAAAACTCGTGATATTTTTCTGCCAAGAGGACAGGTAAGCTATGTGATTACTTCAAAAGGAAATATTAAAAAGGAAGGCGGCTACCGGAATTATGAAGTTGAGTTCAGCATCGATGGCAAAGCATTCAGGAAAGTTTCAGTGCGGACATATTTAAAAATATACAAGGAAGTTTATGTTGCACGCAATACTATCAAACGTAACCATATAATTGAGGAATCGGATTTGCTGAAGGTCCGCAAAAATGTGGATCGAATGCCACGTGAATATGTGACAGACAAAGAACAGTTAATTGGTAAAATTTCCACACGCACAATCAACCCCAGCGAAGCGATTCGAGGCAACACTGTTACAGCGCCACCGCTGGTGAAATCTGGAGATCGTTTACAAATTGTTTTTGAAACACCTTTTTTACGCCTTTCTGCTCCCGGAATTTCCCTGGCCAAAGGCCGTAAAGGAGAACGTATTCCAGTGAAAAATGTTGACAGCAAGATTGTTGTTTTTGCGACTGTTAAAACCAGAAATGTAGTGCTGGTGAATTAATAAAGTCAGGTCAATTAAAGATTAATAATTTATTAAATAGTGTCTCGATTATCTTTTCCATTTAAGCGTTTTATTCATTGGTCCCTGTCTACATTTCTGGTCCTGGGCCTCATAGGTTGTACTCCTTCTAGACCGCAACCCAAGCCGCCTGCTGAAGTTTTGGCCGCAAATGCGGTGAAGAAAATGAAAGACAATTTAAAACGGACTGCAAAACGCTTGAGGCGTAAACGAATTTCCAACAGCAGAAATCGCTATGAAGGTTCTCTCTGGCGCTATGAATCCTCGTTTGGAAATTTGCTCAGAGATCACCGTGCCCGCTTCCGTGGTGATTTACTGAGAATCAATGAGGTGAACTTAATAGTCAACGTGCCTCCTCCCAAAATTGCTTCAGAAGGCCAACCGGCCGGAGGTGCTGAAACAGCAAGCGTTGCTCTTGAAGCCCTGACGCTCAGAGACTCAATAGAAGAAGAACAAAACGATATTTTAAGAGCCCTGGACGCTCTTTCTGCACGTGTCATCCGGGTGCTCCCGGATGGAAACATGATTATCAAAGGTCAAAAAATTGATTATCGCCAGCGCAATCAAGTCCGCTACATTACAACTGTTACTGGGATTTTACGCCCTGCAGACGTAAATGATTCAAACATTGTATCCGCCAGCAAACTCGCCAACCCAAACGTTAAAATCAAGCGTCAGCAAAGTAGAAGCTTGGTCCGTAAACGTTTAGAAAAACTCGCCCCCTTGCTCGGTAAGCAAAAAGCCGGAGTCCTAGGCCGTCTTGGTGAATTGGCCAAAGGTAGCACTCAGTAACGCGAACTGGGATTTTCCTGTTCTTTCTTCTCTCTCAGTCTTTTCAGCACTGACAGCATAACCAGCGCTGATTATATTCTAAAAAGCCTCAAAAACTCAACTCCGACTCTTACTGACTGTGCCACTCAATACCGCAGAGTCCCTAATTTTCATTCCGTTTTTTTCAAGGTTTTGTTATACAGGTAGATATCGATTCAATTTATTTGTTAAATCGCATTTGTTGAGTAATTTTATGACGACTGATTCGAGCACCGATACATCTTCCCAACTCGACCAACAACTGAAGTTGCTTTGCTCGTTTAATATTCAGGTTCCATGTAATCCCCAGGGAGATTTTGCTGCCAGCGGATATAAAAAACTTTTGCAGTCCCTCAAAACAACTCAAATCAGTGATTCTTTGCGAGGTTCCTACCACGATGAACATTTAAAAAAATGGAAAAAGTACGCACAAAGGGAATTTAATGAGATGGGACGTATAAACCGCTTACGTTTGGAAAGTCTAGTGGAACTTTCTGATGAAAAAATGCACCGAACTATGTTTGAATGGATGCTACTTTTTGACATCAATCCGGAAGATTCTGCCCCGTTGGAGGTGCAGGGAAAGACTGGTAAGTTTGATGAAGAGGGCAAACCTATCTTGCATACTATGACATTCGATGTTTTTCAGAAAGGAGCAATTCACGGTATTGAAGGACTCGAAAGGTTTTTACCTTCTGCCTCAATAAAGGGAGAAGCAGGAATGGATGCATATCTCGAGGAAGAATTTGCTGGAACAGACCTTGTGAGTCATTTCAAACAAGGTTCAGGGCACCTGATCAAGGCCCTGACAACTATTGGAAGTTTAGGTGGAATCGGACATAAACCTGATTCTGATATGGATGCACAGATTATTATCAACACAAATCCGGAATTTAAATTTAACTGGAATGACGCAGATTATTTAGTAGCTCTGATTGCAAATGTGATTGAGTGTTTTTATGAAGACTATTACCGCAATGGTTTGAAAGCTGAAGAACGAACAAAAATATATAAAACGGCCATTCAAACTTTAAATGAACAATGCAGTGGCAGCTTAAACGAGGAAGAACAGCGCGTGATTGAATTTATCTTTGCCAGTAGCTACCGCAAGGAATTACGTAAATTGATTCAAGAACATTTACAAAAACGGCCAGCAGAAGAACAACAACAATTCTTCCAGAAGTCTGTCATTAAAACTTTGAATAAATTCCCTGATTGTGAGGAATTGCTGGAACCACTTAATAATTTTTTCTCTTTTATGAAAAAAGACGGTGGTAATTTACAGCGGGAGGCCTTCCCCTATTCTTTAAAGCAATTCAGTAAAGAAAAGATACTAAATTGGTTGGTGTACTATTACCGCACCACTTTTCTGGATGAGGCTGGTGCTCGTCAAGTTTTGTGGCGTTATGCTGTCAGTAACAACCTGACACCGGAGTCTCTTCCGGAAGAGAAGCAGAATGAATGTTTTTTGAGCAGCTTGACAAATAATTCTCAGCTGTCACAACTCTTGACCGATTTTTTTGTGCACCTTTCCAGTAAGGTGGCTTTTGCTTCCCGGACTAAAGTTTCGAGGGCTATACAAACACTTAAACAGCATTTCAACTCCAAGAATCTAACTATTGAAGAAGGACTGGAAAAGAGGATTTTATCGAAACTTGAAATAAAATACAGTTCACGGACCGTTGAGATGATTGAAATTTTTTCAGACGGACAAGCCAGAGATCTTGAAGCTGAAATTGAATATCCGTTACATCTCAAAATCCAGCAGGTCGAGGCTTACATGGCCAAAAAATATCCAACCACCGAAATTCATTTTTTTGCTAACATTATGCGTAAGCAGCGCAGCGGGCAGCATACTCCTTTTTTGGTCTCTCCGGAAGGAAGCACGGCTTATGCACTGATGCTTAACGATTTTCTGCTCAACCCTGCGACAATGATCTGTGGCACTACACCAATGCCTTTTGATCTACCGAAAAATTTTAAAATCCTCTCTTCAATTGGAGTTTTTCCTGAAGCGGAATGGACTCTAAAACAGAACCTTGCTGCAGAATATATAAAAACATCTAAACCTGCAGAAAATGATGGTGGGGAAAGTCCGGTAAAAGTGGGTACGCCAGATAAGAAGCAAATACTGGATGAGGAAACAGAATCATTTGTCTTGGGGAAACTACCAAATTGGGGTGAAATAATCATTCCGCGTGAAATGTTTTTGGGACATGCAATTCCTATCTTTTTAAGGGAAAGTGAGAAAATCAGTCACAGGAACCTTCCCAAAGCTTTGCTCAATTGTTGGTGGCTGGAAATGATTGTCTGCATTGATGAAGAAGATGAACTGCCTACAAGTTTGACCCGACTATTGTGGAATCCAGAGGGACGTTACTTTATTCGAGAAAATCGTAAAGGACCTCTGATTGATGCTATTATCAAGATGGAAGAAAACTACCCTGCTTTGCAGTTGGACCCGTGGTGGTTGAAATTTACTGAAATGCTAGTGCGTTTTGAAAGCTATGAACAAGAGGAGGAGGAGGAACCGGATTTTGAACTCAACACGCTATCTGAAACTCAAAAAAATATTGTTTTTTGCTTTACACAACACATTCGAATTTCTGATGTTATCAATTTTGGTGATGAAGGGAATCCGGTCTGGCTTGACGAAAATGCAACTTGGCGCACCAGAGCCCTGGTTGATTTTTATAACATTTTCTTCTCTATACCTGAAGACCGTCGGGAACTAATTCGCTTTTCAGAGGGAAGGGATGATGCAGGCAACAAAATGGAAAAAATACTCAAGAATCTTTTTCTTGAGTCAATGAACCGGGTTGAGAAAAAACTTTGCAATATTGGACATAGTCGCGCACTTAGGCAAATATCCAATCAGCTGGCACGCTTGAGTGAGGAAGGCTTTGATAAAGAGAAGGCAACCAACATTCTCAGTCCTCTACTGGACGTTGTCAACCAGCGTGTATCAATTGAAGACCGGAAGGTGTTGGTAAAACTTAAAAAGAAAATTCCACTCAACAAAATTGAGCAAATGCAGGTCAAGATCGTATACGAGGAATTGCAAAAACTGAAAAGCGTGCAAGGCAACATTGTTGATTATTTTAATCAATTCAATTTAAAAATGGAGGAAAGCTGGGTCAGAAAAACCATCACAAATGCAAAGGTAAAGATTGCAGGTAACCCCTTGGAAAATGTGATATTCAAATTCCATTTTGAAAGAAACTTTGAAAGAAAACATTTTCAGGTGCCTTTGCCGATCTCAAAGTGTTTGAGTATTCCAAGATCGCGGATAAAAGTTGATTTTGTGCGGAAGAGTGGAAAGTGGCAATTCAGTTCAATGCTAAGCAGCAAAGAAACTGACGGCGGCGAAATTGGTGTGGAAACGGTAATACCGATGTTTGAGGCAAACCTGGTGGAAGGCATAGCCCGCTGTACTTTTAGTGGTTATGTTGGTTTTGGCGGGGAAGATCTTTCGACCTTTGAAAAACCTGTGGCTCAGGTTCATAGTGATGTCGCAATGAATTCAATATCAAGCGGTGCATTGTTCACATTGGCTGCTGAAATAAAAACTTTTTTCTCACCATTTCCCGTTTCATCGCGGGAACTAATGGAAAACAAACATTACATCCGAGATATTTTGATGGTCTGCAATGTCAACAAACTCAATATAATTTCGGCAATAGTACGTGATAATCTTGGTGAGCAATTTGTGATTAATTATGATATTCGAAAAATTATAATCAAGAAGGTTCCACCCAAATTAAGAATTGGCGGAGATACAGCCCTGGCTGAGTTTTTTATGCGAATCAACAGCAGGGAGTGCCGTATTTTGTTTATGCGACATTTATCAACCCTGAAAATTCCATTATTAGCCTCTAACCCGCCTCATTTGAAAATTTGGGTCAATGGTTCAAATTACAAATTCCCAATTTCCCCAAAATTTCAGCAGAAATATCTCAACGGGATTGCCAACAAACTCTGGCCTAATGATTCGATTGGTACAAGAGAACATTTGCAGCCACATCCCTTGACTAGAACATTTGATGAGATCGGCAGAGCATCGCTATATGGCTAATTTCATCTGATCAGATGTAGGTGACGTGAATCAGAACAGAAAAAAGTTTCCATATCAAACCATTGTCCGTATAATGGCACTATCAGGTGATTTGAAATTTTTATAACCAAGTTCCTTAGCTAAAACATGGCCTCAAAAGAACCGAAAGAAAATCCTAATACACCCAATATAAATTTCATCGGTTTTCAAAAACAACTTCGTGAAATTGCCAAAGATATTAAACAATCTAATAAAAAAACCGGGCTTAATAAAATTTTTGGAGGCAAACAGGAAAATCCGCTTGTAGACGGAAGTATCCTGCAGAGTGAAGCTCCAGATAACAAAGAGGTCTCAAAGTTAATCAAAAACTTAGATAGCAACCCAACCAATTCTCTGGCTCGTTTGCGCCTAGTGAATGTTGTGTTGGGAGTCCGCAAAGATCATCACCTGCAAACTCACCTAGACATGATGCTGCAGGCTTCAATTCCTATTTATCTCGGGGATATCTCTCCAACTTTTCTGCAGGCAGTTGTGCATGCTTATCGTTCTTATTTGGAGCGTCTGGCAAATATTCACAAACATAAAATGATGGCCATTAGGTCAGAAGAATTAAAAAATGTAAACATGAGTGGGATAGATGTAGATGACGAATTCACCGAAGATGAAAATGTTAATGATATGGCTTCAGTGAAAACCGAAATTCAAATTGCAGAGGCTTTGATAGAAAATTGTGAATCAGTAATTCAAAATATAAAAACCAAGATGACTTTATCCCTTTCACATGAAGAAATTGAGGAACTGATTGCTGGAGAAAAAGCATCCAGTTCTTTTTTTGGTGGAGTCGAAGAAAAAGTAGATCCAAACAAGCAGAACATGATTATAAGTAAAGCTGTACAGGCGATTGAAATGCTTAAACAGATTCCTTTGCTGCAGGGTGCTGGACTTGATTTGGCACAACAGTTGGGTCGAATTGACAACAAACTGACTTATCCACTGGTTATGGAGGGGCGAATTCATATGCAGGCCCTCAATTATCAATTATTACGGGTTGAGAGTGGTGACCGCAGTGCACAAGAAAACATGGCTCCTGTCTACAATCTCGCTGTTGTGGCTTACCGCAAAGCATTAAAACTTACATCAAAAAAAACTCCCAAAAAAGCTGATCTTCCAGTGCTGACAGAGTTCGGAAACATCACCTTTTATGGTTTTATTCACCGTGACAGGATGCGCTTTACCGAGGAAGGTATAAAGACTTTGGTTAAGTTAGGAAAAGATTCTGTGGATGCTGCTGTGAATATTGATGATAG
>ERZ651768.215-NODE-215-length-42443-cov-15.001369_pt1 | contig 42443 bp, 37 predicted proteins | sample MGYA00514754_ERZ651768 | MGnify/ENA metagenome assembly ERZ651768
TGCTGAAGTGGGAGTCCTCAGGAGGCTGAACCGGCGCCTTGTTGATTTGAAATTTTACCTCCCTGGGACTAGCCCCCTCCCCCTCCTCCTCCTCCAACTCAGTAACTGATATTGTTCGTGTTTGGCGTGCGGTTCAGCGATTCATCGAGCAATTATAGACCCCCATCTCTGCTGCTATTTCCGAGAGATAGCGGCCTGCTGCATCCGGCATCGATTCGGACCAGGTAATCAGCACTTTCTCTGCTCGAAGGTGCCGGTTGGCGTCAAGCACAGTGGAACCTGCAGTGTAGGGATAAGCATCCAGTCCGAGAGGCTGTTTCTTGCGTGCATGGTCTATCATCGCAAGGGTTTCCACGGACCGTCCGTGGCAGGATGTCCCGCTGCACTTGTGATGTGAAATCACAATGGGGACCTGTGAATCGGATCCGATGGCAAAGGTCTCTTCGAGCGATTCCGTTATCCGGTCCCCCTCATCACGCATATGAGTGGTATGAAGGGCGCGGTGGGCATGAAGAATCCCGGCCAGTACAACTACTTCCCCGGTCGGAGCGGCATGGGCGGGTGGATAGAAGAGACCTGTACTCATTCCACATGATCCCGCTTCAAGGGATTTCTCCAGCATGTCTCCCATCTGCCCTATCTCAGCTGAAGTTGCCGGACGGTCATAGGAATCCATGACAGACGCCCGAAGGGTGGTGTGGCCTACCTGGCAGACCGCGTTAAGAGACGGCGGATTATCATCAAGGGCCTTCAGATAATCGGCAAAACCATGGAAGAACTCATCCGGATGCCTGCCCAGCAGATCCAGAGGTGCAGGAGGGCGGCCTTGCATTTTCAATGGTGCAAGGCTGATTCCGCAGTTGCCGGTAACCACTGTTGTGACTCCCTGACTGACCTTGCAGTTCATATTGGGATCAGTCAGCAAAACACGGTCATCGTGAGTATGCGTGTCCACAAATCCTGGACAGACGACCTTTCCTTCGATATCAATTTCCTGCTCTCCATGAAGATTTCCGATCTCTCCCAGATCAAGCAGCCGGTCTCCGGAAATAGCAAGGTCTCCGGTTGTGGAAGGAGAACCCGTGCCGTCGATAATTCTCGCGTTGCGGAAGATCAGATCAGGCTGCAGCATGTTAGACATATTTCATTTAGGTTGATCTTAATTCAGTTTGAAATTTAATAATCACTGTTCATTCCTTTATTTCCTGAATTTTTCTGCTTCATTTCCCAAAGCTTAAAATATCGAACAACATAATTCAGTGCATCAAATACAGAGCAAAATAATCCCGGCAGTCCGTCCCTGAATCCTCCCTTAAAAATATAACGCCTAATAAAACGAGTAAATGGTTTAAGTAATGTATAACTCAGGGTATTGAGAAAATTAACTTCGAGTCCTGCATCCCTTAGATATTCAGCTTCTACACCTGTATAGAAATTGAACTTTCTTAAAAACTGGCTGATGTTCTGATACGGGAAATGCAGCATATCGTTGCTCAATTTTCCGATGCTTCCTTCAACCACCAATTTTTCATGCACGTGCTTATTAGGGAATCTTGCCTTGCCTTTACGGAAAAGGCGCAACTGTGTATCAGGATATTGACTCCCATGACGCAGCCAATGCCCAAAATAATGATTTCGGCGGTTCAGCCTGAATGCTGAATGTGCAGTATCCTTCACAGCATCTTTTATCTCGTCAACAAGCTTTGCCGGAAGGCGCTCATCAGGGTCTATGTAAAACAACCACTCTCCTGTAGCCTGATCCATCGAATAGCTTTTGTTGATATTTAAGTTTTGATTATTCGGGCGAGAAAAAACCTTACAACCGTGATCTTTTGCCACTGCCAAAGATTGATCATGACTTTCACAATCTACATACACAATTTCAGAAGCCCATTGCAGCTCGGGAAGTAATTCACGCAAATGATCAACTTCATTGTGTCCAATTATAGTTACGCTGATTTTCATTGAAATTTAGTTGGGGAACTTATATTTTTACCCAAAATTATTTTCCTTTTTATTTCATAATTACAAAGTGTTCAATCTAAATCATGTCCAATCTGTTGTCAATATTGTAGAAAAATCCTGTTGATGCATAAGATTCTTTCCTTTCAGAAATTTCCCGGTAAATAAGACGATTTACTAATAATCTTCTTACACCTCCAAACTCTTGACACTAAATATCTCAATGTCATATCTTTAGGTTGTGGTGTATTTATGCATATGTGCCTGCAATTCAATTTTAAGGTCAGATCGTAAAGAAAAGTTTAATGTTCAAAACAGTTAACAAAGATGTCTGGGTTTTTGATGTGGAATGGGTCCCTGATCCGGAAGCAGGAAGAAGACTTTTTGAACTTCCTGAAGATACTCCGGATATTGATGTATTAAAGCAAATGTGGGAAGAAGGAGGAGCAGATGAAGAAAATCCTATGCCTTACCTTAAGACTTCAATTTGCAGGATAGTATCAATTGCAGCTGTTATCCGTACTGAAAAAGGGAACGGCAATGTAGCCTTGTCTTTAACATCATTGCCTCATAATGTTGATGATCCCAAACAAACAGCGGAAGCAGAAATCATATCAAGGTTCCTCAATGCAGTAGGCGACAAGAAACCCCAGTTGGTTGGCTTCAACTCAGCAAAAGCGGACCTGAAAATACTGGTACAAAGGGCCACTGCCAATTCAGTACAAGCCGCAAAATTCGCTAAACGGCCAAACAAGCCCTGGGAAGATTACGATTATTTTGATGCCAGAAACAGTGAAGGTCATATTGATTTAATTCAAATTCTAGGGGGCTTTGGAAAGTCCACACCTTCACTTAATGAGATGGCAGCAGTTTGCGGAATTCCAGGCAAACTTGGAATAATGGGACAGGAAGTTGCCCATTTGTGGCTGGAAGGCCGCTTACTGGAAATTGTTGCTTATAATGAATGTGACGCGTTAACCACATACTTAATTTGGCTGCGAATGGCATTTTTTGGAGGTTTTTTTAACCAGGTTCAATATGAGGAGGAACAGGAACGTGTCCGGAATTTACTCAGCACTGAAGGAACTCTTCCGGGAAAAGAGCATTTGCTTGAATTTCTTGAAACTTGGGAAATGACATCAACTCCGGATCAAAAGGAATAAATATTAACGTGCTTAATCATTCTAAATTGTTCAAAAACTCAATTTGAGACACTTTTGTTTTCATGGAGTCATTTTTTTTAGAATATTTGACTGCAGCAAACTGATATTGATTTGACATGACAATTTTTAACCGTACTCGACTGACAAATGATGTTTTTAAAATTGACATCAAACGTATGCGCAAGGGTTGGTATTCAGACAAATACTTTGAAAATATTGGTGTCATGCTAAGTACTTTGGCTGAACAGAAATATTTGTTCAAAGGAAAAGCCTTGCGTTTGGGAGATATTGATCTATCCAAAACAAAAACTGGAAACATTGAAGTTGAAATGCAATGGTTCACTCGCCGCAAAGGAAAAGTTGTGGTTGCAGGAGTGGATAAAGCGTTAACTGTTCTTCGGCATTGCTGCGGATACTTTAATGGAAACGGTAAATTTGTCAATACCTGGAAACGCATGGAAGTTGAAGCAGTTCATGATGGAGCAACAGTAACTTACGCAGGTGATCCGATGACAGTCCAGCCTGTTCTGAGAGTACGGGGACTTTACAGGAATTTTGCTCTTCTGGAAACACCTACTCTGGGACTGCTTACACGATCCAGTCGTGTTGCAACCAATGTTTATGAAACTTTGATGGCCGCAAATGGCAAGCCGGTATTGTTCTTTCCTGCCAGATTTGACTTGCACGAAGTACAGGCCGCGGACGGATATGCTTACAATGTGGCAGTACAGCGATTCAACTACGACCATAAAAGTCGTGTAGGTCCATTTATTTCAACCGATGCACAAGGTGACTGGTGGGGAGGGGCAGGTGGCGGGACGGTTGCTCACGCATCGATTGCCTGTTTTTTAGGTGATACTGCAGAGACCATGATGGCCTTTGCGGCCACATGTGAACCGGATATACCTCGAATCGCTCTTGTTGATTTCAACAACGATTCGGTAAAAGATTCATTGCTAGTGATGCAGCGTATGTTTGCGCGTTATCGTGAATTGATAGATTCGGGAGATGAAACTGAAGCAAAGCGTTACCAGCTTTATGCAATACGTCTGGATACAAGTTCTTCAATTCGTGATGTGTCTGTACCACCACTTGGTGCACCAGAACTGGACATGGGAGTCAATCCAAGATTGGTATTTATCGTCAGGAATGCAATTGACTCAGCCTGGTGTAACTGGCAATTGCCCCGGAAATGGAAAGATCGTGCTCGTGAATGGTGTGAGAGCGTCAAGATAGTAGCTTCCGGTGGCTTTAGTCCGTCAAAAATCCTGCGTTTTGAGAAACTTGATGTTCCAGTAGACATTTTTGCAGTTGGATCTTCACTTTTTGCTAATGATGGACCAAGAGTTACGGATTTCACATCAGACATTACACAAGTTAAAATCAATGGAGAATGGCAGGCAATGTCAAAGGTTGGAAGAAACAGAGGCCACAATCCAGATTTGGAGTTGGTTACTGAATGACATACCTGAATTATTTAGGACTGCCGAAATTTAGAATTGTGAATGCTGGATTTGTCTGAATGCAATGATGTTTTACCTTGTTTTACTAGGGAGTGTTATATCAAATGGATCTTTTTGATTATTCAAAAATGCAATTTTAATTATTACGGTTAATTCAAGATTACCTCCACAATAGTCTGAACAAAGTTCTGCATTCATCATGCATTCTTATGCAAATAAGAATGCGTTAAAGATGAATTGAATAATTAAAATAAGAATGTAGAACTTAATTCCCAACGGTGAATTAAAGGTGTGTTTTGACCGGCAAAAGGCCTGGTATAGCCTATACGGACCTGCCAAGGATAAGATAATGGTTTTTGTTCAAGTTCGCTTAAATTGCCGTACCCAAATTCAAAATTTATTTCTTTCAGAAATGACGCATTTGATTCCCCTGTTGGCAATTTGCTTTCAGACTGCTGAAAGTAATGCAGCTCTGTGCCTGCGAAAACGTTTTGTCTCTCAATGCTCCAGCTATAGTAAAGGTCTGCCCTGTGTCCTGCTGAGTAATAAACCTTTTCACCCTCAAGTGTCTCACGTTCTCCAGTCAACTCATTTTTGCCCTCCATCCTGAAACAATTCCTGATACCATGCACCAGTGGATACCAGGTAACGTGTATAAATGCGCCAACCGAACCGTGTCCTTCTCCGATAGAATTAGAAGAAATACCCCTACGCATACCCTTATTTCCAGTAGGTAGACGAGTTGTGAAACCTCCTCTATTATGCCAGGTTGTACTGTAGCTTAAGTCTTTCCCAAATTGTATATTGATATCTCCAAGACCGTTCAGTTCTTCTGAAGACAGGTTGGAGATTACTTTCTGCTGGTCAGGTGTGCCTGCATCAAATTTTAAGGAGGAAGATTGTATTTTTTGCACCATTGGAATCATAGCTTCCACCACCCAATCTTCTGTAAGACCATATGCCAGTTTTAGCTCCAACCGCTTTTCCTCACGCTTTAGTTCCCCCTCAACAAGATCAAACCATCCACGGTCCCAAAGCATAAGATTTTGCAAAGGAGCCTCTTCACCATAGCCATTGAAAGCTCTGCTGTATGAAGGAACAATTTTTAAACTAATTTCTGCCTGCCATACCGATTCAGGCATGCGATTTTCAAGCTTAATTGCAGGTATTGTTGGTGGAAGAAGGAATAACAGAAATATAAGTGTTAAGATGTGCTTCATACATTAATTCCTGCTTGGGCTTTTTCCGAATAAGAAATCCAGCCATTATCAGACATGTATGGAATGATGTATTCAATGGGAAATCCGACTACATTGTTGTAGGAGCCTGCAATTGATTCGACCAAAATTGAGCCCAGGCCTTGAATGGAATATGCTCCGGCTTTACCCAGAGGTTCACCAGTACTCACATACCATTCCAGCAAGTCAGGAGGCATTTTTAGAAATTGAACTTTCGTACAAATAACATCTGTGATTTCATTTCCGGAAGCAGAATCTAAAATAGAATAACCTGAAAAAACCTTGTGCAAGTTACCGTTAAGTTTGCTGAGCATAGACTTGGCATGACAGGCTGTTTCCGGTTTGCCCAAGATTTGCCCGTTAAAAAAAACTATTGTGTCACCTGCCAGTATAATTACATCTTGAGCAAGGTTTAAACATGTCTGGTGTATCTTCCGCCCCTTTTCAATGGCCATACGTTTTACAAAGCTTTCTGCCTGCTCGTTTTTCTTCGGGATTTCATCAATATGCGGAGAGTAACAATCAAACTCCAGATTGAATTTTTTCAATAACTCCTTTCGACGAGGAGAAGAAGAGGCCAAACACAAAGGTCGATGCTGTAAAAAATAAGACACTAATTAAACAGGTTATAACAGATTGTTATCAGTGATTTAGGAGTGTATTGCTTCTGATTAATAACTTCTTGTAGCAGAATGTCAGTTGAAGGCCATTTGAAGTTTATCACTGAATTTGATTTTATTTGAATCTAATCCTGCTTGATTTGCTTCCCCAGAAACAGGATTGTAAATGTTGTCTATGTAGTAACTTAGTATTTTACGAACAACAGGAGCAGCAGCTTTTGAACCACCTCCACCATGTTCCACAAGTGCCAATACCGAAATTTCCGGATCTTCGACAGGCCCAAATGCTACAAACCATGCGTGATTCTGTAATTCCTTTTTTGCTTTAGTTACGTTGTCTAGTGTTTCAAGTGTCTTGTGACTGACAACCTGAGAAGTAGCAGTTTTTCCTGCAACAGTGAACTCTTCAAACTGGACTTTCCGTGCTGTTCCGCCTATATCATTTACAACAGCAACCATACCCCTGCGGATCAAATCTAAATATTCCTGCTTCAATATGATTCTTTGAGGTTGTAGTCCTTCCTGCTTCAAAAACAGTTTAGGAGGTACCCATATCCCGTCATTAGCCAGAATATTAATCATGTTAAGTACCTGAAGCGGAGTAACAATAATAAAGCCCTGTCCAATTGCCATTGTTGGAGTTTCACCTTCGTACCAGGGTTCGTTATATACCCGTTGTTTCCATTTACTGCTAGGAATTATACCCTCTTTCTCATTCAAAAGACCTATTCCTGTAATTTTACCCAAGCCAAACATTCTGGCATATTTGTGCATTTGATCAACTCCTACGCCCATGCCGATATTATAAAAATAAACGTTACAGGATCCCTTAATTGCATTTAACAGATTTACTCTACCATGCCCGCCTTCCTTCCAGCATTTGTATGGATCAGTACGCCCTTTTACGTAGAATTCACCATTACAAAAATATTCATCCTCTGGTGACATTACACTTTGCTCAAGTCCGGAATAAGCTGTAACAACTTTAAAAATTGATCCTGGGGCATACAGTCCCTGAATTGATTTGTTTTCCAGTGGGTGTTCCGGATTTTCCAGCAGAATGTTCCAGTTTCCCTGATCAATCCCACCTGAAAAAAGATTTGGGTCAAAGTCTGGATAACTTGCCAGACCCAGTATTTCCCCAGTTTTGGGATTCATAATTAAAACTGCTCCACTCTGCCCTCTCATTGCTTCATCTGCAACATTTTGAAGACGGACATCAAGATTCAAATAAATATTCTTTCCCGGAACAGAGGGCACAGGATCCCCTAATATCTGTAATTCCCTCCCCATGTGATCAACTTCAGCCTGTCGGCCTCCATCCAACCCTATCATGTGATCATTTAAAAGCAGTTCAACTCCTGAGTGTCCTACAATTTGACTTGAACTTCGTTTTTCTTCAGGCAATTCAGTCCAATCTTCCTGCACTATCCCCACATATCCAATAAGATGAGAGGCCAGGTTTTGATGCGGATAAAATCTTCGCGGACGTATTACTATTGATACCCCAGGGAAATCATCCTGATAAGTTTCCAAAAACATTGCCTTTTCATAGTTCAAATCCTCTTCAAGAATGATAGGCTTAAACTGAGCTAAATCCTTGTTAGCTTCAATTTTTTCCTGCAGAAATGAAAAGGGAATTTTCAGCGATTGTGAAACTTTATTTAAAGTATTTTTCAGATCTGGTGTGTCCTCCCGTATCAGTTGTAATTGATATGCAGGACGATTTTCAGCCAATATCACCCCGTTTCTGTCATAAATAATTCCACGTAATGCGGGTTCTGAAATTAGACGAATTCGATTGCCCTGGGAAAATTCTGTATACAGCTCACCTTGTGAAATTTGCAGGTACCAGAGTCGTGATGCCAACAAAGAGAAAATCAAAATTACAACTCCACCCAGAATTACAAGACGAATTCTGAATCGATCCAAATCTTCAAAATCTAGAGACTCTAATTTCATTAAACATTCCTTAGAAATAGTTTTTCACACCAGATTACCCCTAGAAGAATTACAGGGGCCCCCAGACCATGCAAAACTGACAAGGGTAAAATTGTGGAAAGCATTAAAGAGGATTGGTTAATTTCTGTCTCAAGCATCCCCAAAATAGAAATAGAAATCCAACCTTCAAATACTGACATGCTTAAAACAGCCAGACTGACTGTAATAAAAGTGTTTGCGTAAAATAATTTATTCAGCAGACGTGCAAGTAGCAGGGTAACGAAAAAAGAAATGGCATAAAGCCCCATTATCCCATGAGACAAAGCATCGCAGATCAGTCCTGCTAAAATCCCCAAGAATGGTATCAAATGTGTCGAATGCCTGAATGCCAATACCAGCAAAATTATAAGTATCCAGTTAATTTTTAAACTGCCAAGCTGCACATAACTGTTTAGTACAATGTTCAACCATACACCAATTAACATTAATCCCAGAACAAATACATGTAATCGCATCAGTCAACTTTCAGCATCAGAATCGGATTTAGATGGCACTATCACAAATACCTCCTCAATGCTGTTAAAATCAACGGCACTGTCTAATATTGCTGTTTTGAAGAGTTCATGTCGCTGATGCCGTATTTCACTCACCCACCCTATTAGTATGCCTTTAGGGTATAGTCCTCCTAGACCACTTGAGATTACACGATCTCCAATTTTTATTTTCGCATGCTGGTTAATTTGCCGCATTTCTATACCTGCTTGAGTTCCATATATAAGACCTCGTACGCGATTACGTTGAATTAGGGCTGGAACACGGTTACGGTGGTCAATCATTAATTGTACTGAAGACTGAAATGGGGATACTGAGTGGATACGTCCAACCAGACCTTCTTTACGTATAACAATATAATTACGCTTCACCTTTTGACTGCTACCACGGTTAATGAAACGAATATTGTGGGTATTGTCTGAAGATTCTCCAATAATTTCCGCATATATTTTTTCTAATGGATTATTCCTTGCGAAAAGCATTTGGTCCCTCAACCTTCGAAACTGAACTGAATCTTCAATATGTTCACTTAATTTTTCTTCCATATCTAGAAGCTGCTGTTTCAGTCGACTGTTTTCTTCTTTCACATCTGTAAGCAATATGTAAGAGTTCAAAAGTTTTTTAATATTTGATACAACAGATTGAACTGAAGCCTGAAACGGATATGTTACTGTTTGAATGACCATCTGAATTCTTGAGGAGCCTTGTTCATTATGTGATTGAAATAAAATCAGAAACAGGCCCAGAATAGCAACAGCGATATAGATTTGTAGTCGGTATGTGCTGATGAACTTAAACATTTTTCTATTGGGGAGAGTCCGATGTCAAAAGAAAACTATTCTCTTAACTTTTTACAGCTTCAGACAATTTCTCTCAGGAGGACAACTGGTTTCAGCATGTATTCTGCTTGATTTATTTCCTTTAGAGCTTTGATGACCAAACCTCCCACACAGTCCTGAATAGTCAGAGTAAATATCACTATTTCCTCACCTTCTTTACCAATTCGGTGATATTGTGGTAACTGTTCCAAAGCATAAATATTTATTGAATGCCTCTCAAAAATACTGCCGATGTGCCCAAAAATTCCGGGGTGGTCACGAACTTCAAAACGTAATGTGTGGCGAAAACGTATATTCTCCATCGATTCAAACACTAATTCTGCGGTAATCGGTGGTGGAGGAAATGGTTCAGGATGTCTTAGAACTTTGTTTAAATCCGAGACAATAGCTGACGCTGTCGGAAGGCTTCCTGCGCCTTTTCCTATAAGAGTTATATCCTCTGAATATTTACCTGAAAGAGTTACAGCATTAGTTGATCCAGAAATTTTGGCCAGCATTTCATCTTTTTTTATCATCAGTGGTAAAACATATACTTGGGTTCCTTGCTCAAACAAGCGAAGATTTGCAATCAATTTAATTTCACGCCCCATTCGCCTTGCATACTCAAAATCGGCCAATTCCAGATGATCTATGCCTTCCAGAGTTATTTGTTCTGGTGTAAGCCATTGTCCGGTGATTAAATAAGTAAGAATTACAAGTTTATAACGAGCATCAAAACCCTTGATATCGTTTGTAGGGTCTGGTTCGGCAAATCCTAGTTCCTGCGCCTGGGAAAGTGCTTTTTCAAATGAAAGATTGTTACTTTCCATTTCAGACAGAATGTAATTAGTAGTACCGTTCAGAATGCCCTGTATACCTTGTATATCACGAACTTGTAGATAATCTTTCAGCAACCGTAATATTGGAATTGCTCCTGCAACCGCAGCTTCAAACAGCAAGTGACGCCCGTTTTCTCTTGCAATAGTTGTGAGTTCTGAGCCATGTACTGCAACCAAATCTTTATTTGCAGTAATTACATGTTTACCTTTTTTTAAGGCATTTGAAATAAGATCACGGGCAAAGTCTTTTCCTCCAATTGTTTCAACGATAACATCTACTTCCTTATCATTCAGGAGCTGCTCAGAGTTTTCATAAAATAATTCCGGATTTTGTTCAAACATCGAACTGACATAGGCCCCTTGAGTATCTCTTTCAAGGATGCCCACTAAATTTATCTTCGTATCGGGGTGTCGCCCATGTTGTTCTAAAACATGGGCGACACCGCTTCCAATTGTTCCGAATCCAGCTATGGCTACGTTCAATGTCGACATTACATACTTGTCAGCTTAATTGTGATTAACTTACTTCAGAAATTTGAGCAATTGCATCTATTTCTATGTCCACTCCTTTTGGCAACTTACTTACTTCAATGTATGTTCGTGCAGGTTTTGATTCACCAAATTGGCCCAAACTTGAACCTCCTGCATGCAAAATATTTTTCAGATTTGCAAGCACTTGGTGACATTGTTCTGAGAATAAAGTCCCAGCCAGCTCTCCATTTTCCGGATCAAGTGGTATTTGTCCTGAAATAAACAACAAATCTCCAGAGGTTACCTCCTGTGAGTATGGCCCCACAGGAGCAGGGGCATTTGAAGTTTTTATTGCGGATCGGGTCATATTCTGAATAAAATTTTTAGTATTATGGATTTATTTTTCTCTTCAGAAATTCATACCACTGTAAACGGTCAAAAATACTTTGATCCATTGCATACCAGTCTGCACAACCTAATGTTGCCGCTTCCTCCAGCAGCTGCGGTGACTTTATATTCCCATTAATTATTAATGGTTTGTTTGTATATTTTGCTGTCCATTGGCACAGAGGATCTTTGTTTTCAAAACACTTATTCATCGCATGAGCAGCAAGAGGATGGAAAATTTGCACTCCGGCTTTTTCAAGCAATTTCAACATGGTTTTAAGATCTTTTGGTTTAAAGCCATCTTCGATTTTGTCAAAAATTGAAAAGTAATAGCTAATGGGGACATTGACTGATTCACGTTTTTTAATGGCGGTGATGATTTCTACAGCCAATTTAAATCTATTTTCAATTTTTTTTGCACTATACTCATCATCGCGGGAATTGAGTTTAACACAGCAGCATTGATCCAGTAAATGCTGTTCTGCTCCGTTGATTTCGATAAAATCCACACCGACTTCTGTCGCACGTTCAGCTGCATGAACAAAACTAAGTACAATTTCTTCAACATCCCCTTGTTCAAATGTACGACTGATGTCATAATCCCTGCCAAAGTTCAAAACAGAAGGTGCTACCGGCTGCTCACCACATGCATTTTCAGAAGTATGTGCACCTGCATGAGTTAATCTTATCCCTATGGTGGCTCCCTCCTTTTTTACTCCACTTACTAATTTTTCCAATCCACCAAGATGGTCCTCTTCCGAAATGCCCAACTGGTTTACATGACTTCTACCCTGCTTGATTACATAAGCAGATTCCAAAATTATTGTACCTACACCTTGTCTTGCCAAAGTGCGGTAATGTTTGATAATTGCAGGAGTTACTTTACCGTTTACATCTGAGTGATCATCGATTATTGGCGGAGCAAGAATTCTGTTCCGGAATTTAATACCATGTATACTAAAAGGTTTAAATATTGACTCAATTTTAGACTGATGCTTTTTTGCTGAGTTTTTACTAGAGGTTGATTGCGAAGGCATGTTTGTTTGTTTTCTTTATGTTAATAGTTTAGCGATTTGCTTTTTCATCAAAACCGGACTGACCAAATCTTTTTTCCAGCTCCAGAGAAATATCTGTTATAGTTACCCCCTTGTGACCCATCAGTACAAGCATGTGAAACCAAAGATCTGCTAATTCGTGAATCTGCTCCGTCCTGTTTTCATTTTTTGCAGCAATAATTACTTCAGCAGATTCTTCACAGATTTTTTTTAAAATCATGTCTGTCCCCTCATCCATCAAATAGGCAACATATGATGTTTCCGGAGAACTTTGCTTACGTTTAAGTATTAAATCATAAACACGATCAAATGTTGTTGTAGGATTCTGACCAGTCATTATTTTTTAATTATTTCAGGCCCAGCGTTTTGATTTTTTTACGCAGGGTGTTACGGTTTATTCCCAGAATTCTTGCTGTTCTTTGCTGATTCCAGTTGGTTTGCTGAAGAAGTAAACTGATCAATGGTCGCTCTACCTGGGATATCACTTCTGCCAAAAGTAAATTGCTGTTTAATTCAACTGCATTTTTTACAGGCTGCTCAAGTTTTCCAAATGCTACTTCTTCCAAACTTTCTTTGGAGTCCGATAAACATTCAGGTCTGAGTAAATTTTTTGGCAATGAGTCAAGGGTAATTGTGCCTGTAACATTAGTGATCATCAAGCTCTTGACTGTATTTTCCAGTTCTCTTATATTTCCCGGCCATTCATAATTAGTTAGCACCTGCATCGCTTCAGGCTCAACTACTTTTCTGCCTACTGCCATTTCTTTACTCCCTTTTTGAAGAAAATGCTCAACCAAAACTGGAATATCTTCTTTGTGTTCTCGTAATGGAGCGATGTTGACAGGAAAAACATTCAGTCTGTAATAAAGATCAGTCCTGAACTGGGAATTTTGAATTAAATGAAGCAGATTCTGGTGAGTTGCGGCAATTATCCGCATATCAGTTGTTATCAGTTCTTTTCCACCAAGCCGTTCAAATTGTTTTTCCTGCAAGACTCTCAACAACTTGCTTTGGAGGCTCATCGGCATATCCCCGATTTCGTCCAAAAATAACGTGCCTTGACTGGCAAGTTCCAGTTTACCATGCTTACGATCGGTTGCACCAGTAAAAGCACCTTTTTCATGACCGAACAATTCCGATTCCATCAGTTCTGAGGGAATAGCCGCACAATTTATTGCAACAAAGGATTGACTGGAACGTAAAGAGTGCCGGTGGATGGAACGTGCAATCAGTTCCTTCCCTGTACCACTTTCACCCTGTATGAGAACTGTTAAATCTGTAGCAGCAACACGTCCAATAGATTTGTAAAGCTCACGCATTGCTTTGCTTTGACCAGTGAGTAAATCATCATCCGATTTTTTTGATTTGATTCCTGCGGACCCCTTTATTTTCAACGGGACTCGCAGTGCACGCCTTACAAGCTCTTCAATTTCCTCAATATTGAAAGGCTTGGGCAAGTAGTCGAAAACACCCGATTTCATTGCTTCCACAGTATTGTACATCGTACTTTCACCAGTCATCACAATTGTCAGCAGCGACGGATACTTTTTCAACATTTCGCGGGTAAATGAAAGACCGTCTTGTCCGGGAAGATTTATGTCAACAAAAGCCAGACGGATCGAATGATTTTTAAGCTGCTGCCTTGCTTCAGGAGCATCAGCGGCAAGATGAGTAATATAACCTGCTTGTGAAAGGGTACGGTCCATCACCCAGCGGATACTGGGTTCATCATCCAAAACCATTATCTGAGTTTGTTCCAGTCTCTGCTTGTATTCGGATTGTTTTAACATGAATTTGTTTAGATTATTACTGTAAAGAATTTTCAACGTGGTACTGACTTCCCACAGTAAATCCAGTTACTTTGATTTTTCCAAAAAAGCAGAAACCTGATCCAGAACACCTTCAGGTAATAATTTCTCTCCATCAAGAAACTGAAACAGACTTAATAAAGATTCCCTCATACTATCTAAGTCTTCTTTCAAAGGATTGGCGTTTTCTACGAACCATTCCCCAAGAAAATGTTTTACCATGCCAGTGTCCCACTCCGTTATATTTGGAGGCTGGAAATCCACTAGGAAAACTTCCAAATCTTCCTCAATTCGCTCTTGTTTTTCAGCAGGCACAAGATCTAGAAATTTTTTATAAACTTCATCTTCTACAGGAGGAAGCCTTTTTTCTACTTCCTCTTCTAGATGGTGCTCCTCATCTGCAACTGAACTAAGTTCATCTTTTTCGCCTGTTTGTATTTGTTCGGTTAGCAGCTTAATGTGCTCATGATTTTTTTGCTCAAACTCTTTCATTGCTCCAGGCAGGCCAGCAAGATCAAGTTCCCGGCCTTCCACAGCGGAACGCGTTTTGAGGAAAATAGCAACAATAACAGGATTAGAAAGGTGAGGTATTTTGCTGCTGTCTGCGAGCTGATGTCGTGTTGCTTTTGCCAGTGCAGACTTTATAGATTTCTCTGAGTACGTTGCTTCCAGCCTTGCGAGTCTTTGGTCAAGTTCAGAAACAAATTCTTCTGACAACAGATCTATCAACATATCTGCTTCTGTCCGATCATTCTTCATTAATTCCATGAGCCTGACCTTATCCATGCTCAAATCAACCAATTCAGGTTCAAATGCTAAAGTAGGCAGGGCATTTAAAAGTTGCTCAAGTTGTGGAGAGTTTTGCAGCTGAGGTTTTCGCTTCGGTATTGTCTTGCGACGACGAATCATTTTGTTATGACGTTTTTGCTGCTGTCGTCTCAGCATTCCTGATTTTTTCTGCTTTCTTATTTTGGCCACAATAAACTGACTGTTAAAAAATGTTGTAAAACTGATTGCATATTATCCCAGAATTATCAAATAAAATCACGTCAATTTAGTGGCTGATATTTTGCTCAAATACCATGTCGGCTTTGACATTTTCAGAAAATCTAATAGTTTATTATGCAATTCAAAAAATATATTTTAACTATAGAAATGTTTTTTAAATGAGTTGTATTCAAAAATATCTTGTCGGATTATTCGTCTTAACAGGTTTTGCAGCACTTGCGTATGCTGGTGGGCAAGGCGATGTATCTTTTCCCACACCACTGGAAACCTATGGTGATGATGAAATTCTGGAAAACAAAGGTTTGATGGCAGTATTGTCGCACCGAATTGATCATGCGCCTTTTAATCTGTTGGCATCCCTCACTTTTCTGTGTGCTATCCTGCACACTTTTTTTGCAGGAAAAATAACAGCAATGGCTAATAAACTGGAACATGCACATGTTGAAAAAATGAGAGAAAAAGGCAATTCTCAAGCTGAAATCAAAGGAAATCCTCCAGTTCCTGTGGAAATGCTTCATTTCTTTGGTGAAGTTGAAGCAATTTTTGGAATTTGGGTTCTGGTGCTGGCAGGAGTTACAGTTTCGTTTTACGATTGGGCAACATTCAAAGGTTACATCTCCCACAACGTTAATTATACCGAAGCGATGTTTGTGGTAGTTATTATGGCACTTGCATCTACTCGTCCGATAATGCAGTTAGCCAAGCAGATATTAGGATTTTTTGCCGCTATAGGTAAACATTCTCCAGGTGCGTGGTGGTTATCTATTCTTACAATTGCTCCTTTGTTAGGATCATTTATTACCGAGCCCGCAGCAATGACAATCGGGGCGATGCTGCTTGCAGAACAGTTTTATCGTTTAAAACCATCCAGCAAACTTGCTTATGCCACAATAGGAATTCTCTTTGTTAATGTATCTGTGGGAGGCACATTTACTCAATTTGCTGCTCCACCGGTTCTTATGGTGGCCGCTCCATGGGGGTGGACATTATCCTTCATGGCCCTGAACTTTGGCTGGAAAGCATTATTGGGAATTATCATTTCAAACATTCTATATTACTCGGTGTTTAAGGGAGAATTTGCTAAACTTGCGGCATCTACAAACGTCGGAGAATATGTTGAATATGTTAAAATAGATATTGAAACTAGTGAAAATCCAGTTCCGGTTTGGATTACAGTAGTACATATCTTTTTCATGGCCTGGACTGTTTTCAACGCTCACTATCCTCCGCTTTTTATTGGTGGATTCATGTTTTTCCTTGGATTTGCCATTGCAACTAAAAAGCATCAGAGCTACATAAACCTTAAACCGCCCTTGCTGGTCGGCTTTTTCCTTGCCGGGTTGGTTACTCACGGGGGATTACAGGGGTGGTGGATTGCTCCGGTTTTAGGATCCCTTGGAGACTTACCTTTGATGCTTGCAGCCACTTTGTTGACCGCCTTCAATGACAACGCGGCAATAACGTACTTAAGTACCTTGGTACCGGACTTTTCCATTTCTGCCAAATATGCTGTTGTTGCCGGAGCTGTAACAGGTGGCGGTCTAACTGTAATCGCAAATGCACCCAATCCGGCAGGTCAGTCAATTCTGTCAAGGTTTTTTCCCGGTGGTGTAAGCCCCGCAAAGCTGGCATTGGGAGCAATTATTCCCACGATCATTATGGGGTTTTGTTATATGGCTATTCCGCAGGAGGTTAACGATCCACAAAAGGCAAAAACAATTGCATTAGAAGCTTCAAAGTGATTTTAATTAATCATTTTTTTGTCAAATAAATCTTAAAAATTAATTTCTTAACACAAAATTTAATTTTAAGTTCTTTCATATACTTGTTCTAATTTAAAATATTTTCCTTTAAACATTATTTTTGAGAAGAAATTGCTCCTAAATTGCATAAAATGCTAAAGAAAATGATAGTTTGATAATATTTATTAAACTATTGCCAGATGATCAGATAAAGTAATTATTATTATTTGATTGTTATGAAAAATAAATTGCTGACCCTTGCAGGAGAAAAATTATGTCTCGATTAATTAAATGGTATGTGCTCGCTGCCATATTAGCATTGATAAGTTTAAGCATCTACGCATCAGGAGGTGGAAATGATAATGCTCCTCCTTTTCCTGTACCTTTAAGCTGTTATTCTGAAGAGCCAAGTTCCTCGCAATTTTTGAAAGACGGTTGTGACCGCGTCCATGGTATTGAAGACTTTAAGGATCCTGAAGGAGCCAGTATGGGCGAGTTACTTAGCCATCGCATCAGTGCAAACCCATTTAATCTGGTTGCATCTCTATTATTTCTTCTTGCAATCATTCACACTTTCATGGCCAATAAGCTGACTGCATATGCACATAAGATTCATGAAGAGCATGATGAACGCATGAAAGAAGCAGGTTCTTCAGAAGAAGAAATAAAACACGATATACCTTTCAAGGCGGAACTGTTTCACTTTCTTGGTGAGGTAGAGGTTGTTTTCGGATTGTGGGTAATTGCTCTGATGGCCTTCATGATTGGTTATTTTGACTGGTCCACCTTTAAGAATTACATTGTTTATGACCGAGTATATATTGAACCGATGTTTGTGGTTGTAATCATGGCCATTGCCTCAACAAGACCGGTTGTTAAGTTTGCAGAACAGTTGCTCGGTCTTGCAGCAGGTTTGGGTGGTCATAGCCCTGCTGCATGGTGGTTTTCAATACTGACGATTGCGCCTTTGCTGGGGTCATTCATAACAGAGCCCGCGGCAATAACCATAGCAGCCCTCTTACTGGCCAACCAGTTTTACAAACATAAACCTTCCACTGTCTTTTCTTATGCAACAATAGGACTGCTGTTTGTCAACATCTCTGTAGGTGGAACTTTGACACATTTTGCTGCCCCACCGGTGTTGATGGTTGCTGCCCCATGGGATTGGAGCATGGGTTTCATGGCGTCCAATTTCGGCTGGAAAGCCGCATTGGGGATTCTTATTGCAAACATACTTTATTTCATAGTCTTTCGAGGTCAGTTTGCCAAGATGGGCGCTAATGCAGGCTCAGAAGGAAGTGCTGCCTTGGATACTCCGGAAGAACGAAAGCTAAAACCCGGACAGATGAGCCACGAAGAATTTGAGGCAATGTGGGCAGAAAGGGATAATCCCATCCCCTGGGGAGTTACATTGGTACACTTGCTTTTCCTAGCATGGACAGTTTTCAATGCCCACTATCCTGCCTTGTTTATTGGAGGAATGTTATTTTTTCTTGGATTCATGGTCCTTACTGGAACTCATCAGAATAAGGTGGAATTCAAGAGTCCAATTCTGGTTGGATTTTTTCTAGCGGGGCTGATAACTCATGGAGGCCTGCAAGGCTGGTGGATAGCCCCAGTTCTTGGATCATTGGCAGAATTGCCCTTAATGCTCACTGCAACTGTGCTTACTGCTTTCAACGACAACGCTGCAATCACTTATCTGGCTACACTGGTGCCTAACTTAGCTGAAGCCTCTAAATACGCGGTTGTAGCAGGAGCAGTTACCGGAGGCGGACTTACCGTTATTGCCAATGCTCCTAATCCAGCAGGACAGTCTATTCTTGGCAGATTTTTCACACACGGTGTAAATCCTGGATTATTGTTAGCCGGTGCGCTTATTCCCACGATCATCATGGGACTTTGTTTCATGATATTATAGCAAATGAATTTAAACAAATGGCATTTTTTGGTGAATCGTCAGCGAAGCATCTTTATTCACCAGCCATTTGTTTGAATCTTTTCCTATAGTAGTCAAGGTCCGCTTCCACACTAATTCCTTTACCTTCTTCAGCTCTTTCAAGGGCATTATGTGCAGCATCAGCTGCTTTCTCATATAAACCGTTCCTAAAATAAGCTTCAGCGAGTGTGTCCCAAATAAAAGCTTCCTGTTTTCCTGCCAATGCTTTTTGGGCAAGGACCATACTTTCTTTCAGACGTTTCTGATCGTCGTTGTGAGTTTCAGTTAATAGCCAGGCGAGATTGTTCAAAGTACGCGGTTCCTCCGGATTAAGTTCAAGTGCCCTGCGATACCATATTTCTGCCTTATTTTTATGATCCTGAAAATAAAGAAGGTCACCCATTTTTGTAAGCAAAGAAGCATCTTCAAATTTCCAACTATTATTGGAACGTTCCAATTTCCAGGCAAGGACATTTGTCTTAATATATTCTGAACTGAGAATAATATTTGCCCCTAGCAGTCCAACCAGCATTAAAGCGCAGCCCATCTTTATGCGAGTCACACGCCGATGATGCTTCTGAATCATTTCTGGTTTTTTTAAACACTTGGACAAATAATCAATGCGCTGCCTTACCCCGTAATGATGCCAATTGTCCTGTTCCGGATTGATACCATTCAACCATGAGACTTTCAAAAGTGCAGTTGAAATAGGAGTAATGCCAAAGCGCTCAAAAGAGTGACAATCTGCCTGGCGTTCAAAATTTTGGCTGAGAAAACCAATGCCAAAGCGGACAAAAAATAAAACACTGATAATTGCTGATGTTCCCAATATTAATCCAGGAACTTGAGAAATTTCTGTAAATGTAAGTAAAAAGTTTACGTTTCCTGCCAAAGCAAAAAAACCCAGTAAACATGTGACAGCAATTAGATAATAAAAAAGATGGTGTCTCCTGATGTGTCCCGCTTCATGTGCAATCACTGCTCGAAGCTCCCCTTTTGAAAGTGCCTTTAGCAGTTTTGTACTTATAAGCAGAAAGCGAAATCCCCGTATCAGTCCTATAACTCCTGCTGTTGAATGAGGCATTATCGAATCAGGCCAGCATAAAATTCCCGCTACAGGTGTTCGGAATTCTTCCAGCTCATTTCGTATTGCTTCATAAGCTGAATCTTTTTCAATTGCCTGCGCTCCCCAACTCTTTACAATTACAACAGGGGCAATAAGTACCAAAAGAATTAAACTGGATAGAATTTCAAAAAAATGAGTCCAGTTAGAAGTTACTTCCGGAAGAATCATGTTAATGGTCCAAATCCAGAATAATTGAATGAATATCAATGCCAGAATTGGTAATTGCAGCCGTAAATGAAAGGCCGAACCTTTGAACTTTTGATTAACTCCGGAAATATTCCATCTGTAAACAGGAACAGCTGCCAAAGCATCCGCAAGCCAGTAAACCAGCAGCAAAATTCCTAAACTGATTGCCTCTGCTACCATAGATATTTCAAAAATTTCAGCAATTCGTAAATCCAAGTGCTCACCATAAACTACAGCCAGCCAGATAAACAAAATCCCTATTCTGTTAGAGGTGAGTTTTGATGAGGAAGGCTTATCTTGCTCTGTAAATGAAGTAAGTTCAGCTCGACTAAATAGACTGATTTTTTGCCTTAGCTGGGCAACAAGGATACTGAAAGCCAGAATTGCAGGGAGCACTATCCAAATAGGCATCTTCAACCATGGCTCTGGACGTTCCAGCACTCCAGCAAGCAATGTCAAACTTGTTGAGGCAACAATCAATGGTAAAAATGGCAAAAACATTTTGCTCCTTTTTTTTGTTTCTCGTAGATTTTAAGATCAATTTATAATTTGTTTCAGCAGATCATAAATCTTTAACTTTGAACCAAGGTTTTTTCTAATGCCCTACTCCGGCAATGTACATGAGATCTTGCTTGATGGGAAGAAAATCTTCCTGATCGGAACCGCCCATATTTCACAATCAAGTGTGGATGAAGTTAAGACTGTGATAAATCAGGTACAGCCCGATACAGTTTGCATTGAACTATGTTCTTCCCGCTATCAGGCAATGCTTGCAAAAGATCAGTGGAAAAACATGGATATTTTCAAGGTAATCCGCGAGGGAAAATCTTTTTTGTTGTTTGCAAATCTAATTATGACTGCTTTCCAAAAACGGCTTGGTTCCAGACTTGGCGTAAAACCAGGAGCGGAAATGTTTGAAGCAGCAAATGTGGCAGAAAAGCTGAACTCTGAACTGGTACTGGCGGACAGAGATGTAAAAATAACTTTGCAGCGGACCTGGCGAGGGATGCCTTTTTGGGGGAAAATGAAAGTGCTTGGGCAACTGCTGGCGAGTTTGTTCATTCGTGAAGAAATAAGCAAAGAAGAAATTGAAAAACTCAAAGAGAGTGATGCCCTTTCAGAAGCAGTGAAAATGCTGGCAGAACAGTCTCCAGAAATGAAACGTATTTTGATTGATGAAAGAGATCAGTACATGGCAGAAAAAATACGGCAGTCCATGGGAAAACTTATTGTGGCAGTTGTAGGTGCAGGACATGTTAAAGGACTAACTGCAGAGTTAGAAAACAAACACAATTTGGCTGAGCTGGAATCAGTCCCCCCCACTGGTAAAGCAGTTGCCTGGCTTAAATGGGGAATTCCTGCATTGATCATTGCTTTAATTGTTTATGGATTTTTTACGGTTGATACTGATGTGAGTATAGAAATGATTCAGCGCTGGTTTTTAATCAATGGAACACTTTCCGCGCTTGGAACTGCGGCAGCATTTGGCCATCCAATTACTATTGCGGCAGCATTTGTAGCTGCACCCTTCACTTCTCTTAATCCCACAATTGCTGCTGGATGGGTAGCAGGTCTGGTAGAAGCATTATTGCGAAAACCACAGGTACGTGATTTTGAAAACCTTGCGGATGATATCACCCACCTGAGAGGTTTCTGGCAAAACAACATCACACGTATTCTGCTGGTTGTAATTTTTGCAAATTTAGGCAGCGCAATCGGTACTTTTGCAGGTGGATTTGCAATTGCGACCCTGCTTTAAGAATCAAGATGATAAAAATGCAGCTTACAAAAGCTCAGGAAATTACCGGTCGATAAATTCCGGATGATCTCACCTCAAAGCATAATTCATGATGAATACATTTTAGTTGATCTGACGCAACATGAGTGACATAGATGATTTGAGTCACACTATGATGCCCTATCTGGTCAATTAGAGTTAACACACGATTTCGATTTGCCCGGTCCAATCCCTGACAAGGTTCATCAAGAATAAGCAGTGCCGGAGATTTTACTAATGCTCTGGCTATCAAGACCAACCTTTGCTGACCGTATGAAAGCCGGGTAAAGTCAATTTCGGCAAGATTTTCTATTTCGAGAAACTTCATCCAGTATAGTGCGGTTTCCTTCTGTTTCTCGGTAACCGGCTGATATAAGCCAATCGTATCAAAAAACCCTGAAAGCACCACTTTCAAAACCGTAACAGATTCCCGGTATTGAACCTGAAACTCGGAGGAAACATGACCAATTCTCCTTTTTATATCCCAAATGCTTTCACCTGTGCCTCGCTGCTTGCCAAACATGTGTATTTCATTTGAATAAGCCTGGAGATTGTCTGCCGTAATTAAACTGAGCAGCGTTGATTTTCCTGCTCCATTAGGACCCACAATTTTCCAGTTTTCTCCATTCCTTACTGTCCAGTTAAAATTCTTCAATACTACTTTCTTCCCATAGCGGACATTTACTTTACTCATCAGGATAACTGCATCCTGATCTTTCTTAACCTTTTTTTTCAGAGGATTATTTTCCTGCACCTCAGTTGGTAAAAGCAGATTTGTTTCCTTTTTTTCCTCAAAATTTTTGTTTTCGTATAATAACTCCATTCTTTCCGGAGTAAGCACATCTGACCTCTCGCCTTTAGCAAATACTTCTCCAGACTTCAAACAAAGAACATGTGTTATTTCCGGAACTAATTCTTCAACTCTGTTACTGATTAACAAGATTGCTAACCCTTTTCTGATAAGTAAAGAGATTGTCTGCTTTAGCCAGCAGACAGAATTAAAATCCAAACCGTCAAAAGGCTCATCAAGTATCAGCAGTTTTGGATCAGACAAGAGGGCTTTACCGATCAAAGTTTTTCGAGTTTCACCATTTGAGTAGTAGCGCAAGGGATTTTCTAAAAAAGGCCTAAGCCCAAGCTTTTCAGCAATCTTTAAAGTTGCCTTGGGATTTTTTCCTTCCGGATCCATGTATTCACGTCCGGTCAAAAAATGTTCTTCGTTTCCGCTGTACTCTTCGTAACGGTCTTTTTTTTCTTCACGGGCAACCAGAATCTTTTGCTGCTCAAGAGAAACATGTACAATTTCACCAAAATTCGAAATTTTTTCATCACGCTTGATTACACCGCAGTATGGAAGCTGCCCCAAGATTACCTTTGCCAGTGTAGTTTTTCCAGCACCATTAGGCCCCAGAATAGCCCAGCTTTGACCTAATTCTGTTGCCCAGTTAATATTTTTGAGTATCGGCTTATCCCAGAGCCGATTCGAAACATTTTTGAGGGTGAGCAAAAGAGAAGTTTAGAATTGTAGTTGAGGATACAAGTGGTAAATTTTATCAGTTCATGAACTGTTTTCGTTTTGCAGTTCCCACATCTGTTGATAATAACCAGGACGCTGGATAAGATCAGCGTGCACGCCTTGGTCTACTATTTTTCCTTCATCCAGCACCAAAATCCAATCTGCCTGTTCCATCGATGTAACTCGATGTGAAACAATCAGAAGGCTCGCCGCCAGGGCTGGCATTCCATTTTCTGGTTTAAGAAGCTTGTGAATTTCCTGCAGCAAAAAACGTTCTGTCTCATAATCAACTGCAGAAAGAACATTATCCAGAATCAGCAGGCTGCAGGGTTTCAGCATAGCCCTTGCCAGGCTGATTCTCTGTTTTTGTCCACCTGAGAGCATTATGCCTTTTTCTCCAACCATTGTTTTTTCCTGTTCTGGGAATCGTCCTACCTCCTCTTCCATTGCCGCAGAACGAAGGATGTAGCGGAAATGTTCCGGACTTTCTGGTTCATTAATAGCTTCAGAAAATCTGATGTTATTTTCAACAGTGTCTGAAAACAAAAAGGGCTCCTGAGTTACTGTTCTGATACAGGTTCGAATATCATGATCACTTAATTCAGCAAGGTCTCGTTTGCCTATAAAAATGTAACCCTTTCCCATGTCCAAATAGCGGTTCAAGCCATTGACAAGAGTTGATTTGCCTGAACCGATGCGTCCGAGTAGTCCAATCACCTGTCCAGGCTTAATATTAAAACTTACATTTTTAAGAGTATCTTTGTTGCTCAAAGGATAACGGTAACTCAAATTATCAACCGTTAATCTATTTTCTGCAAAAAGTGACTTCAGTCTTGTCTGAGAAAGAGATTTTAAATGACTTCGCGGCAGTTTCTGCTGCAATACTGTCTGAATGCTAGCAAGTCCCACCAGTCCCTGCTGAATCATTGTGGTGACCCAGCCCAACCCCATCAGAGGAAATGTCAAAAGTGCGGAATACGCTATAAAAGCCGTAAGTTGCCCAATAGTAAATTCCGCCTTAATCACCATTAATCCCCCGACCAGCAGAACCAGAAGTTTCAGGAAATGTTCTAGATTACTCAACATTGGCAGCACAAATGAGCGGGTCCATGCAATTTTCATTGAACGACGGAGCATTTCCTGATTTTCATTTTCAAAACGACCCTTGCTCCAGTTACGCATAGTCTGGCTTTTGATCAGATCTATTGCCGACAGCGATGATACAGTGAAACCTGAAAGACGCTGCAGACTTTCCATGCGTGCCTGCATGTTTCGCACAAGAACACGCATTCCTAAACGCACTGCAGTAAAAACCAGTAAGATCGGAATGATGCAGTACAGTGTGAGATTAGGAGAAAGCTGCCACATTTTAAATGGAGTCATTGAAAGTGCAGAGGTGATATTAAAAGACTGCATCAATCCAAAACCACAAATCATCCTCACTCCGGTAATGTCATTGTTGATTCTTGAAATGATGTTTCCGGAAGGATTTGCTTCATAATAATCTTTCTGAAGAGCCATCAGTTTGTGAAACATATCATTCTTGATCTGACATTCAATCGCGCGTCCGGGATTAAAAAAAAGGATTCTGGAAAGTGTCCGTACAAAAATCATAACAACAGCCAAACCAAGCATGATAAGCATATATTCCCATAACAAATCCTGTCTGGCTTCCAGATCATTGTTCAACAAATCTATGCTTAAACGAACGTATTCCGGAATACTGACAGCAATCCAATTGGTTGCAAGAATTGCAATGATTCCTAATGAATATGAAAGCCAGTGCTGCTTAATATAGTAGCCCAGCAAAATATATTTGTTAGTTGTTTTAGGCGGCATGTATTGAAATTTCTTATGGTTTCAACGAAAGACCATCAATGGTGTCGCTGATATGGGGACATTCATACTGGTTTTCATATTCCTGTCGAACAAGGTTTTTAATGCGGGAATTTTTGGCGAAAGTTGAGATTCATAACTTGGCAGAAGATGCCTGTTTTCTTTTGCGCTGCATTGCCTGGCGATTCTTGCGAATTTTCTGGTATTTCCAAACTGCTTTGTTATGTTCACTTAATGTCTTCGAAAACTCACTACTGCCATCTCCTCGTGCCACAAAATATAGATATTTTTTTTCTGCCGGATAAAGCACACTATGCAGTGAGGCACGTCCTGGATTCGAAATAGGGGTAGGAGGTAATCCATACCGTGTGTATGTGTTGTACGGAGTTGGTGTGCGCAAATGCTTCCTAGTCAGATTACCGTCGAAATTTTTCATCCCGTAAATAACAGTTGGATCACTATCGAGCCGCATCCTGCGTTTCAAACGATTATGAAAAACGGATGCAATCATTGGTCTATCAGAATCAGTGCCTGTTTCTTTTTCCACAATGGAAGCCAGGGTGAGAACATTATATTCACTCATGCCGATTTCCTTTGCACGTTTTTGAAAATCTGAATTGAAAACCCTGCGATATTGGGCGATCATTGCCGACAATACTTGCCTCTCTGTTTCTGCTCGCGAAAAAAAATAGGTTTCAGGAAACAGAAACCCTTCCAGGGCTGTCAGTTCCGGAATGCCGGTTTTTTTCAATAATTCCGGATCATTTTTCAGTGACATTAAAACTTCTTTATCGGCTATTCCTAACTGATTAAGACGTTCAGCAATTTGCGCATAGTTTTCTCCCTCCGGAATAGTTACTTTATGCCTGATGCTTTTTCCGGAAACAAGATGCTGAAGCAGGTGATGCGTATTCCAGCTGTGTTTAATTTCAAATTCTCCGGCTTGAACTCTGGTATGTACTTTTAATTGCTTGGCCAAATAACGGTAAAGCCTCGGGTAGGGTTGAAGTCCATTTTCCCTTATGAGTGAGGTCACATAATCGAAAGTAGAACCGCGAGGTATCAGAATGATTGAACTGCTTTCAGGTGAATTGCTTTTAATGGGGCTGTTATAAATATGAAAAACATAACCTGCAAAACCTGAAATGGTTAACGCTCCTAACACCAGTATAACCAGTAACAGGCGTTTCCAATCGTCAAGCATCAAAAACTTCATCGAGTTGGAATGATTAATTTGTTTTTCAAATTCTTGGAAGCTGTCAATTATAGCCAGACTATTGCAAGAACGCAACTTTTGGAGTAACAGTGCACATCTTTCTGCATTGCATTAATTCTTATTCAATACTGATTTTCCCTGCTTAAAGTGTTCTTATTTTAACCAAACTAATTTAACCAAAAAAAATAATCTTGAAATCAAGTGAAAATAATATAAAATTATTTCTCCATAATAAATCAGCAACATTAACCATTATTTAAGACACTGAACAAAGTTCTACCTTTTTGAATTCACCATGCTGAACGGACTACTTGCCCGTAAAATGGGTATGACGCAGATTTTTGAGGATGACGGTACAGTACTGCCTGTGACTGTTTTACAGGCAGGGCCAATGACCATTGTCCAGAAAAAGACCAAAGATAAAGACGGCTGCGATCATGTGCAGGTAGGCTTTGAAGAAATTCCGGAGCGTAAATTGAACAAACCTGCAAAAGGACACTTTAAAGATAACTCCCCCACCAGATTCCTGCGTGAATTTGAAGTAGAGGATATTGATCAAGTTGAAGTTGGACAGGTTGTCGGTGTTGATCTGTTCACTGAAGGTGAAAGTGTAGCTGTTTCTGGAAACTCCAAAGGCAAGGGTTTTACCGGAGTTATGAAGCGTCATGGTTTTCATGGCCAACCTGCCAGTCATGGACACCGTGGACATCGCGGTACCGGAAGTATTGGACAGTGTGCTACTCCTTCCCGTGTTTTTAAAGGGAAAAAAATGCATGGCCGCCATGGCAACAGCAAAGTAACACAACTGGGGTTAAAGATAGTCAAAATACTTGCTGAAGAAAAAATAGTGCTGGTCAAGGGTTCTGTCCCTGGTCCAAACGGAGGACTTGTAAAAATTTTAAAAAGCAACCGCTGATAACCAGCTGAACCAGGCGATTCATTAAACCTGGCCTTTCATCCATCCCCACATATATCTCCTTAAAGTTTTCGGTTTTTCTGCCGATATTGAACTATGAGATTTGGATTGCTTTCTGTCTGGATGACATGGAGAGTTCCGTCCGGAATTCACTCTGCTTCATTCAGAGATGGTGTGGTGTTTCCACAGAGGAATCCAGATTAATGCTCTTATATAAAATAGACATACTGTTGTCGTAACAAATACAGTGAAATGTTCATGTGAAGTGTTCCGCCTAATGCGGTGCAATACGCACAATTTTGTAAACAATTGCTGATTGTAATGGCAAGGTATGTCCTAATGGCAGATAGAAGGCTGGCGTTGTCCATTTTAATATGCAGGATAACGTTCAGATTTTGAATCTGGAACAAATAATAATTAAGAAGGAGAAAATGGCATTTAAAACCAAAGTTGTACTGGTGGTTTTATTAGTGGCTCTTTTGATTGGAGTGCCTCCGGGACTTGGTCAACAGTCACCTGAAGACAGCCGGGAAGATCTGTATTCCATCTGGATAAAACTCTCCATGATGGGTCACAACCAGTCAGAAATTGAGGGAATTCTTACCGGAATTACCGAGCAGCAACTGCAGCATCTCAAAAACCGATTAAGGCGGGATGTGCTGAATACATTGACTCATCTCAATTTAAGCAATGAAATTGAGTTAAGCAGGACAGAACAGGACCTGGTTATGATCCGGGACAAAATAAGAACCGAGATCCGTTTTGCAGGTTTGGAAAATGATCTTCTGCTGCAGCGTATGATTCGGCACAAATTTGGGATTGCGCTCGAAAATATATAAGTTTGGCGCTGTCGTTTATATAAACTTGGTGTTTAGGAAGTGAAGGCAAGCAGTTTCCTGATTTAGAGTATTTGTACTGATATAAAGTTTGATGAATTTAATGCCAGTAAAATAATCTGAGTCCAAGAGCGAAACAAACACAACCGATACCAACCAGGCCGATTGAAGGCAGAATTACATCATACAAACCAATGCCTTCAGTTATGATTCCTCGCAGAGAATTGGCCAGCATGGTCAGTGGGAGTACCTCTACATACGGAGTGAGCCAGTCAGGAAAGTTGTGGTAACTGAAAAATATACCAGAAAGGACAAACATTGGCAGAGTCACAAAATTAATCAGTCCATTACCGCTGTGGGTGTTTTGTGCACGGCATGAGATAAGAACCGCAATACCGGCAAACGCGCTGTAACCGCTTAAAAAAACCAGCAACAATGCCCACAGACTTCCTTGAATTATAATTCCAAAATAATAATAGGCAAAGCCATATAGCAGAAGCAGTTCGGCGGCGCTAAGAATCATGCGGTTCAACCCGTGTGAGAGCAGAAATATTGATTTTCTAAGCGGAGTTGCAACCATGCGGCGCAGCAGTTTTTTAATTCTCAAATCAATCAGGCTCCAGCCAATCCCCCATAAACATGCATTCATGATGGACATTGCCATTAAACCAGGAATTAAAAAATCAATGTAGCGACTTCCTTTCATTGTTACTGGCTGTATTTCTGATTGTGGTTCTGTAGAACCCTGTTCCCTGAATGCTCTCTCCAAAAGCAAAAACGTCAGACTGGACTCAGTGTTGTCAGGATCGAAGTGATATTGGATCCCTTCTCCAGGGTTTCCCAACATCCAAAGAGAAATCTGTGCTCGTTTGAGTGCCCTGGTTGCCTCATCCTCATTCATAGACTTAAATCGGAAACGTGCCTGCTCTCCATTATTTTCTCCAACCTGCCACTCAAGTCCTGACTCAGCACTATACTTCGTTGAATTAGCTCCGGTTTTTTCAAGCAGCCATTCCGGAAGACTATAACTCGCATCCGGACTTTCATCAACAACTGCAACAATATGCAGTGCCTCTCCTTTGTTGGCAAAGGCAATACCCAAAATCCAGGCCATCAGTAATGGGAATCCAAATGACCAGAAAACTACTCCTGGTTCACGGAAGAATATTTTGAATTGTGACAGAATCAATCGAATGAGTATTTTAATCATCCAAATGCCTCCCGCTCATTGCCAGAAATAAATCATCCAGAGTGCGTCTTCTGCACTCCAGCGAAGTTAAAGAAATTGATGAATTTTCAACCAGCTGTAAAAATACAGGCAACGTTTCTGAAATGTTTTTTACAGCCAATCGTCCTTCTCCGGAATTTTCATCCCAACGACAACTGAGCACACCGGGAAGTTCTTTAGCTTTCTTAGTCGGGAAAGCACCCTCAATCACGTACTCGATCAAATCTCCCTCTCCAAACTTATCCAGCAAATGACTCAAGCTTCCTTCGGCAAGTATTTTCCCCTGATCCATCATCAGGATTCGCTCACAAAGATATTGAGCTTCTTCCATGTAATGTGTGGTGAGAATAAGAGTTGTTCCTGTTGCTTTGAAACTCTCAAGAATTTTCCAGAGATCACGTCGGGCATTTGGATCAAGCCCGGTGGTAGGTTCGTCAAGAATCAGGATTTGAGGAAGGGGCAGTATTGCAACCCCCATCGCCAGCCTCTGCCGCTGGCCTCCGGAAAGATGAAGCACCCATGTGCTGCGTTTGCTTTCAAGTTGAATTATTTCTATAACTTCCCTGGTCCGTTCTTTTCCCAGGAAATAAAAACTGGCAAACAGATTCAGGGTTTCTTCTACTGTCAAACGCTCCAGGAACCTAGTCTCCTGAAGGGCAAGTCCAATTTGCTTGCGCAAAAAATGCTCGTCTTTTTCCCAACTCCTTCCAAGGATGCGGATTTCACCAGAGTCGGGAAATTGAACACCTTCGATCATTTCCACCAGAGTTGTTTTGCCTGCACCGTTTGGACCAAGCAGGGCAACTGATTCTCCTGATTCAACCATTAGATTGACGTTTTGAACCGCATTAACGTCTTTAAATGATTTACAGACATTCCTGATTTCAATTGCCATTTGTTATTATTCGTTCATTCAACGTAAATAGTATTTTCATAAGGCGCTTTCAGCCTAAGCGTTTCAGGATTTGGTTGAAATTCTTCAATTTTGGAAGTGATAAAAAAACTGATCTGCCTGATTACTGTGAAACCAAGATGTCCTCAAAAATTGAGTCTCATTTCAGCCGATTTATTTTTCGTCAGGTTTAAGCAGGATCTTGCCAATGTGGCTGCTGCTTTCCATCAGCCGATGAGCATCTGCTGCCTTTTCAAGTGGGAAAGTTTGATGAATAATTGGGCGGATGGTACCGGAATCCAAAAGCGGCCACACTTCTTTGCGCAGGGCCCGGGCTATTTCAGCTTTTTCCTTGATGCTGCGGGGACGTAATGTGGAACCTGTCAAAGTCACACGTTTCATCAGCAACGGACGAAAATCTACTTCCGCTTTATATCCTTGCATCAGGGCGATTTGCAGCAAGCGGCCTTCTGCAGCGAGTATTTTTATGTTCTTTGGAAAATACGGTCCGCCGACCATGTCCAGTATTACATCCACACCTCTGTTTTCTGTCAGTGTTTTGATTTCAGCTTCAAAATCATTTTCATTGTAATTTATAGCAGCATCTGCCCCGAGGTTTTTACAATATTCACATTTTTCCTGAGTTCCTGCAGTAGTGTAAACAGTAGCTCCAAAAGCTTTGCCGAGTTGAATGGAGGTGGTACCGATTCCGCTGCTTCCTCCGTGCACCAGCAAAGTTTCACCGGATTTGAGTTGTCCTCTTTCAAAAACATTTGTCCATACAGTGAAGAACGTTTCCGGAATACCTGCCGCATGCTCTAGGGAGATTTTCTCCGGAACAGGTAAACAGATCGAAGCTGATGCCAGACAATACTCGGCATAACCTCCGCAGGACACCAGAGCGCAGACCTGAGAACCCTCTTCCGTCTCGATAACATTTTTTCCCTTTTTTACTACAGTTCCGGATACTTCCAAACCCGGCACATCAGTAGCACCAGGAGGAGGGGGATAAAGCCCCTTGCGCTGCATAATGTCAGGTCGATTTACTCCTGCCGCTTCAACCCGAATCAGTACTTCGTCCAGGCCGGGATCTGGAACGGACTGTGAACTAAGCTTTAGTACATCAGGGTCACCGTGTTTTTCAATCTGAATAAAGTTCATTGATTCAGGGATGTGTTCCATTTAAAAACTTTCTGAATTTATTCTTGAATAGTAAGGATTGTTAAAGCTTTGAAGACTTTACTCATGTAGAATGTTTGGTCGCCAGTATAAGCACTGCGTCTGCAACATCTTCCGCAAGATTTGTTACCCTGCCGATTTGCTTCAAAATCCCTTTCATTTGATATTGCATTGCTAGCTCATAGTTTTTATTTTCAAAAACCATTTGGAGCATTTTATATTCTATCTTGTCAACTTCACTTTCCTGACGACTGACTTCCTCAACATGCTGACGCACTGATCTCAAGTCTGAAAAAAGTGAATCAGTTGCATGCGCCAACGCTTGTACTGCTAGATGAGTATGTATGAGCATATTTTTCATAGATGAATGAAGTCCTTCTGGAATTTCCGGTTTTTCGAGAAGAATATCTCCAAGAGAATGTTTGAAACTGCTTGGCACTTTATCAAGTTTGGTTAAAAACCAGAGCAGATCATCACGTGAATTCGGCATCAGTGATTCATGCAGCAGAGTCATTTGAATTTGATGTCCAAGCTCGTCCAGCTTTTTTTCAATCTCACCAAGCTCCTGATTCCGTTGAGAAAATTCTTCAATACTACCCTCCAGATATGCCTCATATGCAGCCTGATACAGATGTGCCATGTCTTCCAGGAAACGCAATAAGCGTTGAACCTTTTCTTCCACGGCATATTGTTTTTTAAATAACAAACTCAATGGGTTCATTTTTCTTCCTCTTGAAATAATCGATATAAATAAGCAAGTTTTCGTTTAATTTCACGATTTTTCAGCTTATTCTTCAGTCCGCCTCCACGCAGTTCCCATTCTTTACTTTTTTGTGCCAGTGCATTCCCTAATTGCCAGGAGAATTTATATTTCTCTCCTTCAAGTTGTTTCAAGGCTTCCAGCTGCTGTGTTGAAAGAAAATGCTTATCAATTGCAGACAGTTTTTCGGCATTGACAACAAGACTATTTTGAAGCGAATATTCAACCACTTTCAAACCCTGCTGGCTGGTCAAAGGAACTACTGCCTTTACTGCCCGTACTACCTCTGCAGAACTGAAAAAAACTGAACCAGTCAGTGTATCCAATTCCTCAGTGTTAATTCCTGCTTTTCTAAACTGTTCAAGTACACCTGAAGACAGCTGATACTGAGATTCTCGTTTCACTGTCTGCTGGAAAACATTTTGCAGAAAATAGAGTCCTACGATACAAATTAACAATGAAATAAGGGGCGTGATTACCCAGCCCCTGACAATACTGTAAATGCGCTGCCATTGTAGTTCTCTTCCTCCCTGAACAATACCGATTCCGATCACTGCTCCGACCACAGCCTGAGAACTTGATACTGGAACGAGCGGAATGGTTGGAAGAGACAAATTTGCCAGAAACTGTTCAAGCCTTTCGGAAGCAAAAAGAAAGAGAACAATAGAATGGGCCATAACTGCAACCCAGGCAGCCAGAGGGGTCAGTGTTATCAGTTCTGAACCTACTGTCATCATAACACGTTTTGAGTAAGTAAAGACTCCGACAGCAATTGCCAACCCGCCCAGCAAAAAAAGTTGTTGTATGGATGATATTCTGAAAATACTGCCAACCTGAATGTCCGGAAACGGAGCCACAGGCACAAAAACTCCCATCACGTTTGCAATATTATTCGCACCCAGACTGTACGCACCAAACGCACCGGCAAGGATCAAAGCAAGCCTAGTATAACCATCCAAACGTATCAGCCCAATACTGACTTTTCTGACAAGGGACTTCGCAAGCGTAAACAACAGTGCCGCAATCAAGGCTGACAATAGAGGACAAACCACCCAGGTTGACAAAATTTTCAACAGGGAGGAAAGATCAGTGTATGAATCACTAAATAGATTCCATCCAATGATTGAACCTATGATTGCCTGGCTGGTAGAAACTGGCAGACCGAACTTTGTCATCCAATACACAGTCAGTCCAGCAGCAAGGGCCGCCATGAATGAACCACCAAGGGCATTTACCGCCCCAAGTTTGCCCAATGTAAGAGAAGTGCCGGTACCGCTGATTATTGCACCAAGAATTACAAAAATACCGCAAATTAGGGCGGCAGTAGTAAAACGCACCATGCGACTGCCGACTGCTGTCCCGAAAACGTTGGCGGCATCATTCGCACCAAGTGACCAGCCAAGAAACAGACCACCGGTTAAAAAAATAATTATCTCAGGATCAGTCACAAAATCTTATTTTAGAAAAATTATTTTATATATCAGCATGTTATTGGATCATAAATAGCTGTAAACGGCAATGTTATTCTCGAATTTGAAAAATGCTGATCGCCAGATGAAAAACAGACGGACTAATATTTTTGCTGTTCTGATAGTTGTTTTTGAAATTTACGGCAGAAATAATTACCAAAAATACAGTGTTAAAACCTTTCAGTTTAACTCAATGTTTTCGCTCAGGAAAATTCCCTGCAGAGCATGAAATTTAAGGCTTTGAAACTAACCACCTTCTCCTGCTGCTGGTTTAATGCTTCTACCAGTGTACGAACTAAACCTCTGTCAGGTTTTGAGCGTGAAGGTTTAGTTTCCAGAATAGTTGCACGGACTGTGAGCCTGTCTCCTGGACGCACCGGTTTCAGCCACTGCAATTCATCAATTCCTGGGGAACCAAGGCTGGAAGATGGAGAAAAATAATTTTTAACCAATTCCCCCATCACTAAAGCACAGGTCTGCCAACCGCTTGCAATCAACCCTTTGTATGGCCCTGTTTTTGCGGCTTCAGGATCAATGTGCATTGGCTGAGGATCATATCTGAGTGCGAATTGAATTAACTCAACTTCTTCAACATAAACAGGACCCATTTCGATAACAGTATCCTTTTGATAATCTTCGAAAAACCACTCCTGATTTGATGAACTGGGTTTTGCTGTTATTGACATTATTCTCCTTAAAAACTGAATTTTTGCTTTCTGTGGTATTAGTATGTGCTTCAATCAAAAGGGGCATTCTGGAAAAAATTTCCGGATGCAAATGAAGCTAAGCAGCCAGATTTGAACTTGGAATAGTTTTTGGCATTATCAAAATTATAAACTCAAAATGCTGTTCTAAGTCCCAGTGCAATCTGAATTTCCTGTTTGCGGTCATGAGGTAAATTCAAATTGGCAATATCCAGTCCCAACAGCCAAACAGTGATGATGGGCGTACCTGTAATCCAGTTCCACCCCATGTGAAGTATATCTGAGGATGCTTCTTCGGGTTCATTGTCTCCCTCATGAACTTTGGGCCATTGTATTTTTCTCAAGGATAAGGTTGCACCTTTTCCTGCCGGCGTTTGCCATTGGTCGTGAACTCCAATTTCAAATCCGGACGCTTTTTCACTCAAATACAGTGACCCAACCTTACTTTTCCATGCAATAGTTTTTTCGGGAATACTCAAAGCCAAAACATGTAAGTAGCGTCCAGGGCCGGACGGATCATCAAACAGATGAAGAGAAATGCCAAGAGCTCCCGTGGTGTAAGTACTTCCTCTGCTTCCAACAGTGTGATAGACTTGGAATTCCGGAAGAACAGGGAATGTTGCTCCAAAGATCGTGCTGTTTCCCAAAACTGTAAACAGCACAAAAAATAATTTTTGTTTAAATGACATCAATTAAATTATTAAAGGCAGTTCAATAAAAAAGTCTGCTGAATCCTTTTCAGCTACGTATCTGTTTTCAGGTCTGGACTTTTTCAGAATGTACAAACATACATCAAAGCAATGCGCTATTCAAGTACACGCGGACAAGTAAAAAACCTGTTGTTTGAGGATGCAGTGATGATGGGACTGGCAGACGACGGCGGATTGCTGGTTCCGAATGAATTACCATTCGTTGAGAGTTATCTTGACAAATGGAGAACCCTCAGTTTTACAGAATTAAGTCTTGAAATTATGCTTCTTTTTACCAGCGGAAGAATCCCTCGTGAAGAGTTCATGAACATGGTTAAGCAGAGTTACGCCTCATTCCGCCACCCTGAAATTACTCCGGTTAAATCGGTGGGAAAGTTACATATACTTGAACTTTTTCATGGACCTACGTTTGCCTTTAAGGATGTAGCGTTACAGTTTTTGGGAAACCTTTTCGCTTTCTTTTTAAGAAAACGCAATCATCCTTTGAGAATCCTGGGGGCAACTTCAGGTGATACAGGAAGCGCCGCAATACACGGAATGCGCGGCAAGCAGGGAGTTGATGTATTTATGCTTTACCCTAAAGGAAGGGTCAGTGCAATTCAGGAACGTCAAATGACCACAGTTCTTGATTCAAATATACACAATATTGCAGTTGAGGGATCATTTGATGATGCACAAGGCATTGTAAAAGCAATTTTCAACGATCGAAAATTCAAGCAGACTTTTCATTTAGGTTCTGTAAACTCTATCAACTGGGCCCGCATACTGGCACAAATAGTTTATTATTTCTATGCCTGGTTCCGAGTTACCGGAGATAGACGAGAACGGGTAAGTTTTGTTGTTCCAACTGGAAATTTTGGCAACGTGCTGGCCGGATACTACGCAAAGCTCATGGGCTTGCCGATAGACAAATTGATTGTAGGTACAAATGAAAATGACATTTTGCATCGATTTTTCAGCAGGGGGGAATACCATTCGGCTGAAGTTAAAGAAACATTAAGTCCTTCTATGGATATTCAAATATCCAGCAATTTTGAGCGATACCTGTACGATCTAGCTGGAAACTCTTCAAAACAATTGCAGCTTTGGATGGATGAGTTTGAACAAAGCGGCAAATTAACAGTAGAATCAAACTTGCACAAGAAAGCACAACAAGACTTTGCTTCTGCACGTGTGGATGATGAGGAAATTCTGTCAATAATTAGAAAATTCCATCAGGATCTTAAATATTTATTAGACCCTCACTCAGCAGTCGGTGTTTGTGCTGCTGAAAAAATTGAAATTCGAACTCCGGTTATATGTTTGGCATGCGCACATCCGGCAAAATTCAGTAAGGCAATCCGGAAAGCTCTGGGTACTGAGCCAATACTTCCGGAAGCATTGGCAAGCCTGCAAAACTTAGATACACGCAGTAAAACAGTTCCGGCTGAACCGGAAGCCGTCAAAAAAGTGATGCTTGATACACTGGAAGCCTAAATCACAGGTGCTAATATTTTCATCTGCAACAAACATCGTAAATAATTATTTTGAATTCTGACAGTTTACATCCAGAAACTGAATTCCCTCAGCCTACATACGATGAATTTAAAAAAAACCGTCCGGCATGGACAACATCGATAAGGCGAGGATTAGAGTACATCGTATTTCGTTTTGGGTTGTACTTGGGTAAAAAATTGTCCATCTCCCAGTTACAGAAATTAGGACTGGGAATTGGTAATTTTGCCTACCATGTTCTTCGAAAAGATAGAGGTATTGTTATAAAACAGCTCAAACTGATTTTTCCTGAATTAAATGATGCAAAACGTGAACAGTGGACAAGGGAATGTTTCCGACATTTTGGACAAATGCTTTTTGAGTTTCTGTGCTTACCTCAAATTATAAATGACCAGGAAAATATGATTTGCGTTGAAAATGAAGCTGCGCTGACGAACGCTGTAAATGCCGGAAAAGGCGTAATTCTTCTTGGTATGCACATTGGTAACTGGGAGTTGATTACTGCATATGCAAAACGTAAGGGACTTGTGATGACGGCTGCAACCGCGAATGTCCCTGACAAACGTATAAACCAGTTGATGATTAGTCAGCGTAAACTTGAAAACATGGAAATTATGCCTCGTGGGACAGGGATGTCTTCAAGAAAACTGTTTCGCTGTCTCAAGAATAAAAATATCCTGATTTTGATAATTGACCAGGACACTAATGTGCCAAGCACCTGGGTTCCATTTTTTGGAATTCCTGCAAAGACTCCAGTAGGAGCCGCTGTATTTGCCTTGAAAACCGGAGCAAGTGTTGTGAGTTATAATGTGATTCGTGATAACGATGGAACCTTTAGACTGAAATTTGAAACATTAGGTATTTTTGCTCGTAGTCATCCTGCAATGGAGCAGGATGTATATTCAGTTACAAGGAAAATAAATCAGCATCTTGAGCAGTGTATCCGTGAAAATCCTCAACAATGGGCCTGGTTTCACAGGCGCTGGAGACACAGACCATCAGCTGAAGAGTTGAAGAAAATGGAAGAGCTGGAGCAAAACGAAATACAGGCCCGGCCAAGTTCTGAATAAAAAAATTATTTGGGACAAATAATTTGTAAATCTGTAAACCTGAACCTAATAAAATGTCTATTGTTGTTTCAAATAAGCAAAAAATCCATTATGAGCTTGCCGGGGACAAAGGCCCCTGGATGCTGCTTCATCCTCCTCACATGATTCCTATGAATGCCTGGAAAGAAGACGGGTATGTGAAACAGCTGGAGCAGGACTTCCGTCTGGTGCTGATTGAGCCGCTTGGACAAGGTTACAGCGATGCACCGAAAGATTACTCCCATTACACTATTTCCTCACGTATCAGGCATGTACTTGACGTAATGCGTGAAGTACAGGCAGATTACACATATTTTTTAGGTATGGGATTGGGAGCTCAAGTCGGCTTCCAAATGTCTAAAGAGTTTCCTCGCAGGATAAGATCCCTGATTACCGCAGGCGCCCAGCCATATCAGGAACTTGAAGAAGCAAAGTTTCTGAAAGAAAAATTAGATAAACTGCGATCAGGAAATATAAGCGCTTATCTCCAGCAATGGCATTCATTAGACCATTTAACTGAGGGGCAGGAAAAAGTGATTTTGCAAGGTGATGCTGAAGCGTATGCTCTTGGTCTGGAAGCATCCATCAATTGGGAGGGCTTAGGTGACGACCTACAATCTCTTGGAACAGCAACTCTGCTTTTTACTGCAAAAGCTGAGTCCCGATTTTTGTCTGTAAGAGACGCTGGGAAACGTATGCGTTATGGCCGCTATGTGATTCTTCCAAAAGTGCTGTATAGCCATGGTCTTTGGAGTTCAGAATTAATCATAAAACCACTTCTGGAATTTACCCGCAGAGACCGATCAAACTAAGACTTCAAGGAAAATGGTAACCCGCCGCTGGTTAATAGTCTCACTCATGCTTTTTATTTTGAGTATTCCCTTGTCTGAGTTTTGTGAGGCAAAATCATTTCCGGACTTTGCAGTACTTTCACAAATTCAAGGTAAAATAAAAGCCGGCCCTGCAAAAAAAATGGTGGAGGGTACCAATGGGCTGCTGTTGCGTCACAGGCATAGAGTTAAAACTGAAAAAGACGGAAAGGCAACAGTATTTATTAAAGACGGTTCCGAAATACGATTATTTGCTGATACCGAACTGATTGTCGGCGCGAAAAAAAGCCGTAACTCCCGCTGGATGCGGTACAGACTGGTATTGCTATCAGGAAGTTTCTGGGGTCATTTTGTTAGAGAGAAAAATCCTGTAGAAATAAGCGGTGGAAGTATGCGATTACAGGTTTCTGACGCATCCATCAGATTTTCAAAGAAAAAAACTGGAACTGATATCTCTGTATTAAACGGAACTGTGAGGGTGTTTAACAAAAGTTCTTTCGTAAAATTGCATGGAGGTCAACGTCTTTATCAAATTCAGAAAAACGATTTCATGCCACAAAAAGTCAGTATCATCCCGAATCAATTAAAACTCTCACTTGAGCCATCCGAACCAGTCTTTCAAGGAGACAAAACCATAGAGCTTAATCTGAATTTGCAGGTTGTTCGTTACGGCAGTGACCGTGCTGTAGAACGCCCAGGTCCGGTTCATTTAAGGGCTAACTATTATAATTTGGAAATACCTGATTCAATCCGTCTCAATACCGATGGCAATGCAAAGGCCAAAATCAAAGTTGCCCCGCCAAATTCAGAGGACCGTACATTTGAAGGCTCGGTCACTTTTCATGCTATTATGGACCAAAAAGGATTTGATGATGTGAGGGATGGAACATTTAAAGTGAAATTCAGAAACCTTTGAATTACGACTCTTAGTAAAACTCAATGGAAATGATTATATATAGAAAAACGATGATTCAAATCATTAAATACCCTGAAACACTTAAAATCTTTTTCAAAAAATCCTGATGTTTGATTTTGCCAACATTGCCGGAGGGGCTCTCATTGGAGCAGTATTGGCCTGGATTCTAATGCTATGGGTAAAGGTTTTTGTAACACAAGTATATGCTGCAGCACCTGAGGATTCTTCTGATTATTCTTTAGACAGTAACTCAATTAATATTCCGGACTGGGTAATTATTGCTGTACTGACAATTACCGCAGGTGCATTTGCCTGGTGGAGGCAATGGAATCCGGAATTTTTTAGCGACATCATTTTAGTCACAGCACTGGCAGGCGTAGCCTTAATTGACAGAAAAACCATGTTAATTGAAGGGCGACTGATTGCTCTGGCAATTATTCTGCGCTTGTGCTGGCTTTTATACTTTGCTCCGGAGGATATACTCAATTCTCTTTCAGGGTTATTGATTGGAGCAGGAATTCTTTTTTTCGTAGGATTCCTGTATGAAACATTCAGGCACCGTCAAGGCCTGGGTGAGGGAGATGCGGCTGTACTTGGTTTAATTGGCATGTGGGTTGGTTGGCAGGGACTGGGAGCAGTATTACTAATTGCCGCAGTAACCGGAATTATTATTGGAGGAATTTCACTGCTGAAAAACCGGGAAAAGAATCAGGAATTCACCACTCTTCTTCAAACTCAAATTCCATTTGCACCTTATCTTTGCCTGGCAGGGATAACAGTCTATCTGATTCAAGAAACAGGATATCGAAATTTTGTACTTGGGTTTGATTATTTTTGAACAATTGTTAATTTAAGCAAAGTTAAACTGTTTTCTGCTTGAATTTGAAAATTAAATATAACTTTGTTTTGACTGCTGGAAGCAACTAAAAATATTTATTAAGTTTCCCTATTTTCAGTTGTTTCAAAATTCTTTTTTTACATAAGAACAAGCTTCCATCTCTCTTAAATCCAATTCATACATGATCATTCAGATTTATTCTGCAACGCCTCACTGATCAAATTCTGAACCATTGGTTTGTACAATTTCCATAAATCCTGCCCAAGTTCCGTAAGATTGTAGCCCCTGCCGGAACAGACATGGCATGACTGGCGCAGGTTAATCTGAATAGTCCCCCATTCGTCCAATCCTGCAATATATCCGCTTCCTTCACACTCAGTACATGGTTTTTTTAAATCTGAAATTAACATTTGCTTTAAACTATGATGAGAATATGGTAGGTTTGTTGTGGTAAACGCATGAATTGTGCCTTGCTTTATCACAATTTTTGTTTTCATTTTAATAGTATTTATTCCAGATAAAGGCATTAAAAAACTGGTGGAAGAAAGATTTTTAGCCTGCTGGAATAAAATTTGGGTTTTTAAGTGTTGACTTAACACTTTCAGATTCCTACAGCTGGCAGGAACCTTAAAAAGGATAGAATTACTCTGGGTGAATCTGTACTGCATTAACTTGTTCAGGCAAATCAATTAATTACAGAACCGAATCATATTGTGCTTGCCAGCACTGCAGTATCCATCAGTGTAGTGCATGACATGGCGGCTTATGTGGAAGACCGTTAAAACATAAGCGGTTTGGAAAATGATCCGGAATTTTTATAGAATGATTACTTTAGTCAGGTAAATTCGTTTGACTTTTTTAACATGAATTGCGTAAGTTCTCGTATTTTAATCAACAGCTCACAGGCAATATAAGGCAAGGAGATGTATGGAAAAGATAAGGTTCTTAGATACTACTCTACGTGATGGAGAGCAGTCCCCCGGATGTTCAATGTCAGCAAGTGAAAAGCTGACCCTTGCTAAGCAGCTGGAGCGTCTTGGTGTTAATACAATTGAAGCCGGATTTGCAGCTTCATCGCCGGGAGACTTTGATAGTGTTCGGGATATCGGGCAGCAAATTCAAAACTCAACTGTTGTTTCATTGTGTCGTGCTTCAAAAAACGACATTGACTCTGCAGTTGAAGCTTTAAGTGATGCCAAAAACTGGGGCATCCACACTTTCATTTCTACCAGCGACCTGCACATGAAACACAAGTTGCAGATGGAACCCAAAGAAGTAAAAAGTTTGGCGGTGGCAGCAGTTGAGAGAGCAAAAAAAGCAACTGACAATGTGGAATTCAGTCCTGAAGACGCAACACGCAGTAATCCGGAATTTCTGGTGGAAGTCCTGTCAGAGGCAGTACGTGCAGGAGCAACTATTTTAAACATTCCTGACACTGTTGGTTACACAACTCCTGACGAAATGTTTGAATTAATCACAAGGCTGCGAAATGAAGTTTACAGTGCCGATAAGGTGGTTTTTTCCGTGCACTGCCATAATGATTTGGGACTTGGAGTTGCAAACTCACTTGCTGCAGTAAGGGCTGGTGCAAGACAGATTGAATGCACAATCAATGGTATAGGGGAACGTGCCGGTAATGCTTCGCTTGAGGAAATAGTGATGGCACTTAAAACACGTCAGGAGTATTTTGGATTTGAAAGCGATATAGTTACAGAACAGCTTTACCCATCAAGCAAACTGCTTTCACAAATAACCGGTGTTGACGTTCAGCCTAACAAGGCAATTGTGGGTGCAAATGCCTTTGCCCATGAAGCGGGGATCCACCAGCATGGCGTCCTAAAAAATCCCTTGACTTACGAAATTATGACACCTCAGTCAGTGGGTATCAAGTCCAGTAACCTGGTAATGGGCAAGCATTCA
>ERZ651768.216-NODE-216-length-42359-cov-6.397687_pt1 | contig 42359 bp, 37 predicted proteins | sample MGYA00514754_ERZ651768 | MGnify/ENA metagenome assembly ERZ651768
TAGAGTTGTATTATCAACTGAGTGGAGGGAAAATGGACAGAAAAAGTTAAAAGGAACACTTAAGGATGGAAAAAAAGATGGAACATGGACCGAATGGGATACGATTGGACAGAAGTTGTCAGAAACAACTTTCAATAATGGGCAAGAATCTTTTGAGCCTAAAAGACTGGTTGTTGGAAAGAGTTCTGAATCTGAATACAGTGATCTTAAATCCGCTGTTAATGCTTCGAACTCGGGTGACAGTATTATTATCCATGAAGGAACATATAATATAAAAGAAGCGCTTCGCGTTCGTAAAAGTAATATTTCTATTGAAGGTAAAGGTCGTGTTGAAATTATCTCAAGTGACTGGTTTGGCGCTGTTCTAATGATAGAAAATGTTAGCGATGTCAGGTTGAGTAATCTTCACCTACGACATAGTAATCCGCCTGATCCATTAACATGCTCTGGCGGTGTGTTGTTATGCTCTAATTCAAAGAATATAACGATAGAGAATTGCGACATCAATGGCTCGGGCGTTATTGGCATCGATTTGAGGGAATCTAAAAATGTTATCGTTAAGGATAATTATATACATAATAATTCTATAGCCCCCATTAGTATGGATGGAATATTGTACGATGATGACGGTATGGTGAGCTTTATGGATAGGGACGAAGATGGAAACATACTCAAGCTCGAGATGTTAGAATCTATAATATTTTTTAACAATAGAATGGAATACAATGGCGGAAATGATTCAAAAGATAGAATGGCCTTTAGAGCCACGTTTGATTTGGAAATTGATGAGGTAGATTGCCAAGCAGTCATCAAAACAGATTTTAAACCACAAAAAAGAGCCAATCCCATCGGTGTTACCGACCTTATAGTTGACAGGAAACTGTTTATCTCGGTCTTCAATACCAAATTGGACGAGCCTATCGGTATGCTAGACTATAATGGAAGACTAATAAGACTCCAATCCAGAAACGGTTGTATCGACAGCGTGAAAGACTGGAACGATGGCAGGGACATGAAAGAAATAGGATACGAGCAAACGGCGTTCCTGTTCTACGGCGAAAAGAAAGATGACAAAGGGCAATTCTATACACAAATCCTTGTGGACAAGTTTCAAGATGGACTTTATGTCAAGGCCAAGGCTTGGAAATGGCCTGAATTCATAGCCAGCGGTAGAGCACCACTATGTCTTAATGTAGAAAAGGGATTCACTTTTTACGCCCAGCCTGATTCATCATCCACTCAGATGGTCGTCGATAATTATTTTAGCTTCGCCGAAATCGGTGTTACTGGCAATCATAAAGGCGAATGGATTTCTATCAAGATCGCCGAATACGATGGTGAGTTTTACTGCATGGGTGAGGGACAACCAACTGGCAAGTTCATGGAAGGCTGGATCATTGCGGTGACAGAAAATGGAGTTCCTAGCATCGATTTCTGTTCCCGTGGATGCTGACAAAACGACAACGGTTAATCTCTCCAAAACAACGTAACATTTTAAAGGAAAACTTTCACATAAGATTTCTGAACCATCTTCCAATCTGAACTTGGAAAGTGACGGGGTTTTTTGTTACTGCTAATGCCGATTGTAGAGTTTTTTTATTTTTTCAATTTTCGATATGATTGAAATGGGCAAGTCATTAATCTTTCTAGGTGCAGGGCTATTACTTATTGGTATCATTATCACTTACTTTGGAGACTCGTTTAGATGGGTTGGCAACCTTCCTCTTGTTATTCGTGTCGAGCGAGATAACTTTAAGTTCTACTTTCCTATTGGAACAATGATTGTACTTTCAATATTGCTTTCCATTTTGGTTAGATTATTCCATTAATAATCAAAATTAAATTTATGAATCACTACATCAAGCTCTGCCCCCTATTTCATCGGAAACGAGTGTAAATAGAGCACGTTTTTTGTGAGATTAGAGGTAGAAAGCCAACAGATCAGTATTATACGAATTAGTGGATAATTCAATGCAATCCAATTCATTCCGAACTTTGAAACATACGTTAAGCTGGCTATATGTGTGGGGTATTGCTTTTGGCTATATTGAAGCAGCAATTGTTATCTATCTCCGCAAAATTTATTACCCTGATGGTTTTAGTTTTCCTATCGTACTGGCAGATACCGATATTGCAATTGTCGAAGTGTTGCGTGAGTTAATGACGCTGATCATAATTTCGGCAGTGGCGGAATTGACTTTCCGATCGTTTAATAAAAAATTGGCAGGATTTATGATTATCTTCGGGATCTGGGATATTTTCTACTACATTTTCCTGAAGATATTTCTGGATTGGCCCGAAAGTTATCTAACCTGGGATATTCTGTTTCTCATTCCGCTGCCATGGGTTGGCCCTGTACTAGCACCAGTGCTTGTGTCCTTATCGCTAATCTACGCTGGTATTATCATCCTGGTGAAAATGGACAGGGGTTATCGCTTTCAGTTCGATAAGAAGTTCTGGATAATGGAGATAATGGCAGGAATCATAATCATTATTACTTTCATGATTCCGGGCATCGCTGTTATAAATCAAACGGTTCCAGAATCCTTTCCCTGGTTTATTTTTCTACCGGGATTGTTTTTCGGGTTGGTGGTTTTCCATTCTTACCTAATGAAAGATTCGAATGTTTTAATCGATCAATGATATTTGCATTATTACTACCGAAAAAATCCCTACACTCGCGGGGTTTTTTGTTTGTGACAGGACGGTTAAACTAGGATTATAATGAGCAAACATATAATGTTATCTTTTTAAATTCGGTAACTTTTAGCACAATCATAGCACACTTTAAAAAGTTCACGATGATCGGAAGATGTCTTGAGGGGGCAGTGGGGGAAACCCCGTGCCGGTTCGAGTCCGGCCTTCGGCACCCCCTGAATAAACCTATTTCTCGATTAGTATTAGTCTGGTGAATGTATCACAATCAACAGGAGCAGGAATAATGGTAAATGTTGATTCTGAAACAACAAGGTACAAAATCATATGACAATTGAAATTCTTATATTTCTGTTACTCCTCGGTATTGTCATTGTTCTGTTTACTCTTGATGTGCTGCCCATAGATGTTACTGCCTTAGCCTTCCTTGTAGTTTTACTGGCGACCGGGTATTTAAATATTGAAGAGGCGATTTCCGGATTTAGTAATAAAGCGGTGATCACAATAGCGGTAATGTTTGTTCTCAGTCAGGCACTGGTCAAAACGGGATTCCTTGAAGTAGTTGCGGATCGGTTGAGTAAAGTAGGTAATAAGAACCAGTTGTTCGGTTTAGCTGTCTTTCTTGTAACTGTGAGTATCTTTTCGGCATTTATTAACAATACGGCCGCGGTTGCCATATTTATACCATTGGCGATTCAACTTTCTCAGAAATGGGGAAAATCTCCATCCAAAGTGTTAATTCCGCTTTCATTTGCTGCCATTTATGGCGGTACGCTGACCTTGATTGGCACTTCAACAAATTTATTGGTCAGCAGTATTGTAATGGACTACCAGATCGATCCGCTTGGTATGTTTGAATTTACCGCCATGGGGTTGATCTTTATGGCTGTGGGAACAGTGTATAATACCTGGATCGTTCCCAGCATTCTCCCGTCCCGGGCAGGGATTTCATCGCTGACTCGAAGTTATCATCTGGCACCTTACCTCACGGAATTCAAAGTTTCGGATGGTTCTTATCTTATTGGCTCAACCTGCATGAAAAGAAGTATTAATGAAAAATATGACATCACTGTATTGGCTATCATTCGAGATAGTGAGCGTTTTGATACCGATATCAGGAATATTGAACTGCAGAAAAATGATATATTACTGGTGCGTGGAAACCTGGAAAATTTCATTCGGTTTCGTGAAGAGGAAAAGACCCTATTCCTGACAGATGTTAAAATGGGTCAGGAAGAATTAACCGGTGATGAAAGCCTTGTTGTTGAAGGGCTGGTGCCCCAGAAATCTGACCTGATTGGCAAAACATTAAAAGACATTAATTTTCGAAAAAAATATGGTGCCTTTGTCCTAGCCATTCGCAGGGAAGGGAAAACACTGAAAAAAAAGATCGCACATATTGTTATTCATTTTGCCGATACTCTTCTGATTTTTGTTCCAAAATCGCGTATTACCACTATTGATGACAGCCCGGATATCGCTGTTTTACAGGAACATGAGATTCAACTTCATAAGGGCAGGTTCTGGTGGCTTGCAATTGCCATCATTCCCATCATTATGCTGACTGCTGCCTTTGGTATATTAGATATTTTAGTGGTATCACTCATTGGTATGGTAATTCTCCTGATAGTTAGAGCGATTACCATCAATGAATCTTATGGCGCTATTAACTGGACAGTAATTGTTTTTATCGCGGCGTTTATTCCTGTGGGCATTGTGATGAAAAAAACAGGAGCGGCTGATATACTGGGTACGGCAATTGCAAATATGGGCGGACTATTTCCTGCCCGCATCGCACCCTATGCTATCATCTCAATATTGTATCTTGTAACAGTTTTATTCTCAGCGGTAATGTCAGCCAAATCAGCGGCAATCATATTGACCCCCATTGCCATCGTGGCAGCACAGGAATTCAATATTGATCCAAGACCGTTTATCTTTGCCATTTGCTATGGTGCCTCTACCTGTTTCATGACTCCGATTGGGTACCAGACAAATCTCATGGTATTTGGACCTGGCAGATATCGATTCTCGGATTTTATCAAGACAGGACTGCCATTAAATTTGATTTTCTGGATCCTGGCTACCATTTTTATTCCTGTCATCTGGCCTTTTTAAAGATCATGCTCCAAGCCCCCACTTTACCAGAGGGAAGTTGGACCTGTGTTGCCAATCTGACAAGGAGTTTCGGTAAACCGTGCCTTTTTCATTTCATTGTTCGCTCTTCCCATTTAATCTGTGCAGGTTTAGATTCCTGGCTCGTCCGCCTATGATGAATAATAGAATTATCTATCTGACCTTTTTTCTCATGCTGGCATCGCCGGTAATAGCCCAGGATATTTCTATATTTTTTTTAAAGGATGGATCCATTGTGCAGGGTACTGTGGTCAACGAAAACCAGAACCGGATCTTCCTGAAAACTGAGCAGGGTACGATCAAGATATTGACTATGGACATCCTGGGCCGGGAGGATCTGGCCCGCAAGGGAGACCTGTCATTCATATCGGAACGGGTGGATCACCTCCGGAACCAAGTGAATCATCTCACCGGGAAACTGGAGAACTTGAATGATTCGCTGCGGATGGTCCTGGATAACCTGTCTGTTAATTATCAGGAACTGGAAGGACTGCAGGGTGAATTTGAGATCGATCTGCTGCGGCTTCACTCCCAGGGCCGGGGACAGAAAAAACAGATTCAGTACCTCCAGGACGATGGGGTGGATAAGCGGGTGGATATTGCCGCCAATCGCCAGAATTTGGGTGGTCTGAAGGATACAGTAAATTTTTATGTGGGTGAGTTCAAGAAGGAACGTCAGACACTGGAAACGACGACCAATACAGCCTTTTTACTCACGGGGACTGTATCCAATACCCGTCGGGAACTTCAGGATGCGGTTCAAGACCAACAGAACCATAAAAATCAGATCGATATCATGGCGGGCTCCATTGCCCATTTGATTCAGGAAGTCCAGCAGGTCAGCGAAAGCTTTGCGGCGATTGAAGATGCCATTGAAATGAATGGGAAATCCATTGCCGCATTGACCGCAGCGCTTCAAACTCAGGATGCAACTCTTAATGAAAAAATTGATCAGGCTGTCGAGGTCCTAAATCAAGAAATTGACCAGGCAGTCCGTGAATATACCAGTCAGATAAAATTAGTCCAAGTTACCCTGGAAGACCAGGCGGACCAGGGAGTTAGAACCAGGAAAAAAATCGATCTGGATATCAAAGATCTGGGAGAATTATCCGATAGGAAACACGAAAAACTTGCCAAACGGCTGGATGACTTGGAAAAGAATTTTTTTACAGTTGAGAGCAATATCGATTTCCATTTGGCCAGTATTAAAAAAAGTATAGATCGATTAAACAGTGAATTGAAGACAGTGAAGAAATCGATCAGTGAAAAGAAATAAATTGAAGATAATTATTTTCCCCCTTTCTTACGTGTGATCTGGTCCCTAATTATATTAAAATTCACAGCAAAATTTTTAACTAATTTTTAACATTGATTCAAAACCAGATGATGAGGTAGTCATGGCCCGAGTGATGCAATTCATTTTCATTTTTTACTTTACATTGGGGATATCCTTCGGACAAGACCCGGAAAATCTGCTTTCTCAGGCAGAAAACCAGATGGCCTCTGGGGAACTGGCACTGGCGGAAGAGTCCCTGCAGGCGGCCCTGCAGGCGGATCCCTCTTTTGCACCTGCCCTCCGGGCTCTGTCAAAACTGGCTTTGCATCTGGGTGACCTGGCCACGGCAAATCAGTATTCCAACCAGGCGGTGCAGGCCGACGAGGACTTTCGGGACTGGTCCAATAAAATTACCAAGATCACTGAACGAATCCAAAATGGCCGCCGCAATATACAACAGGGGCTGTATGATGAAGCGATGAAAGAATATTCCGCCATTCTGGATGTCCACCCCTATTTCCCGGAAGCGGCGTTTTATATGGGGCTTACCCGGTTTCGCCAAAAGGATATTGAGGGAGCGGCAGGCTACTTTAAAAAGGCTCTGGATATTTATCCAGATCATGCCAAAGCCCGAAAAGGATTGGACAATGTTACCAAGCAGTTCTTAAACAGCGGCAACAATGCCTATAAGCGGGGTGACCTTGAAAAGGCCACTGCTTACTATAAAAAAGCGCTGGAATTTGATGATCGATTCTACCTGGCTTATTTTCAACTCGGGGTCCTTGAGAAAAAGATGGGCAATTCTAATAAGGCCATTTCCTATTTGAATAAAGTCCTGGAAATAAAGCCCGACCATGATAAATCCTGGTTTACCCTGGCTTCCGCTTACGAGGCTGACGGCGATACGGAGGAGGCGATCACCCATTATGCCAAGGCCATTGATCTTAACCCCGGTTATGCCAAGGCCTATGGAAACCTGGGCAAACTTTACGTGGAGAAGGGAGAATATAAGCAGGCTGAGGATGTGCTGAAAACAGTAACCCAGATCGACGGCAGTTATGCCGACGGCTTCATGCACCTGGGTATCCTATATTTAAAGCAGGAAATGTTTGAACTGGCAGTGGAGAACCTGAATACCGCTACAACTCTGGATGACCGGGATTATAATAAATTCTTTTCCCTGGCCACTGCCTGCAATACTTTGAAAGACTGGGAAGCCGGGGCCACAGCAGCGATGAAGTGCACGGAACTGAAAAAACGGTTCGGCGGCTGCTGGTACGAACTGGGTGTTGCCGAAATTGGAAAAGGGAATAAGACCCGGGCCAAGCGGCATTTTGATGAGGCCCATAAGGACCGGAGCTGGCGGGAAATGGCGGCAAGAAAGATCGATGAGATCAATAATCCTGATAAATATCAAAAATAATAATATATATGTCCAATACCTTGATCAAGGGTATAGTATTTGATTTGGATAATACGCTGCTGGATTTCATGAAAATGAAGGAATTTGCAGTGAAGTCCGCCGTTAAAGGCATGATCGAGGCGGGGCTGGAGGTGGATGAGGAGCAATCCTATATAGATATCATTGCTATTTATGAAGAATTTGGCTGGGAGAATCAGAAGGTATTTGATGTATTCATGGAAAAATCAATTGGGCGGGTAGATAATAAATTTCTGGCTGCAGGGATCGTAGCCTACCGCAGAGCCCGGGAAGCAAACCTGATGGCTTATCCCAATGTGAACCGCACCTTAATGGCCCTGGCCAAAAAAGGGATCAAACTGGCAGTGGTTTCCGATGCGCCCAGCCGGGAGGCGTGGATGCGCATTTATTATCTGAACCTGTATCATTTTTTTGATGCAGTGATCACCTATGATGATTCTGGTGAGCGCAAACCCTCGGCAAGACCTTTTCAGATGGCCCTGGATGCGTTAGGACTGCAGCCTGAGGAGACGGTCATGGTGGGTGACTGGCCGGAGCGGGATGTGGTGGGAGCCCGCCAGATTGGTATGCGTACTGCATTTGCCCGTTATGGCGATACCTTTGGTACCCAGCATTCCGGCGCGGACTGGGATCTGAATGATATTTATGAGCTTGTGGAGATCATAGACGAGATTGACGGTCATGCCTGATATTTTCATTGGAACGGACTTGGAGGACATCTCCAGGATTCGTTCGGCTATTGAAAAAAACGGCAAAAGGTTTCTAAATCGAATTTATACCAGGGAAGAGCAGACCTATTGCCAATCGAAGGCAGATCCGGCCATGCATTTTGCCGGCCGTTTCTGTGCTAAGGAAGCTATGATAAAGGCCCTGAAATCTTCAGGTGTTAAAGATCCCATTCCCTGGACTGCTATTGAAATTGAAGCCGCTGCCGGTGGTGAACCGCGGGTCAACCTTCATGGAAAAATCCATGGTGCCTGTCGAATTTCCATCTCTCACACCCGCACCCAGGCGCTGGCTTTTGCCTTGTATTTGCCGGGACGATGAGACTTCTGACTCGAGAACAGGCTAGGGAACTGGACAGCCTGACCATGGATGAACTGGAAATATCTGGTCAAATCCTCATGGGCAATGCCGGCAAGCAGGTTGCGTCAACAGCAAAAACCATGGTTGGAGAAATTCATGAACCCCGGATCCTTATTATCTGTGGTAAGGGGAACAATGGTGGGGATGGTTTTGCAGCAGCAGCAGAGCTATTTGCCGATGGGTTTCGAGTTACAATCCATTCCCTGCCTGGCGAGCAGGATATTACAGGCGATGCCCTTTACTATTACCAGCAATGTGCTGATTTGAACATTCCCATTTCTTACGGATACGATATACCCGAACTGGAGGAAGCGGATCTGATCATGGATGCCCTTCTGGGAACAGGTTTCCACGGACCCATGAAAGCCGATCTTATCCCCTGGGTAGAATGGATCAATGGTACCAAAACCAGGGTTCTAGCGGTGGATATTTCGTCGGGACTGGATAGCAATTCCGGTCTGGTTCAACCCGGGGCCGTAAAAGCAGATACCACTGTGACCATGGGAGCGCCGAAAGTAGGAATGGTCTTCAGGCATGGTAAAGGATATACCGGTGTGTGTGTTACCGCGGATATTGGTTTTCCAAAGCTGGATGATATCACTCTTTCGGGGCTGGATTGGGAATTATTCCATGAGTCAACAGCAATCGAATTTCTCCGGAAACCGGAAGCAGATACTCACAAGTACCAACAGGGCAAGGTTCTGGTCATTGCAGGATCAAAGGGCATGACCGGTGCAGCGGTTTTAGCTACCATGGGGGCATTGCGCTCTGGAACCGGCTTAACGATTACTACAGTTCCGGAATCATTGAACGCCGTATTTGAAGCGGATATTATTGAAGGCATGACCCTGGCCCTGCCCGATCATAATTCTGGATGCCTGCTAGCAGAAAATCTGGATGATATATTAGATAAAAGTACATGGGCTGATGCTGTAGTTTTAGGACCGGGGCTAGGGCGCAATAAGAGTACACAGTTGCTGGTCAGGGAACTGGTGCGGCGGGTCACGACACCCATGGTCCTGGATGCAGACGGATTATTTCCATTTGCCCGAAACCTGGCAGAATTAAATCAACGGCAGTATCCACTGGTCATTACACCCCACATCGGTGAACTTGCCTCCCTGACTGCCATAGATAAAGAAAGGATAAAGAATGATTTTCCCAATGTGATTACGGAGGTCATGGCTGATTTTCACCATATTGCCCTGGTGAAACAGGTTCCGGTATGCATTTTCAGTGGACAGCAGGCCCTGTTGAACTGCTCCGGTAATCCAGGCCTGTCCACCGCTGGAACCGGAGACGTCCTTTCCGGGATGATCGGCAGTTTCCTGGCCGGCGGACTTGAACCGGAACTTGCGGCTGCACTGGGTGCTTTTATACATGGAAAATCATCTGATCAACTGGTGGAAAAAATGGGCTACCGCGGACAGATCGCTTCCGACCTTTTACCCATGATTCCCCATGTACTGGCCACCTATGAACACCTATAAAAAATTCTTTTTTGCCTACCTGGTTTTGATCCTGCTGGTGTCCAGTATTCCCGGGAATGCCATACCCAAGACCTGGTTTTCCCTTGGCTGGGAGGACAAACTGTACCATATGATAGAGTTCAGTGTATTAGGTATCCTGGCTTATCTTGCATATTACCAGGAATTACGTAATCCATTTATCTATTTTATCGCCGGGGGGTTCTTATTCGGCCTGGTGGATGAGCTTTACCAATCGTTCATTCCCGGACGGTTTCCCAATGCTTTTGATATAATTGCCGATGGAATCGGTGTAATTTGTGGTTCTATTTCAACCCATTTTCTAAGAAAAATAGTTCATGATTGAACAACTGAATATCAAGGACTACGCCATTATTGAAGAGCTTGATCTTGAGCTGTACCCGGGGTTGACTGTCATTACTGGTGAGACTGGGTCCGGAAAAACGATCTTACTGGAGGCACTGGCCGTTTCCCTGGGTTCCAGAGCAGACCGGGTGATGGTACGCCATGGTGCGGAGCGGGCAGTCATGGAAACGAAAATCGCTGGTAATACCATTCGCCGTCTGGTATCCCTGAAAGGGCATACCAAAGCGTATTATAATGATGAACCGGTTACTTTGACAGCCCTTAAGGAACAAACAGCTGCATCGGTAGATTTTCATGGCCAGCATGACCAGCAGCTGATTCTTGATGTTCAGCACCATATTCATTATCTGGACCGCTTCTGCGGCAGTGGACAACGGGTAAAAGAAATCCAGGACCTTTTCCAGGAATTGGTTGCTGCAAATACCCAGCTGAGTCACCTGCGGAGGTCCTCATCTGAACGCCGGAATCGCCTGGATCTGCTGAATTTTCAGGCGGGTGAAATCGATGCAGCGTCGCCTAAGGCGCATGAAGACGTTGAACTGGATAAGGTATACCGTAAACTTTGTAACCTGGGAGAAATTCAGAAGAAACTGCAGGAGATTCATGTGGCTCTTGTTCATGGAGACCATGCGGTGGCAGATGTGATACATCAATCTTTGCGTACTGTGGAATCTTTATCCAAATATGATGAAGAATTGATGAATATTGGAGATTTGATCCAGAATGCCCTGATACAGATCCAGGAAACAGGATCAGAAATCACCTTGCGTTTGTCTTCTGCTGAATTCGATCCACTGGAGCTGGCGAAGATCGAAGAGCGCGTCCAGGCCCTGGAAACATTAAAGCGGAAATACGGCGGCTCTTTAGAAGCGGTAATGGAATATCGCAAATCCATCCAGGAAGAATTAGAAGATTTGGCTGGCAGCGGCTGCTCGGAGGAAGAACTGATTCAGAAAATAAAGAATCTGGAAAAACAATATTCGTCGCTGGCGATCACACTAAATTCGATTCGTACAACCCATGCTGTTTTTTTAGCTTCAAAAGTAGAAAAAGCCATGAAAGCACTGAATATGCCTCGTGCGCGATTTGAAATTCGGATAACGCAAACTTCAGATAAACAGGGTTTTGTTGCCCTGAAAAGTCAGTCGGTTGAAGCTGGCGCCAACGGTGTGGACCAGGTAGAATTTTATTTATCGGCTAATCCTGGTGAATTGGTTAAGCCGTTGGCTGCCATTGCTTCGGGCGGAGAAGTATCCAGGATCATGCTGGCTATTAAATCTGTTTTTCAAAACCTGGATCCGGTCCAGACCCTGGTCTTTGATGAAATTGATACAGGAATTTCCGGAAAAGCGGCGGAAAGTGTGGCCAACCAATTGGTGAATTTATCCAACTCAAAACAGGTGCTCTGTATTACCCATTTATCCCAGATCGCAGGCAGGGCTGACCATCATTTGCATATCACAAAATCCAGTAATAATGGCAAAACGAAAGTGTTTGCAGAGTATTTGACAGCGCAGGAGCGACCGCAAGTAATCAGGGATCTGTTCATCGGGTCTGATATGGTGAATGCGTAATGGATAAGATTATCATCGAAGGCCAAAATACCTTATCGGGCAATGTGGCGATAAGCGGCGCGAAAAATGCTGTACTACCGATCATGGCGGCAGCACTGATGGGGAAGGGCCGGGCCACCATTACACGTGTGCCAGATCTGAGGGATACGCGAACCATGATCCGTTTGATGGAGATCATTGGCGCCGCCTGTAAATACGAAAACGGCACCTTGACCGTGGATGGCTCCATTGTAGATAATCCGGAAGCGCCCTATGAACTGGTTAAGACGATGAGGGCTTCCTTTTATGTGTTGGGCCCTTTGCTGGCCAGGTTCGGGGAAGTACGAGTTTCGCTACCTGGCGGTTGTGCCTGGGGACCGCGACCTGTTGATTTTCATTTGAAAGGTCTGGAAAAACTTGGCGCCAAGATTACATTGGAAAACGGGTACATCATTGCCCGGTCAGAAAGACTGCAGGGTGCAGAAATACAATTTGAATTTCCATCCGTAGGCGCTACCGGTAATATTGTGATGGCTGCAGCAACTGCTGCCGGAACCACAATCATCCGGAATGCAGCTCGGGAACCGGAAATTGTCCAGCTGTGTGATTATTTAAACCAGATGGGTTCCAATATCAGCGGCCAGGGAACCACTACCCTGATCATTAAGGGTGTAGAGAGCCTGGAGTCGGCGGATATTGCAGTGATCCCGGACCGTATTGAAACAGGAACTTTTTTGACCGCAGGTGCCCTCCTGGGGGAGATCACCCTAAAGGAGGTGCATCCCCATCATCTTGATTCTGTGCTAATGAAATTAAAGGAAGCAGGATGTACCATACGTACAACTGCGGATACTATAACAATTTCGCCGGCGGACTCAATTCAGGCCGTGGATATAACCACAGCTGTCTATCCCGGATTTCCCACAGACTTGCAGGCCCAATGGATTGCACTCATGACCCTGGCCCGTGGTTCCTCCATGGTTACCGATACGGTGTATCATGACCGCTTCAGCCATATCCCGGAATTAAATCGACTAGGAGCGAATATTAGGGTGGACCAGAATACAGCTTTTGTCCGTGGTGTTAAAAATTTGGTTGGTGCACCAGTGATGTCTACGGATATCCGGGCTAGTGCTTCTTTGATTATCGGCGGGCTGATCGCCAAGGGAACAACAGAAGTGAACCGTGTTTATCATATTGATCGAGGCTATGAACAAATTGAGGATAAATTTTCAGCACTTGGGGCCAAAATCTGGCGGGAATCGGCTTAGGTTTTAATTGCTTTTTTTTCATGGGAAACAGTGTAAGTTTTTTGTAAGGTATTTTAAGATTATCCTTTTATGAAAGTAGTGATTATCGGTGGTGGAGAGGTCGGGTTTCATGTAGCCAAAGCTCTCAGTGAAATAGATTATGATATAACTGTAATTGATATAGATCCGGGCAAGTGCCGCCGGGCATCAGAGAACCTGGATGTCATTGTTGTGGAAGGCGATGGCGCCAGTCCCAAGACCCTGCTTGAGGCCAACGTGGGTAATGCTCATTATGTCCTATGCCTCACCAGAGTGGATGAAGTTAATCTTATTGCATCCCAGCAAGCGCATGAACTGGGTGCTGATAAGATTATTGCCCGTCTTCGAAACCAGCAGTATACTGCGAAAAATTCTATTATTCGTCCGGAGAAATTCGGTGTGGATGTTGTTATTCATCCTGAAAAAGCTGCCTGCGAAGAGATCATTAGGCTGGTTCATCATCCTTATGCTGTTCAGGCCATGGAATTTGAAGGCGGACGGTTGATAATGCTGGGAATTAATATTTCCAAAGATACGTTGATCATATCGGGTACATCACTATCCAAGCTGGTAAAACTTGTTGCATACAAAGCCCAATTCAGGTTTGGGGTGGTAGCAGTATTAAGAGGTCAGGATACAATAGTACCTCAGGCTGATTTTGTATTACAAGACGGAGATATTGCATATTTTATTGTGAAATCGACCGATGTGGGAGAGTTGATGACTTTTCTTGGCAGAGAAGTAAATGAGGTCAAGCGGGTCATGATCATTGGGGGATCCAAGATAGGCCGGTCCCTGGCTATGGCTCTGCCAAATGAGGATATTAATGTTCGACTGGTAGATTATAACAGACCTAAAGCTGCCCATATTTCACACAAATTAGATGATTCGATGATTATTTACGGTGATGGGACGGATATTGAATTCTTAAAATCAGAGAATATCCAGGACGTTGACAGTCTCATTGCTGTAACTGAAAACGAAAAAACCAACCTGATAGCCGGATTGCTGGCCAATCATCTTGGGGCCAAACAGAATATCATGCATGTTGTGACCACACAATATATTCGGACAATCCAGGAAATCGGTGTGGGAGCTGTAATCAGTAAAAACCTGTCCACAGTGAATTCGATATTGAGACAATTGCATAGTGACGTGTCTGAAATTCATACCATTACCTTTGATGAAATTGATGTGGATGTAATGGAATTTCAGCCTGATGCTGGCAGTTTAATAACAAAAAAGCCAATAAAAGAACTTGATTTTCCCAAGGATAGTATCGTTGGGATGATCAACCATCATGGTAAAATCCAGATTGCACATGGAGAATCGAAATTGTCCGAAGATGATACTGTACTGGTTTTTACCAAACCACATTCGATTAATAAACTTAAAAAGATGTTCGACGCATGAGAATTAATACCCTGCTGAATATTCTCGGGGCACTGATAGCAATTTTAGGCATTACCATGGTAGTGCCTATTTTTATTTCTTTTGGTTATGGTGAAATGGACCGCGATCTCAACGGATTCATTTTTTCATCGTTAATATGTGTTGGAATTGGTTTGCCTGTCTGGTTGTTAACGAGACATAACCGGTCTCTGACAAATCGGGATGGTTTTGCGATTGTAACTTTTTCATGGGTCATCACTGCTGTAGCGGGCAGCCTACCCTTCTATTTATCCGGCGCGATTCCAAATATTACAGATGCATTTTTTGAATCCATGTCTGGCGTAACAACAACCGGCGCTTCCATTATCGGGAATCCTGCTACCCTGCCCCACCTGCCAAATGGGATAGAAAGCCTGCCGCATGGAATCTTGTTTTGGCGGTCTTTTATTCAATGGATTGGCGGTATGGGCATTGTTGTTTTTTATATTGCAATCCTGCCCTTACTGGGTGTGGGCGGTGTGCAATTATTCAAAGCGGAAGTTCCGGGGCCAGTAGCGGATAAAATTACACCGCGAGTCAAGGAGACTGCTAAAATTCTGTGGATCGTTTATGTGGGCATTACTTTCACCCAGGTAATTGCATTAACTGTAGCCGGCATGAGTGTTTTTGACGCAGTCTGTCATGCATTCACTACTATGCCAACCGGTGGATTCTCTACAAAAAATGCAAGTGTCTTCGAACAAAGCGCCGCCATTCATTATATCATTACTTTTTTTATGTTCCTTGCCGGTGTCAACTTTTCTTTGCACTTTCGTGCTATGAGTGGCGACCTGAATTCTTATTTCAGGGACAAAGAGTTTTTGGTCTATCTGGGCGGTACAGTCATTATAACTTTTTTAATATTTATTGCAATCTCTCTTCAAGGTGATAAATACAGTGCATACAATTTTCAAGAGTCATTGTTTACAACGGTTTCAATTTTAACCACGACCGGTTACGGATCCGCAGATTATGAATTGTGGCCTGTTTTTGTTCAGATTGTGCTGTTGTTAATGATGTTTATCGGTGGTATGGGCGGATCTACCGGCGGCGGAATGAAAGTCATTCGGGTCATGCTTTTAGCGAAATATGGCGCTATGGAAACAAGGAGAATGCTTCATACCCGGGCATTGATCCCAATCCGGATCGGGAAAAGGTCCATCAACGAGGATGTTGTTAGAAATACCATGGGATTCTTTCTTTTCTTCATGTGTTCATTCGCGATTGCAACACTGATCCTGTCCGCGATGGGCCTTGATCTGGAGACAGCAGTAGGTGCTGCAGCCTCCGCAATGGGGAATATTGGCCCGGGACTTGGTGATTTTGGACCCACGGAAAACTATGCGTTGTTATCTGTGCCCGGGAAATGGGTCCTGGCATTTTGCATGCTTTTAGGCAGGCTTGAAATTTTTACTGTAATGGTTCTTTTCAGTCGAACTTTCTGGAAATAGAGTATTCTCATGTTTATTCAAAAGCAGATTGAAAATCAAATTGGAATTCTGACCATCGATCGCCTCAAAGCCCTGAATACCATGAACCCGGATGTTCTTCGGGAAATGGATCAGTCTGTAAAAGACTTCATTGCGGATGAAAATGTCGGTGTGATCATTCTTACCGGGCAAGGCGAAAAAGCCTTTATTGCCGGTGCGGATATCAAAGTTATGCAGCAGTTGGATCGCAAAGGAGCCCTGGATTTTGGAAAGCTGGGTCAGGAGATCACCATGACCATAGAAGATTCCCCCAAACCGGTTATTGCTGCCGTGAATGGATATGCCCTGGGCGGTGGCTGCGAGATTAGCCTGGCCTGCCATATCCGGTTTGCAAGTGAAAATGCGAAATTTGGCCAACCGGAAGTTAAATTGGGACTCATCCCCGGCTGGGGCGGTACCCAGCGGCTGCCTAGGATTGTCGGCAAAGGGATTGCCACCGAACTAATTATCGGCGGACATATGATCGATGCCCAGGAAGCATACAGGATCGGGCTGGTCAACAAGGTGTTTCCGCTGGAAGATCTTTTGAAGGAGACGATCAAATTTGCACAGGTCATTTTAGGGAACGGACCAAATTGCGTTGCGGAATCTTTGCATTGTATTAACGAATCAGCCGGCCATTCCCTGATAGACGGTTTGGATATGGAAGTGGAGGCGTTCAGCCAATTGTTTGAAACCGAGGAAACCACCGAAGGACTCACCGCATTCGTTGAAAAAAGAAAAGTTGAATTCCGGCAATAATGAAACGGTATACCGTCCTGGCCATTGGGGCATTTGATTATATTCTAAATAAAACAGGTAATATGCTAATCCGGTATTACCCAGATGAAGTGGTGGCAGTCATAGATCCGGAAAAAGCAGGACAAACCGCTGAACAGGTGCTGGGCTGGGGCGGAGACATTCCCTGTGTCGCTTCTTTTTCGGAGGCAGCGCCGCATCAACCGACACATCTGGTCATCGGTAGCGCTCCCCCGGGTGGGGTATTGAACAATGCGCATCGATACGAAATAGAAAATGCGATTAAATCCGGATGCAATATCATCAGCGGTATGCATGTTTTCCTGAATGATGATGAGCATTTTTCCCGTCTTGCCGGGAAATATGATGTGACCATAGCAGACCTACGGCGGCCCCCAAACCCGCCGCACTTCCCAAAAGGATCCTGGAAAGACCGCAAATATCCTGTTCTGTTGGTTGTTGGATCTGATTGTGATACCGGGAAGATGACCACTGCATGGGAGATCACCCGGGCCTTAAGGAAACGAAATCGCAAAACGGAATTCATTGGAACCGGGCAAACCGGGATCCTGCTCGCGGGAAAAGGCGTACCCATAGATGCTGTTGTGGGAGATTTTATGGCTGGTGAAATTGAATATTGCCTGGATCAGCTCCCCGCAGAGACGGAACTGGCAGTGATTGAAGGCCAGGGGGCGTTAAATAATATGCTTTACTCCGGAGTCACACTGGGACTTTTCCACGGCTGCATGCCGGATTTTATGGTCTTTACCCATGAACCGGGAAGGGTTCTGGATGTATCCGACCACTGTTTTCCGGATTTGAATGACCTGTTAAAATTGCATATAGATATTATTAAACCTTTTAAACAATCACGGTTCTTAGGAATGAATTTTCTCACCCTGAAACTTGATGACAATCTGGCACTGGAAACCTGTAAATCTGCACAGGATCAATATGAGATTCCCGTAACAGACCTGGTGCGGTTTGGCGGGAAGGAGCTGATCAACGTGATTGAAACTGCTATGGACTCATGGAACTGAGGTTTACAGCATACAGGATTCACCTGCACCATACGTTCGGGATCTCCAGGAGTGCCAGTGACTGGTATGATATTGTTTTTGTGTATTTGATAGACGGTGGTATTGTTGGCCGCGGGGAAGCGGCACCATCCAACAGGTACAATGAGTCGACTGAACAGATTCTTTCCATTCTGAAACAAAAAGTTAAACTCCCGGAAGATTGCTCGAACCGGGAGACGATCTGGAATCATATATTACCACAGCTCAATGGCATTAAAGCTCTGGAAGCAGCTTTCAGTATGGCACTCTGGGACTGGTGGGGACAAACGTGCGGGCAGCCTGTCCATGAATTGCTGGAAATGGATACCCATAAAATGCCCCTGACCAGTTTTACTATCGCTATTGGGGAATTGGATGAAATAGGACAGAAGGTGGCAGAAGCTGCGCCCTATTCCATTCTCAAGGTTAAACTGGGGACACCTGGTATGGACAGGGAGATCATCGAGGAAATTCGCCGCCACACGGATAAACTGATCCGGGTGGACGCGAACGAAGGATGGCATCCGGAAACTGCGGGCGAGTTCTGCAAATGGCTGGCTGATCAGCATGTTGAATTCGTAGAACAGCCTTTCCCCGCGGACCAATTGGACGATACGGCCGCTTTAAAGGAAATGTCACCCCTAGATATCTATGCGGACGAGAACAGTCTTCATTCCCCTGATATTCCGCAAATAGCTCATGCTTTTGACGGGATCAACATTAAACTCATGAAATGCGGTTCCCTGGAAGAGGGGAAACGAATGATCAACCTGGCGAGATTCCATGAAATGAAGATCATGCTGGGCTGCATGGTGGAATCTTCCGTGGGAATTACCGCTGCGGCTCACCTGTCAGGGGCAGTGGATGCGGCAGACCTGGATGGTAATTTACTCATCAATAATGACCCATATCTCGGGATAAAAGTCGAGGATGGCCGCTTGGTGTTGCCTGATGGAAATGGATTGGGAACAGCTTTAAATAGCGATTCAACGAATTTGATGTAAAATGGACTTACATGTAGCAGACTTGTCGAAATGCAAAATCAAAATAAATGACTTCACGAATCTTGGTGTCCTTCGTGGTAAATTAAAAAAATGAAAATTCTCGGAATAGAACATCTCGGCATTGCTGTGGAAGACCTGGCGCAGGGTTCCCCATTTTGGAAACATGTTTTAAATATGGATCATGTATCCACTGAAGTGGTTGCCGACCAGGGCGTGACCACGGATATTTATGATACGGGAAAAGGGAAAGTTGAATTATTGGAAGCGGCAAATCCCGATTCGCCCATTGTAAAGTTTCTGGAAAAGCGCGGACCGGGAATTCATCATGTATGCTTTGAAGTGGATAATGTAACTATTGCAATAAAAGAACTTAAAGAAAATAAAATTTCCATTATTGGGGATGATTATTCCATTGGTGCAGAGGGCTATAAGGTAGCCTTTATTCATCCTAGGTCCACTGGCGGCGTCCTGGTGGAATTGGCTGAAAAGCCTACTAAATCTTAGTCACTGCCTGGCTGTTTAATTATATATTTTCGATTCCAGACTTGATGAAATTGTCCATTTCCATGATATTTTGACCAAACTTTTCTTTTTCGTCTCTGTACTTTATTCTGAGGCGATGTGATTCCAATGACAACTCATTGATCAGGTTTGAGGCAACTCGGGAATTCCGAAGCCAATTGATTCCTACTTCCAGGTCCTGGATAGAGCCCAGCAGATCCTGCCAGTATTTCAACCTGGGAAAATCCAATGTATCAACAATCCCCACATCATATATAAATGTGGCGAGGTAACGTAATGACTTGTATCTCAGTCGCAGTTTGTGCAGCGAGATCGGATGCTCATGGTCAGCATGCTGTAAAGCAATTTGAACCTTTTGAAACGTTTTTAACCACAAGGAAAAGACTGTCTGGTCAAAAAATGCCGGCTCCGCCTCGATCCTGCAACAATATGTTTCCAGGGATGAAATTAAATCATCCTGAAAATTTTTATCTGCTATGGTCCTGCTTATCTCCTGCCAATCTTTCAGACAGTTTCTTTTATGGGTCAGCAACAATGGTTCAATTTCAACATGACCGACAAGTATCTCCTGAAGTACCTGTATATCTCTGACCTGGTTAAGAGTTTTTAACCACTTCCGCATCATAATTTTCCAGTGCGATGTGTCTGAACCTTTCCTCAGCAGGGGCTCAAGTGCGAGCAGATTCCGGCTGGCGACACGGAAATCGTGAATGGTAGAAACAGTGTTGTCAGTCCGGATAAGTATAGCCAGGTCTAGATAGGTTTGTTTTCTTTTATGGAGTGCGGCGGTGATCAAGGGAACGTTTTATACCTGGTATGATTTTTATTGATTTGCCCGCTAAAATTTACAGGAATCGCCATTCAATCTTAAAATGCCTTTTAACCTTGGCAATATGATCCTTTTTGAATTGTTTGTAAGATTGAATCTGTCGTGTCCCTGCAATCCCAGCTGAAAAACATTCCCACGTCTCCGGGCGTGTATCGTTTTACGAATGAAAATAAGGAGATTATCTATATCGGCAAGGCCAAGAATCTCCGCAGCAGGGTCAGGTCCTATTTTCAAAAAGGTAAAAGCCAGTCTCCAAAGAATCTGACCATGATCCGCCATATCCGGGGCCTGGAATGGATCGTGGTGCGCAGTGAAGTGGAAGCTTTATTGACTGAAGCCAACCTGATCAAACAGCATTCGCCCCGGTACAACGTGATGATGAAGGATGACAAGTCATTCCCGTTCATCCGGATCACCCATGAGCCCTTTCCCCAAGTGCTGCTGACCCGTAAGGTCGTGAAGGATGGTTCCAGTTATTTTGGCCCCTTTACAGACGTACACCGATTGCGGACTACCCTGAAAGCACTCCATAAGGTATTTCCCATCCGCAGCTGCAGTTTTTACCTGGATAAACAGGTCATCACTGATAAGAAGGTAAAACTCTGCCTTGATTACCATATCAAGAAATGCGAAGGCCCCTGCGAAGGACTGGTATCCAGGGAGCATTACCAGGACATGATCGATCGTATCAAACAGTTCATGAGGGGCAAGACCAAAGAGATGACAGATTATATCATGGGGCAAATGAGACGGTCCTCCGCTCAAATGCACTATGAGGAAGCGGCCATGTACCGTGACCAATTGCAGGCAATACGATCTTTCACGGAACGCCAGAGCCAGGTAGCTGCCGATTTTGCTGACCGGGATGTTGTTGCTTTAGCTAGGGCGAATGATCTTGGCATTGCTGTGGTGATCCGGATCAGAAATGGACGGATTTTCAGCCGTGAAAAGATCTCTTTGAAAGTGCTGGATGATCAGGATGCCGATACTATGAAATCGGTGATCACTCGCTTCTATATGGACAGTGACCTGATTCCCCGTGAAATTTCTCTGCCTCATTCCCCAACTGATGAAAAAGAGCTCTTAACCTGGTTGAAGGGGAAACGGGGTGGAACAGCCAGATTTTTATATCCCCAACGGGGTGAAAAAGCAAAGGAGCTGCGTATTACGGCTCAAAACGCGAAATTGCTCCTTGGTGAATGGATCATCAGTCGGAAGAAACGGAAGGAACAAGTACCAAAAATGCTGACTCAACTGCAGGAAGACCTGAGTCTGGAGGCACCACCCCGGCATATTGAAGCATTTGATATTTCCCATTTGGGCGGAACCAATACTGTAGCGTCCATGGTTTGTTTTATCGATACCCGTCCTCGGAAAAAAGAATACAGAAAATTCAACGTGAAGACCGTATCAGGAATCGATGATTTTGCTGCCATGCGGGAAGTGGTATTCCGGCGCTATAAACGGGTCAAGGAAGAGCAGGGTAGCCTCCCGGACCTGGTTCTGATTGACGGCGGGAAAGGGCAGTTAAGTATGGCAGTTTCTGCCCTGCGGGAACTGGGATTGGATTATATCCCTATCGTTGGACTTGCAAAAAAACTGGAAGAAGTGTTTGTACCGGGAAATCCTGATGCCCAGACCATCCATAAGCAAAGTCCGGGATTGATACTCCTAAGGAGGATTCGCGATGAAGCCCACCGCTTCGCCATCACCTTTCAGCGCCAGAAACGTAATAAACAATTGGTACAGTCGGTGTTCGGGGCAATACCCGGGATGGGAAAGAAAAGGTTGGGAAAATTACTCCAAGCGTTTGATGGTCCTGCGGCCATTACCCAACTCACCCCGGAAGTGATTAATGGTGAGACTGGGATACCCGTTAAGGTAGCGAAAGAAATAATTAAAATTGCGAAATCAATTTAGTCGCTTAATAAGGCAATTGACAATTTTTCCCACTCTTCTTCCATGGTGCCGTTAAAAGCTGATTCGCCCGCAGTTCGGTACCAATAATTGGCATTGGACAGATCGCCTTCACGGCGGTGTAAATATGCATGAACCAATGCAGCATCTTTTGTATGGATCTTCTGGGTGATCTTATGGGCTTGAGTCCAGTCACCTTTTTTCTCCCACCACAACGCTACCAAAAGAGCCGTAAGATTATCCGGTGGGATATTCTTGCCAAGAGATGAAATAAATTGGTCAAAATTCATTTATTAATTTAAATATTTCTTTGGATATTCGTTGTAAAAAAATAAATAGTCTGCCATTGCCCCCCGTCTGAAATACTCTGTATATTAGACAATATGGCAGAGTTTAAAATCGTCTCTGATTTCACGCCGCAGGGCGATCAACCCCAAGCCATCGCCGAATTGGTTCGTGGTTTGAACAGGGGCGAAAAATACCAGACCCTTCTGGGAGTGACCGGATCCGGGAAAACCTACACCATGGCCAATGTGATCCAGGAAGTACAGCGGCCAACATTGATCATGTCCCACAACAAAACTCTGGCTGCCCAGCTTTACGGTGAATTCAAACAACTTTTCCCCCATAATGCAGTGGAATATTTTATCAGCTATTACGACTATTACCAGCCGGAAGCCTACCTGCCGGTAACAGACACTTACATTGAAAAGGACGCCTCTGTAAATGAAGAGATTGATAAATTGCGTCTGAAGACTACCAGTTCGCTCATGGCCAGGGAGGATGTGATTGTGGTCAGTTCCGTATCCTGTATTTATGGGATTGGATCCCCGGAGGAGTACAGCAAGGGTACGGTGGTGGTGAAACGGGGTGAATCTATGAATCGCCGCGATTTTCTGTCCAAGCTGATCAATATTCATTATGCCCGCAATGATCAGGTGCTGGAAAGGGGCAATGTTCGTATCCGCGGGGATGTGATTGAAGTATTCCCGGCCTATGAAGATGCCTGTATCCGCATTGAGCTCTTTGGTTCTGATGTGGAATCCATTACCAAGTTCGATCATCTCACCGGAGAGGTAAGGGAATCCCTGGAGTCGGCAGCTATTTTTCCGGCCAAGCATTTTATAACCGATAAGGAAACGACTTTGCGGGTCATTGAGGAAATTCGTGTGGAACTGGCCCAGCGACTGGATGAGTTGCGGAACAATAATAAACTCCTGGAAGCCCAGCGCTTGGAGCAGCGTACAAATTTTGATATCGAAATGCTGATTGAACTGGGATATTGTTCCGGAATTGAAAATTATTCCCGCATATTTTCCGGACGAAAACCTGGAGAAAAACCCTTTACGCTGATTGATTTTTTTTCTGATAATTTTTTGACCATTCTGGATGAAAGCCACGTGACCCTGCCTCAGATCCAGGGTATGTATAATGGAGATCGGGCCCGTAAGGAAACCCTGGTAGAGCATGGTTTCCGCCTGCCCAGCGCCCTGGATAACCGTCCTTTGAAATATGATGAATTCTTTCCCTGCCAGAATCAGATGCTGTTCACTTCCGCCACACCCTCGCACCGGGAGCTGGAACTTTGCAGCGGTGTGGTGGTAGAGCAATTGCTTCGCCCCACCGGATTGCTGGACCCTGAAGTAGATATTCGAGAGACCCGGGGCCAGATCGACGACCTGGTGGGGGAGATCAGCTGTCGGGCCAGGCGCAAGGAGCGGATCCTGGTAACTACATTGACGAAACGCATGGCGGAAGATTTAACCGAGTACCTTAATGGGCTGCAGATGCGGGTTCGCTACCTGCACTCCGATATTGATACTCTGGAAAGGGTCAAAATATTGCGGGAATTGCGCATGGGTGATTTTGATGTGCTGGTGGGAATTAACCTGCTGAGGGAAGGGCTGGACCTGCCGGAAGTCAGCCTGGTGGTTGTTCTAGACGCGGATAAGGAAGGGTTTCTGCGCTCTAAGACTTCTCTCCTGCAGGTGGCCGGCCGTGCGGCCCGGAATGTAGAGGGCCTGGTGATCCTTTACGGAGATAAGATCACGGAAGCCATGGATTATCTGGTGAGAGAGACCAAGCGGCGGCGTAAACTGCAGCACAACTACAATAAAAAACATGGTATCAGGCCTACTACGATCTATAAGTCCATGGATGAAATCATGGTTTCCACTGCGGTTGCGGATTCTGCCCATAATGAAGAAATCCTGACCGCTCCCGCATTCAGAAAAGACCAAATGTCTAATCTGGACCGGGAAATGATCCTGGTAGAATTGCGCAAGGCCATGCTGGAGCATGCAGAGAACATGGAGTTCGAGCAGGCGGCCCGTATCCGGGATGAAATAGAAGAATTTGAAAAGGAATTGGAGACAACTGTATGAAGATCCTTGTCACCGGGGGTGCCGGGTATATTGGTTCCCACGTGGCGTTTGAATTCATTGATCGGGGACATGAGGTAACCATTTTTGATGATCTGTCTCTGGGGTTGGAAGAGAACATTGATCCACGGGCTACCTTTGTGAAAGGTTCAACTTTATCTGAATCAGATCTCCAGGAAGTTTTTCGGCAGGAATTTGATGGGGTGGTCCACCTGGCAGCCTGGAAGGCGGCAGGGGAATCCATGACCGATCCGGGAAAATATGCCCGCAATAATCTGAATGGTACAGTGAATTTGATCCATGCCTGCGACCGGCAGAGCATAAAAAATTTAGTTTTTTCATCCACAGCATCTGTGTACGGTATTCCTCACTACATCCCCATGGATGAAGACCATCCCACCGTGCCTATCAATTATTATGGGGAAACCAAACTACAGATCGAGAAGAATCTGGGTTGGTTCAGCCAGTTGAAGGGGTTACGATATGCAGCCCTGCGCTATTTTAATGCCGCCGGTTACGATGTGCAGGGCCGGGTCAGAGGCAGGGAACGCAATCCCCAGAATTTGATTCCCATCGTTATGGAAGTGGCTGCGGGAATTCGGCCGGAAATGGAAGTGTACGGCAATGATTATGACACCAAGGACGGCACGGGAGTACGGGACTACATTCACGTCAATGACCTGGCAGCTGCGCACGCCAGGGCCATGGATCATCTTGTAGAACAGGACCAGGATGTGGTGGTCAATCTGGCCACAGGGGAGGGACATTCTGTATTGGATGTGATTTATAAAGCAGAGGAAGTTTCCATGCGAAAAATCAATTACAGGGTTGTAGGCCGCAGGGCAGGTGATCCGGATACGGTGCTGGCAGGGTCAAAAAAAGCATTTGATATCCTGAAATGGGAGCCGCAGCACTCGGATCTGGAAACATTGATCCAATCCGCCTGGCAGGTATATAAACATGAATAAAAAGGAGCGTCAGTCATGGCGATTGACATAGACAAATTACAAAAGCAATCCGGAATCATTGGCACCTCGGATGGTATTCGTCAGGTGCTGGAGATGATTGCCCAGGTGGCGCCGGTTGATATTTCGGTGCTCATCAGCGGTGAATCAGGCTCGGGAAAGGAAGTGGTGGCCAAGGCCCTCCAAAAAGCCAGTAAACGCAGCAATTCTCCCCTGGTCATTGTAAACTGTGGCGCCATTCCGGAAGGAATTATAGAAAGTGAACTCTTTGGACACAAAAAGGGTTCTTTCACCGGGGCTTCGGAAGATAGAAAAGGCTATTTTGAAGAAGCCGACAAGGGCACTATTTTCTTAGATGAGATCGGGGAAACACCCCTGGAAACCCAGGTCAAATTGCTGCGGGTTCTGGAAAGCGGCGAATATATGCGGGTGGGGGAAGCCAAGACCCGCTACACAGATGTGCGCATCATCGCAGCCACCAATAAAAACCTGGAAGAACTGGTTCGAAAAGGTGATTTCCGGCAGGACCTTTACTTCAGGTTAAAAACAGTATCCATCGAGATTCCTTCCCTGCGGAACAGGATAGAGGATATTGGGCCATTGGTAGAACGTTTCGCACTGGAATTTACCCGGTCCAATGACCTGCTTTATCGGGGCTTCATGCCGGATGCAATACGCAGATTAAAACAATATGGCTGGCCTGGGAATGTACGGGAGTTGAAAAATTTTACGGAAAAAATCCTGGTCCTGGAAAGGGGCGAACGGATTACTTCGGACATAGTGAAACGGGAGTTGAGTGATGCCCTGCCTGCTTTAGACCGGAATCCGGCATTGCCGGTGTTGGTAAATCAATCTACGGATAAGGCCGAAATCGATCTGATTTTGAGACAATTATTTCTCTTGAAGCAGGACACGGAAGTGATACAGAAAATCCTTGTAGGCAGTTCCGCACCTGAGGCCATGGGTTCCTCATTCCCGCTAATGGATGGGGGCAAACCTGGATTGAATATTTCGGAGCGATCCATGGAAATCACTGAGGAGGGACAGCACCTGATCCGGGATGATGCCATTGGCGATATGAGCATGAGTGATCTGGAAGAGGAAGCGATTCGCCGTTCGCTGCGGTTTTTTAACCATAACCGCCGCAAGACCGCAAAGTCGCTGGGTATGAGTGAACGTACATTGTATCGCAAGATCGAAGAATTTGGAATTGAACCCAAGATAAAACGACGCAGTTGAAATGGATCGGTTCAAATTCGCTGTGTTTCTGATTTGTGTGGTATTGACGGCCTGCGGTTTTTATTCCATGGCCGGATCCATACCGCCCCATATCAAGACAGTGGCCATTCCGCTTATGGATAACGAAACTGCAGAGTTTGGCCTGGCGGAAGCACTGACTGACGGATTGCTGGAGCGTTTCAATGAAGAGGGCGTACTGGATATTGCAGATGAGTTAAGGGCCCATTCCATTCTGCGCGGTACGGTGAAAAAGGTCCATGAAGGACCCTATACCTACAGCAAGACCGAGTCCGTGTCTGAATACCGTTACAAGATCGATGTCCGGTTGGTATGGTACGATGTAAAACAGGAGAAAAATCTGCTGGAGGGAACCTATTCCGGATTTGGCGCCTACGGGCTTAGCGGAGATATTGCTTCAGACGGCATCGACAATGACAATGATGGCAAGATTGATAGCGAAGATGATGATGAATTTGGTGAACCGCGTACTTTTGCCACGCAGGTGGCCGTGCGTAAAATTGCCGAAGATATATTAAATGATATTATGACCACCTGGTAAAAAGGAATTAATCATATGGATACAGTGACGATTCAAAGTTTAAGTGCATACGAGGGGCAGGATGTCCAGTTAAAAGGCTGGGTCTATAATACCCGTAGCATAGGCAAAATCTGGTTTGTGATTTTAAGAGACGGCACCGGCCTGCTTCAGGGGGTGGTGGTGAAAGGCGAAGCCACGGATGAGACCTTTGCCATGGAACAGGATTTGAATCAGGAGGATGCGGTGATCATTACCGGCAGGGTTCGCAAGGAGTCCCGGTCTGTTGGCGGTTATGAACTCGGCATCCGGGAGATCCGAGTGGTGAGTCATGTAGCAGAAAAATATCCCATCTCGCCTAAAGAGCACGGCACAGATTTTTTAATGACTAACCGGCATTTATGGCTGCGCTCCAAACGGCAGCATGCCATCATGCGTGTGCGCCACCAGACCGTGAAGGCCATACGCGATTTTTTTGATGGGCATGGGTTTACCCTGATTGATTCACCTATATTTACCGGGAATGCAGTAGAGGGGACCACCACCCTTTTTGCAGTGGATTATTTTGAGCGTTCCGCCTACCTGACACAAAGCGGCCAACTTTACCAGGAAGCGGGGGCTGCGGCGTTTGGAAAAACATACTGTTTTGGTCCAACCTTCCGGGCTGAGAAATCCAAAACCAGGCGTCATCTTACGGAATTCTGGATGGTGGAACCGGAAATGGCGTATTGCGATCTGGACGAAAATATGGATTGGGCAGAAAAACTGGTCTGTTTTATTGTGGAGCGTGTTCTGGAGAACAGTAAAACAGAACTGGAAATACTGGAAAGGGATTTGTCTTTGCTGGAGAGGGTTGTAGCGCCTTTTCCCAGGATTACCTATGATGAAGCAGTTAAGATACTGGCGGACAAGGGGGCAGATTTTGAATACGGCTCTGATTTTGGTGCCGTAGATGAAACCATCATTTCGGCACAATTTAACCAACCAGTGATGATCCACCGCTGGCCTGAAAGGATCAAGGCATTTTATATGAAACGGGATGAGCACAACGAAGAACTGGCTCTGGGTGTGGATATAATTGCGCCTGAGGGTTACGGTGAAATTGTGGGCGGAGGACAGCGTGAAGATGACCTGGATATCCTCATGAACCGGATTCGGCACCACGATCTGCCCATGAAACCATTCAAATGGTACCTTGATCTGCGTAAATACGGCTCTGTGCCTCATTCCGGGTTTGGCCTGGGTCTGGAGCGCACCGTAGCCTGGCTTTGCGGTACCAAGCATATCCGGGAAACTATTCCATTTCCGCGGACCATGTCCCGGTTGGAGCCGTAAATGACATTTGGGGCACGGATTTCAGTATTCGGAGGCCGGGATATTGATGATTCTATCTATGATGACGCTATTCAGATCGGCCAGAAACTGGCCAGGGAGAATTACCTGGTGTTTTGTGGTGGCGGCCCCGGTGTTATGGAGGCAATTTCCAAAGGTGTCACCGAAGAAGGCGGAACTGTAGTCGGCATTCTGAAAGGGAAAACACTGATAGAGGGAAATGAATATTTATCCATCCCCATCGCCACGGGAATGGATATTGGCCGCAATGCGATTCTGGCTTACAATTGCGACGCTGCGGTTGCCATTTCCGGGCAATACGGCACCATGAGTGAGATCGCCTATGCCCTGCAGTTGAATAAACCGGTTATCGGCTACAAGACCCTGGAGATAGACAATGTGGTTCATGCACAAACGACGGATGAAGTACTATCCGCATTAATGGCTGCCCTGGACGATGCATAGGATTGATGTAATTATAGCCGGTCGTGTCCAGGGCGTGTGGTTTCGAAAGTATACCCAGGACAAAGCCAGAGAACTGGGTCTTACAGGCTGGATCCGCAATGAAGCCAATGGCACCGTAGCCTTGATCGCAGAAGGAGATGATGAACCATTGAAGAAATTAACAAAATGGTTGCAGAGAGGTTCGCCCGGCGCCACGGTAGATACAGTGAATGTGAACTGGGAAGAGGCACAGGAAACATTGAAAACATTTGAGATCATCAGATGAAAATTGCACTTTGCCAGATCAATCCCACTGTGGGTTCTTTTGAGAATAATAAGGATAGTATATTAAAGTATTACAAAGATAGCATTCAATTAAATGCAGATATTATTATATTTCCAGAATTAGTTACTACTGGATATCCGCCTCAGGACCTGTTGTGGGAAAATGGTTTTGTGGAAGCAAATTTGCAACTGGTAGAGTCAGTTGCTACCCAATCATCAACTCCGGTCATAATGGGCTATGTGCGGCAGGAAAACGGCAGGATCTTTAATGCTGCAGCGTTATGCTATGGCGGGAAGTTACAGGGCACAGCGGATAAAATCCTGCTGCCTACCTACGATGTATTCGACGAAGATCGTTATTTTACAGCTGGCAAAACTCCTAGCATTTGGAACATACCGCTGAAAGATGGAAATGTGCGCGTTGGAATCCAGATCTGCGAAGATCTGTGGGATCATGATTATGCCTGCAAGGTCAGTCAGGTTCAAAAAGAAAACGGAGCAGAAGTTCTGGTTAATATTTCGGCATCCCCATACCACAAAGGCCGACTGCAGGAGCGTGCGGACCTGATTTGTGAAAAGGTGCAGCAAACCGGCCTGCCTTATCTGTATTGTAACCTTGTGGGCGCCCAGGATGAACTGATCTTTGATGGTGAATCCCTGGCCTTTGACGCCCGGGGCAATCCCCTTGGGCAGGGACGGGTATTTGAGGAAGATCTTTTCCTGGTCGATCTTGATGGCGGTCCCTCCAGTGAATTGAATATTCTACTCAGGGAAGAAAAAATGTACGCGGCCCTTTGCTTGGGTGTAGCTGATTATTTTAAAAAAACCAGCCATACAGAAGCAGTGATCGGTCTATCCGGTGGTATTGACAGCACCCTTGCAGCCTGTATTGCTGTGGATGCCTTGGGTGCAGACCATGTCCATGGAATTTCAATGCCTTCCAAATATTCAAGCGACCACAGTGTATCTGACGCCAAAAAGCTGGCAGAAAACCTGGAGATCGACTACCGCATCCTCCCGATCCAGGATGCGGTGGGTGGCTTGGAAAAAGCTCTCTATCCTCATTTTCTGGGGCTGGAGAGTGATGTTGCGGAAGAAAATCTTCAGGCCCGTATCCGAGGGAATCTGCTCATGGCCCTGTCAAACAAATTCGGCTGGATGGTGCTTTCAACAGGAAACAAAACAGAACTAGCCCTTGGTTACTGTACCCTTTACGGCGATATGAGCGGTGGATTGGCGGTGATCTCGGACCTCAGCAAGTCTGATGTTTACGCCCTATCCAACTGGATTAACGAACAAACCCCTGGCAGAATTCCTGCAAGTTGTATTACCAAACCGCCCTCGGCAGAATTGGCGCCTGACCAGGTGGATCCATTTGATTATTATATCGTGAGCCCCTTAGTGGATGCCATCGTTGAAGATAGAAAATCACCAGCAGAACTGATAAAAAATGGTGCCGATCCAGGCCTGGTTGATGACCTGTATCAGCGCATCCGTTTACATGAATACAAACGCCGTCAGGCTGCCCCCGGGCTAAGGGTCAGCGCCAAAGCCTTTGGCGTTGGCCGACGTATTCCCATTGTCAATCATTACAAAGGAAAACAACATCCATGAAAAAGAAGATGATATATTTATTTTTCATTTCAGCCCTGCTGCCATTGCGGGGACAGGTACAGACACCTTCAGATTTCTGGAACAGTCAATCCGATGGGGAGAAAGTAGCATTTATTAATGGGGCTTATGCTGCTATTTCCACTTTGAAAAACCATCACCAGCTGGAGGTGAAAAAACAGTATATGCATAATGATAATTGGGTAGAACCCTATTATATCCGGCGCTTTTACGATATTGCCGATGAATACAGGTCCAATGAAGTGGGTTATAACCTGAAGATTATTGCCATGCATATGGACGCCTTTTATACAAATTCTGATAACTCCAGGATCCCGGTCATGGAATCCCTGCGCATCGTCTCTCTGATCCAAGACGGTGAGCGGGACAGGGCTAATTTGCGTTTGCTGAAAGCTCAGAGAAAGCATAACAAATAATAATTTGATTTCATTTTTTAACAATTCCGCAGATCTTGGGTCTCACAGTGTATATTTGGAGGCACTCATGAAACATATCAAATCATTGATGGTTATTCTATTACTTTCTTCCCTGGCCTTTCCCGGTCACAGAAAATCTCATTTTCGCAAGCATGGCAGGCACCATCGTCACGTCATTAATAAAACCCCTCGGGTCACTTTTCGCATTGGTACTCATTGGGGATGGAGACATAACTGCCATGGCCATGAAAGAGTGGTAATTGTTGACAACATAAAGAAGGAAAAAGAAGAATCAGCCGAAGAAATAATGGCTCAAATTGAAAAAATGGCTGAACTCAAGGAAAAAGGATTGATCACCGAAAAAGAATATGAAAAAAAGAAAAAGGAATTATTGAAACGCATATAATTGTGATTCCTGCTATATTTTATTGAATGAAAATCACCATACAAAAACTGACAGCGGAAGAATTGGAATCCATGGGAGTATTTAAATGGCCGATCTGGTCTTGTGAAATATCGGAATTCCCCTGGTCTTACCCCGTACAGGAAACCTGTTATCTCCTTGAAGGACAGGTAGAGGTAACTACCGATTTGGAAACAGTGACCTTTGGTGTGGGAGATTTTGTAGTTTTCCCAGCCGGCCTATCTTGTACATGGAAAGTGCTTCAAGCGGTTAAGAAGCATTATTCCATGGGCTAAATTCCACTTTTCTTTCTCTAAACCGCAAGCTCCTATCTGTAATTTTCGTGAATGAATACATCCCGCATACGGAATTTTTGTATCATTGCTCATATCGACCACGGCAAATCCACCTTGGCAGACCGTCTGTTGGAAGAGACTAACACGCTCTCTAAAAAAGTCATGAAGGATCAGGTCCTGGATAGTATGGACCTGGAGCGGGAGCGGGGCATTACCATTAAAAGTCATCCGATCAAGATGCAGTACCAGCATTCTGACGATAGGAATTATGTGCTCAATTTGATCGATACACCGGGACACGTTGATTTCAGTTATGAAGTTTCCCGGTCCCTGGCTGCCTGTGAAGGAGCATTGCTGTTGGTGGATGCAGCCCAGGGTGTGGAAGCACAAACTGTATCCAATACCTACCTGGCAGTGGAAAATGACCTGACCATCATTCCCATCATCAATAAGGTAGACCTGCAATCGGCCATGGTGGAGGATGTGAAAGCTCAGATCATGGAATTAATTGGCTGCAATGAGGAGGATATTATTGAAGCCAGTGCTAAGAATGGAATCGGAGTTGATCAGATTTTCACAGCAATTATTGAACGCATCGCTGCACCTCAGGAAAATGATGATGCACCGCCCAGGGCATTGATTTTTGATTCCCTTTATGATAATTATCGCGGCGCCGTTCCCTATGTACGTGTATTTGACGGTGTATTGAAACCTGGTATGACTGCCCATTTTTTCGCCCATGACCGGGAATACGAAATTACGGAACTGGGGCATTTTATCATGAAAAAGGTGAAAACGAATGAATTGCGGTCCGGGGATGTGGGCTATATTGTGGCCAGCATTCGCCATATGGGTCATATTGAACCAGGGGATACTATAACGGTAAAAGAAAACAGGGCACAGGAGCCGTTACCGGGGTATAAAAAGATCAAACCTATGGTCTTTACCGGATTGTATCCTGTAGAAGCGGATGATTATGACCAGTTGCGCCAGGCCCTGGAAAAACTGCAGCTCAACGATTTTTCCCTGGATTTTATTCCTGAAACAAGTGAAGCACTTGGTTTTGGATTTCGATGCGGCTTTTTGGGTCTACTGCATATGGAGATCATTCAGGAACGTCTGGAACGTGAATTTGACCTGGACCTGGTGACCACCACCCCTAACGTGATCTACCGTGTTGTAACAAATGACGGTAAAACTCTGGAAGTAGACACACCAGCCAAAATGCCTGTAACCGGCGATATCAATGAAATATTAGAACCCATTGTAGCTGCGGAGATTTTAACTCCGAAAGAATACATCGGCAGTATCATGACCCTGTGCCAGAATAAAAGGGGGGTCTATAAAAACACAAATTACCTGTCGCCGGAGAAAGCACAGATCCATTACGACCTGCCTCTGGGTGAAATTATCTTTGACTTTTATGATAAACTGAAATCCATTTCCAGCGGGTACGCCTCCTTTGATTATGAATTCAAGGAGTTTGCTGAAGCTAATCTGCGTAAACTGGATATCCTGATCCACAGTGAGCCCGTGGATGCTCTTTCCACCATCTGCCATGCCGAGGATGCCTACCAGCGCGGTGTGGCTCTGTGCAGCAAGTTAAAGGAGTTGATTCCCAGGCAGATGTTTGAAGTCGCCATCCAGGCTGCGCTGAATAACCGTATCATTGCCCGGACCACAGTACGCGCCCTGAAAAAGAATGTAACCGCCAAATGTTACGGCGGGGATATCAGCCGCAAGAGAAAATTGTGGGAGAAACAGAAAAAGGGGAAAAAACGGATGAAAATGATCGGCAAAGTAGAAGTTCCCCAGGAAGCACTGCTGGCTGTCCTGCAGTTGGATAGCGACTGATTTGATGATCTCAGCCTATTGGAGGTCCACTCGGTCCCCGCTTTACAGTTTCCTATTTACGATTCCCTTGTTCCTGATCTACGAAGCAGGAATTTTCCTTACGACCAAAGACAATATGCTTGTCCTGCGCAATGGCGCGGATGCACTGATGCGGCAGGTACTGGAAAATTTTGGGATTATTGGTTTACATGGCATCGGTGCCATTTTCCTGGCCGGGTTTGGAGTGGTATTCTTTATGCAGCGAAAGTACTGGCGGGATGCGGAGGTCCATGGCGATTACCTGCTGATGATGATGGGGGAAAGCCTGATTTGGGCTGTAGGTCTCTATTATTTTATGTCCAATGTGTATGTGCTGTTCATGAATCCCTCCGGTCAGGTATTGGTCCAGCAAGTTACCCTGGCCGTGGGTGCCGGTATCTATGAGGAGTTATTCTTCCGGGTTTTATTAATTGCTGGTGTGGCTGGTATCCTGGGATTTGTGTTTCAATGGTCTGATAAAATGAAGCGATGGATGGCCATGGCCATGGCCGCCGGTATATTTTCCGCTTTTCATTTTATGGGTGAATATGCTGATTATTTTTCTTTTGATGTTTTCCTGATTCGCTTTTTTGCCGGACTGGCTTTAGGATCCCTGTACTTTATCCGCGGATTTGGGATCACCGCCTGGTCCCATGCCCTTTATGACCTGATCGTCCTGACGCAAACTACGACGCAAACCTGATCTACTGTGTAAATTTCAAAGTGAAAATGGTTCAATATTTGGCGGCATGGGAGGCAATCATATCCATTTGTCACAGTCTGGATCAGGTCAGCCTTTCGATCATTTATGAATATGATAATCCCAGCGGTTTTATAACGAGAAGACTATTAACTGGTATGGCAAGCCTGCAGCCAGGGACCAGCCAAATGGGAGCAGCTGTTAAAAAATTAAAAGGCATAAATTTTATATCTGGGAACCAATCCTGGCTTTGACTGTAATTACTGTGTTTACATCATCCATCCTTATGATATCAAAAAATAGCGGATCCAGTAAATCGACCTGCGCAACGTGCGGCTATGCCTTGGTTGCAGGCAGCAAGTTCTGTGCCAAGTGTGGAAAGGAGATTTAATGTTCCCGGTGATCTATGATTTTGGTGTTGTTCGCATATTTGGATTCCAGTTCCACTTCGCCATTTATTCATTTGGATTCATGCTGGTCATAGCCTTTTACAGCTGTTACTATTTACTAAACCATGATTTAAAGCGGGCGGGCTATGATGCAAAACTGGCATCGGATATTGTTTTCTGGGCAGCCGTGGGAGGTATCCTGGGCTCCAAGGTGTATTATTTACTGGAAAACCTGGACCGGGTTATTGATGATCCTGCAGGAATGATATTAAGCGGATCAGGACTTGTATTCCTTGGCGGGCTGCTGGGCGGACTGCTGGCTGTTACCCTGTTGCTTCGGAAACATAAATTACCATGGCTTGTATTTGCAGATCTGGTTGCACCCCTGCTTATCCTGGGTTCCAGTATCGGCAGGATTGGATGTTTTCTGGTGGGGGATGATTATGGCCTGCCCAGCAAATTGCCCTGGGCTGTTTCTTTTGAACAAGGTCTGCCTCCAACCACCACGCAATCATTCCAGGTGTATTATCCGTGGATTGATATAAGCGCATTTCCTCCAGGAATTCTTACGGTGCATCCAACACAGATCTATGAAACCATACTGGCGTTCGGAATTTTTCTTTATTTATGGAATAAGCGAAAATCCATTACCTTACCCGGAAGCCTATTTTATCTTTATCTGATCCTGTACGGAACAGAACGGTTCCTGACCGAATTTATACGGACCAATCCTAAATATGTATTATCCACATTTTCCGGAGCACAGGTTATTTCTGTAATGATGGTGGTTATTGGAGCCTATTTTTATATGAAACCGATCAACAGCGGTGCACCAGAAGAAACTTAGACTCTTCTTTATCCTATGGGTACTGACTGGTATTCTCACCGGACAGGTAAGCCTGAACATTGCAGAATATAGGCCGTTCCCGGAAAAAATTATGCTTCTTGATCTGCAGCCCGACCTGCTGAGCTGGTCTATTGCCAACCGGTTCCTGCTTTTGGACAAATCAAAGCATGAATTGATAGAATTGGGCCCATTCGGGGATGTGGTCCTTTCCAGCGGTTTTGGGCGCAGATCCCACAGATATGGTGAATTGATCTGGATAGGGAACTCCCCCCATGGAATCTGGATCGTGGATAGGCTGGACAATCAAATATCCGTATTGGACTATCGTTTGAATCCAGTGACCAGTGATGGCTTTGAACCACGAATATTCCCTGAACATGCAGCTGTGGATCCCTGGGGCAGGGTATATCTGTACTCCAATCAGTATAACAGCATATTTTTATATGAAGGGGGGCTGGATCAACAGCCGCTTATTAATCTGAATCGGGTAGTTGATATAAGGGCATGCCTAAAGGATATGGAAATCAACCAGGATGGAGAACTGGCGCTTCTTGATTGTGAGGGTACAGTGCATTTTTTTCATGTGCTGGGTAAATTGCGGCACTCCTACCCATCCCATGTCCAGCAGGCAGAATTTCTTACCGCGGTTCGCAATAAATGGTTTGTGTTTAACAGCGCCGGCAATGGAAGATCCGTCAGGGATCAGGAACCAGTTGCAATTCCAGGCGCCAGTATTCCTGTGTTGGATATTGCCAGTATGAACCGCTCCATCGCCGTCTTGTCCCGTGACCATATCCTTGTGCTGAATGTCCAGTCCCGTTAAACGTTTATTTCGTTTTGTTCTCTTCACTGGCTGGGTATTGGGCATGGGAGTGCAATCGTATTCAGACACACTGCAGCTAAATGCCCCTTCTTCTATTCTGCGACTCGCCCATGAATTTATCATTCCGGAATCTGTGCAGATTACCCATTCAGGAGATCTGATTCAGGCGGATACCATTGATTGGGTCCAGGGTATCCTGGTTTTGGCACCTGGTGATTATTCTCCAAATGCTGAATTCATTATTGACTATGATTATCTCCCAACCGGGCTGCCCCTGCAAGCCGGGCCCAAATGGAAATTTCTTCCTTACCTCGATCTGGAGGAGGATATTCCCCTGTCTGCCCCTGATCCTGCTCTTGCGATGAATAATCCAGAAAGTGGTTTGTCAACGGTCTATTCATCGGGCAGTATCTATCGTCAACTCAATATGTCGCCAATGGGCGGATCGGATTTTAACGGCGGTCTCCATATGCAGCTGAATGGAGACCTGGGCGAAAATGTACAGATCAGCGGTGTGTTGAACGATACAGACTTGCCGCTGCAGCCAGAGGGAACCACCAGAGAATTGGAAGCTCTGGATCAAATTTACCTCAGTATAACGCATCCCCAATACAGTGTAGATGCAGGGGATATCATTTACGATTATGAATATGCTGACCTGCATCATATCAATCGAAAGCTGGTTGGATTAAAAAATAACTTCCACATCAACGAGTGGCAGGGGTCTGCTGTGTATGCCGGGTCCAGGGGCACCTTCAATACCCTAGAGATGAAAGGCCGCGACGGGGATCAGGGCCCCTACAGGCTGCAGGGGAAAGACGGCAACAAGGATATTATTGTTTTGTCCGGTACGGAAAAGGTTTGGGTGGATGGCCAGGAAATGATTCGCGGCTATAACCATGATTATACCATTGATTACTCGCTGGCAGAGATTTATTTCACTGCCGACATACTGATTCATTCTGATACTGATATATTTTTTGAATTCCAGTATTCAGATTTCAACTTTACGAAAGGATTTGCTGGAGGGACCCTGGAAAAAAGTCTGAATCAGCATGGGAAAATATCCATGGGCCTGTTCCAGGATGCAGATCAATTTAAGCAGTCAGCATGGAGCAAAGCAGTCCTCGATTCTTTGAGGGCGGCAACCAGCGGCCATGTACAGGTCGACAGCCGTCAAATCGATGACCAGGGCGATTATGTATTCCGTGATTCTATTTATGTATATGACCCGGATCACCTGATTGCGGAAGGGGATCGGTATCAAACTGTTTTTTCCTACGATGGCAGTGGTAGTTATGCACGACAAATATCCCCGCTGGGCCGCATCTACTATGAATATATTCCTGTGGACCAGCGGGTTAGCACCATGGACCTGTATAGCCCCTACAAGCAACTCAATGCTCCCCAAAGTCACAGATTCGGATTTATAGGGGCCAACTATCAACTGGGAGAGCATCTATCCCTGGAAGGATTGGTTTCCGGTTCCGGTCTTGATCAGAACACATTGTCGGTTTTGGATAATGCAGGTCAAAACGGAATTGCTCACCAATTTTCCATCCGTGCGGATTCTATTTCCCTGGGGCCAGCCCGGGCACAGGTGATCGTTTCTGACTGGTACCGCAATGATCCTTACCAACCCCTGGGACAGGAAAATAACATTCGCCATCAAACATATTGGCATGAAAATACTCTCTTGTCACAAGGTATCCGGGAGACGGACCTGCAAACAGAAATATCGATTCCAGGCTTGGGGACCACACTATTGGAAAGGTCTTATTTAAAAACAGGGCAAAAGGATCTTTCAGCGATTCATTTGCAGCAGGATATCCGCTATCCCCGGTTTAATAATTCCTCCCTGAGTCTGCTGCAAATTCAAAAACCCCAGGGAACATTTAAAAAGATTTCCAGCCGGTTCAATTTCCATTCATCAAATTACATTCCTTTTTTACTCTACCGGTATGAGCATAATCCCATGGAAACTCAATTCAATGAATATGGCAGTGGGTTGACATTCACTGGCGAAAACAGGAATCTGGAGGCCGGTATACAGATCCGGACTAATGAGATCAACGAAGATACCCTTGCCGGACACTGGCAGCGAGAATCAGAGGACGTGGTTGGCTTTTTCAATTACAAAACTAGCCAGCGACAGGGATGGAGTCAGGATATTACCTATAAAAGAAGGTTAAAATCCTTTGAGAACGATTTATCTTCATTTGATTATTCACTGGCAAGAATTCACATGTCCTTCCAGAAGATTTCATCCCCATTCAATTGGGATTTTACCCTGAAAACAGAAGAATCATTTTCTGAGCAGCGGGCAGTGGTTTATGATTCGATTGGCCCCGGCCTTGGCCAATATCGTTATGATTCGGAATTCAACGCTTATATATCAGACCACAATGGCGCCTATATTGCCTATACGGTGCAAACAGGGCAGCGGCACCCAACGACTGTGGTGGAAAGTGTGCAGCGGTTGGCCTATGATTTTGGAAAAATGAACGGGTTGCCGGATGTCCTGGTGCGGTCTGATACCCGGATAGATTTCAGAGGTAATCATTTTCAGGGAGCAGGATTACTGGAACCAGATCTAAAGGATTCGTCCCTGGCCAGGGCGCGGCTGGTCTCCCGGATGGAACTGGATTTTTATGGATTGAACAGGGCCTTAAGCTGGGTTGAGGTGCAGCAGTCATTCAGCGGGCTTGATCCCCGAGGAAATGACCTGGAGAGTTCCTGGGAAACGGGTGCTGATATTACCAGACACCTGACGAGGTCACTTGCACTGCAGGCTAAGAGCCGGTATCGGTCGAAAGAGATTCGATCCACTGTATCTGTCATGCGGGACCGGTCCGTGAAAGGCTGGTGGCAGGAAATGCACCTGCTGCTGCACGGCAATAAGACAGCGGTCATGGATTTTGTCGTTCTAGGCGGTGAGGATAAAGGACTCCAGCAGGAAAAATCCTATTCCGCGCAGGCGCTGGGATTTGCCTTCGATGGTCGGATATTCATTCGCAGGGCAGGTCGGATACAGACAAGAATAGAGCGGACAAATGTAACTGCGAATCGGGACGCTGTCTATCTGCCGCCTGAAGCTTTGAATGGCTATCCCCTGGGAACAGGGATAAGGTCCAACACCCGCTTGCAGTATTTCATCAACCGTTCCATATCCATTACTCTGTCCATGAATACGATCCGCGACAGCCGTTATAAAAAATTGACCACATTTCTAGGTGAAATTCGTGCGCACTTTTAACCTATTGTATGCTGCGATTTTCGGCCTTCTGGCCGCCCAGCCAGACCCCGTAACAATCCGGTCCCTGGACAGCGCAGCAGTAGGCGGCAGCCTGGATTCTTTGATCCTTGGCGATCCGGATCCCACGCTTATGCTTGATTTGCACCGTATCATTGTATCAGATAAAAAAACTGAATACAAAAAATCCTATAGGGTGAAATATCTGGATACTCTGGTCGTCAGGAGCACAGAACCACTGCGGCAGGCCGTACTGCAGCAGATTACAAAACCCCTGGCCAGAACCGCCATTGGTGTTGGATTTGATCAACAGGTACAAACCCTCCACCAGAGGTATTATTTTTTATACCAGCCTGTACAATACCAGTTCGGACTGGTTGCCCCGGATCGGCTGGGAGGAGTGGTCCATATCCGCCCGGCGTTTGAAAACCAGTTTTCCGGTATACTGGGCATGAGCAGATCCGGCCAGATCTGGGATCTGACTGGAGAATTTGATATGCACCTGGAAAATCTGTTGGAAACAGCAGGCTCTTATGATATGTATTGGAAGCGTGTTGATTCCCTATCCCAGATATTAAAATTTGAATTCATTGAACCGCATCCCTTTGGGCTGGATTTCGGCATCAACTGGAACTATCATCATGAGGTCATTCAGGGATTATACACCTTCATGGAAAACCAGACCCAGTTCCAGGTATCCATGTCAGTATTTCCTGTGTTACGCCTGGGTTTTTCCGTGGGCAAGACACTCCCAACAGAAAAAGGGAGGGCGCAAGGATATTCGGAAGTGTCTTTTCGATCATTTACAGTATCTGCGGTCCACGATGAAACGGATCATCGTTTCCTGCCTGCAAAGGGTTATAAATATGAATTTCAATTGGATGGCGGCAAACAAAACAGCGCCGGTTTTCTTGAAGGCCAGTATCAGCTTGCCAATTATTTTCCCATGACCAATCAATCTTTTCTGATGTTTGCGTCCCAGGGGAGATCCATCTGGTCAAAGGAGGACAAAATACCCAAAACAAGGTTTTATTACTTTGGCGGTGCGTCTACCCTTAGAGGGTACCGCGAACAGCAATTTTTCAACACCAGCTATCAAGTGACGACCTTAGAGCTTGGATACCGACCGGTTCCTGTTTGGCAGGGAAATCTGTTTATTGATTACGCCACTACCTTCCCTGAACCATTACAGCATGGCAGACTGGGGTATGGGCTTGGGTTTACACAAGTTAGCAAGCAAACCATTATTAAAATACAGTATGCAGTTCCAGGATCACTGGATTTTCAAAATGGAAAACTGCACATAAACTGGATCTCTCGGTTATAGGTCTTCATGGGGAATAAAAGTAATTTTTCCTATGCAATTTTATCGGCAATTCATTCTTTCTACTCTGTTCTTTAATTTTGTACTGTTTTCCGCCTGCGAACAAAAACGGGTAGCTTTGGGTGCCGACAATGAGATTCGTATTATTTGCTCAGAACTGGATAAAGAAGTGCTTGGTGATGTGCTGGCTGCCATATTTTACGATACATTGTATACGCCCCAGCCTGAACCCTATTATTATTTCAAGTTTTCTGATCCGGAGACCTATGACAATTTAAAGGAACAGGCCTATGTGGTTGTTGGCGCAGTGAACCGTGATCCGGGAAATCCCGGGCTGCAACTGCTGAAAAAACTGCTGCCGGAAGATCAATTCAAAGCCAGCAGCACCAATGACCCGATCCTGTTTACCAGAGATGTTCATGCTAACAAGCAGCTGTTCATGATCATGAATACCGGTTCAGCGGATCAATTAATGGCTGCCGCCAGGGAAAAGAAACAATGGATTCGAAAACAGTTTCATGACCAGTTTATCCGTCGACAGGGGCGATTTCTTTTTGGTGATGACCGCAATACAGAGCTGGAAAAAATCATCAAGAAGGAACATGGCTGGAGTATAAAAATACCCTGGGGCTGGGAAATGATCCGCAGCATGCCCGATTCCAACTTTGTTTGGATCGGCAGGGAAATGCCTTTTCAGTGGATCAGTATCCACTGGAAAACAGGAATATACGTGAAAAATGAAATAACTGCCGGACAGTATTTATGGAATTGGCCGAGAAATCACTACAGATCGGTGCAGTTCAGTGATTATCATTTCCAGTTGAAAAATACAAAATTTAAACGTCATAACGCCTGGCGCGTGGATGGGGTTTGGGAAACGATCAATGAAATGGAAGCAAAGGGTGGACCCTTTCGGTCCTATCTCTTTTATGATGAAGAAAATGA
>ERZ651768.217-NODE-217-length-42340-cov-3.713153_pt1 | contig 42340 bp, 40 predicted proteins | sample MGYA00514754_ERZ651768 | MGnify/ENA metagenome assembly ERZ651768
AAGCAAGCGGGCAGCGCTTTTTAGAAATAGCCAATGTCAACCTTGATAAATTAACTTTGTTAGGGCTATATAAAACCGAGAAGTAAACATCGTTTGTTTGTTTTGATTTTTTGTGACTACATATTGTCCTTTTTGACATAAACTTTTTTCGTATTAATGGTTTACGGCTGGTGGTGCAACATTGTTATTTTTTATTTAAAGCGACAAGCTTTTGAACACTAATGGGCTAATATTGCGCGCCCTTTTGCACGGCGTCGTTTTAAAACACGCCTGCCTGCTTTAGTTGACTGGCGCGCTCGAAAACCATGAGTGCGGGCTCTCTTTAAGTTGCTGGGTTGAAATGTACGCTTCATCTGCTTCTACCTAACTGTTTATTCAAGGTTTTGTATGACATTACCAAGAAACCGAGCAAGGTTACTCGTGGTATTAATTTGTGTCAATAGATGAAATTTTTAAAAGTTTTGTTTGGTCTGTGGATAACATAATGCTTACGTTATAAACTGTACGATCCTCGGTTAAAAATAAAGATGGAAAAATAGTTGCACACACAATCAAAAACATGGAGCCACTGTTTAAGCGAATTAGAAACAGAGTTATCTGAACAACAATTTAACATCTGGATAAAACCCCTACAAGCAACTGAAAATGCTAGTACTCTTCGAATACTGGCCCCCAATCATTTTGTTGTAGACTGGTTAAACCAACACTATATAAAAAAAATAACAGAGCTTGCACAAACAACAAAAAAGGAAGTAAAAGTGCTTATAGAGGTTGGTTCGATTGGAGGCGAGCAACCGAAAATAAACAAAGTTACAGCCCCTAACTATCCCCCTCCTTTAGACAATCGTCTTAACCCGGTTTTTAGCTTTGAAAACTTTGTTGAAGGAAAAAGCAACCAGCTTGCGAGAGCTGCTGCAACCCAGATTGCTAAAAACCCAGGAAAGTCATACAACCCTCTTTTTATATACGGTGGAGTAGGTTTGGGAAAAACCCATATAATGCAAGCCATCGGTAACAAAATGCTCCAAGAAAACCTAAGCGCCAGAGTAAGTTATGTACATTCTGAAAGATTTGTTGGTGATATGGTAAAAGGTTTGCAACATAACACTATTTCTGAGTTTAAACGGGCATATCGATCTTTGGATGCCCTTCTTATTGATGACATTCAATTTTTTGCTGGAAAAGAACGATCTCAGGAAGAGTTTTTTCACACATTTAATGCGTTATTAGAAGGACAAAAGCAAATTGTTTTAACTTGTGACCGATACCCCAAAGAAGTTAACGGGCTAGAAGAAAGGCTTAAATCAAGGTTTGGTTGGGGTTTAACGGTTGCAATCGAGCCTCCAGAGCTAGAAACTTCAGTGGCAATATTAATGTCCAAATCCGTCGCAGAAGGTATAGATCTTCCTGAAGAGGTTGCTTTTTTTATTGCAAAAAGGATCAGGTCTAATGTCAGAGAATTAGAAGGGGCTCTCCGTCGTGTAATTGCCACCGCGCAATTTACGGGCGAAAAGATTAATTTAGAGTTTGCAAAAGAGGCGCTGCGCGACCTATTGTCTCTTCAGGAGCGCTTAGTTTCAATCGAAAATATTCAAAAAACAGTGGCAGAATATTTTAAACTAAGGGTTGCTGACTTGCTCTCAAAACGAAGAAGCCGCTCTGTTGCTAGACCAAGGCAACTCGCCATGGCGCTCTCAAAAGAGCTTACAAATCATAGTCTTCCTGAAATTGGAGACGCTTTTGGTGGCAGAGACCACACAACAGTTTTACATGGTTGTCGCCGCATAAAATCTTTAAGAGAAACTGAAAATAGAATTAATGAGGACTACTTAAATCTAATAAGAACGTTAACAGGATAATGTGGATAAACTGTGAATAGTATTTTATAACGCTTTTCTGGTAATTTTATCCACAACAAACACACAATTTACTGTATATACATTACAATGGTTTCATGTAAAAAAAAGCTAATTAAGCCATTGATATATTTATAGAAAAAAAACTTATCCACAAGACTAGGTGGTACTAATAATAATAATAATATATATAATTCCAATATTTATTAACAGGTAAACAAAATGAAGTTTGAAATAAAACGTGAAATACTTCTTACACCTTTACAAGCTATAATTGGGGTCGTAGAAAGGAAGCAAACAATGCCAATTTTAGCCAATATCTTGCTACAAGCCAAGGATAACGAGTTATGCTTGACAGCAACCGACCTAGAAGTTGAACTAATGACGCAAGCAACAGCAAACACTGAGATAGAAGGTGAAATCACTCTTCCTGGTAGAAAGTTACTGGATATTTGTCGAGCCTTACAAGAAGACGCAAGCATTGTTATCTCTGAATCGAACGGTAAGGCTTCTGTACAGTCCGGAAGAAGTAGATTTAGTTTAGCTTCGTTACCCGCAGCAGATTTTCCGTTAATAGAGGATATTCAAGGTGAACAAAAGATAAGCTTACCTCAAAAAGAGCTATTAAAGTTAATTCAAAAAACCCATTTTTCTATGGCCCAACAAGATGTTCGTTACTATCTTAATGGGCTTTTGCTTGAGAATAAGGACGGTAAAATAAAAGCCGTTGCAACAGACGGGCATCGCCTTGCTTTCTGCGAGACAAACACAGAAACCCCAGAATCACTAGATAAGCAAGTTATAATTCCAAGAAAGGGCGTGCTTGAACTCCAAAGGCTATTATCTGGAGAAGGAGACCTAAGTATTGAGCTCGGGAAAAATCATGTCCGTATTCAAGTTAATGATTCTATATATACCTCAAAGCTTATTGATGGCCGTTTCCCTGAGTATGATCGCGTTGTTCCTAAAGACACGAGTAACATGATAAAAGCCAAGAAAGAAGAGCTCAAAGACGCTCTTCAAAGGACCGCTATCTTATCAAACGAAAAATATCGAGGTATAAGATTGTTTTTGGGTCAAAACAACCTTGTTTTACAAGCTCAAAACCCAGAACAAGAAGAAGCAGAGGAGTCTCTGGAAGTGGAATACACGGGCGATGATATTGAAATAGGATTCAATGTAAATTATCTTCTTGATGCTCTAGCTGTAATTGAAAGCGATGAGGTCATTTTTTCTGTTATTGATGGCAATTCAAGCTGTCTTATGTGGGAGCCCGGCAAAGATCAATATAAGTTTGTAATAATGCCAATGCGGTTGTAGCTTTCCCTTAAATTTGTGTTAACTTACTTTCAAGCAAGGGATTTCAGGTGCCTTAAATCTGTTGAGATTAAGCTAGATCCTCGTTTTAATTTAATATTTGGTCAAAATGCCTCGGGAAAAACAAGTCTTTTAGAGGCTATTGCCTATTTGGGGAGAGGTCGATCCTATAGAGGCGCCCCCACAGAAGCGCTTATTCGGGGCAGCGCTAAAGAATTTCTTGTTTTTGGTAAGACTGTTGAGTCAAAAAAAACCCTAACTATAGGCGTTAAAAATGGTTCTGGCGGCCTAGAATTAAGCGTAAACGGGGACACAAAAGGGGGCGTTGCTTCTTTGGTTAATGCTATACCGCTCCAAATCATTGATCCAGAAATTCATAATATTGTTGGAGGTGCCCCTGAAAAAAGGAGGCAATATCTAGACTGGGTTGCGTTCCACGTGGAACAAGGCTATTTAGGACTGTGGAGGCGCTATAAGCGCTCATTAAAGCAGCGAAACGCCATGCTTCGAAGTAAAGCGAAGCACGAGGAAATTAGAGCTTGGGATAAGGCTCTAGCCGCGCTTGGAGAAGAGATTGATACAATAAGGCAGCAAGTTTTTGTCGTTTTAAAGCCTGTGCTTCTTAAAACTGCAGGTTTTTTATTAAAAAATCCAGTTTTTTTTGATTATGATCGTGGTTGGCAAGAAAATAAATCACTTTTGGAAGTTTTTATCGCAAATGAAAACAGAGACTCACAATATGGAACCACACACTCAGGGCCACACAGAGCAGATATAAAAATCACCCATGAAAACAAAAAAGCAAAAGGTAAGGTTTCGCGTGGCGAGCAAAAACTTTTAGCATGTGCCACAATATTGTCAGCAGTGGAGGTTGTTCAATCAACTTTGGATAAAAAGTTACTATTATTGCTAGATGATCCTGCTGCTGAACTTGACACTAAATCCTTAAAGAGGTTAATGGAAAAAGTTTTTGAATTAAAGTCCCAATTAATTGTTACGTCTATTGAGCCAGAAGCTGATATTTTCCCACAACAGCCATCATTGTTCCACGTGGAACGAGGTAAAATCCATTGCGCTAAATAGGTATTATTTAACCTAAAAATATTAAGTTATTTAGAGCCAAAATTCGTTAGAAATGATACAATGTATGCTTCTTATTCTAAGTGTAATCTATGGCGGCAAAAAAGAAAAAAACATCCAAAAAAAAAATAGCGAAGAAGAAAGCAGTTAACAAAAAAGTAGCTAAAAAAAGTAACTATACTAGTCGTAATATCAAGGTCTTAAAAGGTCTCGAGGCAGTACGGAAGCGCCCAGGGATGTTTATTGGCGACACCGATGATGGGACTGGGCTTCATCATATGGTTTTTGAGGTGGTAGATAATTCAATTGATGAAGCTTTGGCTGGCCATTGTAAATCTATTTCAGTAACTATTCACGCCGATGAGTCGGTGACCGTAATAGATGATGGTAGAGGCATTCCAGTTGACGATCACCCTGACGAAAAAAGATCAGCAGCTGAGGTCATTATGACTGTTTTACATGCTGGCGGAAAATTTGATGATAATTCTTACAAAGTTTCTGGAGGTCTGCATGGCGTTGGAGTTTCTGTTGTTAATGCCCTATCCGAGCGGCTATCTTTAACTATACATAGAGATAATAAAATCTTTAAGCAAGAATATAAATATGGAGAGCCTCAGGCCCCACTAAAAGCTCATGGCAAAACAGAAACTACAGGAACAATAATTTGTTTTAAACCAAGCCATAAAACCTTCAATAATATTGAATTCAATTATGATATTCTTGCCAAGAGGTTGAGAGAATTATCGTTCTTGAACTCAGGTATTAAAATTGCTCTTTATGACGAAAGGGACCAAAGAAAGAACGTATTTCGATATACAGGCGGAATTAATGAGTTTGTCAGTCATATAAATATCAATAAGTCATTGATTCATAAGGAAATTATAGGATTTAAAACAAAAAAAAATGGCGTGGATGTTGAGGCTGCTTTGCAATGGAACGATGGTTATGAAGAAAATATGTTTTGCTATACTAACACCATCCCACAACGCGATGGCGGAACTCATCTAGCAGGTTTTCGAAGCGCGCTGACAAGGACACTTAATAACTATATCGACAAAGAACTGAATGGACGGAAGGAGAAGCTTACACCGAGCGGAGATGATGCCCGAGAAGGATTAACAGCAGTTTTATCAGTTAAAATTCCTGATCCAAAATTTTCTTCACAAACAAAAGACAAGCTAGTTTCGTCCGAAATCAAAGGTATTGTTGAATCAACAATGTCTGAGAAACTTGAAGAGTTCTTATTAGAGAACCCACAAGATGCAAAAATTATTGTTACCAAAATTATAGATGCTGCCAGAGCACGAGATGCTGCCCGCAGCGCGAGGGAAATGACGCGCAGAAAAGGCGCATTAGATATAGGCGGTTTGCCTGGAAAACTTGCAGATTGCCAAGAGAAAGATCCTGCGTTATCTGAGCTTTTTTTAGTAGAGGGAGATTCAGCTGGAGGATCTGCCAAACAGGGGAGAGATAGAAAAACCCAAGCAATTTTACCTTTGAAAGGAAAAATCTTAAATGTGCAAAAGGCACGCGATGATAAAATTTTATCTTCTCTTGAAATAAGGAACCTGATCACGGCTCTAGGCTGTGGATATGGTGATGATGAAGAAGGATTTGATATTAACAAACTTAGATATCACAGAATAATTATAATGACCGACGCTGACGTTGATGGGTCTCACATTAGAACCTTGCTATTAACGTTTTTTTACAGAAAAATGCGTGCTTTGATTGACCAAGAACATATATTTATAGCGCAGCCGCCATTGTATAAAATCTCCAAGGGCAAGCAAGCAGTGTATGTTAAAGATGATGCTGAACTAAAACTACATCTACTTAATGTGGCGCTAAACGGGGCAAAATTACATGTTAATTCTTCAGCGCCAGCATTATCATCGACTGCTTTGGAAGAATTGGCTCTAGAATATATAAGAATAGAGAGAATTATTACCCGCCTGTCGAATCGATATAATCAACAGGCTTTAAAAGCATTTTCTTCACTGCCTAGAGTTACATCAAAAATTAGTGGCAATTTAAAAGCATTTGAAAAATGGGCAAAATCGCTATCTAAATCGCTATCTGCAAGTCTTCCCAATTCTAATGTTGAGGACATACAGGGAGGTCTTCAAGCTGAGCTAGATAAGGATAAATCAATAAAACAGGGAACGAGAATTGCTATTACAAAAATCTACCACGGAACAAAAACGATTAGTTATATTTACAAAGGGTTTTTCCAAACTCCTGAGTATAAACACATTATGAGTTTTTCAGAGAAAACAAAAGACCTCATTGGTAAAGGCGCATATATAGAGCGGGGAGAGAAGGCGATGAATATCTCTAATTTTGCTGATGCAATTATATGGCTAATGGAAGAAGCAAAAAAAGGACAATCTATTCAAAGATATAAAGGCTTAGGTGAAATGAATCCTGGCCAGTTATGGGATACCACCGTTAACCCGGAAACACGAAGCTTAGTGAAGGTGACTATAAGAGATGCAGAAGACGCTAGCAAAATTTTTGCGACATTAATGGGAGATGAAGTTGAGCCCCGTAGAGAATTTATTGAGCAAAACGCCCTCTCAACATTAAATTTAGACGTCTAACAATGACTTATTTCATTCATTTTTGATTCTATCCAATTCTGAACAACTAAGGTGATTTCTTTAGGACTAAGATTTTTTGTTTCAATGGGTGATCCTATACAAAATCGAATTAATCCTGGGCGCTTAAGTAATCCTCTGCGGGGCCAAAAATCACCAGCATTATGAGCAACAGGGATAATTTGAGCCCCTGCTTCTTTAGCTAATATTGCTCCGCTAAGCCCATATCTCTTGGTTTCCCCTATAGCAACACGCGTACCTTCAGGAAAAATAGTAATCCAGATATTCTCATTTAATCGTTTTTTACCTTGTTTGATAATTTGATTTACTGCTGTGTGACCAGATTTGCGGTTAATGGCAATAGCTTTTAGAGCTTGCAAGCACCATCCGAAAATTGGTATCCATAAAAGTTCTCTCTTAACAACCCATGTTTGTCTAGGAAAGACAGCAAGTTGAGCATAAGCTTCAAATACAGTGGAATGTTTAATCATGATTACAGAAGGTTTTGAGGGAATATTTTCTATGCCTTCAATAATGTAGTCTAAACCACAGAAAATTCTCCCTGCTGACAGCATCCCATTTGCCCACATTCTTGCTATCATAAATCGCTTTTCATAATCTAAAACACTACAAATTACGACAGCAGACGCAAGAATAATTGTTGAAGCAAAGAAATATATTTGGAAAAGAAGTGATTTTACTAAAATCATTTAATTAAATATGTTCCTCTTTAATTATTTGATGCGCAAACATAAGAAGATTGTCATAGGTCTCAATATTTTGTCCATTAGCCTTAAGCAGCTTTTCTGTTATCAGGCCATTTCCTGTTCTTACTAAAATTTCTCGTGCACCAGCAGCTTTTGCGGCTTGGATATCATTCAAAGAGTCTCCTAAAAAAGGTATTCCAGTAATACTAATTTTATAATGAGCGGCTATTTGCATAAGCAACCCAGGCATTGGTTTTCTGCAATTACAATGATCATCAGGTGTATGCGGGCAAACAAATATTTTGCCAATACAGCCACCAGCTTTTTCGATCGCCATGTTCATTTTTTTATGGATATCATCTAAAGAGCTCTTATTAAAGAGTCCTCGCCCTAAACCCGATTGATTGGTTGCTATTGTTATCGTAAAGTCCGCCTTAGTTAACAAAGCAATACCGTCGATGCTCCCTTCAATTGGATGCCACTCATTTGGCGATTTAATATAAGCGCGGGATTCTTTATTTATAACACCATCTCTATCAAGAATAACTATTTTTTCACCCACAATCTTAGGTTAGCTTCTTATGTACTCAGAAAAATACTGAGGAATTTCATCTAAATGCAGTCTTTTTTGCTCCATGGTATCTCTGTCCCTTAACGTTACGGTGTTATCATCCATAGATTGGAAGTCGATGGTGATACACAATGGGGTTCCTATTTCATCGTGACGTCTGTAACTTTTTCCTATATTTCCAGAATTTTCTACTACAACCCTACCTAATTTTTGGTTTTGTAGTGATGATTTGAGTGAAATTGCTTTTTCTACAAGATCATGATTATTTCTTTTAAGGGGTATTACCGCCGCTTTTATTGGTGCAAGGTGGGGTCGAAAGGAAAGAACTGTCCTTTGTTTTCCATCTTCCAGCTCTTCTATATTATAAGATTCGTTGAGGATAGCTAAAAAACCTCTGTCCACTCCTGCCGAAGGCTCTATAACATATGGTATCTTCCAGTCCTTGGTCTCTATGTTTTGAATAGCAAGTTTGCTATTAGAACTGGTGTTCTTAGTTACTTTGGCAGTAATATTGAAATTTGACTGTTCTTTTGTGTGTGAACCTAAGTCAAAATCGGTACGATTGGCTATTCCCTCTAGTTCCTCTAGGCCATGTGGAAATTTATACATGATATCTACTGTTGCCTTGGAATAATGGGATAGATCCTCTTTTGGTACATTCAATATTTCTAAGTTTTCTTGCTTTATTCCTTGTTCAAGCCACCAATTTAATCTTAAATCGGTCCAAATATTGAGCCAATCTTCATCTGTTCCTTCCTCAACAAAGTATTCAAGCTCCATTTGCTCAAACTCCCTAATCCTAAATATAAAATTCCTAGGAGTAATTTCGTTTCTAAAGGCTTTTCCTATTTGCGCTATGCCGAAAGGAAGGTGATGAGGCGTTGAGTCCAACACATTTTTAAAATTGGTGAATATTTGTTGTGCAGTTTCGGGTCTAAGATAGGCAAATGCGCTCCCGTCTTCTACGGGACCAAGATTAGTTTTAAACATTAAATTAAAAGGTCTTGGTTCTGTTAAATTTTGAGAACCGCAAGAAGGGCATTTTTCTTCTCGAAGATAATCTGTCCGCCATCTGGAATTACAATCCTTGCAATCGACTAAAGGATCAGAAAATGTATCCTCATGACCCGACTGTTTCAAAACTATAGGGCTGGTAAGAATAGCTGCATCTAGACCTTCTACATCATCTCTTTCATGGACCATGGAGCTCCACCAAGCTCTTTTTAAGTTATTTTTAAGCTCAATACCTAAAGGGCCGTAATCATATATGCCTTGTAGGCCCCCATAGATCTCATTCGATTGAAAAATAAAACCCCTCCTTTTACATAGAGCAGCTAATTCTTCCATTGTTTTTGCGGTCATATTTATTAAGTAATTATTTACTTTTATTTAAATTCTTTTTAAATAAGGATCATCAATATTTGATTGTTTATATTTCTTGTATTTCCGATTATTATTATTCATTTTTATGGGTAAAAGAATCTATTTATGGAAATCGTATATTTGGCGCTCCAAAAATATACAAATATAGTGCATAATCCACAATGGTGAGCGCGCCCCTATAAACAGGTAAATTATAAACCCAATCAGGCATATTTAAAATTAATTATTTACAAAGAATGATTAGTGAGTAAACTCCTTATAAAATGAAAATTCTTTCCTAAGGAAAAGGTTCAGCAAACTCTAGAAAAATCTTAAATATATAAATGAATTTTAAAAAATATCATTTCAAATAACTAATGGAGAAATATTTATGGCCCCTTCAGACGTAATGAATCTCATTAAAGAGCAAGAGATAAAGTTCATAGATTTTCGTTTCACAGATACTAAAGGCAAAGAACAGCATGTAAGTGTGCCCGCACATTGTGTTAATGAGGAATTGTTTGAAAAGGGCAAAATGTTTGATGGTTCATCTATTTCTGGATGGAAAGGTATAAATGAATCAGATATGATTCTCATGCCAGATCCAGCTTCTGCAGTTGTAGATGTTTTTACTGAAGAAGCCACCCTCAATTTGCGCTGTAATGTTATAGAGCCATTAACAATGGAAGGCTATGTTCGTTGCCCAAGATCATTAGCTGATCGAGCAGAATCCTATCTAAAATCTACAGGGTTAGGAGATGCAGCATACTTCGGGCCAGAAAATGAATTTTTTGTTTTCGATGATGTCCAATGGGATTCAGATATGCACGGCTCTTTTTGTTCTATTGATTCAATTGAAGGAGCTTGGAATACCGGGAGAGAATACGAAGATAATAATAGTGGTCATCGCCCCGGAGTTAAAGGGGGCTATTTTCCTGTACCACCGGTTGATTCATTACATGATATCAGGTCAGCTATGTGTCTCGCTATGGAGGATATGGGCGTGGAAACTGAAGTACACCACCATGAAGTAGCAACGGGCGGACAATGTGAAATTGGGGCAAAATTTAATACCTTGAAAAGAAAAGCTGATGAGGTTCAAATTTTCAAATATGTTGTTCACAATGTTGCGCATAGCTATGGAAAAACAGCAACTTTTATGCCAAAACCATTGGTTAATGATAATGGAAATGGTATGCATGTTCATACGTCTTTATTTAACAAAGGAAAAAACCTTTTTACTGGAGATGGTTATGGAGGTCTTTCTGATACAGCACTCCATTACATTGGAGGAATAATTAAGCATGCAAGAGCTATTAATGCTTTTGCCAATCCAGCAACCAATAGTTACAAACGACTGGTTCCGGGCTTCGAAGCTCCTACGATCCTGGCATATTCGGCAAGAAATCGTTCTGCTTCTATTCGTATTCCTTTTGAATCAAACCCAGAAGCTAGGCGTATTGAAGTTCGATTTCCTGATTCTATGGCAAATCCATATTTTGTTTTTGCTTCATTGTTGATGGCAGGGTTAGATGGCATACAAAATAAAATACACCCTGGGGAGCCAATGGATAAAGACTTATACGATTTGCCTCCTGAGGAAGAAAAAAAGCTGAACCTTGTTGCATTTTCATTGGATGAAGCACTAGATGCTCTTGATAAGGATCGAGAATTTCTTACCGCAGGAAATGTATTTAGCGATGATCTGATTGACACTTACATTGGCCTTAAAATGGAAAATGTTACAAGACTCAGAATGACGACTCACCCAGTTGAATTTGACATGTACTATAGTCTCTAGATGTTCGTTGATAAATATTAACCATTTTCCAGTCTAATATGGCTAGCAAAACACAAATAAGCTTTCGTGAATCCGTTGATACAATGTATGGGCGGGCAGCATCTTTGCTTGATTTGCAGCCAGGAATGGAAGAAAAAATAAGAGTATGCAATTCCACATACACCGTTAGTTTTGGTGTCAGACTTAATGGAAAAATTCAGACTTTTACTGGTTATCGTTCAGTTCATTCAGAACATATGGAGCCAGTTAAAGGAGGAATTCGTTACGCAAAATCTGTAAATCAAAATGAAGTTGAAGCTCTTGCCGCATTAATGACTTATAAATGTGCGTTAGTTGAGATCCCCTTTGGAGGAGCCAAGGGCGGTCTTTGTATTGATCCAAAAGAATTTGAAGATCATGAGCTTGAGTTAATCACTAGACGTTTTGCATATGAATTAGTGAAAAGAAACTTGATTCATCCTTCTCAAAATGTACCGGCTCCTGATATGGGAACGGGCGAAAGAGAAATGGCTTGGATTGCAGATCAATATACCCGTATGAATACAACAGATATTAATGGACGAGCCTGCGTAACTGGAAAACCAATTAATGCTGGCGGTATTGCTGGCAGAATTGAAGCCACAGGACGCGGTATTCAATATGCTTTGAGGGAATTTTTTAGGCATCCTAAAGACCGCGCTGCAGCAGGGTTAAAGGGAAATTTAGAAGGCAAAAACATTATCATTCAAGGCCTTGGCAATGTCGGCTATCATGCATCGCATTTTTTGTCGACAGAAGATGGCGCTTTGATTACTGCGATTATAGAAAGAAATGGGGCCTTATTAAATAGTAAGGGTATGAATGTGGATGAGGTTTATGCTCATAAGCTGGAAACTGGTAGCGTCAAGGGTTGCAAAGAAGGAAAATTTGTTAAGGATGGCGCGCTTGTTTTGGAGAATGAGTGCGACATACTTATTCCTGCCGCTATTGAAGGTGTTATTAATATGAGCAATGCTAAGAACATTAAAGCGTCATTAATTATTGAGGCTGCCAATGGCCCCGTGACCGCGGAAGCAGACGATGTATTGCGCTCAAAGGGCTGTGTAATTATTCCAGATATGTATGCAAATGCTGGCGGTGTTACAGTTTCATATTTTGAATGGGTAAAAAATCTTAGTCATATTCGTTTTGGACGTATGAGGCGAAAACAAGAAGAGTCTCGGCAGAGGTTATTAATAGATGAATTAATTCGAATAATGGGTGAAATGGATTCAAAAGCTAAACTCACAGAAGGCTTTATAAACAATTATCTTCGTGGTGCCGGAGAAATTGAGTTGGTTCGTTCAGGCCTTGATGACACCATGTGTACTGCTTATCAATCCATGAGAGAAGTATGGCATGCCCGAGAAGATGTAGAAGATCTACGAGTCGCAGCTTATCTGGTTGCTATTGAACGTATTGCTAAAAGCTATCAGACAAAGGGACTTTAGTGATATTAGATTTTTAGTGCGCCTATTAATTGTTCTATCGATTGTAAATCATTTTTGTCCAGATAATCGCATATATTATGATTGATTTTCTTGCACAATAGAGGGTCATAGAAGAGGGCAGTCCCTATTCCAATCATAGTTGCTCCTGCAATAATAAATTCAAGAGCATCGTTTGCTGTAGTAATTCCGCCTTGCCCAATGATGGGGATGTTTAATGGTTTGGCAACTTCATAAACTTCATGAACTTTTAATAGTGCTATTGGCTTAATTGCGGGCCCAGACAAGCCTCCGCTTATATTTTCGATTATGGGTCTGCGGTTTTCAATGTTAATGGCCATTCCTCTAATTGTATTTATAACAGCAAGAGCATCTGCTCCTGCCTCAATACATAAACGTGCATTTTCCTTTATGTCTGTTTGGTTGGGTGAGAGTTTAGCAATGATAGGTTTGTTTGTTTGTTGTCGACAAGCGGCTATTACTTTTGCAGACATTTCAGGATAGTTACCAAAAGAAGCCCCTCCCTGTTTTATGTTTGGGCATGAAATGTTGACTTCAATTGCATCAATTAGAGAGTCATCAAATTTTTTTGTTACAGCTGAATATTCTTCAATTGTAGAACCGCACACATTTGCAAAAAAACATGTTTCCGAGAAGTTCAATGACGGAAGAATTTCATTAATTACAATATCAGCCCCCGGGTTTTGTAGTCCTATTGAGTTAAGCATACCCATGGGTGTTTCACAGACCCTGTGAGGGCTATTGCCAAGACGTGGTTCCAGTGTTGTACCCTTTAATATAATTGCTCCAACATCGTTATTAGAAAATTCATTTATACGTGTATATTCTTCTCCAAAGCCGACACATCCAGACAGTAATGCTATTGGTGTATTAAGTTCTAAATCGAAGATCTTAGTTTTTAAAAGAACTGTTTCTCTGGTATTTTTGTTCGTCATAAAATTTAAGTTACCGTAATTCAGTTAAGATCTATTGGTGTTATATTCCTTAATCATGCATTCTACAACTAACAGATAACATTCCACAGCTAAATGTTTAATATCATTCTATATCAACCAGAAATCCCACCAAATACTGGCAATATTATTCGTCTATGTGCCAATACCGGGGCACACTTGCACTTGATAGAGCCTATGGGCTTTAAACTTGATGAGCCAAGATTAAAGAGGGCTGGATTAGATTACCGAGAGTTTGCAAATATCCATGTCTATGCCAGTTATTCTGCGTGCCTTACAAACCTTAAATCATCACGTCTATTTGCAATTAGCACCAAAGGTCAAACAAACTACACAGAGCCTAAATACAAGCCTAGTGATGCCTTTATGTTTGGTCCTGAAACTCGAGGTTTACCTGAAGATATTCTTGATAGTGTGCCAGAAGAGCAGAAAATAAGATTACCAATGTTACCCAATAGTCGTAGCTTAAACCTCTCTAATGCAGTTGCTGTGCTTGTTTATGAGGCTTGGAGTCAAAGTAATTTTAAAAAAGGTATTTGATTTATTCTGTCCTAATTTCCCTTAACATTAAGGATTGAGCTACTTCTCTAGGCGAAATGTTTTTATAAAGTATTTTATAGACTGCTTTGCAAATAGGCATTTCTATTTCAATTTCATTTGCTAATTTCCAAACAGCCTCAGCTGCATACAAACCTTCCACAACTTGTTGAATGTCTTGCTGTGCTTCTTTAATTGTTTTTCCTTTTGCAAGAGCAAGACCCATTTGCCTGTTTCTAGAAGTATCACTGGTACACGTAAGAACTAAATCACCCATGCCAGAAAGCCCCATAAAAGTTTCTTTTGATGCGCCTAATGCAACTCCAAGACGAGTCATCTCTGCTAAGCCTCTGTTAATTAAGGCAATTCGTGCATTTTTTCCAAAGCCAAGACCATCAGAAATACCTGCCCCAATGGCCACAACATTCTTTGTTGCTCCCCCAACTTCCACACCAGTTATATCTTCGGCTGTATATGCACGAAAGTGTTCATCTGATAACGATGTAGCTAAATCTTGAGAAAATGCTTTATTATTAGATGCAATAGTTATGGCTGTTGGTAATTTTCTACCGACTTCCACTGCAAAACTTGGCCCTGAAAGAACAGCCATGCTATTTTTTGTACCAAGTAATTCCTCAACAATCTGATGAGGCAGTTTTCCTGTTTGAGATTCAAACCCTTTTGTTGCCCAACAAATTCGGTGTTCTTTTGTTAATTTTTTTTTTAATAAACTAATTATATGTCTAAAAGCATGGCTTGGAGTTGCCACTAGAATATCGGTCGCTTCATCAATACATTTTTCAAAGCATGTTTCTATAATCAAAGACTCTGGCAATTTAACATTCGGTAAATATTTTTTGTTTTCACGGTTTTTAATCATCTTTTTAAGACAATTTTTATTTCTACCCCATAACAATGTTTTTCGACCCGCTAGAGAAAATTTAAACGCAAGAGCTGTTCCCCAAGAGCCTGAGCCAATGATCGCGATGGGAGCGTCATTTTTTGATGGTTTCATACAATTCTAGTGGCTTGTTTTTTTAGAATCGTCGTCATTAGATTCTTTGTGAATTTGTTTTTTAGCTTCAGCAAATAAAGCATCAAAATTGATTGGTTGTAGAAGAAATTCTGGAAAACCCCCTTTTGAAATAATTCCCCCAATCGTCTCTCTGGCAAATGGGAACAATTGGCTTGGGCAAAAACTTCCAACAATTGCTTCAACTTCTTCTTCGGTATATCCGGTGATATGAAAGAGACCTGCTTGTTGTATTTCTACGAGGAAAATGGTTTTATCTTCGTCCTTCGCCTCAACTGTAATGGTTAATATAACTTCGTGTAGATCGTCTTCACTCACATTATGAGAACTTCGTAGATTTAGATTTGTTTTGGGATTCCATTCGCCGCCTGAAAAAATATCAGGCGTATTTGGGGATTCAAAGGAAAAATCCTTTACATATAATTTTTGGATAATTATTTGTTTTTCAGTTTCATTTTTTTTTGCCATAATTTTTTCCTGTAACTTTAAGTCTTTTAGGATTTTTCTAACATACTCTCTAAGAAACCATTTTCTTCTAACGAAAGCAGCTGATCAAATCCGCCAATAGGTTTACTATTTATAAAAATTTGCGGAACAGTTTTTCCACCACTTAAAAGTTCTAATTCTTTTCTTTTATTAGCATTAGATACAATTATATTTTCATATTTAATCTTTTTATTTTTTAATAATCTACGAGCTGCAATACAATAGATACACCATTTTGTCCCATAAACAACAACTTTAAATTTGGTTTGCATGTATAAATTTGCTTTGTTATGAATTAGGATTTTGTTTTCTTAGATGTCACCAGCGGCAGGTTTTTCTCAGACCATGCAACTATACCGCCGTGTAAGCCGTATGTTTTTTCAAAGTTAGCTTTTCTTAATTTATTTGCTATTCGCGACGAAATTATGCCATTTTCACAAACTACAACAATTGATTTGCTTTTAAAATTTTGTAATTTGACATAATTTTCTCCTAGTTCGTCGTTCGGAATATTTTTAGACCGGACGATATGCCCGCGTCTAAAAGATTCTGTATTACGCAGGTCAATAATTTCAGCCCCATTATTCATTAATGTTATTGCTTGGTTTTGATCTATACTGGCAATTCCTTGAGCTTTCTGTTGCAGTTCAGTAAAAACAACAAATATCATACTTAGTATTAAAGCGATAACTAGTAATAAATGATTACTGACAAATTCTAAGTACATTTCCATGATAATTTTTTTTAACCTTCAAATTAGCGTAACTTAATACTGTTGTATTAATTATATTATAGCAGCACAAACCAAAATAAGATCTTGAAAAGAAAACAAGGACATGACTTGTCATAATGAAAAAAATCCATTTAGGGTTTATATCTTTTTAAAATATAATAATTATTTTATCAATTTATCCTCTAATTCAGTATTTTCAAAACCTTGACATACTAGTTTCATTGCGTTCAACTGGGGTGTTTTTCTATCATCTTACAAAATTTTTGGTTTATGAAGTCTTTAAAATTTCGCATTTTGCTGGTTTTTATTATTGCTGGAACACTCAGTTTTGGCATTTCATTTAGCAGTAGATTTTTTATATCTGAAAATCAAATAACAACTAAGGCGATCGAGCAAAATGAAGCATTAATAATTGACGAGATAATGCAGCGAGTTAAACAGGACTATTTTCAATCCATAGAAGATAAAGATCTTATAGAAAATGCGATAAGAGGAATGTTAAAGGAGCTTGACCCCAATTCTGATTATATTACTGAAGAAGATTATAAAAACTTGCTTACAACTAGTATGGGCCTTCTTCTACCAACAGTAAGATATAAATTTCTTAGTACAAATCTAGGATATATTCGCATCAATCAATTTTCCGGAAATACTGCTACTGAATTAAGCGATGCCATTAACGAAATGATAAATGGTTATAAAAGCAGAGATACAAGATTACATGGCCTTATTATCGACCTTCGTAACAATTTGGGAGGTATGTTTAATGCAGCGGTAGATGTTTCTGACTTATTTTTGACAAAAGGAATTATTGTAAGTTCTGAGGGACGCTCTCCACCATCTTCTTTCATACGTAAAGCAAATAAAGGGGATATTATAAATGGTACTCCGATGGTAATACTCGTTAATGCCAACTCGGCGTCTGCTTCTGAAATTGTAGCTGCAGCGTTACAGCATCATCATCGGGCATTAATTGTAGGTAAAAAAACGTATGGTAAGGGACTGGTACAGACTGTGCTCCCATTATCACAAGGAAGTGCGATCAAACTTACCACTTCCCGTTACCTAACTCCTAGTGGCCAATCAATTCACAAAGTGGGAGTCAAACCAGATATTCTGGTTGAAGGATCAAGGCAATATCCTGGTAAAAAACTCAATGCAGAAATAGACCAAAATAATGATGTTCAGCTACATGAGGCTATGAAGCTTCTAAACAATTACCCAATAATGCATAGTAAACATTAACATATCATCATGAATTGCTATCAAAATTATATTCTGCCTTATTTTATTAATGGAATATGTTCAAGTAGCCCTATCACTAAACAGCGTGAAAAAATTGTTCCTCTTGCTAAAGGCGAAGTTCTTGAGATTGGTATAGGGAGCGGACTAAATTTACCATTTTATGACGAATCAAAAGTAAATAAGATTTGGGGGCTTGAACCCTATGAGGGCATGAGAAAACTGGCAGAAAAAAAGATAAAAAAAACTAAACTAAATGTAGAATTTATCGATTTACCAGGCGAAGAAATACCATTACCATCTTCTAGTGTTGATACTGTCCTCGTTACCTATTCACTTTGTACAATTCCTGACGTTTTTCTTGCTTTGGAGGGTATGCGAAGAGTATTAAAACCTAATGGAAAGTTATTGTTTTCTGAACATGGTTTGGCTCCTGATAGGAATGTAAGAATATGGCAGGAACGTTTGAACCCATACTGGAGCAAAATAGCGGGAGGTTGTAATTTGAATAAAAATATACCCCAAATTATAGAATCAGCAGGCTTTCAAATAGAAGGAGGCGAAGAAATGTATATCCCTGGTATGCGTTTTATATCATATAATTATTGGGGTAGTGCTGTAATTCGATGAATATTGAAATTTTTTAATGACGTTTTTCATAGAAAAAAATTTATTAATCCCATGAAATATTTTCATCTCAAATGGTTAGCGTTAGTTCTGTTATTTATTTCAACTAATAGCACAGGACAAGATCAAAATGATATTAATTGCTCTGATAATTTTAATCCTGTTTGTGGAAAAGATGGCAATACTTATCAAAACGTATGTCTTGCAGAATTATCTGATGCAAGTATCGATTTTGAAGGAGTATGTAAAGATGAAACATTAGTGTGTAATGATGATTTTAATCCTGTTTGTGGTAACAATGGCGTTACTTATCATAATTCTTGTTTTGCAGCGATTGCTGGGATAGAAATTGATACACTTAAAGCTTGTGTCGACGATAATGGCTGCCCAAATATATTTGAGCCTGTATGTGGAATGAACGGCCGCACCTATAAAAATCGATGTGAAGCAAACATTGATCGGGTGGTCGTTCAGCGAATTGGAGAATGTGACATTAATAATTGCCCAGCAATATATTCTCCAGTCTGCGGCCAAGGAACAACATATAAAAACGCATGTGTTGCTCAAAAAAATGGATTAGAAAGCTTCACTGAAGGCGCTTGCGATGTTCGTGTTTGCCCAAGAATTTATGCTCCCGTCTGTAGCGCTGATTTATTAACATATGCTAATGCATGTGAGGCTGAAAGAGCAGGTGCAAGGATAAAATACGCAGGACTGTGCGAGGAACAAGGAAAGAATTGTCCTAATGTCTATCAACCTGTTTGCGGCATTGATAAGCACACCTATGATAATAAATGCTTACTTGAAAATGCAGGAACTAAGCTTGCATACGCCGGAATGTGCTTGGGACAATAAAATATATGCAATATAAATTATTTCAAATCAACATCAAACGCTAAATATTTACTTGTGAAAAATCAGAGCTCTCAACAATTTACAGAGCGTACAGCTTTTGATGATTGGAGATCTATATCATTATCACTTTTTATGACGCTTGTGGGTTATGGCGTTATGGTTGCAATACCTGTTATTAGTACCGCTTGGTCAGAACTTTTATTTTTCAGTGAAGAACAAGTTGGACGAGTTGCCGGCGCAGATCTAGGCGGGTTGTCTTTTGGTGCAATGATAACCGCACTAACAATAGCCAGAGTTAATAGAAAAATACTTGTTTTAACAGGAGCCTGTCTTGCTATATTTGCAAATTATTTATGTACAATTTTTTATCAATATGAATTTGTTTTATGGTTAAGAGTTCTTTCGGGCATAGGTTCTGGAATTTATACAGCGGTTGCAGTTGCAGCATTAGGTGCCACTATTAAACCTACGCGCGCTTTTAATTTAATGCTCTTTTTATTTGCTTTTTCCCAAGCATTTGAAATAAGAGTTCTACCAACGCTGACTATGAATGGCATTTATTATTTTTTTATTGGTGGCTTTACTTTGAGTCTTATTTTTATTCATTGGGTACAACCGTATGCGATTAAAACTGAAACAACTTCTCAAAATAAAAACAAACAATCAGGTTTAGTATTGCCGTTATATATACCCTGGTTATGTATGGCGGCAATTTTTTTTACATATATCAATATTGGGGCGTACTGGACATATATTGAGTTAGCTAGTTTAAATGCAGGTATTGATAAAAATTGGGTAGGAGGGGTTCTTGTTTGGTCTTCGCTATTAAGTATTGTTGGCTGTGCTTTTGCAACGATTGTAAGTGATCTTTTTGGATTAGCTAGACCATTATTGGTGGCATTAATAACTATGGCAATAATAGTTGGTATGTTGGCGTTGGGAATAACAAATATAAATCTTTTAATAAGTGTGTTTATGTTTAATTTTCTTTGGATTTTTATTGATGTTTATCAATATTCAACGATTGCAAGCGTCGATTCAGCCGGTTCGTTTACTGCGTTTATAGTATGTGCTCAAGGATTAGGTAATATTGTCGGCCCAAATATTGCCGCATCGATGTTAGGAGGCGGCTTTAGTTATAGCACGGTGTTTTTTATGTGCGCAATGTTTGCTATTGGTGGAATGCTAGTTTATATGATTATGGATATTCGTTTGCGTTATTATAGGGATACAGTTTATTAATCAACTCCGGCCATTAATTGTTTGAGTGGTTTTGAAAAAATTAGCAAGATAATTCCAGCACCTACTGATGTTAAAACGATAGTTGCATACTGACTTGGAAAAGAGTCGATGTTCATTGGATTGAAATCACCAGCAATCTGGCCCGCTATTAGATTTCCCAAAGCTGATGCTACAAACCACATACCCATCATTTGGCCAGCAAATCTTTTTGGAGCAAGTTTTGTGGTTGCCGAAAGCCCAACTGGTGACAGCGTTAATTCGCCAAAGGTATGAAAAAGGTATGTCATTACTAGCCAATAAGGCATAACTTTTTCTCCAGTTGCTACAATTTGGGACGCAAGCATCATTATGAAAAAGCCTATTGCTAAAAAAATCAATCCAAAACCAAATTTTGCAGGGGTCGAAGGGTTTAAATTTTTTCGTGCAAGAAATATCCAAAAATATGCAAATATGGGCGCAAATAGGATTATGAAAATAGAATTAAGCGATTGGAACCATACTGAATATAATGTAATCCAGTTAAGCTCAAGATGAATATAACGATCCGCAAATAGATTCAGCGAGCTTCCAGCTTGTTCAAAACCTGACCAGAACATTGCTGCACCAAAAAAGAGCACAATAATAACTACTACTCTTTTCTTTTCTTGGGTACTTAATTGTCCATTAATCAATACGTGAGCAAAAAATCCAATTGTAGTTATCATTATTATGTAAGTTGTTTTTTTAGCAATTTCTATCGGATCCAACAAAAACAAACCATTTATACTCAAAAGATAGGTAATTATAGTAAGACTCATAAATATCCCTACAATTACCCAGCCACGATTACGATTGATAGTATCTAGTGATGTATTTCCCGATGATATTGGCTTTGCTCCTATGGCTCCCAAATATTTTTTTGTTTTCCAGAATTGTATGAGACCGAATAACATTCCGACACCCGCGGCTCCAAACCCATAGTGCCAACCATAATTAGGGTGCTGCCCAAGAGAACCGCAGACTAAAGGCCCCAACATTGCTCCAAGATTAATTCCCATGTAAAAAATAGAGAAGCCCGAATCTCTTCTTGGGTCACCTGGGCTATATAGTCCACCTACAATTGCACTTACATTTGGTTTAAGAAGCCCTGTCCCAATAATGATTAATAATAAGCCGAGAAAAAAAAATTTTGTTGAAGGTATGGCAAGAGTAAAATGACCGCACATAATAATAATGCCACCGTAGAATATTGCGCGTTGTGCCCCAAGAAGGCGATCTGCAATCCATCCTCCAGGCAAAGCCACCAAGTATACAAGGGCAGTATAAATACCATAAATGGCGGTTGCTTTTACATCAGTAAGTTCCATCCCTCCATTAATTACTTGATCTGTCATGAACAAGACGAGCAATGCTCGCATACCATAATAGCTAAGGCGTTCCCACATTTCTGTGAAAAATAATGTGATGAGACCGCGAGGGTGACCAAGAACAGTGTTTCCTACATCTAAAGAGGCTACATTTGTCATGTTTTTCTGCAGAGTAATTAACTTTCTAAGATTATAAATTTTTGAACTTAATCAGGTTCATCCCTAGATTTTTTCCTGTTTGTGACGAATATTTTCGACATGATAATACCAAGCTCATACAGCAGATAAACTGGTACAGCTAACAATGTTTGACTAATAACATCTGGCGGGGTTAAGAACATACCCATTACAAATGCCATCAAAAAAACATAAGGACGCGCTTTCCCCAATTTTTCTGGGCTTGTTAATCCTGTCCATGTAATAAGAACTGTTGCTATTGGGACTTCAAAAGCTATACCAAAAGCGAAAACGATTGTCGTTATGAACTCTAAAAACTGACTGATGTCAGTTTGAACCTCAACACCTTCAGGGGCTACTGATGTAAAAAAGGTGAATATTAGTGGAAAAACAACAAAGTAAGCAAAAGCAATACCGAGATAAAACAAAACAACGCTTGATGCAAATAAAGGCACGGCAAACTGCTTTTCATTTTTATAAAGGCCAGGCGCAATAAAAGCCCATATTTGAAATAGAACAACTGGCATTGCAACGAAGAGGGCAGTAAAAAAAGTTAATTTAAATGGCGTCATCAAAGGAGACGCAACAGCTGTTGCGATCATTGCATTACCTGGTAATACGTTACGCAATGGTTCAGAAATGAGTGAAAAAATGTCTCGAGAAAATGGAAGTAATATTATAAATACTGCCACTACTGAAACCGCGATAATCAATAATCGTCTACGTAGCTCAACAAGATGAGAAAGCAATGTACCTTCTGCAAGCGGTTCTTTTTTTTCAGTACTTTCTTTTTGTTCAGTCACTAGGAATTCTTTGTGCTGTCATGATCAGTAGATTGATCACTAGGAGGTTCAGCCCTTTCTTCTTCATTTTGTGTTTCGCTTATTGACTTATTTTTAAGATCGTTATTTTCTTGAACATACTGAGGTTGCTCAATACCGCGATCATTTGTTGACGGTGTTCTGATATTTTGGTTGGAGTTTTTTTCAAAATTAAGTTCTTCTTCTAATTGTCTTTTCATTACACGAGTCATTCGCCTAGCTTGACCCATCCAGCTGCCTAACTGATTAGCTACACCTGGTAATCTCTCGGGCCCCAGAACAATCAGACCGACAAGAAATAGAATTATCAGTTCCCAAAATCCGATTCCAGACATAATGTTCCCTGGCTATTCGGTAGAAGTTTCTTTATTTGATTCTTCGTTTGGAGTTTTTTCAAAATCAGCATCTTTTGAAAAGTCACTAATTTGATCAGTTGTTTCTTTATCTGCATCACTCATTGCAGAACGAAACCCTTTTACAGCACTTCCAAGATCAGAACCTAACGTGCGAAGACGTTTTGTGCCAAATATTGCTAGAACAATGACGAGAACTATTAGTAATTGTACCGGACCGATGTTTTGCAACATCCTAAACCCCCTGGGAAAATCCCATCAATAATATTATCTACGAGAACTTATGCCAATTTTTGGCTAGCGTCCTACATTATAAACATTCGAATTATACAAACAAAATCTGGTTTTCACCGCGGTCTGCAATGAAGTTGCTTGTTTGTGACCGTATGTTTTTAGTTACTAATGATTATATTATTAATTAAAACAATAGGCTAGTTAACTTCTAACCAGAACGTTGCGGGGCCGTCATTGGTTAAACTTATTTTCATATATTCACCAAATACGCCGCAATAGGTTTTTTTTACTCGTTTGATACAGCTTTTATATAATAAATCAAAATATTTTTTACCTGTTTCGGGGTTAGCTGCATGCGTAAAACTAGGACGCGCTCCTTTTGCTGTATCTGCTGCCAGTGTAAATTGAGGGACAAGCATTAGTTCGTAATTTTTATCAGTTATACTTTTGTTCATTCGATCATTTTCATCCGGAAAGATTCTATATGTCGATATTTTTTTAGCGAGCCGTTCAGCAATATCTTCATTATCATTTGGTTGGACAGCAACCAACACTAATAATCCTGTTTTTATCTTACAAATACTCTGGCCTTCAATAGTGATTTTTGCCTTTGCAACTCGCTGTATTAGTCCAATCATTTTGGGGTCTTTGTTATATTTTTATTTTACATTAACAGTTTTTTATCAAAAAAACAGTAGGATTCTATTTTACAAAGTTAATACAATTAATACACATATCTAAATATTTTAATATTAAAATGATAAAAAACCCCACTTTATATCTTATATACCCATTAAAAAGAACATAAAAAACCAATAATCTTAAAAAATAATAAAAGTAGGAAAAATACTATTTTTTTTACAAAAAAAACAAGATAAGTGGAAAAATTACAATATTAACTAATAATTCTTTTCACTTGTTAATTACCCAACTACACTGCATGTTTTATTATTAATTTTAAAATTATCGATGAAGGATTTATGAAAAGAAGAGATTTTGTAGCAGGTACACTATTCGCTGCTGGAATGTCTGCCTGTGAACCCCAAAACCCAGCAGAGGAAATAAATCTACCAGTTTCTCAAGATATTTTTGAATGGAACATGGTGACTTCATGGCCACCAGGATTGCCAGGCCTTGGTATTGGCGCTACTAATTTTGCTAAAAGAGCTGAAAAAGTCAGCGGAGGCAGATTAAAAATCAAAGTTTTTGCTGGGGGTGAACTTGTTCCTCCACTAGAAGTGTTTGATGCAGTTAGTCGTGGTACCGTTCAAATGGGACATGATTCGTCTTATTACCACCGCGGGAAAGTTCCCGCGGCTCCCTATTATACAACCGTTCCTTTTGGCTTAAATCTTAATGAGATGAATGCTTGGTTGTATTATGGAGATGGGTTGGACTTATGGCATGAATTGTATGCTCCATTTAATCTTGTGCCTTTTCCGGTTGGTAATACCGGAGTTCAAATGTTGGGATGGTTTAACAAAAAAATTCAGTCAATTAATGATTTATCTGGAATGAAGATACGAATGCCTGGTTTAGGAGGAGAGATAATGCAAAGGGCAGGAGCTATTCAAGTAACTGTTCCAGGATCTGAGATTTTTACCTCACTAAAAACAGGTGTTGTAGATGCTGCAGAATGGGTTGGCCCATATAATGACATGGCTCTGGGATTGCACAAAGCAGCTAGATATTATTATTATCCTGGATTTCATGAACCAGGCCCTAATATTGAATGTATTATAAATAAAACGGCATGGAATACTCTGCCAGAGGATTTACAAGAAATAGTTCGTGTTGTTAGTCAAGCATGCAATCTCGATATGACCTCAGAGTACATGTGGGGAAATGCTATAGCGCTTGATCAGCTAAAAATGGATCCAAATGTTGAATTAATACAGTTACCCCAGGAAGTATTTGATGAATTAAGAATGCATTCTATTGAAGCTATCAATGATTTATCTCAAAAAGATGATTGGGCAAAAAAAATAGAACAGTCAATATCTACTTTTATGAAGAAATCATCTGCCAATCAGAAAATTACAGAATTAGCTTATTTGAATATGCGTATCAATAGTACTTAACATTTAGTACAACGTTTTTAAATAACATTGAACTGTAACTACTGAATAAAACACTTATTCCTTATAAGGAGATCATTATGTACTACTTTAGATTTTTTTTAATTTTACTTGTTTGCTTGTCAGCCTCCGCTGATCAGAATGTTGAAACTCTTTCTAACCCTTGTCATATTAATTATCCAAATATTCCAGGGGAACTCCTTTTGGAAAACGATAAACTAGTCGTTCAACGATTTATCATACAACCCGGACAATGGGAGGGAATTCACCGTCATCCGGCAGATCAATTGTATGTTCATATTAAGGGCGGTGAGTGGACGGTAAAATATGACGGTAAAATAACAAGCAATGGCGTTTCGCCCACAGGAGAAATTGGTTGGAGCGAAATGACTACGGAACTCAGTGAAATGCATGAATCAGGTAATACTGGGGATGAACCTATTGATCTTATGTGGATTACATTAAAACCAGGCTGTTTTTCTGATACACAATGATTTTATATGTTTCATTTAAATTACAATTGATTTGGTAGCCAGGTAACGAGCCCTGGAAATAATGAAATTATCATTAGCATTAATATTTGTATGCCTACAAAAGGCACTACTCCCTTGTATATTTGAGTAGTTGATATTGAAGTTGGAGCAATTCCTCTTAGATAGAATAAAGCAAACCCAAAGGGTGGAGTTAAAAAAGATGTTTGTAAATTAATAGCGATCATTATGCCTAACCATATAGGGTCAAGCCCCATGGATAAGAGTACAGGCCCAATAATAGGCACCACAACAAATGTAATCTCAATAAAATCTAGGACAAAACCTAGCAAAAACATAACGATCATAACAACTAAAACGGCAGTAAAAATTCCTCCCGGAAGATCAATAAGGAGAGATCTGACCAGATCATCTCCTCCGTAGCCTCTGAAAACTAGAGAGAATACTGAGGCGCCAATTAAAATCATAAATACCATGCTACTGATTCTGAGAGTAGATCGCATAATTCCTTGCAATTTTGAAAGTGATAATTGTTTTTTATGTATCGCAATTAAGAGCGATCCTGATGCTCCAACACCTGCTGCTTCTGTTGGGGTTGCAACTCCCCCTAAAATGGATCCAAGCACGGTAATTATAAGGGTTAGGGGAGCAATAAGAGCTTTAAAAATATTCTTTATATAAATTTTTCCTGAAACACTTACAGTATGTGCCGGCATTTTTGAAGGCTTGATAAATCCAATAACTATTAAGTAAGTTATGTATAAGAACACGAGTAACAAGCCAGGTATAAGTGCTCCAGCGAAAAGATCCCCCACAGATACTGTTTTAGGAGAGAAGACACCTTGTGATAATTGTGATTGTTGATAGGATGAAGAAATTACATCTCCAAGCATGACCAGTATGATGGAAGGTGGGATTATTTGCCCAAGCGTTCCAGATGCACAAATTGTTCCGGCTGAAATAGATGGCGAATAACCGTTTTTTAACATTGTTGGTAATGCAAGCAAACCCATTGTAACAACGGTGGCTCCAACTATTCCGGTACTAGCAGCAAGTAGCATGCCAACAATGGTCACTGATATACCTAGTCCCCCACGAATGTTGCCAAATAATTGACCAAGTGTATCTAATAATTCTTCGGCTATACCGGCTCGTTCGAGCGTAACACCCATAAATACAAAAAGAGGTATGGCAAGTAAAGTTTCATTCGTCATAATGCCGTAGATTCTATTTGGCATACTCGAAAGAAAGGCAGCATCAAACGTACCTCCTATGATCCCAAAAATGGCAAATATTAACGCCGCCCCTCCTAGTGAAAATGCAACGGGAAAACCGATGAGTAGAAAAATTACTGTAAAAAGAAATAATAAAAGGGCAAGCCATTCCATTTTTAATTTTGCCTAATAGCTATAAGTGATTTTAGAAACAACGAAATACCTTGAATCATTAGCCCTAGCGGCATCAACAGTAACATTGATTTAAGCACGGGTATTGCTGGATAGGGCAGACCTCCTGTATTTCTAGAAATTTCTTTCAACAACCAAGCAGAGGTCACATAATTCCATGCTTCGAGGAAAAACAAAAAACAAAGCGGCAGCAAAAAAAGAGCGACTCCAAAAATATTAATCCAAGCACGTTTTTTGGTATCTAGATCACGATAAAAAATATCAACACGCACATGTTCTTCTTGTTGTAATGTATACGCTGCACCGAGCATGAAAACGGCAGCATGCATCCATACCAATATTTCTTGTAACCAAATAAATCCCCATCCAAAGACATATCTTAGAACCACAATTGCAAATGTAGTTATCACCATAAATATGGTTAACCATGAGATAATTTTTCCTGAAGATATACTGATTTTGTCAATTGCATCAGAATATTTTTTCATATCATTTATCATTTAAAATCTATATCCAGAAAATCAGATTGTCTAAATTTATTGAAAAAATATTTTTAATGTCGCCAAAAGGCGGGGGTTATAAGGACTAAAAGGGTAAATATCTCAAGCCTTCCAAGTAACATTCCTATGATAGCTATCCATTTAGCGCTATCAGGTATTGTTAAAAATCCATGTGCAATTTCACCTAAACCTGGACCAAGATTATTAAGCGTAGCTGCTACAGCGGAAAAAGCTGTGATTTGATCGAGACCTGTCATCATCATTGAAACCAGCATAATTCCAAAAACGATCAAATAGACAGCAAAAAAACCCCAAACTGCGTCAACAGTTCTAACTGGAACAGCGACATTACCTAATTTTACAGAAATTTCAGCACTTGGATGAATCAAACGCATAATTTCACGTACTCCTTGTTTATATATTAATAAGCAGCGGATGACTTTAATACCTCCAGCCGTTGAACCGGCGGAACCACCAATAAAACTTGCAAGTATTAATAGAAGTGGAATTGCTCCGGGCCAGTTGGCATAATTTGCCGTTGAAAACCCCGTCGTTGTGGCAATCGAAACAGCCTGAAACAAGCCTTTTATTATTGTATCACTCGTGTTGTTGTAACTATTAAATATGAAGAGTGACAATATCACTATTATTGATATAACAATTAATAGAAATAGGTAAGCTCTAAATTCATGATCATTTTTGTAATGAGAAAGCTTAAGGTTTCTCCATGAAAGAAAATGTAATGAAAAATTAATTCCTGCAGCAAACATAAAAAAGATTGCTATTAAATCTATGGTTGAGCTATTGAAATATCCAATACTTAAATCATGTGTTGAAAAACCCCCGATTGCCACCGTAGAAAAGGCATGGCAAATTGCATCAAAAACTGACATACCTGCTAACCAATAACTTAAACCGCATAACATTGTAAAAGCTGTGTACACATACCAAAGTGCCTTGGCCGTTTGTTTGATTCTCGGGGTTAATTTATTATCTTTGACAGGTCCAGGTGTTTCTGCTCGGTATAGTTGCATGCCGCCTACACCTAGCATGGGCAAAACAGCAACAGCCAGCACAATAATTCCCATGCCACCCAACCACTGGAGTTGTTGCCGGTAATATAAAATAGTTTTAGGCAGACTATCGAGGTTAGTTAATATAGTAGCTCCAGTTGTTGTAAGTCCTGATATTGATTCAAAGATTGCATTTGTTAAGGACAATGATGGAATTTCTGCCAGGTATAAAGGAACGGCACCAAATAATCCCAGAACAGTCCAAAATGCGGCAACAATTATGAAACCATCACGTAATCTTAAATCATTTTTAGATCTTCTAGATGGAATCCACAACATTAACCCAGCCATTAAGGTTAGAAAAAACCCTTGTAAAAAAGCTACCCAAGATGATTCTTGATACAAATAACTAACAAATATTGGGGGTAACATTGTCAGGCTGAATGTCATCAGCAGTATTCCAAGTATGCGCTGTACTACCATCCAGTTCATGATTCTATCCTCTGAGCAGGGCTATTAATTGCTTAAATTATCTACTCGGAAATAGTCGGATTTAATTGAAAAAGAGTTTCTACTTCTACAACTTTTCTTTTATCAGTTAAAAATAAAATAATATGATCATCTGTTTCTATGATCGTATCATGGTGTGCAACTACTATTTTATGATTACGCACGATGCCTATAATGTTGCATCCGTCGGGTAACATTATATCTTCTAGTTTTCTACCTACTACCGGAGATGTTTTGCTGTCTCCGTGTGCTATTGCTTCAATTGCTTCTGCTGCCCCTCGACGAAGGGAGTGCACTTTTACTACATCACCTCGTCTAACATGGGCCAAGAGCGATCCAATGGTTATTTGCCGAGGAGATATTGCGACATCAATTGATCCAGATTCAACTAAATCAGCATAAGATGGCCTATTAATTAGTGCCATAACTTTGTGCGCGCCAAGGCGTTTTGCCAACATTGCAGATAATATATTGGCTTCTTCTGCATTGGTAACAGAGCAGAATACATCTACATTGTCGATATTTTCTTCTACAAGTAATTCTTCATCGGCTGCATCGCCGACAAGCACTATGGTTTTATTAACTTGTTCAGATATAATTTTTGCCCTTTCAGGGTCTCTTTCGATAAGTTTAACCTGATTCGTTTGTTCTAGAGCAATGGCTAAGCGAATTCCTATGTTTCCACCCCCTGCAATGACAACGCTTCTTACAGGGTGTTCGAGATGTCTCATTTCGATCATAATTGCTCGAATGTCTTTACGCGGTGCGAGAAAAAACACCTCATCGTTTTCTTGCAGGATGGTGTTTCCTTCAGGCTGTACTGCATTTCCATCCCGATAAATTGCAGCAATTCTACCCTCTGCATTTGGAATATGATCCTTGAGAGCTGAAATTTTTTGACCAACTAACAAACCATCTTTATCTGCTCTTGCGCCAACCAAACGAATTTTTCCATCGGCGAATTCAAGCGCTTGCATTGCTCCAGGAAAATGTAAAAGTTGTTCAATGTGTTGACAGACAAGTTTTTCTGGGCTTATTCGAACATCAACTGCAAGACCAAGTCCATTTTGGGAGAACAATTTTTTTGTCCGCATATATTGATCTGCCCTAATGCGTGCGATTTTTGTTGGCGTGTTAAACAGTGTATAAGCGATATGGCAAGCTAGCATGTTAGTTTCATCTTTGTCTGTCACAGCAATTAAGACATCAACTTCCTCTGCACCAGCTTTTTCTAACACGTCTGGGTGGGCAGCATTACCCAAAATAGTGCGAATATCCAATCTATCCTGCAGATCTCTCAAAAGTTTAGGCTTTGTATCTACGACAGTTATTTCATTAGATTCTTCACGCGATAAATGATCCGCAGCTGATGATCCTACCTGGCCTGCCCCTAAAATTAGTAATTTCATATTGTTGCCACTGGTCTTATATTCAAAATAAGTGTGTCTTACATGCTTTTTTATGTATGGTTAATATTATTCTATAATAGGTCAAGGTTTGCATAACTGAGAACAAGCCATTTTGTTCCTACACTTTCAAAATTTACATGAACACGTGCATGCGCTCCTTCTCCTTCATACGCCAAAATTATTCCATCTCCAAATTTTGTATGTCTTACAAGTTGGCCTAGTTTTATACTCCTCTGTGAACCAGAAGTGTAGTTTTCTTTTTGATTTTTTGAAGGAAGAGAAAGACTCTTAGATCTATAAGTCAATGCCGTGGACTTAATTGGTTCTATTAGATTATCTGGTATTTCAGAAATAAATCGTGATGGAGGGGAAAAAATATCGACCCCATGAAGTCGTCTTTGTTCTGCATATGTTATGAATAAATTTTGTTTTGCTCTTGTAATTGCTACATAACAAAGCCTACGCTCCTCTTCAACACCGCTACTATCATTTATAGATCTTTGGTGAGGAACCAATCCATCTTCCATACCAGATATGAAAACGAGTTGAAATTCTAATCCTTTTGCAGCATGCATAGTCATTAGTTGAACACAATCCTCCCACTCTTCAGCTTGGCCTTCACCAGCTTCAAGGGCAGCTTGGGAGAGGAATGCATCTGTTTGAGATATTTCATCGTTTAAATCGTATGTAAAACTTCTTGCTGCGCTCACAAGTTCTTTTAGATTTTCGATTCTGGTTTCACCTGTTTGATTTTTTTCCTTCTGAAACAATGTAATGAGACCGCTTTGTGAAATAACGTAATCAACTTTGTTATGCAGTGATAAATCTGTTATATCTCTGTTTATTCGTTCAATTAAAGCTATAAAGCTCAACATTGAAGCATTTGAGCGACCATGAGATTTTTTGTCAGCTATTCCTTTAATAGCCTCCCACATGGAACAGTTGTGATTTTTAGCATATTGACGAAGTATTTCCAGGGTTCTAGCTCCAATACCTCTTGTTGGTTTATTTACAATGCGCTCAAATGCACTATCATCATTTTGATTGACTGCAAGCCTTAAATAGGCAAGTGCATCTTTGATTTCAGCCCTCTCAAAAAAACGAAGCCCACCAAATACACGATATGGAATATTTTTATTAACCAGTGTTTCTTCTAAAACTCTAGACTGAGCATTAGAACGATAGAGAATTGCAACTTCAGAGCGAGGATTTCCCATACTGTTCCAGTCAATAAGCCTGTTTATGATGAAATTAGCTTCATCTCTCTCGTTAAAGGCAGCATAAATTTTTATAAGTTCTCCCTGAGAATCATCAGTCCAAAGGCTTTTACCCATGCGAGATTCGTTATTGGCGATAATGGCGTTTGCTGCTTCCAATATTGTTCCTGTTGAACGGTAATTTTGTTCAAGCTTTATTACAGATGTAGTTGGGAAATCATTTTGAAACTGTAATATATGCTCCACCCTGGCTCCTCGCCAACGATAAATTGATTGATCGTCGTCACCTACTACAAATGGAATTCCTTTTTTACCAGCTAATAATTTTAACCACTTATATTGAATAGCGTTGGTGTCTTGGAATTCATCTACAAGAAGATATTTAAATTGTTTTTGATATTGTTGAAGTACATTAGAGTTATTTTGTAAAAGTTCATAGGCTTTGAGTAAAAGCTCTGCAAAGTCAACAAGATTACTGTGATTACATATTTCTTGATATTCACCATAAATGTTAATTTGGGTCAGCCGATCTAATTGACCCTCATCATCTAGATCTTGAGGCCTTAATCCTTCATCTTTTTGCTTATTTATGAAGTATTGAACATTTTTTGCTAGCCATTTATTTTCATCTAACTTTAAACTTTTTATTACTTTTTTTATAAGTTGAATTTGATCCCTTGAATCAATAATTTGAAAACTTTGAGTAAGTTTAGCTTCCTTCCAGTGACGCCTGAGAAGACGGTGAGCTAGACCATGAAAAGTTCCAATCCATAGGCGATCTACTGAGGTATTTAGAAGATTTTCGACACGATTTTTCATTTCAGTAGCAGCTTTATTCGTAAATGTAACTGCTAGTAGATTATGAGGTGAGAGACCTTCCACATCTATAAGCCATGCGATTCTATGGGTTAATACTCTCGTTTTTCCACTGCCAGCTCCGGCTAGTATTAGTAGTGCATTCGGTGGCGCGGTAACTGCTTCCCGTTGTTTTTTGTTTAAATCATCGAGGATGGGGGTGATATCCATTTTTAGTTTTTAGTTAAAAAAAGTGAATCATTTCTATGGCTAAAAGATGAAAAACTTTACAGCGGAAAGTTGAGCCGCATTATAAAATAGTGATCGATAAGAAGGGCAGCAAAGAGAATCATCAAATAATGTATTGAATAGCGAAATACACGCATTGGTAATTTTAATCCCTTATCTTTTCTGAGTTTGAAGGCATACCAAATAAATATTAATCCTAATGTGATAGCAGTTAGCAGATAAATGAGACCGCTCATCCCAGTTTGATAGGGTAGCATTGTAACTCCTACAAGAAAAATGGTGTATTGGATGATAAAAAGACGCGTAAATGCATTACCATGAGTAATAGGTAACATTGGTAATCCAACTTTTTTATAATCTTCCTTTTTTGCAATTGCTAACGCCCAAAAGTGGGGGGGCGTCCATAAAAAGATAATAAGAAAAAGAATCATCGCGTTGCTATGAATTTCACCAGTCACTGCGGCCCACCCAAGTACGGGAGGCGCTGCTCCAGCTGCACCACCGATAACGATATTCTGTGGTGTTGTTCGTTTTAGATAGATTGTGTAAATAATTGCATAACCAATTAATGATAGGAAAGTTAAAATCGTTGTTAATGGATTAATTAATAACCATAAAATTAACATTGATGATATACACAAAAGGAGAGCAAAAATTAATGCTTGCTTTTGTGTTACCTTTCCTTGAGGTAGGGGCCTTGATAATGTACGAGACATTTGTGCATCAATACGAGCATCCAGGATATGATTAATTACTGCGGCTGATGCCGCCGCAAGTCCAATTCCTAGACTTGCGAAGCATAATATACTCATTTTGGGAATATTAGGAGTAGCAAGGAACATTCCTACCACTGCAGTAAAGATAAGTAGAGCGACTACTCCAGGTTTTGTCATTTCCAAAAAATCACGCCAGTCTAGTTCTTTTATCATAATTTATAGTTAAATCTTCAGCTTAAAAAAAATACTATTATACAATTTTATATGTTTTCAAATCTTATTAGGTTCGTTAATTGAATAAAGCAATCGCGTATTTAAGTTTCGTTCAAAACAAATATTTTTACTATTATTCCAAGTTTTTTGTTTTGAATATAGTTTTTACTCGTTTAACACTAATGATTAATAACACTAGAGCCATTAGAAACCATTGGATCGCATAAAAATAATGTGTTTTTGGTCCAGACTGAATAGGTTTCCATTCTCGTTTAAAGCCATCAGGATCATCGGAAGAGAGTAGTAATATAAACGGGAATGTTTCTCTTTTGAGTTCAATAGAAATTTCATCCAAGGTGGGAAAGTGTGTGATACGCGGCCAACTTTTATCATTTGAAAATATTTGAGTGTTCCGTATTCCTATTTTTGGTAGTTGGCCTATTCTTCCATTTATTGTTCTCCGTAAATTATCTACTGTTATATCTGTGACATGGTCTACCGATTTTAGTTTTTTTATCCATCCACGATTTACCATAAGCAATGGTTGTTTTTCATCTAACTCAAAAGGTGTAATAACGAATTGCCCAATTGCCCCTTGTTGTACAATATTGTCTATTATAATTTGTTGAGTATTATTAAACTGTCCTTTAGCTTTAATTGGTTTAAATTTTTTAATTTCTGATATCTCTTCAATATTTTTGAATGTTGAATGTGAAAATTGTTTATTAATTGTTTCTTTTTGTTTTGCTCGATCCAGTTGCCATATTCCTAATGCTACTAAAGCTATTGTTGTTAAACTTAAGAGCAATAAAGACATGTAACGAAAATGGAAGATTTTTTTTATTAGGTATTCCATGAAGGTTATTGCCGTTTCTTTATTTGACTGATATCTAAATAGTATTCTTGATTTGTGTTAGATTTTGCAATACTCCATGCGTGACCAAAGATAATCTGTAAATTTATTTCGATGTGACGTTGCGTGTTATTTCTAAGCTTATTTATTACACGATTAAATTTATTTTTTCCGATTAGTGATGGAACTCTGTCCCGCATGCAATTACGTGCTCCCATTGCCGTTATATCTCTATATAGTTTTGCAATGTTTTGGTAAGTAATATTAAGATAGTCCACATCAAGAACTGCATCTAGTAGCCCTGATTTGTGAAGTGCAGTAGTAATTGTGTCAGCATGGAACAAGGGATTTATGTGTTTATACTCATCTTCTTTTTCCCATGCTTGTGTGAGAGTCACAAAGCTTTTTGGCCCAAGAGTGGAAAAAATAAATAAGCCATTTTGTTTTAGAATTCTTCTGACCTCATGAAAGAGTGCATCTATATCATTAATCCATGGCAATAACATATTTGAAAAAACAATATCCATACTGTTGGCTTTAAGAGGGATTTTGTATGCATTTGCTTGGAGGCCAAAAACTTTCGAAGAAAACTTTTGAGTTTTCTTAGCTATTTTTAATGTTTTGTGTGATAAATCAAGGTTTATGAGATTGCATCCCTTATATGAATTTATGAAATATTTATTCATAACACAAGTAGCACTTCCTAAATCCAATATGTTTTTACTCTGGATACTAATTGGTTTTAACCGTTCTATTAATTCATTCGAACAATGGCGATATATAAAATCATTTTTATTAAATGCAAAAGCAGCATTATCAAACCGACGTTTTATATCACGCTCAATAAAATATTTTTTTTGCTCATAAGACACAATTTTTTCAGCCTATAGGGTTAGCATATAATCTGCAGAAATACCGATAAATATGGTCATTCCAACGTAGTTATTGTTCATGAATGCCGCAAAACAATTTTGACTCACCCTATCTCTCGCTAGCCATTGTTGATACATCATAAATATCGTCGATATTCCTATGGAAACGTAAAATAAATAGCCCAATTCTGCTATTTTTCCAATGTATATTAGGCTAATAATCATGAGTAGCTGTGATCCAAAAATTATTAGTAAGTCATGCTGACCAAAAAGAATTGCGGTTGATTTGATTCCAATTTTTAGATCATCTTTTCTGTCAGACATAGCATAAAATGTATCGTATATTACTGCCCAAATAATTGCGGTTGAAAATACTATCCACCCCAATTTAGTAACATTACCAATTTGCGCAGTGAACGCCATTGGGCATGCCCAACCAAAAGCAATTCCTAATATTAATTGTGGAATTGAAAAAAAACGTTTTATAAATGGGTAAATAATCGTTATACATCCCCCGGCAACTGCAAATAGCTGCGTTTTATAATTCAATTGTAATGCTAAAAAAATTCCTATGAGTGATAGACCAGTAAATAACATTAAAGCTTCAAATGCACTTACATCACCACGAGCAAGCGGACGATTTTTTGTTCGTTCTACAAACGGATCAAACTTTCGATCGGCAAAATCGTTTATAACACAACCAGCTGATCTCATAGTTAATACACCAAGTAGAAAAATAATAATAATTTTTGCTTGTGGCCGACCTTCGCTAGCCAACCAAATTGACCATAATGTTGGCCATAATAATAAAAAAGTACCAATGGGTTTATCTAGACGCATTAATTCTGCATAATTTTTCAGTCTATTTAGGATATATGAGGACATTGTTTTTTGTGGTGGTCAGAATTCATTTTATTGTGGTATTTAAACTTTTACATAACGATCAGAATCGCCAAGCCATCGATGCGTAATTAATTCTGCTTTTTCTGGATTATTTTCCAACATTTGTTGTCCAATATTTTGCACTTCTGGCATTATCTTGGCATCACGGATGAGATCAGCAATACGATATTGAGGTAATAAGCCGGTTTGTCGTGTACCAAGTAGTTCTCCAGGGCCACGTAATTCAAGATCTCTTTGCGCTATCAAAAAACCATCGCTACTTTGACGTAATACCTCAAGACGACTATGAGCTACGTTTCCAAGAGGAGAGCGATACAATAAAACACAATGGCTTTGGCTGCCTCCTCTGCCTACTCTGCCTCGTAATTGATGTAATTGTGAGAGGCCCATCCGCTCGCTGTTTTCTATGATCATAAGATTTGCTTGTGGAACATCAACGCCAACCTCTATTACTGTTGTAGCAACTAACAGATGAATATCACCATTTTTGAAGGAATGCATTGTTTTTTCTTTTGTGCTGGACAACATGCGTCCATGAATAAGACCTATTTGTAATTCCTGTAATGATGATTTTAGTATTGAAAAAATGGATTCAGCCGATTGAAAATCAAAATTTTCTGATTCTTCTATTAATGGGCAAACCCAATATGCCTGTTGTCCTTTAGAGCACATTATCCGAACTCTTTCTATTACTTCGTTTCTTCTTGTATTAGGTAAAACTATTGTTTTTATTTGTTTTCGACCAGGAGGTAACTCATCAATTATAGATGTATCCAGATCAGCATAAGCTGCCATTGCAAGAGTTCTTGGAATCGGCGTAGCTGTCATTACCAGTTGATGTGGATATGCAGATGTTTTTACACCTTTATCTCTTAGAGCCATGCGTTGAGCCACTCCAAAACGGTGTTGCTCATCAATCACGATTAAAGCTAAATTAAAAAAATTAACCTTTTCCTGAAATAAGGCATGAGTCCCAATAATTAATTTTGCTTTACCACTCGCAATATTTTGTAGCGCTTCATTACGATTTCTTTGACCCTGATTTCCACTTAACCATGCTTGTTGTACATCATAATTTTTATACCAGCGAGAAAAATTTTCCCAATGCTGTTCGGCTAGTAACTCGGTAGGCGCCATAATTGCCACTTGTTTTCCGCAACTGATCGCTTTAAGACAAGCTATTGCCGCTACTATAGTTTTTCCAGATCCAACATCGCCTTGGATCATTCTCATCATTGGATGAGGTTTTGATAAATCTTCTAAAATTTCTTGGCTAACTTTTTTTTGTGCATTGGTTAATTTGAAAGGAAGGGATTTGATAAAATCTTTTATTCTGATTTTGCCGTTAATCAGTGCATCTGATATGTCATGATTCGATTGCAATCTTATTTTTCTTAGACTCATATAGTGGGCAAGCAATTCTTCAAATGAAAGTCTTAATTGACATTTGTTTGTTCCTTGTTCGATTTCAATTAAATTTGTTTTTGCAGGGGGCTGGTGTAAAAACAGTAACGCTTCTTCTAGGGAAGGTAATTGTAGTTTTAGAAGAGCTTTTTTAGGTAATAAGTCATCAGGAGATGTATTACGCATTATAGTAATTGCCTGATTAACTAAATTTCTTAAGCGACCTTGTTGTATACCCATAGTCGTTGGGTAAATAGGAGTTAATCTTTTGCTTACACTTGGGCGCTGATTAGGCTGTAATATTCTATATTCTGGATGGATTATTTCTAGTGTATTTTTATTCCTACGGATTTCACCATAACAAGTTACATTTGTTCCTGGCTCAAATTGTTTATATTGTTTGCGAGAGAAGTAAAAAAAACGAAGTGTTAATGCTCCTGTACCATCGCTTATTTTTACAATTAGGTTTCTTCTCCCACGAAATGCTATCTTGGCATCAAGGACTTCTCCTGTAACTAGACTTCGAATACCAGGAATAAGATCTTTTAATTTAATTATACAAGTCCTATCTTCATATCTTAATGGAAGGAGAAATAATAAATCTTCAACTCTATATAAATTAAGATTTCGAAGTTTTTTTTCAATTGCGGGGCCAACTCCTGATAAAGTTGATAAAGGAGCATCAAGTTTTTTTTCTTGCTCTTTCAAGCAAAAACAACCATTTTATAAAGCAAGTATGCCTTCAGCTTCAACATCTGCTTCTTTGGGTAAAGTAGCTACACCGATAGCCGCACGAGCGGGGTATGGTTCGTCAAAATACTCAGACATTACCGAGTTAACCATCGAAAAATTTTGTAGGTCAGTTAAATAGATAGTTAATTTAACTATTCTATTCAAATCACCTCCAGATGCTTCTGCCACAGCTCGAAGATTTTTAAACACCTGATGTACACGAGCTTCAAAATTCCCTGATATTATTTCATTAGATTTTGGATCCAGAGGAATTTGTCCAGATAAAAATACTAATCCATTGCTTTGTATTGCTTGAGAATACGTACCTATGACCTTAGGGGCAGAGTTACTGTATATTGCTTGTTTTATCAAGATTTTCTCCAACTTTATGATGTGTTTGATCTCTGGTAATGTGAATAACATCACTCATGTTACGTACTTTTCTAATTATTTGTGCAAGATGATATCGATTTTGAACAGATAAAATAAAACTCAGATTCGAATGTTCCTCATGGCTTGTGATTAACATTGACTCAATATTTGAATTTAAGTCTGCTATTTTTGCAGCTACCTTAGCTAATACTCCCATTTTATTAATTGTTTTTACTTGAATGTGACTAGAAAAAGCCTGATCAATATCATTCTCCCAACTGACAGTTAGCCATTTTGATGGGTGTTTTCGAAAATTTCTTAAATTTGCACAGTTATTACGATGAATAACTATACCTCTATCAGAACTGTGATAGCCCATCACTTTATCTCCGGGAATTGGATAACAGCATTTACCATAGCTGATCAACATTCCTTCTGTACCACTAATTATCAAGTTAGATATTGATGGTGTATTTTTGTTTTTTTCTGTTGCAGCTATTAGATATTGCGCGGTGAGCGGGGCAAGTCTTTCGCCAAGCCCAATTTGTTCAAATAGCTCATTTGATTTTTTAAGACCAAGATCTTTTAAAGCTCTACGGAAACGGAGTTTTCCAATTTTTCGGAGCGAAGAATTAAGGTCTTTTAATGATTGATCAACTAAATGTTTTCCGAGATCAATAGAGTCTTCTTGTCGCATGTTACGCATATAATTATGGATAGCTGAGCGTGCTTTTGCAGTTACAACAAAATTTATCCAGCTTGGATTCGGTTTTGCTCCGCGAGCGGTAATGATTTTTACTGTTTCTCCATTTTTTAGGGTTGAGCTCAGAGGTACGGGAGTTCTGTCTATCTCAGCCTCAATACAGCGATTACCAACATCAGTGTGAACAGCGTATGCAAAATCAACAGTAGTTGCCCCTCTACTGAGGGGGATAATATCTCCTTTTGGAGTAAAGACATATATCTTGTCGGGGAAGAGGTCAATTTTAACTTTCTCAAGAAATTCTTCAGAATTACCTGATTTTTGTAGTTCATTAAGATTTGCTAACCACTCTCCGGCTTTAAGATGATGCATAGATAGTGATTTATCTTGAGCTTTGTACTGCCAGTGAGCAGCAACGCCAGATTCTGCTATTTTATTCATATCAGTGGTACGAATTTGAACTTCAATTGGTATGCCTTTCGGTCCAAACAGAGTGGTATGCAATGACTGATATCCATTAATTCTCGGTATTGCAATGTAATCTTTAAATCGTCCTGGCACGGGTTTATATATGTTATGAACAGCTCCTAGAGTGCGATAGCAACTATTTACATTCTCAACAATAATTCTGAATCCATATACATCTGCTAAGTCAGTGAGAGAGCATTTTTTTTCTGACATTTTTTTATAAATGCTATATATATGTTTTTCACGTCCAATTACCTTATGTGTAATATTTTCTTCCTTGAGTGCTTTTGCAAATCGTGAAGATATTTTTTTTACGATTTGTTTTTGTCCGCCTTTTCTTTTTTTTAGTGCATTATTTATCACGCTATAACGAAAAGGGTAAAGTTGTTGAATTCCAAGATCTTCAAGTTCAGTTTTTATACGGTTAATACCCAAGCGATTAGCTATTGGCGCATATATATCAAGCGTTTCTTTTGCAATCCTTTCCTTTTTTTTTCGAGGCATTGCATCGAGCGTCCTCATATTATGTAAACGATCAGCAAGTTTTATTAGAATGACGCGTCTATCCTCGATCATCGCTAAGATCATCTTTCGGAATGTCTCAGCCTGCGCTTCTGCTTTATTCGTGAAATTAATTTGATCTAGTTTACTTACGCTATCAACTAAATTAGATATTTCCTTGCCAAATTCTTTTTTTAAGCCAGATATTTTTATGTTTGTATCTTCAATAACATCATGGAGAATAGCTGCCGCAATTGTGCTTCCGTCCATATGCATATCAGATAAAATTTCTGCAACTGCTAGAGGATGAGAAATGTATGGTTCACCACTTATACGTTTTTGTCCTTCATGGGCTTTAGCGCCAAAAGTATAGGATTTTATTATGATTTCTATTTGATTATCTGGCATATAAAGCTCAAGTTTCTTAATGAGCTTAGATAAGTCTTTATTATGACTTAATCTCGCACCAGATAGTTTTTGAAAAATCTTGTTGAAATCCATGCCTAATCGCAATCAATTAATGACTGTAGCGGTATCAAGATTTGTAAAAGTTGAATTAGTCTTTTTTAACGATAGTACTTACAGATACTGTTTCTTCATCAGTATCCGGATATATGAATTCCTGATCACCTGGCTGATCAATTTCTTCAAGAATAGCTGGTGATATGAGGCCAGCGGCAATCTCTCTGAGAGCCACAACAGTAGGTTTATCATTTTCTAGATCAATCAATGGTTCCGCACCATTTTCCAATCGGCGTGCACGTTTTGATGCGACAAGAATCATTTCAAAAACACTATTTATATTTTGTACGCAATCTTCAACCGTAATTCTAGCCATCTAAATTAATACCTCAATAATGTTCAATATAGTTGCAGTAAAGCAGTTTATATTATTTGTTCTAATACTACACTAGTATATTACGAATACTTTTTCTTAGAAAATCATTATCAGTCTTATTTTTCTGGCCTTCATTAGAGAAAATACATTCTAATTCTTCGACAGTTTTATCTAAATCATCATTTATAATGCAGTAATCAAATTCTTCCCAGTGCGACATATCTTTTAATGCAGATTTTAAACGTTTTTCAATAATGATATCAGTTTCTGTTTTGCGATTACGAAGGCGTTTTTCTAATTCTTCAAGAGAGGGAGGAAATATGAAAATTAATATCGAAATAGATGATAAAGAAATCTCAAAGGCTTTAGTTAAACTCATTAAAGACCCCGCTAATGGGATTCGTGCGTTATTAGTTAATGAATTAAGAAAAAGAAATATTCATTCTTGTCTTCATTATTTGCCTGTACATCTACAACCATTTTACAGAAAACTTGGTTTTAAATCTGGTTATTTAAAAAATACAGAAATATAGTGTTTTTCTTTTATGTAATATTCGATTTTGTTAATGTTCTTCTTTTTTTTATATTTGTTGAGTTGTTGGTGAAGTCCCACGCCTCCGCGTGAATTTCTTCGATAACGCCTCCGCGAGACGGATCGATCCGCGCTATCCGGAGGT
>ERZ651768.219-NODE-219-length-42189-cov-3.656060_pt1 | contig 42189 bp, 32 predicted proteins | sample MGYA00514754_ERZ651768 | MGnify/ENA metagenome assembly ERZ651768
CCGTTAGCGAATGGGGGTGCTTCTCCACCGTCGCGCGCTATTTTGTCTAGGGAATTACGTGAATTCACTATGGAACTTTGCAAAAACGATGAACCAGAGGCATCACGCACAGCAGTTGCAACTGAGCCTCCACTTAGATCCTCGCAGGTTGCAACTGTCGCATTCAGGTCGGATAAAAGATTGCCGATTACAGATTCAATTGTTTCTTCGTCGACTGCAAAAATATTGTCGCCTAGGAGTTCCCGAATTTGATCGTCGAGGTTGTCGATCAGTTTATTTGCTTGTTCAATATTCTCTGCTAAAGCCGCAATTCGTACATCGACTTGACCAGGGTGTGCGAGAACACCAACAGTTGGATTTTTCGATTCTGCAATCAGGTGTCCGATAAGGTCATCAACAGCGCTTTCACCTAAGTCTGCTACTTTCAAAATACGGTAGTGAATCATCTGTTTAAGGTTAAATTTTTTTCTAAGGTACGGGATGACCTCATTTTCGACCAGCCATTTCATTTCAAAAGGTACCCCAGGGAGACTGATCGTCACGCCACGATCAGTCTCTACGATGAATGCTGGAGCTGTTCCATTGGGATTTTTTACTACGATAGCGCCCCTGGGAATCTGTGCTTGGCGTTCGTTATTTTTTGTAAGTACGAAGCCACGCTTTTGAAATCGCTCACGGAGTTCTATAAGAGATGCTGGATCCGTTACTACATCCCGTTCAGTAACTTGAGCGATTGCTTCACGGGTTAGGTCATCCTGTGTCGGTCCAATCCCACCTCCGGTGATCACGACGTCAGAACGGTCCAAAGCACGATCTAGGATATCGGTCATGCGCTCAAGGTTGTCTCCGACGGTGGTTTTGTAGAACAAGTTCACCCCATTTTCGGCGAGTCGTTTTGCGATCCATGATGCGTTGGTGTCGACGATTTGGCCGAGTAATAGCTCAGAGCCTATGGAAATGATTTCTGCGTTCATGGACAAGTTACGACCTTAATCGTTTGTATTTGTAATCGTTACCAATGTTTGTTTTCGACAAAGTAGTTTGGATTTTGCCAAGGGTCAACATGTGATTTGGTATGCAATCGTTCAATCTTTATACGTCAAATGACTTGACTAATAGAGAACATATGTTCGATAATAGAACAAATGTGCTAATCACTAACGACTATAGGCAAGGTATTGATATGAGTCTGCTGGCGTCCGAAATCATTGAAACGGACTCCTCATGGAATTCCATGATAATGCCATACGTATCTGTAGATGTGGCATCATCACAAAATAGGGATGCTTGGGCTCAGGTTGTTTTGAGTATAGCGAACCGCAACACATCTAGTGAATCAGTCAGTCGAATCATTACCGTGGATCTCACATCAGACGAGAGTATCGTAGAAATTTCCGCACGCTTGCGTCTGCTATTTCTGTTTATAAATCGTGGGCAGGTTTCAAATTCAGCATCGGTGGCGCCGTGTTTTGCGCAAGATACTTATCCGGCAATGCTTGCACTAGTGAAGACTTTAGAGGGTGCTGGGATGGGTGAAGATTGGTCTCCAGATGGTGCTCGGTCTATTCGTATCGGAAAAGCTAAACATCTTTTTGTCAGTGTTGATATGCCGATTGCAGATCAGAGTCCCTCTCCTGACACGTTCCTAGAAATTATTCAGTCACACCAGATCGATGTTTCTTGGTATGACCAATGTGTGTATCCACGTGCTTCCACTCCCGGATTGACCACAGTGATGTTTGGTGTTCCAGATAACTCTGATCCTCATTACTCTACTTCTATTTTCAAGAGGGAGCGTTTGAGAAACCTATCTGGCAGGCCTGGTGGTATGCACTTTTCCTCACAACTGGGATGTTCAGTTTTGGCAGCTGTGTGATCGATATTTTTTATTCACATCTATTTTTGATTATTCGGAGGTCTTTGAATGTCAGTAGTGTTTAATTCTCAAACTGGCGTGGCACTTGCTTACGTTAGGTCTGACACATTACCGGAAAACACCCGCTACAAAGATGAAGGTTGCGATGCTTCTCTTACGTGCTTGGAGTGTCCGTTGTCATTGTGTAAATATGACGATCCCGGTTGGTTACAGCGTGAGAGCCGTCGGACTCGCGATGATGAAATTTTTCGATTGCGGTCTCAAAAGATTGCTGTGGTTGAAATTTCAAAACGTTTTGGGATAAGTACTCGAACCGTCCATCGAATTGTCCAACGAGGAGGGGCGACTCCAGTTTCTTCTGATGAAGAAGGCGTAAATCCGATTGTGTCCCTTAGTGAATTGGATGAGCGTTCTTTATTTCATGAGCGCGCGTCATGGCCCAAAATATCTACCTACAAGCGATCGGTCTTCCTAGGGAATTAATGAACTGCGCTTTATGGGCTTATATATTTTCTAAAAAAGACTGTTAGGAGAAGTAAGGTTCATCAATGCTTAAAGAATAAAGGGCATTACCGGATAATGAACAAACCACCTGTATTTATAGCTAAAACTTAGCAATAAGGATTTATTATTCGGCAAGCGCCTCGATTTGAGTTGACCCGCTCACCAGTTCGCCTGTTGCCTGATAGAGTGCTCGTTCAACGATATTCATCGCACGGTCCGCAACACGCTCGACATTATGAGCGACTCGCATTAGGTAAGTTGCCCGCTCAGCGTTTTCAGGGTCAGCTTTCACTAGTCCTAGGAGATCGGCTTGAACCTTGGCGTAAAGGTCGTCTACTTCGTCATCTTCTTTCTCAAGCTCTACGCTAAGGGTGCGCACATGATCTGCATCTCGGCTAATGAACGCTTCGAGGGATCGTTTTAACATTCTTACGGCCATATCGCCCATTCTCGGGATGTCGATTAATTCCTTGAGCGGAGGTTGTCCTCCCATTTTTATGCTGATTTTGGCTATTCCTTCAGCGTAATCACCTATACGTTCTAATTCACCCGCAATATGAAGGGATGCAACAATCCTACGAAGATCACCCGCCATCGGCGCCTCGCGTCTTATCAACTCGATGCAGCTTCGTTCGATTTCTAATTCTGTCTGATCGATATTGTCATCTTCATCGATAACTTTTTGAGATTTGTCAATATCGCGAGATTTCAATGCGTTGAGCGCGTTGAATATAGCCTGTTCGACCAGCCCACTCATGAGAATGAGTTCTGCCTCTAATTTACCAAGATCCCTGTCGAAGTCTTGACGCCCTAGTGGAATAATATTTTTCTGTTCGCTCATGATTGGTACATTTTACGCTTGTATTAGGTCAACCAATTCGCCCAGTTACGTAGGCTTCGGTTCGTTCATCTTTAGGATTTCCGAAAATTTGCTCATTCTTTCCATATTCGATCATTCGTCCTACTCGTTCCTCTCCTGCCATCATGACCGCTGCGTAGTCGGAAATACGAGTCGCCTGCTGCATATTATGAGTAACGATGATGATTGTGACTTCGTTTGATAGCTCTTGAATAAGTTGTTCAATTGCCTGGGTTGAAATCGGGTCAAGTGAAGAAGCCGGCTCGTCCATCAGCACGATCTCTGGGTTGACTGCCAAAGCTCTGGCAATGCATATTCGTTGCTGTTGTCCTCCTGAGACGCTAAGCCCATTTTCATTTAAACGATCTTTTACTTCCTCCCACACGGCGGCCCGTCTGAGTGAGTTCTCGACGATTTCATCGAGATCATCTGTAATACCGTTGATACGTGGACCGAATGCTACGTTTTCATAAATGCTTTTTGGGAACGGATTGGGTCGTTGAAATACCATTCCAATGCGGAAGCGAATTTCTGTGGGGTCAACATCGGCGTCATAGATGTTCTGTCCGGCGAAATTTACTGTGCCTTTTACACTGGCGGTCGCAATGAGATCGTTCATTCGGTTAAAACAACGGAGCAGAGTACTTTTCCCGCAACCGGACGGACCGATTAGTGACACGACACTGTTTTTGGGTACTTGGATAGATACATCGCTAATTGCGGTATTGCCGGCATATGCAACGGAAAGATTGTGCGACTCGAGAATTGGTTCAGTTGCATCGAATGTCAAGATATTTTCGGCTGAACCTGCTTTTGATAACAGATCGGCTTGATTTTGGGGCATCAATTGCTCCGGTTGTTCAAGTATGTGCGTTTTTCCGATATTAAAAGATGAAAGTTAACAGAAAGAAATCATTTGTACTAAAACTCAGACTGTTTTTCATGATAGTTAGTAGAAATTTTATAGACATTATCCCGATCGATACTCCATCACCCAAATTACTTTGCCATTGCTAAACTTAATTTCTAAGAAACTTCTTTTTCCGATGCCTATCCCTTTTTCTACTCCTCCTATCTCAATGGGACGAACTGTCCCGAGTACTTTGGACTCATCGCCAATGCTTCCGTCCATTCTTGACCTATCTCGTGAAAACCTTACTGCGTCCATGCTTGAAATGGGTGAGAAAACATTTCGATCTAATCAACTTTGGCGCTCTATTTACCACGAGGTCTCGGAGAGCTTCGAAGAGATGTCGACGCTAAGCAAGACATTTCGGAAATCTCTACGGGAGAAATACTCGATCTCATCGTTGACAGAGGTGATGGCGCTTACATCATTAGACCGTACGACTAGTAAGTCTCTGTATCGTCTGCATGACGGTGAGTTGATTGAAACCGTCATGATGCGATATGAAAGTGACGGGCACCGACGTAATCGCAAAACAGCGTGTATTTCAACCCAGGCAGGTTGTGCGCTCGGGTGTACGTTTTGTGCAACGGGACAACAAGGATTTCGGCGAAATTTGACCGTGGGTGAAATTGTTGCGCAGGTCATAGAGATGCAGCGGGTTGCTATCGCCGAGGATCAAGCTCAAATAGATGGCGGTAAGCGTACTAAAGGGGAACTTCAGGGCGTCACAAACGTTGTTTTTATGGGTATGGGTGAGCCTTTGGCCAATTATAGAAATACCGTATCTGCCATACGGGTTTTAAATGACGGACAAGGATTGAACATTGGTGCAAGGCATATCACGGTTTCGACAGTCGGACTGATACCAGAGATATTGAAACTCGCTGATGAGGATCTTCAGATTAACCTTGCAATATCCCTTCATGCTCCAGATAACGTGACTCGCTCGCAGACGATGCCTGTGAATAAACGGTATCCGGTTGAAGAACTAATTAACGCATGCCATCGTTATGCTGATAAAACAAAACGTCGAATTTTTTTCGAGTATGTTCTTTTGAAAGAGCAGAATGATTCAATTGAGCAGGCTCAGAAACTTGGACGTTTACTCAACGGTTTGCACTGTCACGTGAATTTGATTCCGGTCAATCCGACGGCGCAGGGTCCGTTCGAACGCACGGATCTCGTCAATGCTAAAACCTTCCAGGGTGGCCTCAAACAATACGGAATTCCTTCTACGATACGAATGGAAAAAGGTATTGATATAAATGCTGGCTGCGGACAGCTGCGCGAGAGAGCTGTCGACATACTTAACAACTAATTGCTGAAATCAATTAGCGAGCTCTCTTCTCAAACTGTAGAATTCCGATTTGTTTTGTACATTTCAGATTATTGTTTGTGATTGACGAATTGAGGTGCCCTGTGACCGACCGTGTCTGGCCTGAGGTTTACAAAAAACTCGGCGTATCGCCAATTATTAATGCTCAAAGTTGGGTGACGTCATTAGGTGGTTCGATTATGCGCCCAGAAGTCTTAAGTGCAATGGACGAGGCTGCGAACGCATTTGTAGATATTAAAAAACTTAACCGCGCAGCGGGGGAAGTTGTGGCTCTTGCGTGTGGCGCTGAGCAAGGATTAGTCACTGCAGGTTGTTCCGCCGCTCAAGTTTTGATGGTTGCGGCGTGTATGACCGGTCAGAGTGAAAACAATGTTGAGCAGCTGCCGGACACTACTGGCATGAAAAATGAGGTTGTGCTTTTCAAGGGCCAGCGTAACCGATATGACAAAGCCTTCGTGACAGCAGGAGCAAAACTTGTGCTCTATGGCTCAGAGCATGAAGGAACAACAGATGAATTAGAAGCCGTTATCAATGAGAATACGGCTTGCGTGGCGTTTGTGATAATGCCCTTTGGATTACATGGAGTCGGGTTGGAGGAGACGATACGTGTGGCTCATGAGCGTGGAGTGCCAGTAATAGTCGACGCGGCTGCTGAATTGCCACCACGAGCAAATCTTTCAAAATTTCATAAAATGGGCGCTGATATGGTCGCGTTCAGTGGCGGTAAAGGGATTGGCGGTCCTCAATCATCAGGTTTGTTGGCAGGCAAGGCTGATTTGGTCGAGGCAGCTGTTATGAACTCGTTGAATCTTGATTCATCGGTTGCGGGTATTGGTCGCCCCATGAAAGTTTCGAAAGAAAATATAGTCGGATTAGTCACCGCTATTCAACTTTTCACCGACTCTGACGAGGCAGCTGAATGGGAAAACTGGCAGCTTAAAGCTCAATATGTCGCAGATCGTCTGCAGAATATAGACGGCGTACACGTAGAGATTGAAGATGATCCTGCTGAACGGCAGGGCCCACAACCGGTTCTGTATTTCGAAGATGACTTCCAGGGACCGACAATCCCAGATATTAAAGACCAACTCGAAAATGGAGATCCCGCAATATTTGTTGGAGGCGGTATTGAACGCTCTGAAATTAACATCGTCATGGTCAATGTTCAAGATGGTGAAGAGATTGTGATCGCTGATCGTATGAAAGAGATTCTTCGGCGTTCATAAAGGGGTCAGACCATTCACGAACTAAGATATTTCTTTTCGATATGACGTCTTCAACCCAATAGCATCTGGATTTCAGAACCTAGCTAGAGCTTTACTTATTGCTATCCCAATGTGTTTCAGTGATGATTGCCCAATCCGGTGACGCGGATGTTTTTACTTTGGTCACAAAATGTACGGGTTATCATTCCAAATGATCAATCACTCAATGTTATTGAATGGTCTTTAGTGGGACTGCACCGGTAGACCAGTGAGAAGTCCAGCATCATGCATGGAATTCCATTCATCTAAGAATGTTTTATTCCACTCGTCAGTGAGGTGGCTTTGCATCATGTCTCTGAAGATTGGCCAGAAGACGATAATTCCGTCTACGCCATCCCGCAGTGCCGCATCCGCCGTTTCCACTGACCGAACAAGGGCAGCGGTGATGAAAGGCCTGTCTCCCCAACCATCGAACATTTCCCTGCAGTCACGAATCAACTTGGTTGGATCTCCTCCGACTTCTTTATATGGTTCGCAGAACGGAAGAACGTGAGTCACTCCCGCTTCAGCAACTGCGGCTGCTTGGGGTAACGTAAATACAGTCGTGCAGAATGTGGGAATTCCTGCTTTTTTTAACTCTGAGAATGCTCCCAATGCGTAAGTCGTGGCAGGGATTTTCAAGATGATCTGATCCGACATTTTTGTAAAGACTTCACCTACCTCAAGAAGTTCTTCTGTTGAGAGTCCATCGATTTCAATGACTACGGGTTTATCGGTGATGTCCAGATATCGTTTGGTCACTTCTGTAATCTGTCCGTATTTTTGTACCATTTGATTAAGTACGACGGTATTAGTCACGATACCTGCGGCACCACGGTCCAGCCACTCAGGAAGGTCTTCGGGATCGCCCGCCAGCCAGATAGCTGGTCCGGTACCTGTCATTCGTGCGTTTTCTGCCGTACCGAACAGTGGTTCGGTCAACTTTGCTGAAGTTCCATTTTTGGTAGACAAATTCTTACTCCATATGCAGATATGACCTTTTGCCAGGTCCTTGTTCAGGTTATGACAACTAATGGCGAAAGTGTAACGCCTGAACCGAAAAGATGTTCGTTATTGAGAGGGCTTTGTATTAATCTATAGCTTCCGCGAGTATGTCAGAAAGGAATCGGGCGGGTCGTCCGACACCGTCTTCAACCTGTTGACGACATGAAACACCGGTGACAGTGATAGAAACCTCAGGTGAGGATGCACGGAGAGCTGGAAATAGTCGGTCTTCTCCCATTTTCATTGAGACATCGTAATGTTTTTTCTCAAATCCAAACGATCCAGCCATTCCACAGCAACCTGCCTCGAGTAGTTTAGTTGAATAATTTGGTGGCATATTCATCACTTTCAGTGCAGCTTGTGTCCCTGTTAGAGCTTGTTCGTGGCAGTGAACCTGGAGAGTTGATTCCACCACTTTGTCATTCCAATCGATTTGCTGGTTTCCATCGTTGAGTGTCTCTTCAATCAATTCTTCAAGCATCACCGTCGCATCAGCGACACTTTTAGCTCTTTCGTTGCCAGGCATTAGGTCTGGATACTCGTCTTTCAGTGTCATGATGCAGCTAGACTCGCAGCCCACGATTTTAGCCCCTGCCTGAACGCACTTATACAACATCTCCACGTTGTGGCGAGCATTAGAAGCAGCCTTATCGAGCAGTCCCTTTGAGATCATTGGTCGACCGCAGCATTTTCTATCAGCAAGTTGGACATTAAACCCGAGTGCTTCGAGGATACGTGTGGCACCGATGCCAGACTCGGGGTGATTGAAATTCATGAACGTGTCGTGGAACAGTACGATATTTCCTCGAGTTCCAGTCGTATTCGTGGCACGTTTTTTGAACCAACTTTCAAATGTTTGCGTTACAAGAGGTGGTAATTTTCGCCGCCGGTCGAATCCAAAAAGTTTTTCATTGATGAACCTAAAAGCCGCGGTTCCCGTAACGAAATTAAAAATGGGGGCTAACGGGATGGTCATGGCACTGATGCTATGAATGTTTCCTATAAACCTAGAGGTTATGGGCGTACCATTTTTTTTGTTGTATCCGTAAAGAAATTCGGATTTAATCTTTGCCATGTCAACGTTTGACGGACACTCTGATTTACATGATTTGCATTCAACACAGAGACTGAATACTTCGAATAATTCTTTGGAGTGCAGAGTTTCTTTTGGGAGTGAACCCGAAAGTACACTTCTTAGCGTGTTGGCTCGTCCTCGTGTCGAGTGCATTTCTTCACGCGTAGCCTGATATGACGGGCACATTGCTCCGGCATTAACTTTTCTGCAGGCTCCCACCCCGTTGCACTTTTCCACTGCGTTTATGAATCCACCTTCGGTCGACCAATCTAATTTAACAGGGGGTGAGAATGTCGTGTATTTATTGCCGTATCTGAGGTTGTCGGTCAGGGAAGGGGTGTCAAATATTTTGTTCGGGTTCATAACCCCGTGGGGATCAAATGCGATTTTTACTTCGCGGAAATATTCGACCAATTCGGGACCAAACATCTTGTCTGCCCACGCTCCGCGTACGATGCCATCCCCGTGTTCTCCACTTAAAGACCCTCCGAATTCCAATACAAGATCGGAAATCTCATCCGAGATGCGCTCCATTGTGTTGATGCCGTTATCGTTTTTCAGGTCTACGACTGGGCGTATGTGGAGGCAGCCCACGGACGCGTGTCCGTAATAGCCGGCTGTGGTTCCGTTTCTATTTACGATTTCGTCGAATCGCTTTACATATTCGGGTAATTTTTCCGGCGATACGGCGGTGTCTTCGACGAAAGGGAGGGGTTTGGCAGAACCAGGAATATTCATCATCAGACCCAACCCAGCCTGGCGCATCGCCCAGACTTCAGCTTGCTGTTGAGCGCTCGATAGACGTGTTGTGGCATAGGGTCGGCTGCCTTTTTGCATCTTCTTTTCTAGCCTGTCGAGCTTTGCTTCAACTTCGGCTGCCGATTCACCTGTCATTTCAACGACGAGGATGTCGCTGGGGTTTCCTTGTAGAAAACTGAGGTTGCGTGAAAATCCTAGCGATTGACGAGCTTGGGAGATAATCATTTCGCCGATGTGCTCTACAGCATCTGGTTGCTCCTCCAGTATTGCTGCCGTGGCTTCCATTGCAGAGGTAATATCGGTGAAATGAAAAATTGAAAGACCTTTAAATTTTGGTATCGGTTCGATATTCAATTTTGCCGCAGTTACCGCAATTAACGTACCTTCAGACCCCACAGCGAGTTTAGCGAGGTTAAGGGCATGGTTGTTTTGGATTAGGTCGAGATTGTAGCCCCCGACGCGTCTCAAAATTTTCGGGAAGCGTTTCTCAACTTCATCTGACGCGTTTACAGCGATTTCGTTGATCTGTCTGTATATCTGACCTTCAAGAGATTGAGACCTGCGTTTTGATTCCAACGACTCAATGGATAATTCTTGAAATGAGGTCTGCGTGCCATCCGACAACACAACATTCATTTCTTTTACATGGTCGACTGTTTTTCCGTAAACAATAGAGTGAGCCCCACAAGAATTATTGCCTACTGCTCCACCTATGTTGGCTCTTGAACTGGTGCTCGGATCAGATGTGAAAAACAAGCCAGAAGAACGTAGTTGACGGTTCAGATCGTCAATTGTTACGCCGGGCTGAGTTCGAACCCATTTTTCTTCTTTATTGATTTCCTGGACGTGGAACATGTATTTTGAGAAATCGACCACAACGGCATGATTTACCGTTTGACCTGAAAGAGCTGTGCCGCCGCCCCGCGGTAATACGCTAACACCGTTCTTGCTCGCAATTTCTAATATTGCAGAAACGTCGTCAGCATCTATCGGAATCACAACACCTATGGGTTCCATCTGATAGATAGAAGCATCGGTGGAATACATATGCCGAGTAACGGCATCAAATCTAACTTCACCTCTGATGGCGGCGGTTAGGTCAGCTTCTAGATCTTTTGTAGATGAATTAACTTTTGGGTTTGATGTGACTAACACAATTAAGCATCCGGCTCATTTGTTTTTGTGGCAGGGTGCGTTTGTTCCTGGTTGTTTTTATGGGGCATGATCATGGATAAAACCACGCTTCCAGTTAAGATGCCGATGATAATCCCCAGTGATAGATATATGTCTCCTAATTCACCGAACACATGGAAATCGTGGAAGGCTTCTTCGACGATCATTTTTGCCCCAACAAAACCTAAAATCAAGGCGAGTCCGTACTGCAAGTAGCGGAATAGTTTAACCATTCCTGCAAGTAAGAAGAACAGGGGTCGCATTCCCAGTACCGCCATTGCGTTAGATGACCAAACTACGAACGGGTCATCTGTGATTCCAAATACAGTAGGAATTGAATCTATAGCGAACACAACATCAGTTGTACCTAGAACTATGACAACAAGCAGAAATGGAGTGACCGCTCGAACACCGTTTTCCCGGGTGAAAAATTTTGTTCCATCGAATTTGGTACTTACCGGCATGAATTTTTTAAATAATCTGACAGCAATGTTGTTACCTGGATCCACTTCTTGGTCACCAGCAAAGGCAAGTTTGTATGCCGTGTATATCAGGAATGCACCTAATACAAACAGGAACCATGAGAACGCCGTAATTACGGCTACGCCGATTGCGATGAAAACGGCTCTTGCGATCAGTGCGCCGATGATACCGAAAAGCAAGCCGCGAGCTTGATATTGGGTCGGCAGGTTGAAGTATCCAAATATTACGATGAATACAAATAGATTATCGATACTCAGTGCTCGTTCAGCTACATATCCAGTGACGTACTCAATAGCTTGCTGATTGTTGCCAGCTAAGAATATCCACACCCCGACAATTGCTGCGACAAGGGTCCAGAAAACAGTGAGCCATGCTGCTTCTTTCATTCTGACTGTACGACTGCCACGAGTCAGAATTAACAAATCGAAAATTAAAAGCAGTGCTAATGCCAAATTGAAAATCAGCCAATGATTAAAACTCTCAATCAAAAGAGATACACCTTGTTATATACATAGCGCAATAATTGCGCGTGGAATTTGGGATTATGGCTCAGCCTAAGGAATGTGTTACCTATTTACCATTCCAAAAAGGCTATCCCAATTGGGCGTCAGTGCGCTAGGCGGTTTTAGAAATTTTGTACACCTGTTCCCCGCGCGGTGTTTTCACTTTAATTTCATCGCCCAACTTGTGGCCTAAAATTGCTGAACCTACTGGAGACAGGATCGAAATTTTGCTAGACAGCGGATTTGCTTCATTCGGTTCAACAAGTTGATATTTGAATACCTTGGAGGAAGTTGTATCTGTTAGTTCGAATTTTGAGCCGATATGAACACGGTCTCTATCTTCGTTTTTGGCATCGATGATAACGGCTACCTTAAGCGTAGCCTCAATTTCTTGTATTTTTCCAACGGCCATACCTTGGGCTTCTCTGGCGGCCTCAAGTGGGGCGTTTTCGCGTACGTCACCGTCTGCGGCTGCACGTTGGATATCTTCAACAATTCGGACGCGTTCATTTTGTAGTTGCGTCAATTGTTTTTTCATCTCGTTGTATCCACTTTGGGTTAGGCGAATACTTCGAGTCTGGCTTGGGGTTGCTGCGATCTTTGAGGCTGAAACTCGGGACTTGCGGAGCCGGAGATGCTGAGCCAAATTAATGTCGATATGTTCTTTTTTCTTCAGAAACGTCAGAAAAAGCTTTACTGCACTAAGTCTTTCTGTAGCATCTCTGGTAGCGGTTTTAGCTCCGAAAATTTCGTTGTACTCTCCGATTTCAGAGGGGACGATCGAACTGATAAGCCTGTCACCACCTAGCCACCTCACGAATTTGGCGATTTCAGGCTGTGCTGCCTTTTTAGTGTCTTGAGGCATTTGTCTGACATATGTCTGAAACGCTTTGTTGAGTGAAAGTGATACTTGTTCTTTCTGTACTTGTTCGGGCGCTTCAGATGTTGTTGCCATGTTAGGGTTTACTCCGTGAGAGCCAGGATGAGCCTGTTTCCCACAATGGGTTAGCAGAAGAACAATCCCTTAATGATAGTTATGCTGATTTGACTCTGCAAATAATTACCTTCGTATTCGTTTGACACTCCAACTGATAGGAACTTAAAATTAGGGCTTACTAACCGCGATATATTCCTGTGGATATTTTGTTCAAGGGCTTCCTATTTCTACTATGCCAAAGCGTACATACCAACCAAAATCTCGCCGCCGCCAACGGGTGCACGGTTTCCGATCAAGAATGAGTTCTAAGGGTGGTCGTGCGATTCTCGCGCGTCGTCGAGGTAAGGGTAGGATTAGGTTGGCCGTCTAGAAGGTCACTTCCAGTGTCTTTACCTATTACACAGAGAATTCGGCGTCCGGCAGAGTTTCGGAGGGTACTGGCGCGTGGGAACCGAGTTTCTACTACTCATATGAACGTTGTTGCAACTTCTAATAACCTATGCTGTTCGAGAATAGGCCTGTCCATCAGTAAGCGTGTAGGACCAGCAGTAAGACGTAATTTAATTAAGCGTCGAATTCATAGTGCTTTTGCGAATATTTGTACCAGCGGCGGTTGGGATTTTGTGGTTATAGTGAAACCACGGTCTTCTACCGTTTCATATACAGAACTCTATGCGACGGTTCATAGTTCGTTTACGCGTTTGGGAATAGAAATTACCCCATTAAATCAAGAAGTTGTTGCGTAATGAGCGTGTTGTTACTTTCATTTATTCGAGTTTATAAAATGATGATTTCACCGTACATGCCTGGGCAGTGTCGTTTCGATCCAACGTGTTCTACGTTTGCTTTTGAAGCAGTCAAGACTCGTGGTGCGTTACGAGGGTCTTGGCTTGCCGTTAAAAGGGTTATCAGGTGTTATCCAGGTGGTTCTCGTGGGTACGATCCTGTCCCTGAAAAGAAAATCTATTAGTTCCTATATTTATGTTTAGCTAAATCACTCCCGGATACTAACTTTATTGTTAATTGCACCGGGTCCAAAATCGTCCGGAGGCTAAAACGCCACTGCTAATATTCGCTTCAACTGGCAACAATTACAGTCGGTTGGATAGTAAGCAAATGACTATGACATATCGTAGTAGCCGAAAATGGTTACGATGGATGTTTGGTGTCTTTTTGATAATGGCGACCACGCTTGGATGCGTCAACGATCTGACTCCTCATGGCGGATGGTCGAGTCCGGTTGTAAGCGACAACAAACTACTTATCGGTAATGTAGACGGCAATCTTGTTCGTTTAGACCCGGTGACTGGAAATTTGGACAACGGTTGGAGTTATCCGAGAGAAGATGGTCTTGGGGCAATCTACGCTGACGTTTTAGTCGCTGATGGCGCTGTGTATGGTTCTGGCTACACCTGTAGAGGTGATGACTGTGAAGGGGAAATCTTTGCCATTGACCTTACTACTGGCTTATCAATTTGGGGTCAGAACGGCCTTCCATTGAAAACAAAATTGATCGGACAAGCCGGTTTGATGGATAAAACACTTCTTATCGGCACTTCAGTATTAGGCGATGAAGATGATGGTGCCGACGGATATCTTTATGCACTTGACGCTACACCAAACACATCGTCTATTGTCAAATGGCGAATCCCTCTCGACGGTAATGTTTGGAGTGGGGTTGCGGTTGAAGAATCAATGGCATATGTGGCTACCATGGCAGGGACTGTTTACGCTATCAATGTTAGCGACAGTGAGCCTGGCGGATTATTCGATCAAGACCCTTCCTCACGCATCATATGGACGTTTGAAAATGGCAACGCCATTGCGGGCCCACTTCATATTGCCGGTGGCAATATTTATTTTGGGGACCTTGCTAGTAATGTCTATAAATTAAACCTTTTAGCTCGAAATGCTGATGCACAAAGTACCAACATACACGGTGATGGCGCAGAGATAGATATTGCGAATGGTGAGTGGATATTCGATGCGGGCGCATGGGTTTGGGCCAAGCCTGTTACAGAGGACGGCATATTATTTGTATCAGCTTTGGATGGTTCAATATATGCAGTTGACGACTCTACGGGTGAAAAAATCTGGTCCGCTTCGATTGAGGGTCAAATTGTTTCATCTCCAATTTTATTTGATCGCAAACGAGGGCAAATAAGAGAGCGGGCCCTTGCAGTACCATCAGGTGATGAAAACGTTTGGGTTATTTCCGTTATTGATGGTCGTGAGCTTGGTGTTTTCGTCACTGAAGAACCTGTCAAATCGTCTCCGTTGGTTTACGACGGGAATCTTTACGTTCATGCTCTTAACGGGCATCTGAAGTGGTTCTCAGTAGATGATACGACTGAACGAGGATGTGTTGAACTCAAGGGTGGCGGGCAATGCAATTAAGCACTTACTTGAGTAATTTCATCAATTTCTTACAGAGGGCCATTTAATGGAATTTTTTGGCATTCTGTGGCAAGAAATAATCATGCGCCCCATGATTAACAGCCTTGCTTTGCTATATCAGCTGCTGTTTACTAATTTTGGTTTCAGCATCATTGTCTTCACTATTCTTATTCGTTTGGCCATGATTCCTTTGACAGTGCGTCAGACTCGACAAATGAAGAAGATGCAGATCATTCAACCGAAGATGAAAGTGATTCAGGATAAGTACAAAGGGAAATCCGGTGATGCTCGCCGTCAGATGTCATCTGAGACGATGGCCCTTTACAAAGATGCTGGGGTCAGCCCAGTTGGATGTCTTGGCCCGATGATTATTCAGATGCCGATTTGGATCGGTTTCTATCGAGCAATTTTGCAAACCATGCCATCGACACCCGAGGGGATGGCAAATCTTTCAGCATTGTTCTACAACTGGAATCCTGCGATTTCATCAGTGCCATTTAACAGCCACTTCATGGGTCTTTCGCTCGTGGATCTTGTCTCAGCGGCGAGTTTGCCTTGGAATTACGTGTTGCCTGTAGTAGTGGGAGCTTCAATGTTCCTTCAACAAAAGATGACTACGAATCCTTCAACAGACCCGCGGCAACGCCAAACTAACCAAATGATGCTGTGGATGATGCCCATAATGTTTGGAGCATTCACGTGGCAGTTTCCAGCTGGTTTGGCGGTTTACATACTGTTTTCAAACATCGTCGGCGTCGTTATTCAATACTACGTAGGTGGTAAGCAACCGATCGAATTATTTGGGCGATCGTTTTTAGGTAACGAGCAAACTAAGGCTGAGCTAGTAGCGCAACGCGCAGCGGAAGTTGCAGGATCTAACAAGGATGAGTCTAGTCCGAAGGAGTCAGATAAAGATGACCAGAGTGCGGAAATTCAGCGGAAAAACAGTGGACGAAGCGACAGAAATCGCTCTCGCCGAAATGGACGTCGAACTAGAAGACGTCGAAATAAGCGTAGTTAGAACGGGGCGCTCTGGAATATTGGGCTTTGGGGGTGAACCTGCTGAGATTGATGTCGCATTACTAGCCGATGGCGGCATCACCTATGTTGATGATGATGGAAGTTTGCCTGCCACTGTTGATGTTGATGCTCCAACTGCTAAGTCGCCTGGCCGCTCTTCCCGTCGCCGTCGTGGGGGTAAAGGACGATCTCGAAATAGTGGTAGAGGCACAGGAGGGGGTCGGGCAGTAGCGAGTCGTGGTGTAGTTTCAAAGGCTGAGACAATATCCACATCTGATTCAGGCGATAGATCTGTAGATCTATCCGACAACAGGACCAAATCTAACCGTCGCTCCTCTGGAGTAGAAAGTGCATCGCGTTCTGAGCGCAGCTTAGAATCTGAGGAGCCAATAATTCACCAAAAAGATGAAGAGGCAGAGCAGCTTGTGTCAGAACTTATTGATTACTTTCTTGGTGCAATGGGTGTGGTGGCTGACACATACATTCGTGAGGCTGAAGATGGAACGATGACCTTTGAAATTGATGGACCTGATGCAGGTCTCCTGATCGGTAGACGCGGCGAGACTCTTCAGTCACTTCAGTTTATTGTTCGTATGGTTACGAACCGTCAACTTGGTCGTAAAGCCCATGTTGTTATTGACATAGAAGATTACCGCGAGCGGCGTGTGCAGATGTTACGACGCCTTGCTAGACGTACAGCTGGTCGAGTGGGATCTAGTGGACGTGAATATAGTCTCGAGCCTATGTCCCCTGCGGAACGACGCATCGTGCACATGTCACTTGCAGCACACGATGAAGTGCGCACCGAATCTGAAGGTGAAGGAAACCAGCGCCGGGTAGTGATATTTCCAAAGTGATGTGATTTGAGTGTCGGATTTAATAGCGTATTACATTAGTAAGGCACTACAAGATTATTGAATGTTTAGGCGACAGGAATCTTGCGGTTTAAAACCCATTCGCAATAAGTGACACTAACGGATTCGACGTGAAATTCCGATTGATTAAGTTATTGAACTCGTAGGCCGCTCATTAATTATCAGTCATGCCAAAACATCCAAAATTTCTTGCGATCGGTCACCTTTCTTTTGATGTAAATATCGTCGAGGGTGGATCTCCGGGCGATCATATACCTGGTGGAGCTTCGGCTTATGCAGCTTTGGTTGCCCAAAAACATGGGATTTCTTCTGGAATTTTGACTTCAGTGGGTGATGATTACCCGATTGAAGAGATTCTTAGCGGAATTGATGTTCGTCGCAGTAAGAGTGAGCACACGTCTTCTTTTGCGAATTACTATGACGGAGACAATCGTAATCAGGTACTAATTGCTTCTGGAAGTAAGATTTTGAAATCTGACATTCCTGGTGATTGGAAGCAACCAAACATCCTCTATGTAAGTCCGTTACTCCATGAGCTACCTACCGATAGCGTGAACTGGTTTGAACCTAAGCTTTCCTGTCTTGTGCCTTCGGGATGGTTACGCCGATGGGGTCCGGATGGTGTTATAACTCATGCTGGCCACCTGCTCTCGTCTCAAAGGGAAAAATGGGGTGTGATCGTCATTTCTGAGGCTGAGATTGAGAATTTACCCGTAGAACAACTTTTCTCGTTGAGTGAGATTCTTTGTATCACACGTGGAGAATTCGGTGCGCGAATATGGAAAGCTGGAGACTGGATCGATATACCGGCGGTTAAGTCATCACCGGTCGATCTTACGGGAGCCGGAGATATTTGGGCAGCGGCATTTGTGATAGCAATAAGTGAGAGGAGGAACATTGAAGATGCTGGGATGTATGCCTCAGCAGCTTCTAGTGTTGGGATAGAGTCTGTTGGACTTCTTGGATGTCCTTCTCGAACGGAAATAGAAAATCGGCTATGTGATATCTATCGACCTGGTCCCTGATATTTGTTTCAGAGTAAGCCATCATGTTTATGCACGAATACCGAGTGCTTTTAATGCTGCTTGTTTATCGAGCAATCCCCCTGACTGACGCCACACTTCTTCACCGTTAGGTCCGACTACTATGAAAGTAGGCGTTACGTAAGCTCTGTATCTACGAATCAGTTGAGATGCAATTGGATCTTGTACGTTGACTTTGAGAACGTGGACATTGTCTTTGATTGCACCTTCAAGGCTTTTAACGATGGGCTCTGACGCTAGACATGCTGTGCAAGTATTTGAGAAGAACTCTACAAATACTGGCTGACCTGAAGTAATGATGGCTTGTGCTTGAGATTCGGTTGCCACCGAGCTATCTCCTGGCTGGAGATTAAAGATCACTATGAGTCCAACTACCACTATGGAAATGTAGATAACGATGCGTTTTCGCCAATTACGTATTGGAACCAAAGCGCTCACCGCAATAATCAAAACCGGGATTATAAAAATTGCTGAGTAGTGATTAATAAATTCGTACAATCGTGATCCTTAGTTAACTTTTTAAACTATTTCAGACATCTGAATCTGGAACTCTTGTCAAGAGAATGAAATTGCCTCCTGACGCTATGGTGATGGGTGTTTGTAGGCTTCATGTACCTTTCAGAGGTTAGTTTCCCGCTGTTTCGAAAGTACGTGTCCGTTAATAAGTGCCCCCAGTGAATGGTCGTATTCGAGTTGTCCGTCTAGTTCCAGTCTGTGGGTGCTCAACGTTACATGGTTGTGATCACACGTAGAAAGCACCTGCTCAAACCGTTCTGCCGTGGTATTGCCAAATAAAATAAGAACTGGCAAAACATGCCTTCGCTCGGCTTTGAAGATTGCTGCCTGGTACCAGAGTGCCTGCCTGAGACCCTCTGACCATGAATCTGCGCGTTCGATTTCTATCACATGTGTCGGGAACTTTAACGTGTACCCAATTAGCAAATCCGCTCGTTCCTTACCAGTCCACATTCGCGCCTGTTCAATCGTGTTGATACCGGCCATTTTGAATATTCTTGTTACTTCTTGTTGGATTTCAGCTTCGGCTTTTTTTGGAATCCCCTGAGCCGCGTCGAAGCCTTTCATAATCCCGTCTTTAAGGGTTGCATGTGTTAGGTCGAATTGTGATTCCCATGCGGAATATAAAGCCGATTTACGTGAGTTACTGAGATGTGACCAACCTGATGCCTCAGCTTCATGATGGACAGTTGAAATGACAAATTCGCGTTCTCGAATAGACAATTCGGTTAGTGTTCGAGTCATTGTTTTATGTTTGTGTTAGGTTTAAATTTCTTGCCTAGTTTGTAGGCCTTTAGGCGTTCTTTTGCTAGTTCAATATAATCGTCAGATACTTCATATCCCACAAAATGACGATTGTTCTTGACAGCAGCTAGCGCTGTTGAGCCAGTACCCATAAAAGGATCGAGCACTATTTCATTAGAGAATGTGTATAACTCTATTGCCCGTCGTGGGAGTTCTTCAGGGAACGGCGCAGGGTGACCTACCTGTTTGGCTGACTGTGGAGCGAATTCCCAAACACTCTTCGTGAATTCTAAGAACTCGTCTTTAGTGATAGTGGCTTTCCGACCTTCAAGTGGTTTTCTGCCAAAAGGCGGTTTCTGGAACACGAGTATGTACTCGTGTGTGTCACGGAGAGTGGGATTAGATGGCGACATCCAGCTTCCCCATGCTGTTGATGTTCCAGCACCAGCCGACTTATTCCAGATTATTTCGCCACGCATATGAAATCCAGCGAGTGATGCCTGCTCAATTACATATGCGTGCAAGGGGATGTAGGGTTTACGACCTAAATTTGCGATATTTACTAGAGCTCGTCCACCGTCTACAAGTACTCGGAATGTTTCTTGCATCACGCTTCCAATCAACTGCATGTATTGCTCGTGTGTCAGATCCTCGTCGTAATCTTTGCCGACGTTGTATGGTGGTGATGTGACCATAAGGTGAATCGAACGATCAGGCAGTTCGATCATGTTTTCGCTCGAATGAGCGATGAATCGATCAAATTCTGAGTATGTTAGTGGGTGTTCAGGCTCAGGTGTTTTTTCGAGATTGTGTCGGTATTTCGGTTGTAGGGCTCTCGCGTAATACTCCGAAGAATCATGGCTAGATCTTCCGTTTGTACCGAAGGATGAGGTACTTGTTGGACGCTTTCGTGTTGATTTTGGTTTGCGTGGCATCATGTAGTACAAGGATGCTAGCAGTTGTTAAGTGTTAGCGCGAACCGCTGTTGCACAGTTATAGGCCACCTCATTAACGCAAATCGTGATTGATAGGGGACGGTTAGTCTGTGTTATAAATTGTGGATTTATGGGATAATTTGAAGTGGGTGTGGTTAGTTAGTTGCTTCATCTAAGATACTGATCAAATCGACAGCACGTTTTTCTTTTTCGGCACCTTTTGTGCTTATCCCCTCATCGAACATTTGGATACAAAACGGGCATGAGACAGCGACCGTATCGGCAGTGGTCTCTAAAAAGTGATCTGTTCGCATTTGATTTACCCTTTGACCCTCTTCTTCCATCCACATTCGACCCCCGCCGGCTCCACAACAAAACGATTGTTCACGGCTGAGATCCATCTCAACGAAGTTTAATCCAGGGATCGCGCTCATGATCTCACGAGGGGCATCGAATTCTCCGTTATGGCGACCTAAATAGCAGGAGTCATGGTACGTGACCGTTCCAATCTTACCGATACCTGCTTCAGTGGGCTTTAATCTGCCCTCCTTAAGTAATTCTCCAACAAACGCTGTGTAGTGAATAACCTCGTAATTTCCACCAAGTTGCGGGTATTCGTTTTTAATGGTGTTGAAGCAGTGAGGACAGGTTGTGATGATTTTTTTTACGTCATATTGATTAAATGTTTTAATATTTGCTTCAGCTTGAGTTTGGAATAAATACTCATTCCCGAGTCGTCGGGCGGGGTCACCTGTGCAGGACTCTTCATCCCCTAGGACGGCGAAATTGATACCGGCTTTTTTTAGCACCGAGGCCATTGAGCGGGTTGTCTCTAATCCACGTTGCACTAAAGCTCCTGAACACCCAACCCAAAATAAAATTTCTGATTCAGGTTTTTCAGCAATTGTTGGAATGTTGAGGCCTTCCATCCATGTTGTCCTCGTAAGGGTTGTGCCACGCCAAGGATGGCCCCTTTGTTCGATCGACTGGAGAGCAGATTGAGCAGTTTCGGGAGTGCTTGCTTCTTCCAGGGTTAGGAATCGTCGCATATCGACGATTGAATCGATGTGGTTTATTTCTACCGGGCATGCATCAAGACAGGCGGCACAAGTTAAGCAACTCCAGAGTACGTCATCTCCAATGGCATCGTGGACCATCGACGTTGATGGCGGCGGTGGAACTTCTCCGTTTGGGGTTCCGAGCAAAATTGGACTTCGCTCCTCCATGTAGCCGCGCATACCTTGGATCAAGGCTCGCGGGGATAATGGTTTTCCTGAAGCCCAAGCGGGGCATGCGTCTTGGCATCGACCGCAGTTGGTACAAGCGTCGAAGCTCAATAACTGAGTCCATGCCAAATCAGGGATATCTTTTGCTCCAAACGTTTTCAATTGCTGGAAATCACCCATCGGCTTTAACGCTCCACGTGGGCCGAGATTTCTGTAATACCAGTTCATCGGGCTGACTAAAATGTGGGTCAGCCGATCAAATTGAATCGACGAGTAGATAATTGCGCTGAGAAAAATGCCAGCGTGTAACCACCATCCTGCTGTGTGCAATGTTTCGAGCATACTTGTTGAAAATCCGATTTTTAAAAGGATTTTTGCAACTATCCATCCGATCGGGGACCAACCAGCGATCGAATCATTGAAATAGGCGGACGCGGGATTTAATTCGGTTGCCCCGATACGTAAACCTTCAACAAGGAACCCCGTGGCTAGTATGGCGAAGAGAAAGCTGAGAACAATGCCATCGTCAAGTGCTGTATTTAATCTCCCGGGTTTGATCACATAGCGTCGCCATAAAGCCATGAATAAACCGAGAGCGGCTATGCCGCCTCCGAGAACGTCCCAAATAAATCCGAATTGGACGCGCGCATGTACGGTAGGCCATATCCAATTCAGATACGTTTTAGCATTGAATTCTAATGCTGATATGGTCGTAGCTATAAGTAGAATGCTGAATCCCCAGAAGATTGCGAAATGCATCACCCCGGGAAAAAGATTTCGCTTACGCACAAACTTTCGATGTGCGAGCAATCCACCTGCCAACAGCGACAGAAACGACTTCAAACGATTGGATGTAGTTCCTAAATTCACTGGTGCTTGAGCCGTATGCCACAATTTCCATCTACGGCGTATGGCGTAGGCGATGTAAGCTAACGCGATGGGGGCTATTAGATAGACTAATGCCCCGGCGAGCGGGTAACCGATATTCCAAAAATCTGTGCGACCAGCGAACTCAGCCATTGAGGGATTTTGACTTCTTCAGGAGTTTCTTGTTTTGATGATGGCAGTTTAAGGACTGCTGGGGAAAACGTGCCCTTCTATCCGTGGACAATTTAACAGATTAGAGATGCAACTTTTATTCTGATAGCCGGGTCCACATCAACACTGATGAACCGGTCATTAACCAAAATAAAATGTTGAGCATCAATGGGCGATCTTTGAAAAGAATTTCTTCCGGATTTTCACCAAGCTCTTTGACATGAATTAAGTACAAGTAGCGCATGATCCCATACGCGACGAACGGAATCGTCAACATCATTGAATGGTTGTTTGGGACGTTAGCCTCCGTCACGCCAGTGCTGAATGTGTAAAGCGTGTAAGAAATGAGAGTAGCCGTTGCTACAATGTTTATTAAACTATCAAGCAGCGGCAAGTTGTACTCGCTGAGAATTAAACGCTGAGATTTAGAGTTTTTACCCCCGTCGTGAAGTTCTTGTCGTCGCTTTGCGAGCGTTATTAGGAGAGCACCTAATGCCGTCACGACATAGAGCCACGGTGAAATAGTTAGATCGAGTGGGATATTGCCACCGGGGCTTTTAATAATCGCGTGATCGATTGCGATCGATCCAGCAACAGCTCTCAGGACGAAACCTGATGCAACAATCATCACGTCTAAAAGAATGATGTTCTTTATCCACCAGCTATAGGCGATATTGATACTGAGATACGAAGCAGTTGTGATCAAAAGTGGAACTGATATCAGATAAGCGCTGCTTAACCCTCCGATAATCATTAAGGTTGCAATTCCCACTGCCCATGGAACCGATATTCGCTTAGCCGCGATGGGGCGGAAACGTTTCCGAGGATGTATGCGGTCTTTTTTGGCATCGGCTGAGTCGTTGATGAAGTAGACGGCAGCAGAGATAAGTATGAAAATTCCTAGTGCAGCAAGTGCTCGAGTGATAATTGAGCTCATACCTGATAAATCTGACGAGTTGTACCAGATATTTACAGTGAAAAAGAGCGGAACGAGTACCAGCCCGTTCTTTAACATCTGTTTAGGTCGTGCTTGAATAACGATGTCGCGTATGCTCGGTATACGGGCTGCGTTTATTGTGACTTCCTGTTTTGCCGACATGTAAGTGATGATAGGTGTATTCGCAAATCTTGGTCAATTTGATATACCTACAGGAATGGCAGTATTTATGCACTTGAATTCTAAAATTCGCTTAGATCAGCTCCTTCTCGATCAGGGGCTCGTTTCAGATATTAAGGAAGCGGGAGCTCTTGTGATGGCCGGTAAAGTGGAATTACCTGACGATCGAAGATCCCCCACACCTGGCATGCAGGTGAATGTAGGTACGAAAGTTATAACTAAAACCGAAAAAAAATATGTTTCGCGAGGTGGAGAGAAGCTTGTACAGGCTCTGGACAGGTTTAATGTTGAAGTCAATCATGCTGTTTGCCTAGACGTTGGAGCGTCAACTGGGGGATTTACTGATTGTCTTCTGCAAGCTGGAGCTGCTCGGGTTTACGCTTTGGATACAGGACGCGGTCAGCTTCATAATCGTCTGCTAAATGATAAGCGGGTCATTAGTATCGAGCGTACGAACATTGTGGGATTCAAACATATTTCTGAACATATTGATTTGGGGGTTGTGGATGTTTCGTTTACATCTCTCGAGATCGTATTGCCCGCTGTATTAGAACTGTTATCCCAACGCGGGCAGGTGATAGTTCTGCTGAAGCCTCAGTTTGAGGCTAATAAATCAGAAGTTCCACGGGGAGGGGTTATCGTAGATCCCATGGTTCACGCTGCAGTAATAGGGCGGTTTTTGAAGTGGGCTGTGGACCGAAGTATTCGCATTAGAAATTTTCTTAGCTCTGGGGTACTGGGTGAGAAGGGAAACCGCGAGTTCTTTTTTCATATTGAACCAGGTGTGACGGCTGAGAATGATTCAAATGTTTGATATTCACTCTCGCGTTGACCTATATACTTTCGACAAGTTAAAATTGCAGCCTCGACTATCGGCGGAAATTAGAATGAACCGACGGTCATCTTTGGCAATATAAACATGTGCCACATTTGTTAAATCGTATGGGATAAATCGGCTACATTAGTGTCAGATACTCAACCCGTGATCAATATGAATATCGACGATAAGCCGCATGAAGAATGCGGAATTGTTGGAGCCTTCATACCCGGTGAAAGTGTGGCGCGTACTGCATTTTTTGGTTTGTTCGCATTGCAACATCGCGGTCAAGAAAGCGCAGGCATAGCTACCTCCGAAGGCGATGAAATTCGCCTAAAGGCTCGAATGGGTTTAGTTTCTCAAGTATTCCATGAAGAAACTCTTGCTGGCCTTCCCGGGCATCTTGGAATTGGTCACACCCGTTATTCCACAATGGGCGGGAGTAAGGAATATAACGCTCAACCTCTGATTGCAAACGGTCAAAGAGGTCAGATTGCAGTAGGACATAACGGAAATGTAATTAATGCCGCTGAGCTTCGAGTTGAAATGACCGAAGAATTTGGATCAACCTTCGAGAAAACCTCGGACACGGAAGTCATTGCGGAGTTATTTGCAAAAGCTCCTGGAAGCGACTGGTTTGAAGTGTCTGCCTATGCCATGCGTCGACTGAAGGGAGCTTATTCCCTAGTGATCATGACGAAAGATCAATTGATCGCAGTGCGTGATCCGTTGGGTATACGTCCCCTTTGCTTAGGCACTTTAAATGGCGGTTGGGTTGTAGCTTCTGAAACTGCTGCGCTCGACAATTTGGGAGCCGAATTCGTACGAGAATTTGAAAATGGCGAAACTGTGCTTATCGATAAAAATGGCATTCGGTCGCGAATTTGGGCATCTGCGCGTACGACTCATGCGATGTGTGTATTTGAGCAAATTTATTTTGCCCGACCTGACAGTATTCTCAACGGAGAACTCGCGTATGAAACTCGCCAACGTCTGGGTGCAGAGGTTTATCGCGAGCATCCAGTAGACGCTGATATTGTTGTTGGGATACCTGATTCGTCGACACCGCACGCTGTTGGATTGGCGGCTGAGGCGAAGATCCCGTATACAGAAGCGATTATTCGCAACCGTTACGTTGGGCGAACCTTCATTCAACCCGATCAACGCTCTCGTGCACAAGGCGTGCAGACCAAGTTTAACCCTATGCGAGGCGTTATTTCAGGGAAACGGATTTTAGTAGTCGATGATTCGGTAGTTCGGAGTACGACAATTACGCGTGTCATCAAAATGTTGCGAAGAGCTGGGGCAAAAGAAATTCACGTTCGAGTTGCTTCTCCACCTATAAAATCCACTTGTCATTTTGGCGTTGATATGGCGACTCTCAACGAGTTGATTGCCGCTAACAAAACAGTTGCAGAGATTACCGAATATATCGATGCAGATTCGCTAGCGTATCTTTCGGTAAAAGGGTTACTTCGAGCGGTACGAGCTCCTGAAAATTCCTACTGTACTGGGTGCTTCACAGGGAATTATCCGATCCCCGTCCAACTTGAGATGAACAAAATGAGATTTGAAGTGGCCAGCAACACGTAAATTTTCGCGGCTGTCTGTCATCTAAATGGGGGTCTAATGTACCCCATTGGACCGTATACTTGTCCCTTGATTATTTTGCCTGTTATTTTGAGTTAGGAAACATCTTCCACGGGGACTTTTCAATATGACTGAACCGCTAACTGGAAAGACCTATGCTGATGCAGGCGTTGATCTAGATGCAGCGGCCTCAGTGAAGAACACAATAAAAGACATTGCTTCTGCAACTCTTAATAGTGCTGTGATTGCTGGTCCTGGAGGGTTTGGAGGAGTCATAGATCCTGATCCTGCTGGGGATACTCTTTTGGTCGCCAGTACGGACGGTGTGGGGACAAAACTACGTATCGCTGATGCTCTTGGGCGGCACGATACGGTTGGAGCAAGCATTGTCAATCACTGCATTAACGACATTTTGCCCGCTGGTGCTCGACCGCTTTTTTTTCTCGACTACATTGGTTTAAGTCGGTTTGACGCTGGCAAAATCGCGGAAATTGTTTCTGGTCTGGCGAAAGCATGCGCTGAATCTCGGTGTGCGTTGCTTGGTGGCGAGACCGCGACGATGCCCGATATTTATCATGACAACGATTATGATTTAGCAGGGTTTATCGTTGGGACAGTTCGTAAAGATGCTTTGCTTAAACCCGAAAACACCCGGTCTGGTGATGTGATACTTGGCTTGGCCTCAGACGGTTTACATACGAATGGGTATTCATTGGTCAGGTCGATATTTGAGACAGATAAGGATCCTTCCGTTCTTGCCGTAAATGTCCCAGGTACATCCAACACGCTAGGTGAGATGCTCCTGCGTCCTCACCTTAGTTACCTTGATGCTATCGGACCAGTGCTTGACAAAATACGTGGGCTGGGACATATCACTGGTGGCAGTTTTTACAAAAATATTCCCCGTGCATTGGCTAGTGGTCTCGGCGCAAACGTCGATATTTCCTCATGGTCAATCCCGCCTCTATTCAAGTTTATTCAAGAAACCGGACGTGTTGAAGATCGGGAGATGTTCAGGGTGTTCAACATGGGGGTTGGCATGACCATTATTGTAGAGTCAGGGTTGGAAAAAGATGTATTGAAAAGTGTTCCTGGTTCGTTTCGTGTTGGTGAAGTGGTGGTTCGTCCAGTTGGAGAGGAACGTACCAACCTGATCGGACTATAGACGATCAAACTGTAATCGGGTTTTGAAATTTCCTGCGAATTGAGAAAGGTAACTTAAAAGTGAAAAGGACACTATGTAATTGAGAGCACTTCTTTCACCCCACGATAAAACAGGGCTTGTCGAGTTTGCACACGTATTAGCAAAAGCGGGTTTTGAATTGCTTAGTACCGGTGGGACAGCTGCCATGTTGAAAAATACAGGGCTGGAAATAATCGAAGTTGCATCTGTAACCGGTGCACCTGAGATTCTTGATGGGCGTGTAAAGACGCTACATCCGAGAATTCATGGAGGCCTTCTCGGTAAACGTGGCAATCCTGAACATGTCTCAGAAATGAAAGAACATGGCATTGAGGGCATTGATCTTGTTGTGAATAACCTTTACCCATTTCAGCAGACTGTTGCCAACCCGGATACAACTCTTGATGACGCTTTGGAAAATATCGATATTGGCGGTCCAGCTATGACTCGGGCAGCTGCGAAGAATTTTCAAGATGTTGTGGTAATTGTCGACCCCTCGGATTATGAAGAGATTGGAAATATGCTCGTATCCGATGGGGTCTCACTGGAATGCAGGCGCCGATTAGCGGCAAAGGCATTTCAACACATTGCGGTTTACGATACCGTCATATCCGCCTATCTTCGTGATGATGACATGTCCTCAGACGATAAGTCTTCATTTTTCCCTGAAGAACTGACGTTTGGTTGGAATCGTGTTGCAATTCCTAGGTATGGTGAGAATCCACACCAAGCTGGAGGTATTTACGCTACGCCTGGTGAAGTGGGTGGGATAGTCAATGCGAAACAATTACATGGGATTGACATGTCGTACCTAAATTACTTTGATGCAGACGCTGCATGGGTATCCGCAAACTCATTTTCGCTCATTGCTCCGGCAGAAGCGCATTGCGTCTCCATTGTAAAACACGCTAATCCTTGTGGGTTAGCGATTGATGATAACCAAGCGGAAGCTTATCTAAAGGCACTTGCTGGAGACCCAGTATCAGCATTTGGCGGTATCGTAGGCTTTAACAGCAAGGTTACACGTGAAACTGCTGATGCTATGGGAGGGATTTTATTTGACGTGATTGTTGCGCCTGGATTTGAATTGGGAGCTCTAGAGATATTCCGTAAGCGAAAGCGCACTCGAGTGATTGAGGTAACGCCTTCGACCCTTCCTCTGCTTACTATTCGCAACGTTACAGGAGGGGTACTGGTTCAACAACCTGACGATATTTCTGAAAATGCGACCTCATGGGATGTTGTCAGTAAGAAATCCCCTACGAATGATCAATTGAGAGACATGGCTTTTGCATGGAAAGCATGCCAATTAGTTCACTCAAATGCCATTGTGTTTGCCAAGGATTTTGCCCTTCAAGGTATGGGTGCAGGGCAGCCAAATCGAGCTATCAGTGTTTATTTAGCTGGTCGAACGGCGGGCGATAATGCTGAGGGATGTGTGATGGCTAGTGACGCTTTTTTCCCATTCCCTGATGGAATTGAAAATGCAGCAAAAGCTGGGGCTGACGCGATCGTACAGCCTGGAGGATCGGTGAAAGATAGTGAGGTAATTGAAGCGGCGGATCGTTTGGGCTTGGTGATGTTGTTCACTGGAACTCGTCACTTTTATCATTGAGTGTTTCTTTTGAACATATTTTTTTCTTAAACTCAAGGGTTTTATGTTAGCAACGGTCGAAATCGTAATTCCTGTTCTCAATGAAGAGTCTGCTTTGCCTTTTTGCGTAGCGGAGCTGTTCGCATTTATCGAACAGCATAGTGAATGGAAATGGGTCGTGGTGATTGCTGATAATGGATCGGTGGACAGGACTACTGAAATCGCAGCAGAATTGTCGGAAACGTACAATAACCTTTCAATTTCTCGACTTGAGGAAAGAGGTCGTGGTAGAGCCCTTAAGAAAGCGTGGAGTGAAAGTGATGCCGATGTCAGGTTGTACATGGATGTTGATCTATCTACTGATATCGAAGCCCTTCCGGAATTAGTTTCCTGCATTATCAATGAAGGTTATGAAGTCGCTGTAGGATCGAGACTGTCCAAAGGTTCGCAAGTGGTTAATCGGTCATTTAAGCGAGAAGTAACCTCTCGCGCATACAACATTTTGATTCACTTGTTGTTTCCATTCACGAAATTCAAAGATGCGCAGTGTGGGTTCAAGGCTGTTTCAAGAAAGGCAGCTGAAAATCTTGTTCCTTTGGTTGAAGATAACGCATGGTTCTTTGACACTGAACTGCTGTTACTTGCCGGTAATGCTGGTTATGCGATAAAGGAGATCCCGGTTCATTGGGAGGATGATTCTGATACTAGGGTCAGGATCATTTCAACGGCGTGGGAAGATATAAAAGGACTACTTCGCTTGAGGTTAAGAGGACGCCCAAAACCACCATTGGTATCTTGACCATTATTTCATTCTCTAGATAAAGTTGATTTGACAGACAACTTTTATCATCTGTGTTTGCGTACCTAATAGCATCTAACTATGACTACTCCTGGCAATTTTGAAATTGGACGGTCGATACTGACCGGGTATACAGCCGATAACGAACTACATCGGGCATTGACGATCCTACGTAATGAAGGAGTTAACCCAGAAGTTGTAGTTGAGTTTACTGCGGAACGCGACGGGGTATTTTGCGGTATCACTGAAGTGAAAACCCTTTTGGATCACGTTTTGCCAGAAAGCGGACGAGAAGTTTGGGCGTTAGAGGAAGGTGTTTCGGTAGGAGCAGGTGAGGTAGCGCTGCGCATTAAAGCTCCATATGCATCCTTTGGACTATTTGAGACTGCGATCTTAGGGATTCTTGCATCTTGTACAGGCTGGGCGACAGCAGCGTCCGAGTGCGTGGAAGCTGGAGCCGGGATCCCTGTGATTGCATACGGAGCACGTCATGTTCATCCGGAGGTTGTAGGGGTAATGGATTATTCAGCAGTAGTTGGTAAATGCGCATCAAGCTCTTCCGTGGCTGGGCATCAGTTGCATGGACTAACTCCTTCAGGAACGATGCCTCATTCTTTCGTGCTTCTTATGGGCGATACTGTTCGTTCTATCCTAGCGTTTGACAAGCACATGCCCCCCGAAGTGCCTAGGGTGGCGTTGGTTGACACATTTAAGGATGAAGTTGAAGAAGCTGTCGATGTTGCGAAAGCTCTTCGGGAACGCTTGCGAGGTATCCGACTTGATACGCCAAAAGAACGGGGCGGGGTTACCCCTGATTTGGTCCACGAGATAAGGGCTCGATTAGATCAGGGAGGATATAGTCACGTTGATATTTTCGTAAGTGGCGGAATTACTCCCAGCCGGATACGTGATTTCGTTGAAGCCCAAGCTCCTGTTAGCGTTTTTGCTGTTGGCTATTACATTGCTGCAGCCTCACCGATTTCATTTACTGCCGATATCAAAGCTATTGAAGATCGAGCAATCGCGAAACGTGGTCGAATACCAGGATTGGCAGCGAACCCACGGCTATCTCAGATTTTATAGTTTTTTGTTCACAGTGGTGGGATTAGTTCAAGTCGAGTGACCTTGGTGTGTTCGGGCATAACTTTCCCCCATTCGGCCAAACGAGATCCCGCCACCCACAAAATCCCAGAGCTCGATTCAATAAGTGGTACTCTGTCTCTCCACCTCTTTGGCAACCCAGCTCCAACAAAAAAATCTTGAAGTTTCACATCCGTATTCATTCCTAACGGTTGGAATCGATCGCCGTTTTTTCGGTTGCGTAATCGAAGGGAGAGACTTGCAACTGTTGGTGACGCGTAAGTTATCCAAGAATTCCCTGTGTCGAGTTGGTGCGGTCTGTTTTTGAGTTCGGTGATTACATTGAATCCACCATCGAGTTGGGTAATTCCAAATTGGTTTAGGTTTGTTTCAACTATAGGCGGCGGGTAGGGGCAATCATCGTTATGCTCTGAACTAAAGCTGAATGAATCTTTATCAACAGAAAACGTTACTCCGTTGGGCAAATCCATAGAAGATCCGCTGTGACTTAATAATTGCGATGCCATTGTAGATACGTGTGCACGTTCGAGATTTTGCGAATGACCGACGTGATTTCTGTACCCCTGCATTAGTATTCTTCTTATTAGATAAATAGGGAGGCGATTAATTTCTGAACGTGAGTACTTATCGTTGGAATAAATGGCTTGCTTCAATTCACGCTGTACGACCCAATCAACGATTTCTAAATCATCAGATGCGTTTTCTGCTAATCGTGCCAGAGCACTTTTTGCGCCGGGAGTTGCAACGTCAAGGGCTGGCAATACATCTAGTCTGATTTTATTGCGAGTATATTCTCGATCATCATTGGAGGCGTCGTTGACTGGCTGAATGCCTCTCTGTTTGCAATAGTGGTTGATGGTCGACCGCGAAGTATCGAGCAATGGGCGTAAAACGGTTAGTTTGATTTCGGAATGAGGAAATCTCAGAGTTGAACGGTAATCCATCCCAGCTAACCCTTTCAACCCGGTTCCTCGACCAGCGTGGAACAAAACTGTTTCGGCCTGATCGTCTCTTGTATGCCCAGTCACAACACCGTGTGCGTTGTATTTTTCAGATAGTTCGCTCAGACTCTCATACCTGATTTTGCGGGCAGCCGTTTCGATTGATATTTTCTGTTGTTTTGAAATTTTTGGAACATTGACAGTGGTGGAGCTGAATTCAATACCAAGAGACTCCGCAATGTATTTAGCAGCAATCTGATCTCTCTCACAGGAATCGAGTCGTATTTGGTGATTGATATGACAGGCGATTAGGTTGAAACATTTTTTTTCATTTAGTATCGATAACCCGGCGAGAAGAGCCGAAGAGTCTGGTCCACCGGAGAAAGCCACAATTAACGTTGCGCGGTCAGGAATTGATGCGCGCGTTAATCCCGTGTTGAGTTGTTTTATAAAGTCAGGATGGTGCATTATCAGTTATCGATTAGTTGATGCGTTCTGATATTTCTGTCACTCGTCGTACGCTTATGTTTACTATTTTTGATCCTTCCATTTCAGCAACTTGCATTCGTAGATTTCCGAATCGGACTCTATTACCTACAGTGGGTAGATGCTGAGCTTGCTCAAGAAAGAATCCCGCGATAGTTTCATAGTCTCCTTCTGGAATTTCGAGGCCTAACTCGTCATTAGCCTCACCTATCTCAAGCCCTCCATCCAGCACGAATGTATTTTCATTTACTGTGATGAACCGACGGTCTGGCTTCAAGCCTTCCTCTCCTGTCTTTCCGACTATCTGTTCAACCACGCGGGTAAGAGTGATGAGTCCAGCGATGCCGCCGAATTCGTCAACAACCAGTGAAATTTTGTGTCCCGATTCCTGCATTTCATCGAATAGGTCATCTAGACGTTTTGTTTCGGGAACAAAATTTGCCTGTCGCATTAGGTTGATCACAGGACGATTCAAATCGAGCTTTGATTCGGACAGTGATCCTAAAACATCTTTTACTGAAAATATGCCGACAACATCGTCATGGTCAGTGTCAAATACAGGAAATCTTGTATGTGGCGTTAATCGGTAAGAATTCATGAATTGACCGAAGGTAGCGTCAACCGAAACCCACACTATTTCCGGGCGCGGTGTCATTACGTCTCGAACTTCCATCTCTCCAAATCTGAAAATGTTGTCGAGCATCTCTCCGGTGTTTTCTTCGACTGTTCCCTCAGCTTCTCCGAGATCGATTAATGTTCGGAGTTCACCAGGCGTGACGATAGGGCTTGCCATAGATTCTTTCCCTCCGAACAATCGCATGATTCCACGGGGGATTAGGGTGAATGCAAATACAACGGGCCAAGTTGCCGTCATGATAATCAGCACTGTGCGTGCGGTTATTAGGGCCCATTTTTCGGCTGCTACTACTGCGAGAGTTTTTGGCGTGAGTTCACCTACGATGACTACGAACACTGTTGCAATGGCCGTGGCGACCACTGTAGATAAAATTGTGGGTTCGCCTCCACCGATAGTTGAAATTGCGAGCGTAGTACCTACGGATGCAACCATGATGTTAAACAGGTTGCCAAGTAAAAGGATGGTACCGAAGAATTTTTCGTACTGATCGAAAATGCGAATTACAAGCTGGGCGCGCTTGTCGCCTTCTTCACCGCGGTGTTCAATTTTATATCGGCTCGCGCCTACAACGGCTGCTTCAGTAGCACTGATAAATGCACTACCTAATAAACCGATTAGAATAATTAATATAGAAAAGGTCACTTGATTCCTAGGGCAAAACGCTTACTCAATATAACGTTCTGCTTGCATATCAAGTGTATCTGTCAATTACCTTTGGGTGGCAAACTGTGAATTTTTCACACGTCGTATTTAACTGAAAAAGGTTTATTGTTTGATGTCAAATGACCTTACTTCTGAGTTGAAGTTTCGGTGTTTACACCTTCTGCAGCCGTGACGGTATCCTGTCCGTTTCGGATAGTGGCTTCAATTTGATCTCGGATATCAGTGTTGACCTTTAAAAATTGACGTGAAGCCTCACGTCCTTGACCAAGGCGGACATTATCGTAAGAGTAGAACGAGCCACTTTTTCTGATAGTACCGTTTTCGACACCCAGATCGAGTAAACTGCCTTCTTTACTGATGCCCGATTTGAACATAATTTCTAATTCGGCTTTTCGGAATGGAGCGGCGACCTTGTTCTTTACAACCCTTGCACGGACGCGGTTACCGATTATGTCTTGTCCGACCTTAACAGCTTCAACCCGTCGAAGGTCAATACGGACAGAACTGTAGAACTTTAACGCTCGTCCGCCTGGCGTAACCTCTGGATTGCCAAAAACTACTCCAACTTTTTCTCGTAACTGGTTAATGAAAACACAGGCGGTTTCAGTCTTATGGATTATCCCAGTCAGTTTCCGAAGTGCTTGTGACATGATGCGGGCTTGGAGACCAATTTGCATATCTCCCATATCCCCTTCCAGTTCAGCAGCAGGAACAAGTGCGGCGACACTGTCCACCACGATGATGTCAAGTGCTCCACTTCGGATGAGGTATTCTGTAATTTCTAGAGCCTGCTCCGCCGAATCGGGCTGAGAAATTAGAAGTTTGTCGACGTCGACCCCTATCACTCGGGCGTAGGCTGGATCCATAGCATGTTCGACATCTATGAAAGCGGCCTGCCCGCCGGCGGCTTGTGCTTCAGCGATTGCTGACATTGCGAGTGTGGTTTTACCAGCAGATTCTGCGCCGAATATCTCAATAATGCGACCACGAGGCAGCCCCCCTATCCCTAATGCCAAGTCCAGTGCTATAGATCCTGTCGGAATGGATCTCACAGCGTTGTCTGAAGGCGAATCACCAAGTCGCATAACAGCACCTCGACCAAATGCTTTTTCGATTTGTGCGAGGGCTAACTCGAGAGTCTTATCCCGGTCACTACTTGTTCCGTTAACCGAGACTTTCGTCAGTGCTTTTTTTACAGCCAACGTTGCTCTTCTTTCTATCTACGCGAATTGAATTTGATATTACGTGTGGTAGACCCTGAACTGTACTGAGATTAGCACAAGTGTTCTAATACTGCAACATGCGCTTGGCATAACAGTAACTTTCTCCCATCGGAATGTGTGTACATTTCAATTTAGTGTTGGCTGAAAAATTACGATGTGGTCGGACGTGATCCAAGAGTCATGGGAATTGCTATCTCTGAACCATTCCTAAACACACCTACGATGATCTCTTCACCAGGCGCGGTATTCAATGCTAGATACCCGATAAGGTCATCCATAGATTTCATGGGTATCGAGTTGATTGACACTATCACGTCACCATCGAAGTTTAAGGAGCCTGTTAGGCTTGAGTCGCCTCGTATCCCAGCTAAATCAGCTGGACCGCCTGATGCCGCGCGATTTACATATGCACCGAGGATGTCACGTGGAAGACTTGCTCTTTCGCGCAGCAAGATATTTACTTCATTCCCGCTAATTCCCATCAATGGGTACGAATGCTGCCCGTCATTAATTAGAGATGGCACCACTCGTTTTACAAGATCAACCGGTACTGCGAAACCAACACCTGAACTTTGCCGTGAACTACTTTTGATCTGAGTGTTGATGCCAATCACTGCCCCATTCATATCTAGTAGCGGACCGCCCGAGTTCCCCGGGTTAATTGCCGCATCAGTCTGCATAACTGCCGGAATACTATAAGACGAAAATCCGCTGGACAGTGTTCGTGTTACAGCACTAACGATTCCTGTTGTCATAGTGAATTCTTCGCCGAAGGGATTTCCTAAAGCGATTGCCATCTCACCTGGGCGTGTTTCTGAAGAATTACCCATAGGCAGTGGAATCAACTCATGATCGATGTTATTGATTTTGATTACTGCTAGATCCGAATCGGGATCGAATGCTACGACGTCAGCACGATACTCTCTGCCATTGAAGAATTTTACTGTTAGGAAGCTTGTACTTTGGCTTGCATTTTGGATCACGTGATAGTTCGTTACCAAGTGTCCTTCTGTATCCCAGACAAAGCCGGATCCCGAACCAACACCCATTTGCGTGTTGGCCGTGATGAAAACAACTGATTCAACGGTTTTTTCATATAGATTTGCGAGATGTTCTGCTTGCGCTGCGACAATTGCAGCGGGTGTAAGGTTTTCTGAAATTGGTTGTGGGAGGGTGTCTCCAATTGGCTTGTCGTTAGATTGATTGTTGGAAGCCGTTGGAACGGTCGTTATGGCGGTGGCGGTGATTTCATTTGGGGAAATAGTGTCTTCCGGCGATGAGTCCGGGATATTAGTGTCTTCTGGTGAAATTGTGTTTTTAGGAGATACAGTGACGGCGCTGGTAACGTTCGATGTTTGTTCGACGTTAGAGTCAGCCAACTCTACTGTTGAAATGATCGCGTCGTTATTGCTCATACATGCAGCACCGAAAACTGTTGAGATGAAAAGGCTGCTCAGAAATAGGCTGTTTAATTTTTGGACTGTACTCATCATTTATTTCAAGGTGGTCAATTCAGACATTCAGTTGAGTTCATTGAATTACTTATGTCCAGAATACAAAGGGAATGTGAAGTAAGTTTGTAGTTTTTGTTAATTCTTCATCGAGCGTCTTGAAGACTAGTCGACTTCTTTTTTAATGATCAAATGACTAACCATCCAAGCTTATTAGCTATGACCGCCAGCCAGATGCGATTGGGAGACGACGATCTCGACCGAATGCTAGTCCTGTGATTTTTACGCCAGGCGGTGCCTGTCTTCGCTTGTATTCATTGTTGTCTATCAGTTGAACAATTCGGCGTACTACCGTGTCGATATCGTTACCAGTTCCTATATTCCGTTCTTTTTGTATGATCAGATCGGGTGACAGGCGTTCTTCGATGTACATGTGAATAATTCGATCGAGCTGTTCATACGGTGGTAAAGAATCTTCATCCAACTGATCAGGTCGAAGCTCTGCACTTGGTGGCTTGTCGATGGTTGCTTGTGGAATTGGGGATCCCGGACCCTGGGTATTTCGGTGTTTGCATAATTCGTATACTAGTGTTTTGGGCACGTCTTTGATTACGGCATATGCGCCAGCCATATCACCATAAAGAGTTGCGTAGCCTGTTGCCATCTCTGACTTATTGCCAGTAGAGAGCACCAACCAGTTGAATTTATTTGCGATCGACATCATGAGGTTGCCACGAATTCGTGACTGAGTGTTTTCTTCTGATAACCCAGGTTCTATACCTCTGAATGCATCATTTAACATTTCTTCAAATGCAGTGTGACCTGGTTCTATTGGGATAGTCCACAGTTCGACATTGAGTTGAGAACACAACTGGTGCGCGTCTGTGATGCTTCCCTCCGATGAATAGCGTGAAGGTAAAGCTACTCCAATGACGTTTTCTGCACCTATTGCGTCGGCGGCGATCGTAGTGACCAATGCAGAGTCGATCCCGCCAGAGACAGCGATTGCTACTTTTTTGAAACCAGTTTTTCTTATGTAGTCGCGGGTTCCGACATTTAGTGCGCGGTACACACTTTCGAGCTTCCCTAAGCGATTGATGGACAGTTGAGGGAGCTTCGATCGTTTGGTCTGTGGTTTTGTTGTTGGAATTTCCACAGTTAACGATTTGCGGACTTCAGCGAGAGTTTTATTGGAAACCCTGTAATTTTGTTGTCGTGGGAGAGATTTTTTGGGGGGGTCTGTTTTTATGTCTGCTACGAGCAACGATTCTTCAAATCGTGTAGAGCTACCCATCAATTTTCCATCAGGGTCAACCAACATGCTCCCTCCATCGAATACAAGCTCATCTTGTCCTCCAACTTGGTTGGTGTATAGCGTGTAAACATGATTTCTTCGTGATAGATCACTGACGATTTGTTCTCGATGCCTATGTTTTCCGAGTTCATAGGGCGAGGAATTTAAATTGATGATTATTTGGGCTCCCGCCGCAGATTGAATCTCTGCTGGCCCAATCGGTTCCCAAATGTCTTCGCAAATATTGATGCCTACTTTAATTCCGTTAATTGAAATAATCGGGCACTCTTCGCCGGGAGTGAAGTAGCGACGCTCGTCAAAAACCCCATAGTTCGGGAGGTGAATTTTGCGATATTTGGTAACGATTTTCCCTTGGTGGAGTACTGCTGCGGAGTTGAATAACTTCCCATCTTCAGAATCGACGAAACCCACAAGTGCGACGATGTTTTCAACTTTGGCTGCAATCCGATGAAGAGCAATTTTATTTGCTGCTATGAAATTATCGTAAAGGACCAGATCTTCCGGAGGATAGCCAGTGATGGTCAGCTCGGGGAAAGCTACTAATTCAGCCTGTTGGTCCTGCGATAGCTTGATCCACTTTTCAATAAGGCGAGTGTTACCGTCGATATCACCAACCGTGGTGTTAACTTGGGCGGCCGCGACTCGAATTTCATTGGTCGAAACCGAACTAACTGTACCCGAAGTCATATCAATTCGATTATATCGCCCATTTTATTTACCGTAGTGCTGCAGTGCAGCTAACATTGGTGGTCGAGCGTAACCTCGAACCTTTGGCAGGTTAGATTTACCGGACAGGAAAATGTCGATCTGTCTGGCGGTGCGCCGCCCACTGGCTATTGCATGGACAACCAGTGACTGACCTCGTTGCATATCTCCACAGGCGAACACTTTTGACAAATTTGTTTGCATCGATCCGTTTGCAGCGACATTTCCATGCGAATCGTAGTCGACCCCGAGGGCATCGAGCAAACCATCGTGTTCTGGGTGCAGGAATCCCATAGCGAGAAACACTGCGTCCGCTTTGATTGTGAAATTGCTGCCAGGAATTTCTTTCATATTCAAACGGCCATCTGTTTTGTCTTTCAGCCATTCGACTCGTACACATTCCAAATATTTGATGTTGCTATCTTCATCTCCTACGAATCGTTTTGTGAGGACATTGAAATCTCTGTCTCCGCCTTCTTCGTGCGCATTAGAAGTTCGGAATATTGTTGGCCATTGTGGCCAGGGATTTGTTTCTATACGTGACTCCGAAGGACGAGGCATAATTTCCATTTGAACTATATTGCCTGCCCCCTGGCGGTGTGATGTACCTAGGCAGTCCGCTCCGGTATCACCACCACCGATAATCACGACTTTTTTGTTCTTTACATCGATGATTTCTTCCGGAGGGAATTCTTCGCCTTTTAATTTGCGATTCTGTTGCGTAAGGAATTCCATCGCAAAATGGACACCTTTGAGTTCCCGTCCTTCAACCGGAAGATCCCGCGGGACAGTTGCACCTCCAGATAGACATACAGCATCGTAATCAGTTAGCAATTCATTATGCGTAATATCTATTCCCACATTGGTGTTTACTTGAAAGTCAACACCTTCTTGACGCATCTGTTCAATTCGTCGATCTACGATGCTTTTTTCTAGCTTGAACTCTGGAATACCGAGAGTGAGCAGCCCACCGATATATTCGTTGCGTTCGAAGACCGTTACTGCGTGTCCTGATCGTGCTAATTGCTGAGCAGCAGCCATCCCTGCTGGACCTGACCCTACCACCGCTATGTTTTTGTCGCTTTTATTTGATGCTGGTTCTGGTTTGATCCACCCTTGTTCCCAAGCATGATCACCAATTTGCTTTTCGATCATTTCTATTGTTACAGGGTCGGAATTAAGCGAAAGCGTACAAGATGCTTCGCACGGGGCCGGGCAAATCCGACCGGTGAACTCAGGGAAGTTATTCGTTGCGTGTAAGGATTGGATTGCTTCTTCCCAATTGCCCTGGTATATCAAATCGTTGAACTCAGGTATCAAGTTCCCGAGGGGACATCCACTATTACAAAATGGGACGCCGCAATCCATGCAGCGACCAGCTTGTTTGCGGGCATCTGATTCGTCCCATTTTAGATAGACTTCTTGCCAGTCGGTAATCCGATGGTTTTTATCCCGGCGCTGTGGCGTTAAGCGGCCAGTTTCCATGAAACCAGTTACTTTACCCATGACTGCCGATTCCTTCTTTTGTGGATATCCTGTTTTGCTTGGCTACTTTTTGCTCTTGTTCTTCTAGAACACGAGCGTAGTCTCTCGGGAATACCTTCTTGAATTTTCTTACCGCAATGTCCCAATCCGTGAGTAACGCGGTGGCGACTTTACTCCCGGTGTATTTGACATGTCTACGAATTATCTGTTTGAGCTCCAGGTCATCTTCTGATTTAGGAATTACATCAAGTAGGTCGGCCATTGAGTTGTTAAATTTTCCTTCGAAAGACTCGTCCGGGTCGAAAACGAACGCGATACCACCGCTCATACCGGCACCAAAATTGCGGCCAGTGGGGCCAAGAATCACAACGAGGCCTCCGGTCATATACTCGCAGCCATGATCCCCAATTCCTTCGACAACAGTCGTTGCTGCGGAATTTCTAACAGCGAATCGTTCACCAGCCATTCCGTTTATATAAGCCTCACCACCGGTTGAACCATATAGCGCGACGTTTCCGATGATGATGTTTTTTTCGGCGTGATAAGAGCTACCTTCTGGTGGTGTGATTATGAGTCGTCCACCAGAGAGTCCCTTGCCGAAGTAGTCGTTTGCATCACCTTCAACTTTGAAGGTAATTCCTTTGACAGCCCAAGCTCCAAAACTTTGTCCGGCTGAACCTTGGAATGTGAATTTGATTGAACCATCTGCTAGGCCGTCTTCGCCAGTTTTCTTGGTTATCACGCTGCTGAGTGTCGCTCCGGTAGTTCGATTGGCGTTGGTAATCGGTAAGGTTTTAGAAACAGATGTTTCTGTGTCTATGGCTTCTTTTGCGAGTTTAACCAGCTCATTATCCAGGGCCTTATCCAGCCCATGATCTTGTAACTTCTGCTGGTATGGGTGATCCGATGGCAAGACTTTTGGCATCATCAGTATGGGTGATAGATCAAGAGTTCTAGCCTTCCAGTGATTAACGTTGCTCCGGACCTTGAGTTTGTCGACTCGGCCGATCATTTCATTCACTGTCCGAAAACCCATCTTTGCCATATGTTCACGGAGGCCTTCCGCAAGAAACATGAAATAATTGACTACTGCGTCCGGAGTACCAGAGAATTTTTTGCGGAGCTCAGGATCTTGAGTCGCTACTCCTACCGAGCAAGTATTTAAGTGGCATTTACGCAACATGATGCAACCCAAAGAGATCAACGCCCCAGTTGCGATGCCCCACTCTTCAGCTCCGAGCAAGGCACCAATGAGTATGTCGAGCGATGTTTTCATCTGTCCATCAGTCTGTACCACGATCCGATCGCGTAGACCATTAGCTACTAAAACTTGTTGAGTTTCAGCAACGCCTAGTTCCCATGGAAGACCTGCATGTTGAATTGAACTAAGAGGGGAAGCTCCGGTGCCGCCAGAATTTCCTGAAATAAGAACTACATCGCCCTTGCCCTTGGCCACACCCGCAGCAATGATTCCTACCCCTGCGACGGAGACAAGTTTCACATGTATACGTGAGTCAGGATTAACATTTTTCAAGTCGTGAATAAGTTGAGCCAGATCTTCGATTGAGTAGATGTCATGGTGGGGCGGGGGTGATATGAGTTCTACCCCAGGAGTTGTTTTTCTAATGGAGGCGATGTATTCAGAGATCTTACGGCCTGGAATTTCTCCTCCTTCACCGGGCTTGGCACCCTGCGCCATTTTTATTTGCAAGTCTTTTGCATTTACTAAGTAATTGGTAGTTACACCAAATCGTCCAGAAGCAACCTGTTTTACCGCGCTAGACCTTGAATCGCCATTGGCATCCGGAGTAAATCGTACTGGATCTTCACCGCCCTCACCTGTATTAGAACGAGCGTTGATTCGATTTGTAGCTACTGCTAATGTTTCATGAGCTTCACGACTTATGGAGCCGAGAGAAATTGCACCGGTTGCAAATCGTTCCGCAATTACAGCTGCAGGTTCAACTTCACTAAGCGGGACCCCTTCGCTGTATATCGGTTCCAGCATGTTTCGAATTGTGATGTGCTCGTCACCTTCTTCATTTGACGCAGCTTCGAACCGTCGAAAAACATGGTGATCGTTACGTGTAACGGCATCTTGCAATAGCGCGATCGTATCGGGGTTCCACATATGCCGTTCACCCGTCGAACGCCATAGGTAAAGTCCGCCCAAATCTAATTTCAGGTTAGATGGGATATTATCGGGTGAATAGGCACGTGAGTGGTTTGCCAAGATGTCAAAAGCAATTTCATCAGTACTGATTCCGCTGATACGTGAAACTGTCCAGGTGAAGTATTCGTCGATAAGTTCTTGTGACAGACCGAGCGCCTCGAAAACCTGTGCACCGATGTAGCCTTGAAGGGTGGAAATACCCATCTTAGCCATTGTCTTTACTACCCCTTCTTCTACAGCGTGGCAGAAATTTTCTTCGGCTTCATCTTGTGCTGGGATCTTTTTCTCAGCAGTTGGGCTTAGTTGTAAACCGGCAATCGTTTCGAAAGCTAGATAAGGGTTGATGGCTGATGCGCCATATCCAAATAAAGTTGCGAAGTGGTGCACTTCGCGTGGTTCGCCTGATTCGATAATGATGTCGGCTTGGGCACGGTTACGTTCCCGGATTAAA